>Ga0207708_10002739_pt1 | contig 12941 bp, 8 predicted proteins | sample KBSK5101metaG_FD_184340 | JGI IMG/M metagenome (GOLD analysis project Ga0207708, IMG submission 184340) | Corn, switchgrass and miscanthus rhizosphere microbial communities from Kellogg Biological Station, Michigan, USA - KBS K5-10-1 metaG... | ecosystem: Host-associated > Plants > Roots >...
CGGCATCGTGAACACTTCTTCGGTCGGCAGGTTCGGGGCGAAGCGGATCCCGGCGGCGTTGACCGAGCTGCCGCCGATCCAGAGATGCCCCGGCGGGAGGCCGATGGTCAGATCGGTGCCCGGACCGCGATAGCGCAGCGCCGAGTACTGCCGGGCGTTGAGATGATCGGTGCGCGCGGCCAGGTGGTGCAGGTGCGCTTCCCACGCCGCAATCGGATCGCGGTGATCGAGGCGGCAGAGGCAGCTGATCGCGTCCCACAGGCGATCCACCCGCTGCGAGGGCTCGACATCCGGAAACACCCGCGCCGCCCACGATTCGGCCGCCGCCGCCACCACCGCCCAGTTCGTCCGGTTGCGCGAGATGTGCTCGCGGAAGGGACGGACGTGGCGCGCGGTCGACTCCTGCAGCGCCGCCACCAGATCGGGCGGGGCGTCCTTCAACTGATCCGGATCGTTGGCGTAGACCGACAGAATCGCGTGGCCGGCGGCTACATGGTCGGCCAGCGCGCGCGGCAGCCAGTCGGAGAATTCCTCGAACGAATCGCGGGGAGCGTGGGCAAAGCGCGCCGCGAGCAGCGCCTCGTCGCCCCACAATGTCTCGACCAGGCGGGCGCCGGCGGCATACGCCGCCGCCGCGATCTGCCGGATGAACGGCGCGGCTTCGAGCGAGGCGCCGCCGTTGGCCATCGGGCCGACAATCAGCAGCCGCTGATTGGGTTGAAGGTTGAGCCCGATTTTTACCGTGAGCTCGGCATACGCGCGCAGCTTCTGCTCGTTCATCTGATCGGATTGTAATCCGCCGCTTCGGCCGGCAGTGTAAGCTCCCTTCCGACAGAGGCAGCCATGCGACGAGCGTCTTCAGGCATTCGCATCTTCGTGTTCCTCATGGTCGTGATGAGCGCGCGCGCCGGCGGCGCGCTGCAGTCGGACGCGCCCCGCAACGACCTGCCGCAGCCCTATCGCACGACCCGCGACTGGGGCGAGCTGCCGCCCGGCGTCAAATGGGCGGCGGTCACCGCCGTCGAGCCGGCGCCCGACGGCACTCTCTATGTGGTCCATCGCTGCTTTGCCAACTCGTGCGCCGGGCGATCGGAAGCGCCGATCCTGAAGTACGACGCGAATGGCAAGCTGCTGAAAAGCTGGGGCGCCGGGATGTTCGTCTTCCCGCACGGCGCGACCGTCGATCGCGCCGGCAACCTCTGGCTGACCGACGCGCGCGGCGAGAACGGCAAGGGACACCAGGTCTTCAAGTTCAGCCCTGACGGCCAGGTGCTGATGACGCTCGGCAAGGCGGGCGTCAGCGGCTCGGGTCCGGACCTGTTCGACCAGCCGACCGACGTGGTCGTCTCCCCCGCCGGCGACATCTTCGTCACCGACAGCCACCGCAACGGCAAGAACAACCGCGTCGTCCGCTTCACGCGCGACGGCAGGTTCGTGAAGGAATGGGGCCGCAAGGGATCGGGCCGCGGCGAGCTGAGCGAACCGCACACCATCGCGATGGACTCGCGCGGGCGGCTGCTGGTTGGCGACCGCGAGAACAATCGCATCCAGATTTTCGACCAGGACGGGAAGTACCTCGCCGAGTGGCGGCAGTTCGGACGGCCGAGCGGGATCGCCATCGGCAAGGACGACACGATTTATGTCGCCGACTCCGAGTCGGGGCCCGACACCGGCGCGCACGAGCTGCAGGGCATCAGGAAGGGGATCCGCATCGGCAGCGCGAAGGACGGCCGTGTCACCGCGTTCATCGAGGACATGGAGCCGACGGCGCCCGATCACTCGGGCGCGGAAGGCGTGGGCGTGGACGCGCAGGGCAACGTCTACGGCGCGGTGGTGCGGCGGCAGATGCTGGAGCGACACGTCAAGAAGTAGGGGCCCGTGGCTGGGGCTAGGGGCTGGCTGACGGCCTCGATGCGACGACGATGCTTCGGCCGGCCACTTCAACGGCGTCGCCCGCGGCGAGCGACGGGCCGTTCCCGACCGCATCGGTCTTCGTGTCGACGACGACCTGCCACTTCCTGCCGAACGATTCGGGCGGCAGCGTGAAGCTGATCGTCTCGTCGTGTGCGTTGAACAGCAGGAGGAAGCTGTCGTCGCGCACGGTGCGGCCCTGCTCGTCGCGCTCGCGCAGCGCGTCGCCGTTGAGGAAGACCGCGAACGCCTTGGCGTGCGCGCTGTTCCAGTCTTCGTCGGTCATCTCCGCGCCGTCGGGATTGAACCACGCGATGTCGCTGACCCCGGCGCCGCGCAGCGGCTGACCCTTGAACCAGCCGCGGCGGCGGAAGACCGGATGCGCCGCCTGCAGCTCGATCACGCGGCGCGTGAACTCGCGTAACCGGGCGTCGCCGCTCTCCCAGTCGATCCACGAGAGCTCGTTGTCCTGGCAATAGGCGTTGTTGTTGCCCTGCTGCGTGCGGCCGAGCTCGTCGCCGCCGAGGAGCATCGGGATCCCCTGTGACAGCAGCAGCGTGGTGAGGAAGTTGCGCTGCTGGCGCGAGCGCAGCTCGTTCACCGCCGGATCGTCGGTCGGCCCCTCGGCGCCGCAGTTCCACGAGCGGTTGTGGCTCTCGCCGTCGTTGTTCCCCTCGCCGTTGGCCTCGTTGTGCTTCTCGTTGTAGGAGACGAGGTCGCGCAGGGTGAAGCCGTCGTGGGCGGTGACGAAGTTGACGCTCGCGTACGGCTTGCGCCCGTCGTCTTCGTAGAGATCGGCGCTGCCGGTGAAGCGGCTGGCGAACTCGCCGAGCGTGCCGCCTTCGCCGCGCCAGTAGTCGCGCACGGTGTCGCGGTACTTGCCGTTCCACTCGCACCACCGCACCGGGAAGTTGCCGACCTGGTAGCCGCCCTCGCCGATGTCCCACGGCTCGGCGATCAGCTTGACGCCGCTGAGGGTCGGATCCTGGTGGATGATGTCGAAGAAGGCCGACAGCCGATCGACGTCGTAGAGCTCGCGCGCCAGCGTCGACGCCAGGTCGAAGCGGAAGCCGTCGACGTGCATCTCGGCGACCCAGTAGCGCAGCGAATCCATCACCAGCATCAGCGCGTAAGGATGCCGCATGTTCAGGCTGTTGCCGGTGCCCGTGTAGTCCATGTAGAAGCGCGCATCGCCTTCCACCGTCCGGTAGTAGGCGAGGTTGTCGATCCCCTTGAGCGACAGCATCGGCCCGAGGTGATTGCCCTCGCCGGTGTGGTTGTAGACGACGTCGAGGATCACCTCGATGCCGCCGGCGTGCAGCGCCTTCACCATCTGCTTGAACTCGCGCACCTGGCTGCCCGCGTCGCCGGCGGCCGAGTACTCGCCATGCGGCGCGAAGTAGCCGATCGAGTGATAGCCCCAGTAATTGCGCAGCCCCTTGTCGAGCTGGTGCTTCTCGTGCACGAACTGATGAATCGGCAGCAGCTCGATGGCGGTGACGCCGAGCGAGCGCAGGTACTCGACCGCGCCGGGGTGTGCAAGCCCGGCATACGTGCCGCGTATCGCTTCGGGCACGTAGGGATGGCGCCTCGTGAATCCCTTGACGTGGGCTTCGTAGATCACCGTCTCGTGCAGCCTGCGCCGCAGCGGCTGGTCGCCTTCCCAGTCGAAGCGCTCGTCGACCACCACCGACTTGGGCATGTACGGTGCGCTGTCGTTGTCGTCGCGCTCCAGATCGTTGCCGCCGGGCCGGTAGGGAAAGACCGCCGGGTTCCACTCGATCGGGCCGGAGATGGCGCGGGCGTACGGGTCGATCAGCAGCTTCGCCGGATTACAGCGGTGGCCGCTCGCCGGGTCCCACGGTCCGTGGACGCGGAAGCCGTAGCGCTGGCCCGGCCCGACGCCGCGGACATAGCCGTGCCAGCAGAGTGCGGTCCGCTCCGGCAGATCGAGGTGCGTCTCGCCGCCGCGCTCGTCGAACAGGCACAGCTCGACGCGCGTGGCGACCTCGGAAAAGATCGAGAAGTTGGTGCCTTTGCCGTCCCAGGTGGCGCCGAGCGGAAACGGCTCGCCCGGACGGATGCGTGTGTCGAACGTGGGCTGAACGCGCGCGGCGCGCGCGCGCGGCGGCTCGACTGTAGCGACTGCGGAAGATGTGCGTGCCCGGCTCATGAGCCGCCGCAAAGTGCAACGCCGTTGCCAGCGTTCGGGCCGGACGTCAGCGCGCGACGAGGGACGGGATCGGGCCGCCGACCTGCCGGGTGTTGTAGGTCTCGCGATACGTATCGTGGGCCGGCGACCGTGGGTAGTGTTCCGGCGCCGGGTACGGATAGCGGCTCATGCCGTGGAACGGCAGCGGCTCGAGTCGATCGGGACTGGCCGAATGCAGGTTCATCTCCTTGCTGAACCCATCCGCATGGAGCAGCCACGTCCGGGTCCACCCGGAGGGCAGCGGGTTCAGCGATCCGGCATCGAACGACAGCGCAATCTCATCGCCGGGCGCCGACACGACGAACCGATCATCCGCGGCCGACAGCAGCGGACCGACGTCGCCCGTTCGTGTGTAGCGTCCTGGCATCGTCTTCCACGGCGCAGCCGGCAGCACGCGCTCGAAATCGTATCCGTATGGTTCCTTGCCGTCCGGCGTCGTCTCGGCCGAGAAGCCGCGCCATCGCAGCGTCGCCTCACGGGCATCGAGCCGCTCGATCGTGACCTCCGCCCGTTCCGACGTGTCGACCAGGATCTCGTCCCAGTAGACACGCAGCGTCGTCACCACGCGGAGCTCGAGCGCGGACGAGCTGGACTTCGAGACGAGCCCGCGCAACGAATCGCTGAGATCGACGACCACCGTCTGCGGCCGTCCCACCGGCATCCCCGCCTCGCTCACGAGGGTGCGCCAGCCGCCCGATCGATCGCGAAGCTGGACGGCGGGCGGGCGCGGATCGAGACCCGCCTGGTGCGCCGCGTAGCTGTCGCTCGAGAACGCATAGTCGGTCCAGCCGGTGAGGAGCAGCAGCAGCCGTTTCGCGCCGCTCGCATCGACGGTGATCGTCACCGCGTGCTCGCGCGCGTAGCCTCGCACCGGCTCGAGCTCGAAATCATCGACGTAGCGCCGATCGATCCGGGAAATGCGCTCGAGCACGTCGTGGCCGTGTTCGTCGACCGCAGCGCGCGGCGGCCGCGGCGACCGCGCGGTGAAGAGGGTCAGCGGACGCCGCTCGGCTGGAGACTTCAGCCCCTCGTTCGGATAGACGTCGACCCCTTCCGGATGCGCGACCGCGACCAGCTGCAGCCGATCGACGAACATCGCCTCCTCGAGCTCGTTGGTGACGCGGATGTCGTAGCGGCCGTTCCGCTCGCGCAGCTGGCCCGGCGCAACGCGCACGTACTCGTCGGGGTCGGGCACGCTCTGAGCACCGGGCCCCGCCCATGCGCCCATCTCTCCCCCGCCCATGAAATCGGTCACGAACTCGAATCGCGTGCCGTTCCACGTGTAGAGATACGGGCAGGACGACGGCTTGCGATCGAGCTCGGTGATGGTCATCGCGGCGGCCCCGGCGCGCCGCGCCGGCGGCGGCAGCCCGGTCTCGGCCTGGAGGATGCCGGCCGGCCACAGCACGCGGACGACCTCCGCGCGATCTCTCGCGCCGAACCCGAAGACGATGTCCGACGCCGCGGGTGCGGGTGTGGCCGCGATCGTTTCCAGCCGATGCAGCAGGCTGCCGGCGCGCAGCTCGACCCGCGCGCCGATGCCGCTGCGATTGCTGGTGCGGCCGCGCAGGCGCACGCGCAGCGACGCCCGCCGGTTGCCGCCCTCGTTTCGCCAGATGCGCACGCGCCCGCTGGCCGTTCTCACCACCGCGTCGGGATCGCCGTCGCCGTCGACGTCGCCGGTTGCGAGCGACAACGCGGGATCGTTGTCGGTCGACAGCGACGCCGGCAGCGCGGCCGCGGACACGTTGCTCCACGCGTCGCCCAGGTTACGCCAGAGGCGCGGGCCGCTCCTGGTCAGCGTCAGGAGATCGATGACGCCGTCGTTGTCGTAGTCGATGAACTGCGCCGCCAGCGCGCCGGCTGTGTCCGACGGTGCATCCGAGGTCTCGAATCGGCCGGGACCGGCGCTGATGGCGAACACGCCGGCGGCGTCCGCACGCCCGAAGAAGAAGTCGGTGATGCCGTCCTTGTTCACGTCGGCGGCGGCGAGCGACGTGTAGGCTGCCGCGCCCGGCAGGCCGACGTCAGCGCCGACATCGCGGAACGTGCCGTCGCGCAGGTTGCTGAACAGCACGGGCCGCTCGCCGTAACCGGCGATCAGCAGATCGACATCGCGGCGGTTGTCGTAATCGGTCGGCACGATCGCGATGGCGTGGCCGCCGCCGGACAGGCGCGCCTCGCTCGTGGCCTCGACGAAGCGCCCGTTTCCGGCATTGCGAAGAAGCTGGTTCGCCCCCGCCGGAAGATCCCGCGGAACGATCAGATCGTCCGGCGCCGCGGCTGGCGCGCCGAGCCCCGCCGTGCCGCCGATGACGAGGTCGAGATCGCCGTCGTGATCGACGTCGACGAACGCCGCCGTTCGCGCCATCGAGGTCGCCGGCGGCAGCGCAGCCGCGGCGCTGACATCCTGGAACGTGCCGTCGGTGGACTGGCGATACAGGCGGTGCGTCGGATATCCGAGCACGAACAGGTCGGCGCGGCCGTCGTTGTCGTAGTCGCCGGCGACGACGCCGATCGCCGTCGTGCCGGTGATGCGGATATCGGTGCGCGCGCCCGTTTCCAGCCGGCCGCCGCGATGCCGCCGTACGACGACGCCGGTGTCGGCGGCGAGCAGCAGGTCGAGCTCGCCGTCGCCGTCGACGTCGGCGAGGGTGATGCCTTGCGACGCGGCGGCGATCCGATCCAGCAGGGCACCGCTGCGATCGTCCCGAGCGATCCGATCGCCGGGCGCGAGCGACGCTCCGCTCGCCCGGGCACCGAGATCGCGGCCGCCGGCAAGTGCAGCGGTCGCATCAGAGAAGGCCACTGCCGGCGCCGCCCGATCGACGAGTCCGGGTTCGAGCCCGGTCGACACGATCGCCTCCGCGTAGCGTCCCTGGCCGAGATACACGGACGAATACGTGATGCTCGCCGGGTTGTCGCGGAGCTGCTCGAAGCGGGCCATTGCCGCCCGTCCCGGTTCGTCGCGGCCCGCGCGGGTCAGAGCCGTGGCCAGGCCATAGGCAGCGGTCGCGTTGAACGGTTCGGCGGCCGCCGCCGCTTCGAACGCGGCCACGGCTTCGTCCTCGCGCCGCTGGTTCACCAACACCTGACCAAGCTGGATGCGCGCGCCTGGATCGCGCGGATCGAGCTCCAGCACCCGCCGAAACGCAGCGGCCGCGTCGTCGTCGCGGCCGGCGAGCCGCGCGGCGAGGCCGGCGATGTACTGCGGGTGGGGCGCCGATGGCATCGCCTCGCCCGCCGCGCGCGCTTCGCGTTCGGCCTGGTCCGGCTGGGCGTCGTACAAGAGCGCGATGGCGAGGTTGAGGCGCGCGGCGGCGAGCTGCGCGTCGGTGTCGAGCGCGCGGCGGAACTGCGCCGCGGCGCCGCGATAGTCGTACTGCTCGAGGCGGGCGACGCCGATGTTGTTCTCGCGCCAGGCGCGCTCGCGCGCGCTCGCGATGTTTGCGGGTTGAAGGGTGAAGACGGTCGACGCCGCGCTCAGTGCCGCCGCCAGAACGCCGAGGATCAATCGCGCGCGCGTCATTCGAAGCGTGTGCGGCACACTTTACCCCGCCCCGGCCTCCCCGCACACCGGCGGCCGGCGCGTGACGCATCCGCACACTCCGGCACGATCCGCACACTGCACACGCTGGCCACCGGCGAAAAGCTTCGAGAAAACGCCGGCTCAGCCGGGCATCATGATTGCTCGACCCATCCGTATGCGTGCACTCATCGCAGACGATGATCCGGTCACACGGGCCATCCTGATCAAGGCGCTCAAGCCCTGGAACATGGAAGTCACGGTCGCCGCCGACGGCGCCGAAGCCTGGGAGGCGCTTTCTTCAGGCCAGCCGCCGGAGATCGCGATCGTCGACTGGATGATGCCCGGCATGGACGGCATCGAGCTGTGCCGCCGCGTGCGCGAGTACCCGGCGCTCGCCGGCATTTATGTAATCCTGCTGACGGGACGCGGCAGTCGGATGGATCTCGTGGCGGGCCTCGATGCGGGGGCCGACGATTACATGGTCAAGCCGATCGATACCGAAGAGCTCCGCGCGCGCGTCCAGGTCGGCATGCGCGTCGCCAACCTTCAGGGCCGGCTCGCCGAACGGGTCGTCGAGCTGCAGGGCGCGCGCGATCACCTCGCGCGGCTGGTCAGCACCGACGCGCTCACCAACCTCTACTCGCGCCGCTGGTGGTTCGAGCTCGCGGCGACCGAGTTCTCGCGCTGCCGGCGCTACGACCGCTCGTTCAGCGTGATGGTGATCGATCTCGATTACTTCAAGCAGGTCAACGACACCTTCGGCCACGACGCCGGCGACAAGCTGCTGCGCGCGTTCGCCGACATGCTGCAGGTCGAATGCCGCCAGTCGGACATTCTCGGCCGCCTCGGCGGCGAGGAGTTCGCCATCCTCGTGCCCGAAACGCCGGTCGGCGCCGCCCAGAAACTGGCCAGCCGCATCGGCGACGCATGCCGCGCGGTGAAGGTCGTCACGCCAGCGGGCGACGAAGTCACCTGCTCCTGCAGCATCGGCCTCAGCCAGGTGCAGAACGACGACGACGATATCGATGATGTGCTGCGGCGGGCGGATGCGGCGCTTTACGAAGCGAAGCGGAGCGGACGCGACTGCTGGAAGAGTCACCAGCTCGCGGAGACGACCTAGTCTAGGTCTTCGAGTCCTTGCGCCACTGGCGGACGCCGCATTCCAGACAGCGGTACGGACGCGTCTTCGACCACACCACCCACGGCCGCTCGTAGAACCTGACGCGCGAGCGCATCACGTCGCCTCCGCAGAGCGCGCATTTCTGACGCTCCATCGGCTTCAGGACCTTGCGCGGCAGCTCGGGCGGGTTCTCGACGAGCGGTCCCAATTCTTCCGCGGCGAACGGGTCCGCCAGCCGCATGCGCGGCAACTCCGGTTTCTCCTCAGGCATAAACCCCACGGCGCGCCTCGCGCCGGCTCGATTCATTGACATCAGGTCGCAATCAGCGTGGTAGACGAGGACCGGACAGGATCGACCTGCGGCGCATGCCCTGGCTGCAAGGCGTCAGCCAATAGTTGAGTTTCGCGATTCCTCCGTCGGGGCGGAGACCTGGTGCGAGGGAGCGTTGGAAAGTCTTCTTCTGGGCAGACTTTTATCCGTGCGTCGGAGTGGTTCCGGCAATTCCCGCGAGATATTCCCGTCATTTCCGCGGGATTTTGCCATTGCGCGCATGGTGGCGTTCTTGCCCCCGGACACCGACATGCTGTCAGCGACCGACCGCCCGGCCACGCCCCTCGAGATCGCCATCGGGCAGACGCTTGCCGGTGTGCGTCATCCGATCGCGGCCTGGCGCACCCGCCCGCCGTTCCGGCGGCTCGTGTACCTCGCGGCGTGCTTCACGGGCAGCTACGTACTGATCCTGCTCGTGCTCCAGCTTCTGCTCGCATAAGCCCGACCCTCCTCCAACATTTTTGTAAGCAGCCGGTGCCGGCTGCGCGAGGATAGATCGTGACTTGCCGCGACACTCACAGCCGAGGCGGCCGCCTGCCATGAAAGTCCAGAAACATCTCGAACTCGATCAGCGAACCGGCGCGCTCGACGTGCAGGTGCTCGATGTGCTCGCGCAAGTCGAATCGATGCTGCGCGGCGCGCGTGACATCCAGCGCCACATCCTGCGCGTGCGCGGCGTGCCGCGGGCGGCGAGCCTGGCACAGCGGCGGGCGGCGGCCATCGCGGTGCGGAAATCGGTCGACAAGATGATGCAGGACTCGCGCGCGCTCTCGGATGTGCTCGATGATCTGCAGCGCACGTCGGAGATGCTGATCGACGCCGCCGACTGACTCGTGACAACCCCTGCGAGCTGACGCGCCTTCAGGCGCTGAGAGCGCGCCGCGAGCGTGGATGCAGCCGATTAGCGCGGCGCGCGCACGATCGGCAGCACGACGCGGGAGGGGCGTGCGCGATCGTGATAGATCGTCTGCTCGGCGCGCCGCAGCTCCGCGCTCTCACCGAAGCCCGCGCCGGTGTTCGGGTTGCGATCGAAGCGCGGAAAGTTGCTGCTGGAAATCTCGAGGCGGATGCGGTGGCCGGCTGCGAACTGGTTGCTGGTCGCGCCGGCGTCGATCGTCAGCTCGACCGGCTCGCCCGGCGTCAGCAGCGCCGGCGCGGTCTTGCCGTTGCGATACCTCGCGCGCAGGATGCCGTCGTTCAGCATCCGCGCCGTACCGTCGGGGAAGACGTCCACCAGCTTGGCGGTGAAATCGGTGTCGGCCGCCGATGACGACGCCCACAGCTTCACCTCGATCGGCCCGGTCACTTCCACCGCCGTCGTCATCGGCGCCGTGGTGTAGACCAGCACGTCGCGCCGCCGCTCGACCGATCGCTGGTCGGTCGGCATCCGCGAGTAGCCGCCGCGCTGTCCTGTCGGCACCGGGTTCCACGGATCGTAGATGAAGCGATCGCTGCGCTCGGTCGCGGGCGGCGCCTCGCTGAGCCCGCCGTCGCCGTCGAGCGTATTGGCGGCGCCGTCGCTGTGCAGGTAGAACGGGGTGGGTACAGCGCGCGCCAGCGGCCACTCCTGCTCGTCGCGCCACCTGTTCGCTCCCATCACGAACAGCCGCACCGGCGCGCGCGAGAGCACGTTGGTGGGCGCGTCCTTCAGCCAGAAGTCGAACCAGTCGAACATCAGCGACTCGAGCGGGAACCCGGCGTCGGCGCCGAAATCGACGTCGCCGATGCTGGTCGACGCAGGCGTCGGCCGCGAGTGCGTCCACGGGCCAATCAGCAGGCGCTGTGCCGAACGCGCGCGATCCGATCGGGCGTGCTGCCGCAGCCCGGTGTAGTTGCGCAGCGTGCCGGTGAGGAGCGTGTCGTACCAACCGGTGACGTGAAACGCGGGGACGTCGATCTCGCCGTGGCGCGCCTCGATGTCGAACGTCTTCCAGTAGCCGTCGTAGGACGGATGGTTCAGCATCTCGAAGTACGCCGGCGAATACCGCCGCACCTCCATCGCGTCGATCGTCTTGAGCGGGACGTGCCACAGCCAGCTCGCGGCGAACAGCTGCCGCTCGGTTTCATCCATCCCGATCGCCGAGTCGCGAACGACCTCGGGATGCAGGGTGCGGCGGCGCACATCGGCGCCCTGGCCGAGATTCCACGACAGCCCGTCGGCAAGATAGAACGCCCCGCCCTGGAACACCATGTCGTAGCGGCTCTGATAAGACGAGGACGGGAACATCGCCGCCAGCTTCGGCGGGCGCAGCGGCGCCGCGATCAGCTGCGTGGTCGCGCTGTAGCTCCCGCCGAACGTCGCGACGCGGCCGTTGACGTGCGGCAGCGCCGCGGCCCATTGCACGGTGTCGTATCCGTCCTCGCCTTCGTCGTGCGGCCGCGCGACGCCGTCCGACATGTAGCGTCCGCGCGTGTCCTGGACGACGACCACGTAGCCGTGGGCGGCGAGGCGCTGGAACTGGTTGTCTTCGCGGCCCGGGTTCTTCGAGTACGGCGTGCGCTGCAGCAGCGCCGGCAGCGGCTCGGGCGTGTCGGGACGATAGATGTCGGCGCGCAGGACGACGCCGTCGCGCATCCGCGCCTCGACGTTCTTCTCGACGATGATCTTCGGCGCGCCGGCGGAGGCGGCCAACGGGGTGCGCGCGTCGCCCGCGCGCTGGGCGTGAACGAGCGGGAGCGCGGCTAGCACCGCGGCCGCAAGGGCGATGTGTGCGGATCGGCGACCCATGTCCTCCCTCGTCCACACGCCGCGAAGGCGTCACGGCGTCGACGCTGATTGTGCACCAACAGCCGGCGCGATCCCAACAGCCGCACGCGCGACCTCGCCGCAGCTGCGCCCGGCGCATCGAGCGTGTCAGAATCGCGGCGTGGGCGTAGTTCTGACGCCAATCATCACGAAGGACACCGTCGCGCTCGAGGATCTGCGCGGCAGGAGGCTGGCCGTCGACGGCAATGGCGAGCTGTATCAGTTCCTCGCGCTCATCCGGCTGCGCGACGGTACGCCGCTGCGCGATTCCACCGGGCGCACGACGTCGCACCTGTCGGGCCTGTTCTATCGGACGACGCGTCTGATCGCCGAGCACGCGCTCGAGCTCGTGTTCGTGTTCGACGGCACCCCGCCGCCGCGAAAGGCGGCGGAGATCGCGAAGCGCCGCGCCGGCCGGGAGAGATACCAGGAGCAGCACGCCGAGGCGCTCGCGCGCGGCGATCTGGCCGAGGCCTACGCGAAGGCGACGATGACCTCGCGCCTGACGCGCGAGATGGTCGCGGAAGCGCGTGAGCTGCTGCGGCTGATGGGCGTGCCGACCGTGCAGGCGCCGTCGGAAGCCGAAGCGCAGGCGGCGCACATGGCGGCGACCTCGCCCGATATCTGGGCGGCGGCGAGCAAGGACTACGACTCGCTGCTGTTCGGCGCGCCGACGCTGGTTCGGTTCATCACGATATCCGGACGGGAATTCCTTCCCAGCCAGGGCACGTTCCGGCCGATCGTCCCCGAAACGATCGTCCTCCAGCGCCTGCTCGACGGCTGGAACATCACGCGGGAAGGGCTCGTCGATCTGGCGATTCTCGTCGGCACCGACTTCAACCAGGGGATCAAGGGAATCGGGCCGAAGAAAGCGCTTCGCCTGGTGCAGGAGCATGGGGCGATCGAGCAGATGCCGGCCATGATCCGCGACCAACTCCCCGAGCCGGCCGCGATCGACGACGTGCGGCGCATCTTCCTGCAGCCTGACGTGACCGACGCGTTCGACATCCGCCAGGCCGAGCCCGATCTCGACGGCATCGTGCGCTTCCTCTGCGAGGAGCGCGAATTTTCGCGCGAGCGTGTCAGCGCGGC
>Ga0207708_10002740_pt1 | contig 12941 bp, 15 predicted proteins | sample KBSK5101metaG_FD_184340 | JGI IMG/M metagenome (GOLD analysis project Ga0207708, IMG submission 184340) | Corn, switchgrass and miscanthus rhizosphere microbial communities from Kellogg Biological Station, Michigan, USA - KBS K5-10-1 metaG... | ecosystem: Host-associated > Plants > Roots >...
AGGACGATTCATATTGTCTCCAATCCAAATATTACCCATAGGCAAATCTGGAAGTGCTCCGATCGGAATAAATAATGAAGGTATAGCAATCCCGTTAGCATCACCCACTAAAACCTTGTCAGGATCACATAATATTCTGCCTGTTACCGGTGAAATAAAATTATATAAAACTTCATAGCCCATTAATCATTCCCCCAATGGAAATTATTTAATTTCGCAATTAATTGATTGTAGGGCAGAACATTAGGAGGTGGAGGAGAATGCGGCATAAGAGGTCCGGGATCTTTTACCGGGTATGGATCCGCCTTTACAAGCGGTGGTCTACTTTGCTCGTTGGGAATATCCAGATATGGTTTTCCTACCCATATACCGGTAGGAATTTTATTATCTCCGAACCATTCCATCTGCATAACCAAATCTTTATGGTCAAACAAAAAGCCACTTCTTTGACAAAATCCAATAGAAGGAGGATTAACCGGATCATAAGTTACATGTTTACCCTTATATTTTCTCATCCACCCCATTTTTAATACTCCAGATAGTTATTAGTATCACCTCTAATAGAAAGCGGTGTGCTTTCAGAATCTTCCCTAGCTGCAATATCAAAAGCTAGATCAGATTCGATCTTTAACATCTGTACTTTTTCCGGGCTGAATTTAATAGCGAGTTCCCAAGCGAGTCGCCAGATTAAAGCAGGATAAAACCTTGCAGGAATTTGCACGGTATTTGTATATAATGTTCCGGTATCTTGGATCATTTTTTTATACGAATAACGTAAGCAATTAAATTCATTAGTAGGAATCTGCCATAAGTTTAAAACAGGCAAAATCTTTCTATTTAGATAATAAACAGTAGGGCGCCCTGCTTCATATTTATTAGAATATGATTCATATTCATCACGGCTAATGATTCCAAGCTGTGTATCTTGAATATTATTATTAAAGTATATTTCTTGAATATTAAGAGTAACTCCTCCTGTTTCTCTTATTCTATAAGCTCTTGCGTCAACAGAAGTCGGAACATCAAACCAAACATTCACGCCGGCAGCATAAGTTTGCTTGGGTATGCTGAATAATAATGTCCAATCAACACTATTTTGAGATACTTCTACTGAAATCGTATATTGTTGTTCGGTTTGTGAAGTAATACCGACAAAATTAATTTGCTGACTGTTATTCTCTCCATAATCATATGAAATATTTCCATTCATACCGGTTTGAGAACAAGAAGTAGCCGGATTACCGTCAAATGCATTTGCTGCTGTTCCTCCGGGCGTACTTGCTGCTATTCCTCCGGTATTTTGACGGGTAGATGTCCTGAGCATAGCCTGAATAATATTACTGACGTTTATATCTAAGGTATATTGTCCTGTTAAAGGTTTTAGAGAAAGATAGGCATTTTCAAGAGTCCATAAATTAACAGATTTGCTCATCCACTCGAGAAATATCAGGTCAATGCTTCTTTTAGCCGAATCAAGCTTTACAGGTTCTATAAATTCACCAGGGATACCTACTTTTTCAAAGGCTTCTCGGATGATGAGTTCAATCTGTATAGATTGAAAATTAAAAGTACCTGAGGTTGGAAGCATTGAAACATCTCCATTTAACGATGGAAACGTTTAAGAGTTTCAGCTAAATTAGCTCTTTTTCTTAAAGTACCATTCTTAGAATGCTCAGCTTTTTCTAGTTTTTTTTCAGGAATTTTTTTGCCTTCAGGAACGCCTAAAGATCTATGAAGAGCTCCTTTATTATCAGGATTAATAGCTTTTTGTATCCATTTTTCAGGACTCTTTTTATGCATCATTTGTTTTACAGCCCTACTACGCGCCATGGTAATTACTCCTTGTTTATGTTTGGATAAAATTCAATTGAAGACTATTAGCAGCCGTCGCAACAGTACCTATTATCTGTACTAGAAATGATTTGCATAATGGTGATTTTAATGCAGTAGGAATTTCTAAAACATACGAGGCTTCTGTTACAGTCTCAATATTTAACACATTAAAATTATTAAGAATAATATCTGAAAATAAATGACCATTTCCTTCTATATCAGAAAAAGCTTGATGCAGAGTAATCCCAATAGAGTCTTCGGTTAATTTTGCTACGCTTAAAGAATAATTAATAACATCACGTTCAAGGTTAACGCCTATTAGTTTAAAAAACCCCTTATAACCCGAACCAACACTTACATTGGCAATTGCTCCATTTACCGAAATTGAACTTATAGTATCAAATACATTAGTACTTTGCAGAGGGGTATTAGCTACAACATTCATAACCTCCCTTATATTAAATCCATTTTGCGTCCCGTTAATTGTAAAAGCTCCATTGGTATCTGAACGAATTACTACTGATCTAATGTAACCGTAATCTGTAAAAGTAACTGCTGAATTAGTTTGATTAGCTAAATTACCATTCAAGACTAAATTACCTGCCGCTGCCAATGATTGCGATTTACAAACATCGGTTGTATTACTAGCGGGCCAAATATAAGTTAAGGATCTGGACATTATTTACTCCTGAAGAAATGTAAAATCGAAAGTATCGGTTATAGGGGAAGAAGAACTATTAACTTTTAATAATACAAAGTTAGTTATCTCTATTGAATTACGTGAGCGCGATACAGTTTGGTTAGTCAAGAGGGGATCAACCTCAAAAAACTTTGTTAACTGATCGTTGAAGGTAGTATAATTAATACTTACTTGTGCCAGTGTTTTAAGTACGGAATAATTAATACCAGAAACAGGGATAGTGGGTATATCTATCTCCATTGAGTAATTAATGAATCCGGCGTTTGCGTTAATCATAAGCAAAGGAAGAAATCCTCTATCACCCGTTCCGACTTTAATACCCGTAACCGCAGTAGTTGTAGTAACTGATGTTATAATGTCATAACTTTTTGTTCCGTAGACTGTATTATTATTAGGAGACGGACTCGTACCAGCTGGTCCAAATGTCTCTGTTACAAAAGCACCATTTTGAAATCCTTGAATTATAAAATTCGTTGCACTTAAATTATTAACTGAAGTAAGTGAGATAGATCTAATCATATTCTGTTTAGCAAAGGAAACTTGATCGGGAATACTCGAATCAGATAATGTTCCATTTAGCAATACTTTAAATGCTGTAGGACCGCTTGTAGACACATTTTGCAAAGCCGCAACCGCTGCTACATCCTGAACTGGCCATGTTAACTTTGTATATGTTGACATCTAATAAATTACATTTTAAGTTTTAAGCGCCGATATCATAAATACCTTTCCCAAAAGCTGATATGATATCGGTAAGTTTAGTTAAACGCCTTCAGATCCAATAACACCTCGAGCAGTATTGACCCCAAAGGCATACCTTTCCCAAGCGTTAATCTTAACTGATTTTGTATCCATATCTGCATAAACGTCCGTCTGCACTCCCTCTCTTTGGAAGCAGCGGAAAGCCGTATCTTCGTCAGTTAGTAAAAAATAAGCTGTTGGGGACGTTAGATATTGATTTATCTTGTAACCACTAGGGATATAATCGTTATGATATATAGCACTAATATCGTTATTTGCGACCTCAGTACGGAAAGCTGAATTAAGCAATCTTGAATTTGCAAACTGTAAAGCCGGACCTGCAATAATCTTTCTTGGCATCTTATGAGCTAAGATACCGTTTTGTCCCGGTAATCTTTGAGCTTGGATAATCATTTGCTCTACGGCAGCTTCACTAAAGTCAACAGTAACATTACCTGCGCCAACTAGTTTATTAGAATAAACGCCACCGGCAACAATAGGATGTGTTATTGAACATAAAGGTTGACCATCAGCGATAGGGAAAGCAGTACTAAATGCATTATTTAATATATTAGCCCCAAGCTGATTTTTAGTAGTCCTTAATGAGTTCCTCAATTCTCGAGCTTTATCGAAAAATTGATTTTTATAAAGATTATCGTCTATCGCAACCTTGGTTAATTGAAAGCCAATACCGATCATTCTCATTCTATACTGAGTTGTATAGGCTTCTTGTAAGGAATCTACAGGAATTGGAGCTCCTTCATTTACTATATCTGCAGGCCCGATCCCTTTATATTCGACATCTAGTTCGTAAGCCATATTGGATGGAGAAACCTTAAAAATCTCTGTCCATTGCTCTGGATATGTATCGTAGTTTGTAAAGACTTTGTTGACCCCAGGTCTAAGCAGGTGGGGTATTTGTCCGGTTGTTGTAATACTCATTTGTTATCCTCCTTATTAAGCTGCTGTAAATGTCGGGCCAGCTGTACCGGCTTTAAAGACATGGTTATTAATCATTACCGCCAGGTTAACGAACGGTGTAGTAGCTAGTGTTTTGCCTGGAAGTGGTATATTTTGAGAATTAGAGGAATAACCTATAACTTTTAATGGTAATGTTGCTACCGCATGGTCATAATCATTAAGTACGTTATACGTACCTGCTCCAGTAAAAGTATCAGTAGCGTTTACGCCATATGTACTTACACAAAGATAAGCTCCGGATATTCCGCTTAAAACATTACCGCCATATGGATTAGTTCCAAAATCCGTTACAGGATTTCCATTAGCGACCGCAACCATAGTACTGACCGGGTTATTAGTATAAAAACCGAGCTGTGGTCTCGTAGCATCAATTTGAATAGTACTAAAATTGACACCACCACCTCCCATAATGCTGAAATTACTACCGATACCTGATGTTTTTGTTGGTCGTGGGGTTGCATCACTGTTAACACCCGGGAATATAGGAGCAGCTGTATCAGCGCCACTAACTGCAAAAGCACCATTTGCAGTAGCATTGATAGGTGTAGAAATTTGAACGTCCCATACAACATTCGGATCATCATTTACATAAGCTATAATTGGGGTACCGGTGACAACTTGTGTATTAGCCGGATAATATTTGGAAAATGTAGGTACTTTTGTGATTGCATCAACATATTCGCATCCTTGAAAAACACCTACTATCGGAATTGCATTAGCGAATGTATTCGCATTTCCAGCATTATTTTGTGTGTATATCGGTAAATAAAGTCCAATCTTAGTAACAACATTCGGAGCATTAACCGAAGCTGCTCCCAAAACTGTATTGAAAGTCACCAAGTCACCTGTAAAAATAGATTTGTTGTAGCCACTGGGTATTTCGTATGCAGTCAGTTTTTCTACCCAAGTTCCGCCATTTAAAGAATAAAGTGCACGCAATCCAAATGGTGCATTCGTTCCATAAGCCATAAAACCTCTTGTTTTGATTAATTGAAAAAATAAAAAATCTTTTGGAGAGGAAAGATTAAAGCCTGAAATACGATTTAGAGTTTCGTAAGAACTGATGTTTAAATGAAATAAGCGGAGATATGGAAAACCCGAATAGAACGTTTTAATGTCTCGTCTGACAAGAGGTGCAATTTTAAGTTTCGCAGAAACTGTAGTTAAATAATTATTTATTATGATTAACGTTGTTAACTAAGTCAACTAAAATAATAATAATTATTTAATTTATTAACTTGGTAGCCATATTACCCCTGTTACACCATATGGAACTGATTGTACTAACACACCAGCCCTATCATAAATTTTGATAGAAAGAGAGGTAGTAGTTTTATTTTCCCAAACCACATTAGTAATTACAGGGTCTGAGTCTACATTTGGCCCTGGAGCTCCCCCAAGACCAAAAGTTATTCCGTAAGTATCGAAAGGAAGCGTAGGAAAGGTAATAGTATAGTGTCCATTGCTTCCTGTAATGGTAGAGACGTTATAGGAACTTAATTTTGTGATACTGCCTGAAACATCAGTAAAGTTAAAAATAACCTTAGGAGTTGTGGGGCTTATAAATGAGCCTCCTATAGTTAGAGAGCCGCTTAATGTTAGATTCTTACCACCAGTAATATTACCGCTAGTATCTATTTGAACCCCGTTAATACTTACCTTACCGGTACCTGCACTAGCTAATTGGATGCCACCATTAGTAACATTGGTAGTAATAAGGTCACCGCTTAATTGTAGATCACCAACTGCAATAGAAGAAATGTCGCTTAAGCTCTGGCTTAATGAAAAAGTAGGATCCCCACCTACTCCGGTACTCTTAGTAATCGTAATATTAGTATCACCTAATAAATCACGTGTTACAAAAGTTAAAGGGTTTGTTGATTTAACAACCAAAATCCCTGGAACAGTGGGTGGATTAGTTATTAAATTAGCTACGCTATCAGGAAGCTGAAAATTTATCGTACCACCTGGAGGAGTCAATGTTCCTCCGGTAACTTTAATAGTACTATCACTGCTTTGTGCTATAACAGAATTTATTGCGCTTGTACCTCCGCCAAACGGTATAGGTACCCAAGTACCATTTGGGGTAGAGACGTTACTTAAATATAGATAATAAATACTTCCAGCAGCGACATTAGTAATGAGAGTAGTCCCATCATTTGCCACAATCTGAAAGGAATTAGCAGAAATATTATTAAATAAAATATTCTGCCCCGGTTGTGCTAATGTAGCATCCGGTAAAGTTATTTTAAAAGGCCCGGGGCTAGCATTTACATTATTTATATCAGCTATTGTTGGCCCTCCTGTAAAGGAAAAGGGCCAACTTAACGTAAGATCACCAGTTAAATTAATAGTTTGATATGAGTTTTGAGCCATACCTAAAACACTCGTCTTGTTTGCGGAATACCTATTTTAGCATTAAGATCGGTATAGCCTATTCCTGCCAATGACTTAGTAATATCCTGCGTCCTTCGATCTCGAGCATTTATCTCACGTTCTTTATATTCTTCCCGGCGTTCCATTAAAACTTTATTAAATGTACAGATATATTTTTCAGATAATGGATTTTTACCTACTAATGGATCTAATAACTTATCAGTAGTTCTATCTTTTGGTACTAATTGCCACCCTTTTCTTAATAGTTCTTCTGTCCTATAATCATAAGTATTAACACCTTGAAAAGCAGTACGCCCCCAATGGAATGAATAGCCTTCACGATAAACCCCTCGAGGCAAATCAAATGGATTAGCGTATTCAAAGTTATATTCTTCCATTAAGTCCATATCTCTTGTTTCTTCGTCTCTAGTAGTACGTGGTTTTGTCATAATTTCCCCTTTCTTTCTAATTCTAATTTTGATTCAATCCATTCTTTCTCGGTATAACCGCCAATAGCCGCAAATTCCTTTTCTTCCGGCGTTAAAACCATTTTTCTGGTGTCTGATTTATTATTTTGAGAACTACTGTAAGAGTTTCTAACCCCCCCAACAGCACTGACCGACTCTAAGTTTTTTCGTTTTTTTTCAGCTTGAGCTTTCTCGGCTATCATATGTTCCTCTATGGCATCAAAATAATCTTCTGAAAAACGAAGATCTCCTCTACCTGCTGCATCAAGCTGAGCATCAAGTACATTGGCATATTTAATTACAGATTCGGCGAGCAACTTGTTATAGTTTTTAGAGCCGACTTGTAACTCCTTATGAGAACTAATCCAATCATCTACTAGTTCTCTCTCTATTTCTTCGTAAGAATCTCTAGGAGAATATTGTTGTTGTCTTTGAGCAGCCTTATTTTCAGAAGTATTCGCCCATCTTTCCAGCTCATTAATGCTGTGAAGTGCTTTAGTTATAACAATATCAGCCTCTATTACCTTTTCTGAATCTCCATCATTAATCGCTTTTCTTTTAAGATCCTTACCCTTCTCCAATTCGGCATAAACATTTCTGCCATATTGATAAGTGCCGGCAACTTCTGCCTGTGAAAGCATTTCTTGCAGGCGTTCGTTTTCTTCTTGAGCTGCCCTGAGTTCAGATTTAGTCTTATAGAGAAGCCTTTTAATTTTCCATGGCTTATCAAGTTTTTTTGGTGCTCGTTCTTTTAATTCTAGTTCTTCTTCGTGAAGCTCTTCCGAGCCTTCTTCGGGTTCGTCTTCATCTTCTGAGTCTTGGGATTCTTCTTGCTGCTCTGGTTGTTCCTCTTGTTTCAGAGGCTCTTGAAAAGCTAAGGGATTATTTTGTAATTCGTCAATCTTCTTAAAAGCTTCTTCCAGTTCAGCCTGACCCGACATATCTTCATGAGCAAATTTATCGCTCTCTAAAATTTCATCATCGTTTGTCATTAATTTTAACCATTTTAATTAGCTGATATTCTTGCGATCACACGTGGATCATCTATTACTTGTAGGATCTTATCTTCGCTGATAGTCATTGAAGTAAGCCCTCTGTGACTGTAGGTATGCGCATGCGCACGCGGAACCATTACCCAATCCCCTACTTTGCAGTAAGGACCTGTGAATCGGTATCTTTCTTCGTCTTTGTAAACACCGGGAGCCATCTTAACAACTAAGCCGACAAAATTTATAAACTTGTCATCTTGATGCTGTTTGTCTAATACCGTACTAGCCAGTAATATACCTCCCTTGCTTTTCTTCTCTAGTTTAGGTTTGTATATCCTAAGTACAATTTGATATCCTTGCGGATGGCATTCTTTGTATTTTTCAATTTCTTCTTCTAAGTTATAAGTTTCAAAATCAATACCTGGATCATCTAAGTTATCATCTTGGTTTAAATCGTTATTATTCATTAATTTCTCCTAATTCTTTTAATACGTTGAGGCATATATCAATAGAACTTTGCATACCGTGGATCTTCCCTACTAAAAATCTGTAGTGAGCGTAATCTTGGGGGGATCCTTGGATAACGCTTTGTTCTAATTTTTGCTTTTCAGCCCTTAATTGTTTCAGTAATCTTGTAGCCGACATTTAGAGGCATTCCTTAAAAGACTTCTTTTTAAAGTTTTTAGGCAAGCCTTGAGGGGTAGCCTCGTCATGTCTGATTTTGGCTACGCCGCCCATGGCATATTTTTTTACTGAACCGCCAGATTTATATTTTCTAGGTTTTTCTTTATCGGCACATGAGGCTGAGTAAATTACATCTTTACCCCCACTCATTTTTCCTACAGATCTTTGACCGAGTTCCCTCATTGAATCAGCTTTATTTTGATATCCGGCTTTATATGTAGTCACTTTCTCCTCCATGGTTTTTGATTAATTCACTTTCTGATTTGAGTTGCGCTTGATTTTCACTAGCTTCAATCTTTGCCTCTTCCTTCTCAACTTGCAGCTGAGCTTTGTCTAAATCGGCCCCGGTTTTCAGCATGGCTATCTTCTCATCAGATTCGATTTGTGCTTTTTTGCCCTCGAAATCTAATTGCGCTTTGAAGATATTCGTTTCTGTTTTTTGGTTCTCTATCCGCTCTCTTGCTTCAATTTCAGCTTGTTGCTGCTGAATATCTGCGAGTATCAAGTCTTCTTGGGTTGGCGGACGTGGTTCGTCTTGCTGCTGCTCATCAAGAGCTGTGGCAATAGATACAGCAATTGTATTTTGTACTTGTGGATCCATGATTTGCTCGAGTGGTGGTAATTCCATGCCGAGTAACTGCTGCATTTGCACCAGATATTCATAAGCATCATGTTCTTGTATATGAGCCATTACAGCGGGAGCTGAATCAGGGTAGTTTTGAGCAAACATTCCATGAACAAGCTTATGAGCTGCATGATCCTGCCAAATAGCAGCCTTGACAGGTTTATTACTCATAATATTTAAATTTTCATTAATAGGATCCAGTGGCAAGACTTCTTGTTCTTCTTGGTCCGGAACCAATATTTTATCTATCTGTTCGATATCTAACCCTTGAGCTTCATAATTCATCTTGAATATCTCACGCATATTATGCATGTCAGGGGCTTGCATAGCTGTTCGGAGCAATGATTCAGCTTTTATTATTCTTTGAATACTTGAATTAACAGAAGGGTCAGAAACGGGTGTGATAATGACTTCATCAACAAAATCATCTGCAGTAATAACTTTTTTCTCTAACCCGAAATTAAACTCTTCAACTTCTAAGGTTTTTCTGAAAAGTTTATCTATTAATTGTAATTCTCTGGTAAACGAATTATGAATTGAACGTGCAACAGCTGACTGAATCTTATTATTAGTCTCAAGCATTGCAAGGGTAGTACCAACAGGGATATCTTCTTTAGAATCAAGCATCTCCATTTCAGCGGTAGAGGCTAATTCCTTAGTTTCATCTCTTGTTTCTAAACGAAGTTGACGAAGCGTATCGTCTGCACCAGAATAAGGAAGAGGCATAAAGGCCTCCGAAAGAGGAAGACCTCCCGTATCTAATTCTGGCCATTCTCCTGGTCCAACGATAATAGAAGTATCTTGCTGCTTAAATCCTTTAGCTCTAAAGCCTCCCGGTAGATTCTTGAAAGTAGCTGCATCAATTAATTGACGTAGCATAGTAGTTGATGAAATAGCATTTGAACCAATTAAACGAGCTAAGCCATTCCCATAAATACTAAAGCTAGGAAGATAATTATATTGGACAAAATATTCTATCCGCCCTTTATCTTCATCGTCTTCTTCCCAGTTTCTTTTTATAGAAAGTATTTCTTTAGATATCTTATCGATAGTAACAATGTAAGGAAGAGGTATAATATTTTCAGTATCCGAATCATTGTTATTTTCTGAAAATTCATCGAGGTTTAAATATGTGTGAACCTCATATATCTGAAATAAAGAGCGTTTGGTATATTCATTAAGATCGATCTGTTCATTCTTTTTAGAAATTTCGCTAAGCTCATCATCGTCATCATCATCAATTTCAGAAGTCTTTAGGTACGGAAGTTCAACATCACGATAGATATTATTCTGCTGATTGAGTATAATCTCCCTTTTAGAGAGGCGAAGAATATGAGTAAGTCGGTTCGATTCAAGAATAGAAGTGCAATCAGCATCAATTACAAAATCTGATGGCATGATAAAACGGCTCAAAGGACGTTTTTTTAACTTATCGAAATATATTTTTTTAAAACAACATCCATAAAAACCTAAGAAGATTAAAAACCTTTCCCAATCGGAATAGTAAGCAGCATCTTTTACAGTTAAGTAATAGTTTAACCAATCTCTATTTAAATCTGCTTTGCGTTCAGTTTCTTCGGTTTTATTACCGGTAATTTTAAACCCGGCAGGTCCTGAAGCAGGTAACAGCTCAGCACGATTAGTCGCATAAAACCGCATTAACGCAGTAGAAAGCAATGTGTCAAAGGTGCGTGTAGCTTGCGTGAACTTTTCTAATTTTGGATCTTCTAAATCAAAACCAAGATAAACTTTAGCTTTTTCAATAGGATCAAGCCATTGTTGCCTGATTTTAATATCTTCTTCGATTGCTTCTAAGAGAAAAGAAGAGAGCTTTTTCCTGCCATTTTCAGGAAATCTAACTGCAAGATTTTCGTAAAAGTCCTTTTGTGATTTTTTATCATCTAAAACAGGACCAATTTCATAAACGCTAGACCCATCTTCCAGATCTTGCGTTTTTCTTATTTCTTCATCGGCAGTTTTCATGTATATATGAATAACCCTCAAATTAATTTTGTGGTGTCAATGCCAACGGATATTCTGCAGCGACCAAACTATCGAATATTCGTTGGTAAAAATATAAACAAAGGGTAAAAACTTTATTTATAAATTAATAATAATGAAGTTTTTTAAAAATGGTTGAAAATTTTGATAAAATTGTAAAATTTTTTACAAAATTAAATGATTACTCTATTTTAAGACAGGAAAAACAGCATCTTATAGTAGAAACTAAGGTAAGAATTAGTGTATATAAAATGGTTGAAACGACCTTTTCTAATTTTGAAAGTAATTTACTACAGGATTTTAATGTGTTTTTTCTTATTAGCTTATCAGATAAGCCGATGGAATTAGATAAGGTCTTTGCTAAAAGGAAATTACCAATCTTAAAATTAAAATTATCGGATATAAAATCTCTAAAAAACTTTAATGAAGCTTTAGATAAATTTATACATAAGAAGTTTTACTCTTAATAAATTCTTACTTCTTTTCGTGTTGGTGGCGATAAAGGTCTATCATCTCTAGGATTAAGTAAGAATCTGCCGTCTCTAAGCTTCATCAAAGCTTGGCTCATAGTATCTATTACATCGTTACTTTCTCCAGTGGGAAATCTAACTGCAGCCTCTAGAAATTCGTCGGCAAAAGGTAATAACCTTTCATAATTAGGAGCTCTTGCAGGAAGCCAAACTCTGCCTCCTTCAATTAAAGGGCTGACATTACGTGCTCTAGCTGTTTTTTTCTTTTCCGGCATAAAAGGTATCATTCTTATACCCGATCTATTTAAATCCGCAATTAAGGGCTCGCCAGATGCTTTTGCTTCAATAAGGCACATGTCTACCGGTCGATGTTTTCCAGATGGTTTTATTGTTCCTGTATCACGATAATCATAATACATCCTTTTTATTCTTTCTCTAACTTCCGGGTATTCTTCTCTCGCTTTCCACATTGAGAGCAATATTACATTTTCGATATAATTATGGTCGTAGAATACTCCCCATGTCGTACATGCTGAATAGGCACTAAGTGCATCTCCTTTAAGCGCAGTATCCCAGCTTTGCAGCACAAACTCGATTTTAGGTAGTTCTCTTTCTTTCCACCAAACAAACCAATCTCTTTTCAAAATTCCTCCATCTGCAGGGCTAGGAAGCTGCTGCAAAATTCCACTAGCAAGATATTGAGAGCCGAGGTCATTCTTTAATTTTTGAACAGCTATCTCGTCATATTTCTCAGGCCAAAGTAATTCTCCTTCTTTAGTTCTTGGATCTTCCCATATTTTACCGTTAGTAGATGGTAATATGATTGTTTTGCTTTTACGATTTACTTCATATTCCATAGGCAAAATTAGCTTTGTCCATTCGTTTAAATGGTCATTCGACATTATATAACCCGCAACATCCGATTCGTGCACTCTGTGCTGCATAACAACTCGGCAATCCTTGTTTCTATCGTTTAAACGTGTAGACCAAATTATATTCCACCAATCAAGCCTATTCTGTCTTTGTACTTCAGAATCTATATCGGCTAAATCATTAGGGTCGTCTGCAATTAAT
>Ga0207708_10002743_pt1 | contig 12934 bp, 12 predicted proteins | sample KBSK5101metaG_FD_184340 | JGI IMG/M metagenome (GOLD analysis project Ga0207708, IMG submission 184340) | Corn, switchgrass and miscanthus rhizosphere microbial communities from Kellogg Biological Station, Michigan, USA - KBS K5-10-1 metaG... | ecosystem: Host-associated > Plants > Roots >...
CCCTCCCCATCGCGCCACGGCATCCAGAGGAAACGGTCCGTCTCCTCGTCGATCACGCACTGGGCCAGCGCCGACTTGGCGACGATGTCGATCTGCGAACCCAAGTCCGCGCGCTCCGCCACCTGGAGTCCGTGGCGCATCGGAGTCTTTCGCCAGGTCAGGTCGTCGGTGCGGGCGTCCAGGAAGCTGCCCAGTGCTCCGGTGCCGTCTTCCAGGCTGCCGGCATCCTGCCCACCGAAATGGAGCAACAGGTGCCGCGTGATGTCCGGAGCGCGCTCGATTAGCGCCGTGCTGGTCCCGGTGTAGGTGCCGAAGCTGTCATCCACCGCCCCTTCGATGGTGCCGTAGAACGGACTCTCCACCTCGGTGTCCGGAGTTGCGACCAGCTTCGGCTGCATCGGATTCGGGATTCCGCCAGGCCAGTGGGCATGCTTGCGCAGAGCGTCAGCGACGACGTTCTTCAGCTTCACCGCTGCCGTGGCCTTGTACACCTTCGCGTCGGGCTTGTAGAGCTTCCATATCCCGACCGCGAAGACGTCGATCTTCACGCCCGAAGGCGGCGCCTGTGCTGCAGGCGGGACCCCGGTGTTCGCGGTCCATCTCGCATCTACGACGATGGATGAGTAGTCCCAGTTGGACGGGACGATGCCGCCGGTGGTGATGAAGTCCGGAGTCGTGCTGACCGCTCCGCTCGCGAGCCCGGACCCGGTCCAGTTGCCGTTGTAGAAGAAGCTCAGGACCGCTCCGCCGGCCCACGTTGCGACGTTCGCTCGGTATGCAAATACGAGTGAGAACGTCGATCCAACGCCGGCCCCTGGAGCACTGACCGCCTCCCCGCGCCACTGCGCCATCACGTAGGGCGAGCTTCCGACGGCGTCGCTGTCCAGACGGGTGAACGTCAACTCGTTGTTGGGGTCGATCGAATAGGGGAGATTCGATCCACCGCCAGCAGCACCAGCGAAGACGTCGGTCATGCGGATCGGGAAGAATGCGTTCGCGAAGTCGTCTGCCAACTCGAACCCGGCTCCGTCCGGCGTGTTGAAGAGCGCCGTTGGCGTGAAGACAACGAGCCGGCCATCCTGGGCGAGATAGTAGGACGCGCCGAGAGATGTGTCCGAGTGGGACTTGATTTGGTGTGCAGCTACTACGAACTTCTGGCGATCGCTTCCCCCTCGACCGGTGTCCACGCAGATCGCAGGGATACCGAGCTGCCCGCCGGCGAACTTCTCGAACTCATACACCCGCGCATCGGTCGGCCATGGCGGGCGCATCTGGATTCCGATCTTGCCGTAGACGATCGGGAGCGGCAGCCCCACCGAACGGTCCGGGGCGCGCGGGAACTTGTCGCGCGAGACGATGGTCGGCGAGAGTTGCCGGTTCCAGTCGTCGCGCTGCACCAGGTGCACCTCGCACTCGGTCGGCCCCACGGTGTAGGTCTGTACCTGCCCGATGAAGCGCCGGTACATGTCGTCGATGTCCGTGCTGCGCAGCGGCCACATCCAGATTTCGACCTTGGCGCCGATCCAGCGGAAGTCGGAGAACAGGTTGGTGACGTTCTTGTCCTGCGCCTGCCAGCACAGCGACGCGCGCGACGCGAGCTTGAAGCTGGCCGAGCCCACGTCGTCCACGCCCGTGGAGAGGAAGCCGCCCGGCAGGACGATGTCGCCGATGCCGGTCACCGCCGCCTCCCAGGTGCGCCCGTCCGGGGTGTCGAAGCTCGACATGCCGAGGTAGAGCGTGCGCGTCGTCGGCTCACCGAGGTAGACCTTCACCAGCCAGGCCACCTGAGCGTCGGTGCGGCGCGCCTCGTCGAGGAAGGTGGTGGTCGCGCTCACGGGAGCGTCTCCAGCACCACCCCGTGGGTGTCGAGCGCGGTCGAGCCCGGCATGCGCGTGGTGGAGAACGCCGGCTGGGCGTGCACGCACTCGTACCAGACCCCGTCGGAGTACTGCATCAACAGCGTCTTGTTCAGCGAGCCCTGCCACACGCTCTTGGCGGTGGTCGCGACCATCTCGTGGGAGAAGCCGAAGCGGCGGCGCACGGCGTTCGACATCTCCAGGTAGGTGAGCTCCCCGAGGTAGGTAGACTTCGCTGCCGCGCGCGGGCGCACGATCCCCTCGGTCACCGCGGCGCCCTCGCTGCCCATGGCGACGTAGTCGCTGGTGGCGCTGCGCCCGACCCAGAAGCGACAGGAGAAGCGCCCAGAGGCGGCGACGGCAAAGCGCACCTGGCGGATGGTGACGGCGCTGATGTCGAGCGCCTTGTCGTTGTCCGCCCCGGTCAGCGTGATGGTGCCGCGCGAAGTCCACGCGCCCGGGGGATACGTAGTCCCCGTGGCGGTGAATACCTCGACGCTAGTGATGCCGCTACCGCTGTGGACCCGGTTCCGCATCACGCCGAAGGTCCTGAACGTGGTGCTGGTCCCCAGGTCCAGGTCGACGTTGACCGAGCTCGGCGGCGTGCTGGCGCACTTCCAGAACTTCTCCCGGCTGGGGTGCAGGATGTTCGCCAGCGGGAAGTCGGCGTCCTCGTTCGGCGTCGAGTTGATCACCGGACGGACTCCCGACACCGGGGGGATGCTGGTCAGCCAGTTGCGCCCCGACACGATGATGTCGCTCACGTGGCCGCCACCAGTGGCAGCGACGTGCGGTTGGCGGGTCCGAACACCCTGCCCCAGGCGAACCCGTCGTCCGGAACGTCCGCCTCCACGTAGCCGCCCTCGTAGTCCAGGAACACCACGCGAGTGCTTCGCTGGGCCACCGTGTCCCGCAGGTAGGTCACCAGCGTGCCGTCGCCGATCGGGTACTCCAGTTGCACCGTGCGCGCAAGGTTGGCTCGGAGCTGGTTGTCGGGCACGTAGCTGTGTCGGGACCCGCCGCCGAGCGGGACCTCCACGCGGGCCACGCTGCTGACCACGCGCGACTCCGGCGCGTTCGGGTTGATCAGCGTCGTGATGTTGGCCGACTCGACCAGCCACGGCTTGCCGCTGATCTCCAGCGGGTTGGTGTCGATGTCGATGGCGCTCACCTCGACGCGCCAGTAGCGCGCGGACACCGGGGTGAACTCCTTCAGGTTGTTCGAGTTGATGGCGCTCAGGTTGAGCGACGTGGTGGTGCCGGGCGGGTAGCTAGACCCCGAGTACGCCTGCACGGTGATGGTGCTCGGGATGACGGTGGCCGGGTGGGCGCGCAGGTTCATGAAGCCCGCCGCGCCGATGCTGACCGCGGAGCCGAAGTCGTAGTCGAACTGGTACGTCCCGCCCGCGGGGCCACCGCCGAGTGCCTGGGCGCGCCACACCATGCCGCGGTCGCGGATGAGCGAATACCGCGTCGGCCAGTCGGGGTTCTCGTCCAGGTCGGGGGAGGAACCGCCCGTGCCGTTCTTGAGCACGCAGCCCGAGCGCCCAATGGCGTTCTCCAGGTAGGCCTTGACCGCCACCTAGAACCCCGTCGCCATCGCGCGGCGGCGGTCCTGCTCGCTGATGGCGTTGCCGACGGTGTCGACGAAGCTCTCGCGGTCGACGCGAACCGCCTCGTCCGTGCGCAGCGTGCGGGTCAGGTCGTTGACCGCGCGCGTGAGACCGGCCATCACGCCGCTGCTGTTCGTGCCGACGATGCCGCTCGCGCTGTCAGTGCCCGCGACGCCGCCGAGGAGCTGCGAGCCGACGAAGCCGAAGCCCGGGATGCCGAAGCCGCCGATGAAGGTCTTGAGGAAGTTGACGATGGCCAGCTTGGCGAACTCCGCCAGGACCTGCGCGATGATCGAGCGCACGGTGCTGACGATGACGTTGCCGATCTGGCGGAAGTCCGTCAGGACGGCCTCGAAGAACGACTGCAGGCCGCCGAGGAGCGTGCCGAGCGCCTCGGTGAGGATGTTCGCCTGGACCAGCGAGCGGTCGCCGAGCTCCTCCAGTTGGGCGCGGAACTTCTGCATGGCCTCGACGCCGGGCGAGAAGAGCAGAGGAATCTCCTTCAGCTTCTCGAACTTCCCGGCGAGCGGGTCGACCGTGCCCACCGTGCGCTTGTTGAGGAACTCCTCCGGCCCCGCGGCCAGCGTGTTGCGCTGGATGTCGCTGAGGAGCTGCTGCAGGCTGCGCTGCGCCTCCTTCTGCTCCCGAGCGGCGCGCGCGAGCGCCTCCCGGGCTGCGCGCATCTTCTCCAGGTTGGCCTCGATCTCCGCAGGAATCTCGGGGCCGATCAGGTCGGCTGGCGGCTGCAGAATCTCCCGGAACTTCTCCGTCTCCTTGAACAGCTTGCCCATCTCCACAACGATCTGCTTGAAAAACGGCCCCACTCCGGGGAGGCTGGCGAAGATGAGCGAGATGGTGGCGATGCGCCGCGCGAACTCCTCGATGGCGGTGAGCGCGTGCCCGACGATGGCCTGCTCCAGCTTGAGGAAGCCCGGCGCCAGCCCGCCCACGATGGAGATGTGCAGCGCGCGCACGGCGCGGTCGGTGCGGTAGAACTCAGCCTGCAGCTTCTTCAGGTTCTCCTGCTGCTGCGGGCTGAACACGGTGCCGGTCTGCTCGGCGGACTCGATGAACCGCTCCATCGCCTCGCGCCCCAGGTTCATCACGGGGATCAGCTCGGTGCCGGCGCGGCCGAGCGCCTTGATGGCCACCGTGGACTTGTCCGCGCTCTTCGGCGCGTTGTGGAAGATTTCGGAGAGCTGGAGGAACGCCTCCCAGGTGTCCGTCGTCGTGATGCCGAGCGACTTGAGCACCTGGTCGCCCTCGGCGATGCGCCGGTTCAGGTAGCGCATGGCGACGTTCAGCGACGACACCTCGACGCGGCTCTCCTTGAAGCGGAGCGCCAGCCCTTCGAGGACCTGCGCGGAGACGCCGGTCTTCTCCGACAGGTTGGTCAGGTCCTGCACCTCGTTGCCGGCGTCGCGCAGCGCGTGGCCGAGCTCGGAGGCGACCTCGATCATCTTGTGGAAGGCCTCGGTGGCGACCTCTTCGAGCTGGTGGAACACCTCCACGCTCAGGCCACCGGCCAGCCCCGAGACGAACGACTCCTTGAAGTTCGCGCCGGCGCTCTGCGCTGCGTTCTCGAAGCGCTTGAGCGCGTTCTCGTCGTCGCGCAGCTTGGAGGCGAAGTTGTTGTCGACGAGTTCGAGCTTCGCCTGGATGACGTTGGTGGCCACTTAGTCCCTCGCCAGCACCATCGGGTTGATGCCCTCGCGAACGGCCTTCGTGACCTTGTTCTCGAACTCAGTCGCCTTGTGGAGGACGTGGCGGTCGAAGATCAGCCGCGCGTAGGGAGACCAGTCCTCATGGCCCAGCAGCCTCGACGGGGGATTCGGCATCGACGCGAGCTTGATCAGGTCGTACGCCAGCGCGCCCATCTCGAACCCCATCTTCCCCTTCGCGTCGAAAGGTGCCTGCTGCCGTCTCGGCCGCCTCCCTTCCCTCCGTGCTGATGGTCATGATGGCGTTCACTACGGCGATCTGCATGTCCAGCGGCAGGTCGTCCCACAGGAGCTGCGAGGGGTCGCTGCGGTCGAACGAGAAGCGCGGCGAGACCACTCCCAGTTGCGCCACCTCGCGGTAGAGCGCGATCGCCTTGGGGTCCTCCGCGTCCAGCCCCTTGGACCGCGCCGGCAGGCCGATCATCGTCTCCAGCGGCAGGCGCCGGATGCGGACCTTGAGGTCCGTGCCCGGCAGCTCCACGAAGCGGGTGAGTTGTTCGAGCCATTTCTGTTCGTCCATGCGGCCCTCCTGTGCTAGGGCGAGGTGTCGCCGTTGGTGGCGGCGGAGTCCGTGTTCACCAGGATGCACTTCACCGCGCTGCTGTCGCTGTTGGTACCGCTGCGGTACGCCTCGTGCGTGATCTTCATCACCATCGGCCCATACCCCTCGACCGGGTTGCCGTAGTTGGTGATGTGCGCCTCTACGCTGCGGAACTCCACCGTGTCCGAGCCGCTCTGGAACTTCAGCGCGGGCTGGGTGACCGTCCACGCCGGGACCGCGGTCAGCGCGGCCGTGGTCTGGTAGTCGGAGGTGAACTCCCACTTCGCTTCGAGGAAGTCGTTGCGGATCGGCGAGTCGGGCGTGAGCGAGCCGAAGTAGAAGCGGTCGAGCGCGTACGGGTTGGTGACGGTGAGCTTGACCTCGTGCACGCGCTGGTTCGCTTGGGTGTCACCCGAGCCGTCGTTGGTGACGCTCGTGGACTGGTGGAAGAGCCACGGGTTCGACTGCGCTGCGCTGGGATACGACAGCGCGACTGGCGTGGCGCCGAGCGAGACGGTCTTCGCGGCGATGCCGATCTCCACCGTTGCTTGCGCGTCTTCGTTCTGGCCCGCGGTGCAGGAGACGCTGAAGTCGGTGACCACGCAGCCCAGGGCGCGCTTGACGGTGCCGGCGGGGATGTCGCCCTCGCCGAGCTCGATGGTCAGGCTGGGTGGGGCAGTTGCCTCGGTGTAGGTGTGCGTGAACGAGCCGGACGTGGCCACGGCCCCGAACGCAGCGCGGAGGAGGCGACCGATCCCGTAGTAGCGCCCCTCCATGACGATCTTGCCCTGGTAGAAGAGGCCGCCCTGGTTGATGGCGCGGCGCGAGGCGCCCTGGTACAGGCTCGCACTGGGGATGGTGCCGATGACCGGGTCGATGTTGGCGGAGATGATCTCCATCCGGTAGCCGGTGCACGGGGCGTTGGTGCCGTACGTGCCTTCGACGCCGAACTGAACGAACGACTTGTTGCCGATGGCGACAGCCATGTCACCTCACCTCTCGCACCGCGGCCAGGTCAGTTAGGGAGCGGTGTGCTCCCATTCCCACAGCATGCCGATATCGAGAGTTGCGGCGGCCAGCGTCCCCTCGCTTGCGTCCGGAGTGTACGTTGCATTGAGGTACGAAACAATGACCTCGCCGCCCAGCTTGTCGTCCTCGGCCTGGGTCACCGCCTTGAGCACGTCGCGCACCAGGTTGTTGAGTCCGGCCTCGGTGTCCTCGAAGCAGTGAACCCAGATGCGGCCGTTCACGCGGTGGCGCCCACCGCTGAAGAGCGAGTCCTCCCATGGGCCGACCTGCACCAGGAGGCCCGGGCGGTTGGTGACGGCGATCCCCTTGAGCCCGCGCTCCACCGTGCGCGGCTTGGTGACCCAGTCCAGCGGGGAGAGCCTGGCGTCGATCCCCTTCAGGAGCAGCACCAGGTTGTCCGCGATGCGGTTCACCTTGGCGACCGGCGTCACCGGCTCACCCGCAGCTTCACGGCGTCGTCGAAGAGCTTGTCGATCTTGGACTTGGTCCGCTTGAGCGCAGCCTCGAACACGTGGCGCGCGCGGATGCGCACCTTGTGCTTCATCAGGAACAGCGGGATGAGCTCGCCGCCGCGCCCGCGCATGGCCAGGAACAGCCGCCCGGCCTTGCTGGTGAACCAGAACGCCATCGGGAACATGCGCGGGGTGGCGCGCGCGACCCCGGCCTTGGTCTGCACCGCGGCAAGCGGGATGGCCAGCCACGGGTTGCCCTTGATCGAGCCGCCGTGCTCGTGGAAGCGCAGCGACTTGCTCGGGCTCCCCACCACACCGACAAGCCGCGACGGTGCGACCACCACCTCGCTGGTGACGCTGCGCCGCGTATCGCCGGAGCGCGAACCAAGGGCGTCGCCGCTGGCACCGGTGACGCCGAAGAACGGGTCCCAGCCCTTCTTTCCGGTGAGCCCCTTCAGCTTGATGTCGCGCTCCAGCATGATGGTCGCCGCGCGCATGGTGGGGGCGAGCTGCCCGGTGAGCCCGGACAGGCTGCTGAGCTTGCGGCGGAACTGCGCCGCGCCGTCGACGGTGATCTTGATCACACCCACCTCTTGAACGTGTCCACGATGGCGGCAATATCGCGCGGCATGGCGGAGTCGATCAAGCTGAAGCCGAAGCCCTGCACGTTGACGCCCGTGCCGCGGCCGACCGGCGTCTCCTCGTCCATCATCATCACCTGCACCAGGCGGAGGCATGCGCCTTCGAGGGCGTCGAGCTGGCTGTCGTGGCGGCCCGGCAAGAGGCCGCTGACGTGCTCCACGTAGACGTTCTCGCTCCCCTGCGACAGGACGTCCCCGGGCAGGGTCAGGATGCCGCTGGCGCCCACCAGGTAGCCCGTCGTGCTCATGGCGCTGAAGCTGCCGTCGCTGGCGCGCGATGAGACCGAGAGCACCTCCGTCGTCGGGTACTCGGGCAGGCGCACCGTGTCGGTGCCGCGCCCGTCCATGACGCTCGGCCCCAGTCCGGAGAACACGAACGTCGCGAGCGAGGGCGTCGTCTCCGGGGCCACGTTGAGCTCGATCGTGGTCGAGTCCACCACCTGGAGCACGAACGTCCCCGGGCGGACGCCGGTTCCCGTGACCATCATGCGGTCGCGCACGGAGTCGAAGTTGTCGGTGGTGGAGATGGTCGTGCTGGCGTCGTTGCCGTTGATGTTGTTCACCGTCACCGGGCTGGTGTACGGCATCGACTTGAGCATGCGGCGCGTGCGGCGGTTGATGCTTCCGCTGGCCTTGTTCACCGCGAGGATGAGCTTGGTGTCATCCGCCGCGTCGTTGAGCTTCATGTATTCGCGGGCGGTGTCAAGGTTCGTCAGAGCCCAGGGCCGCAACAGCGCGTCTTCGAGTGCCATGCCGCTCCCTGCGGGCGGGGTCTTTCGCGACAACCGTCAGGCGGGGGGCCGCACCCCGCGCCGCCAGAAGCCGCTAGGACCCCATCCGCTAGAAGCCTCCCTTGGTCTTGGGCTTCTCGGCTACGGCCACGACCTCTTCCGCGTTGACCCATCCCGCCGCGAGCAGCGCGTCGGCTGTCTCCGCGTTGGGGTTCTCGATCACCGACCCCTCGGCGAGGTGGATGTCGCTGGCGCGGAACTCTCCGTGGTAGTGGAACGCCTCTTTCCCTGTCCATTTGAGCTTCATCGGGGCATCTCCTGCAGTTTGCGGTGGTACTCGCCCTTGGCGAGCTTGCGGGCCTCATCGCGCAGGTGATGGCGGTGCTCGATGCGGCAGTCCGGGTAGTCCACGACCTTGCCGTACGGGTGGTCGAGCTCCTCGTTGTGCGACAGGTAGCAGAAGCCGTCGGCGTCGACGATGTACGAGTGGTGGCTGCCGTAGCGCAGGCCGTTCCTGTGGCGGAACACGCGCGGCACCATGTAGCTGAGGCCGTCCCATCGGTTGAGCGAGATGCGCACGACGTCGGCGTCGGTGTCCTTGAGGAACAGCCGCAGCTTGGCCACGTCGGTGACGAGCTCGTCGCCGTCCAGAACGAAGTACCAGTCGCCGGGGTTGGCCACGAGGTAGGCGGTCCGCTTGGAGCACTCGTCCACGTCAGCGACGGTGATCAGTTGCACCGGCAGGCCCTGTGCCCGCAGGCGACCGACGATGTCCGGAGTGCCGTCGGTACTCGCGCCGCGGTACGAGTACTCCGTGGTGGCTCCGTCGAGCACGAGACCCATGTCGGCGATGTTGAGCAGGCTGCGCACGGCCTCCTCGACGAACGGGGCCTCGTTGTAGACGCTCATCACGCCGAGGATCAGATGTTCCTCCCGATGCCGACGATCTTGTTCGCCGCCGCCGCGGTGGGGAGAGCCTCCACGAACGAGCCACGCCAGGTGGCCGAGTAGTTCACCTGGTCGAGGTCGAGGGCGGTCTGCGCGGCGCGCTGGATCACCATGTCGCGCCGGCGCCCGAACAGGAACGCGTCCCGGCACACGACCAGCAGCGTGGTCTTGGTGTCGGTGGTGGTGTCGGCGACGTTCTTGCCCGTGCTGTCCACGTCGTGGCGCACCAGGTCGCTGAGGATCACGGGCGAGCCGAGGAGCTCGCCGATCTGCCCCGGCAGCAGGTTGGCGTTCGGACCCAGGCTGCTCACCGGGATGAAGCCGACCGGCCCCGTGGCGGAATTGAAGATCGAGTCCGCGGCCTTGTAGCCGACGATCCACGCCGTGCGCGGTGGCGCTCCGTCGAACCGCTGCATCGCGCTCTTGAGCGTCACCAGGTTGGCCAGCGACATGGTGCTCAGGTCCTGGTTCGGCATGTTGCTGATCAGCGCCTTCTCACGAAGCCCGTTCCAGGCCAGCCGCGCGTGGTTGGCCAGCGTGGACGGACGCGCGAAGGTGCGCGACTGCGGCTCGGAGCCCGCGGTGATGGCGGCGCTCATGACCAGCGAGGTGGACGACGTGATGGAGACGACCGTGGTCCCCGCCGAAGGAGCCGGCGAGCCGCCGGTGATGACGTCACCGGGAGCGACCTTCGAGGTGTAGTAGTTCGCCGCCGTGGTCAGGGTCGTGGTGCCGTTGGCGGTGGTGGATACCGCCTGCGAGTTGGACTGCATGTCCAGGTCGGTGGCGCTGGCGGAGTTGACGTCCGTGTCCCCGTTGATGATGGCGTCTTCGATGGCGCGACCGATCGCGATGCCCAGGTCGCTGCGCAGCGTCGCGGCCATGGCCACCGCGGTGTCCTCGTCCACCTCTCCGGAGGCGATGCAGCGCGCCGCGATCTTGGCCGCGGTCATCGTCGCCTTCAGCGTGGTCGGGTCGCTAGTGGGGATGGTGCCCGCTTCGGCCACGTAGTAGCCCTGGAGGTCGAGCCCGATCACCGGGTTGTCGAACGTCTTCGCCGTCATGTCCACCTGGCGGAACAGCAGCGCCACGCGGAGCTCGGGGGCGATGTAGTCCTGCAGGCGCGCGCTCATCAGCGTCGGCGCCCAGTTGCCGCCGGAGGTGGAGGTGCCGATGCTCAGCGCGCGGGCGTAGTCGCCGCACAGGAGCTCCCAGTCGCGCCAGCGCCGCAGCGTACTCATGCGCACCGCAGGGTTGCCGCTCAGGCAGGCGTAGCGCGTGCTGCCGCGCCCGCACATGAGGAGGTCGGCCCAGATGAGCTCGTCGTTCAGCTCGCGCAGGTCCTCGTGCATCTGCTCGGGGCCAACGCGTGCCGCCCAGCCGGGCTGCGCGATGCTGCGGAGCTCGCCGGGGTTGAGCATCATCAGGTTGAAGTACCGGGCGTCCACGCGCGGGTCGGGCGAGCGCAGTGGCGTTCGAAGGCGAAGCTGCGGCTCGGGCTGCCGCAGGTACTTGTCCAGCCGGTTGTTGGCTTCGCGGAGATTGTCGGCCCACTCGGTCACGTCGCCACCGGGCTCGGGGCGCGCGCTCAGCACCGCTTGCAACTCCGAGACGGCACCTTCGAACCCGGCGCGCTCGACGATCTCTGCGTTCATTTCACCCCTCTGTCGATCCCCCTGATGGGACCGGAGCGGCGTGCCCGTTCACTCCTTGCACGGAGCCGCCACCGGTCCCAGGCCAGAGGGCTCTGCACTGCTACGCGAAGTTGTATCCGACGCTGACCGTCTTGTTCGCCGCCCCGGCCGTCGCGTAGACGTCGCGGAAGTGTCCGCGCCACGTGCCGGTGAACACGATCTGGTCCTTGTCGATCAACTGTTCCGCGCTCCGAGAGATGCTGATGTCACGCCGGCGGCCCAGCGCGAAGCCCTCGCGGTTGACGTAGAACATCGCCGTCTTCGTGGTCGTGGTGCCGTCGTACACACCCGACGCGTTCAGGTTCTCGCGCATGAACTCGGTGAGCACCACCGGGCTGCCGAACATCTGGCCGATCTCACCGCTCTCCAGCGTCGGCGAGGAGTACTTGTCGCGCGTGAGGAACATGCTGGGCTGCGAGGACTGGCCCGCGTCCATGAGCTTGATGTAGCCCTTGAAGCCGACGATCCAGGCGCCCTGGCTCGGGATGACGCCGTAGGTGCCCATGCCGGACTTCATCGACAGGAGCGTGGTCGAGGTGAAGGTCGACAGGTCCACCTTGGGCATGCTGGAGATGAGCCCGTGCTTCCGGAGCCCGTCCCACGCCTTCCGGCGGTCCGCACCAGACGTCACGTCCGAGTCCTGGTGGGAGCCGGCCGTGTCGCCGTTGATGATCGCATCCTCGATGCCCCGGCTGATCGACTTCGCGATCTGCGCGGTGACCATCGGCTCCATCGCGATGGCCGTGTCCTCCAGCACCTCGGTCGATGCCAGGGTGCGGGTGGCCAGCTTGACCGCGGTGAACGTGGTCTTGTTCGTGGTGATGTCCGACGTGCTGATCGTCTGCGCCTCGGCGATGAGGTACGCGATCATGTCGGCGCCCATCACCGGGAGCTCGAACACCTTGTTCGGCATGTCGATGGACTGGAACAGCGCCGCGACCCGGAGCTCCGGCTGGATGAGTTCGAACAGCCGCGCCGAGAGCTGGGTCGGAATCCAGTTGCCACCGAGCGTGGTCGTGGTGGTGATGAGGTCGCGCTGAAACTGAGTGCTCAGCTTCTCCCACCGCGCCCACGACTTGAGCGACTTCATGCGGACGCCGGGATCGAGGCTCAGGCGCGCGTACGGCGTGTCGCCCTTGCCGCTCAGCAGCATGTCGGCGATGAACATCTCGTCGTTGAGCCGCTGGAGCTCCCGGATGGCGGAGTCGGTGTAGTCCTCGGCCGCCCGCGCGGTGGCCTGCATGCTCGCGGCGCCGGTGCCCTTGGGCATGTCCTTCGCCGCGGCACCGAAGCGGAGCTCGTGCGGGGTGAGCTGCATGAGGTTGAAGAACGTGCGGTCGATGCGCGTGTCCTCGGGGACCAGGCGCTGCACGTAGGGGATGGACAGCGCGCCGTCGCCGCCGAGGGTGCGCGTGTTGGCCTTGATGACGCGGTCGTGCTCGGCCAGCTTGTCGTTGGCGACCTTCAGGCCTTCGACGAGCTTGGGCATCTCCTCGTCGGACACCTTGCCTTCGCGCTCGACGAGCTCCTCGACGCGGTCCTGAATCTCGACGAGAGTCTTGATGGCGTCGACCTTGGCGAGCTCGACACCGGGCTTGATGCGGTTCTCCAGCTTCTTGAGGGGCATGTCGTTCTTTCCTTGAACGAGAGAGGTCGGTGGTTGCGGCCGTCCTTAGCCGTTGATGCCCGCGGGCGCCCCTCTATGCGC
>Ga0207708_10002745_pt1 | contig 12930 bp, 10 predicted proteins | sample KBSK5101metaG_FD_184340 | JGI IMG/M metagenome (GOLD analysis project Ga0207708, IMG submission 184340) | Corn, switchgrass and miscanthus rhizosphere microbial communities from Kellogg Biological Station, Michigan, USA - KBS K5-10-1 metaG... | ecosystem: Host-associated > Plants > Roots >...
CGAGCAGTGGTTCTTCCGCATCACCGACTACGCCGAGCGCCTGCTGCGCGACCTCGACACGATCGAGTGGCCCGAGCACGTCAAGACGATGCAGCGCAACTGGATCGGGCGCTCGGAGGGCGCCGAGGTCACGTTCCCCTGCGAGGAGCTGGGGATCGACTACCCGGTGTTCACGACGCGGCCGGACACGCTGTTCGGGGCGACGTTCTTCGTCATGGCGCCGGAGCATCCCGACGTGTTTCGGCTGGCGGCGGGGACCGAGCACGAGGAGGAGGTCCACCGCTACGTCAACCATGCGCTGAACGAGACCGCCGACGTGCGCAGCGACGCCGACCGCCGGAAGACCGGCGTCCCGCTCGGGCGCACGGTCGTCAACCCGGTCAACGGCGAGGCGATCCCGATGTTCGTCTCCGACTACGTGCTCATGGAGTACGGGACCGGGGCGTTGATGGCGGTGCCGGCGCACGACGAACGCGACTACGACTTCGCGCAGGCCTTCGGGCTGGAGATCCGCCGGGTCATCGACCGGGGCGGCGAGGACGACGACCTGCCGCACACGGGCGACGGCGTGCTGGTCAACTCCGGTGCATTCGACGGGCTGCCCAACGAGGCGGCCAAGGGCGAGATCGTCGCGTGGCTGGAGGCGCGCGGCGCCGGCCACGCGTCGGTCAACTACCGGCTGCGCGACTGGCTGCTGTCGCGCCAGCGCTACTGGGGCTGCCCGATCCCGATCGTCTACTGCGACGAGTGCGGGATACAGCCGGTGCCGGAGTCCGAGCTGCCGGTGGTCCTCCCCGACGTCAAGGACTACGCGCCGCAGGGGCGCTCGCCCCTTTCCGCGGCCGAGGCCTGGGTCAACACGACGTGCCCGGCCTGCGGCGGCGCGGCGCTGCGCGAGACCGACACGATGGACACCTTCGTCGACTCGTCGTGGTACTTCGTGCGCTACTGCGACGCGCTGAACGACGAGGCGGCGTGGGATCCGGAGGCCGTGCGCTGGTGGATGCCGGTGGACCAGTACATCGGCGGCATCGAGCACGCGATCCTGCACCTGCTCTACGCGCGGTTCTTCATGAAGGCGCTGACCGACCTCGGGCATCTCGAGGTCAACGAGCCGTTCGCGCGCCTGTTCACCCTGGGCATGATCACCCGCGACGGGGCCAAGATGTCCAAGTCGCGCGGCAACGTGATCTCGCCGATGCCGATCGTCGACCGCTACGGAGCCGACACCGCGCGGGCCTACTCGCTGTTCATCGGCCCGCCCGACCAGGACGCGGACTGGTCCGACGAGGGCGTCGAGGGCGTGTACCGGTTCCTGCGGCGCCTGTGGCAGATCGGGGCCGACGTGGCGGCCGAGGACTCGGGCTTCGCCGACCTGCCCGCCGCGCCCGAGGGCGCCGACCTCGAGCTCCTGCGCAAGGCGCACTGGGCCATCGCCAAGGTCACGAACGACATGGAGGACCGCTTCGCGTTCAACACCGCAATCGCCGCGGTCATGGAGCTGGTCAACTCCTGTTACGACGCGCGCCGGGCGGGCGCCGACCCGGGCGCGCTGCGCTTCGCCATCGGCACGGCCGCGTCGCTGATCTTCCCGTTCGCGCCGCACTGCGCGGCCGACGTGTACGACCGGCTGTTCGGCGAGCGCGTGTGGGAGGAGCCGTGGCCCGAGTCCGACCCGGCCTTCCTGGCCCGCGACACGTTCCAGCTCGTCTGCCAGGTCAACGGGAAGGTGCGCGACCGGCTCGAGGCCGACTCCGGCGCGTCGCAGGAGGAGCTGGCGGCGCTGTGCCGCCAGGCCCCCAACGTGCGGGCGCACGTGGACGGGCGCGAGGTGGTCAAGGAGGTCGTCGTCCCGGGCAAGCTGGTCAACCTCGTGGTGCGCTGAGCGTGGCCGAGCAGCCGGTGCCCGTGGGCGAGGACGCGACGTGGTACCGGTGGTGACGGCGTACATCGGCATCTGCGGGGCCGGGATGCCGGCGGCGCGGCCGCAGGACCTGCGCGCCGCCGAGGAGGTGGGCCGCCTCGTCGCTCGCGCCAAGGGCATTCTGGTCTGCGGGGGGTTGGGCGGGGTCATGGAGGCCGCGTGTCGCGGGGCGCACGCCGCCGGCGGCATCACGGTCGGCCTCCTCCCATCGCGCCACCGATACACGGCGAACCCGTTCGTGACGGTGGCGATCCCGACCGGCATCGGCGAGCTGCGCAACGGCCTCGTGGTGCGCGCCGCCGACGCCGTCGTGGCGATCGGCGGCGAATGGGGGACGCTGTCCGAGATCGCGCTGGCGATCAAGAACGGCACGCCCGTCGTCGGTCTGGACACGTGGGATCTCGGCCGAGGCGAGATCGAGGTCGCGCCCGATCCGGCCGCCGCGGTCGCGCGGGCGTTCGAGCTCTCGCGCTAGGCCCCGGAGGCGAAGCGGCGGTCGAGCGCGTCCTGGTGCTCGGCCAGCGGGTCGTCGGTTTCGAGCACGCGGAAGGTGCAGCGGTCGTCGCCGAGCGACAGCAGCGTCGTCCGCTCCGAGCGCAGGCCGCTGACGGCGGGGTCGAGCGAGGTCATCCAGTTCGCGTCCCAGGCGCACAGCACGGTCGTGAGCAGGACGGCGTCGTGACGCGCGAAGAAGTCGCGAAAGAAGCAGCGGCCGACGCGCATCTCGAACGTCGCGGGATCGACGCGCTCGAAATCGATGTCGAAGTAGGTGCCATACATCGCGAAGTCCTTGCGGCAGGCCTTGTCAACGGCGCCGAGCTGATCGTCGCGCCGAGCCAGCGCCGCGACGGCGATGTCGAGCGACCGGCGCAGGATCGTGCCGAACACGTGCTGCAGGAAGAGCAGCGTGCGGCGCTTGTCGCCGTCGAAGAGCGGCAGCAGCTCCTCGTTGGCGGCCAGCACGACGGCCGAGACCGCGAGCATCCCCTGCGACGGCGGGTCGACGACCATGTCCTTGTCCTGCTCGGCGAGCTCGTTCGCGCGGGCGCGGATTGCGTCCACGATCTCGTCCTCGCGCCCGGGCGCGATCAGCTTGACGTACTCGCCGATGCCCTTGAGCAGCTCGTGCGGCATGACGCGGCCCATGAGCCAGCGGCCCTCCACGGCGAGGAGCTTGTCGCTCACAGCCACGGGGGGATTTGACACGAACCGCGCGTCTGCCGCAACCCGTCGCGCCCTACGTTCGCCCAATGCGCGACATCGCCAAGTCCCAGCTCGTCGTCTATGCGGCCGCGGCGATCGCCATCGCGCTCATCGGGGCGCGGTATCTGCGCGACGAGGGCGGTTCTGGCGCGGCCGCTGCGCGCTCCCCCGGCGCGCGTACCACCGCTTCCCGCGGCGTCTCGCTGCGGGCCGCGGGCGACGCGCTGGTCGTCGTGCACGTGGCGGGGGCGGTGCGCCGGCCCGGCGTCTACCGCCTGCGCGCGAGCGACCGGGTGCAGGACGCGGTACGGCTGGCGGGCGGGGCGACGCGGCACGCGAACCTCGACGGGCTCAACCTCGCGGCCAAGCTCGAGGACGGGCGCCAGATCGTGGTGCCGGGAAAGGGAGCGCCCGCGGGAGGCGAGGCGGCTCCGCCGGAAGGCGCCGCGGCCGGTGCCGGCGGCCCAGCGCCGGCGCCGGTCAACCTCAACACCGCGACGGCCGAGCAGCTCGACGGCCTCGATGGCGTCGGGCCGACGACCGCGCAGAAGATCATCGCCTACCGCGCACAGCACGGCGGCTTCGGGTCGGTGAGCGAGCTCGACCGCATCCCCGGCATCGGCGCGAAGCGCATGGCGGCGCTGCGCGACCACGTGACGGTCTGATCGCCGCGAAGGCGCGCGCCTACCCGCGGCACCTGATCCTCGGAGCGCTGGTCGCCGGGCTCCTCGTCGGGCCGTGGTCGGTGCCGGCGGCATGCCTGGTCGCGGCGGTCGGCCTGTTGGTGGCCGGCGCACTGCGGCTGGGGCCGGTGGTGACGGCGCTGGCCACGGTGGCGCTGGTCGGCGGAGCCATAGCGGCGCACGCCCGGCTTGAGGCGCTCGACGCAACCGCGCTGCGCCCGCTGGTCGGCCACGAGGTCACCCGCCGCGCAACCCTGCTCGAGGCGCCGCGCCCGACGAGCACCGGAGGAGAACGCGCCCTCGTGCGGTTGGCGCGCGGCCGAGGCGCCGGGGAAACCCTCCTCGCCCGTATCCCAGGAGCAGGCGCGAAACGCACACGCGCCGGCTGGGCCGGCCTCGAGGCAGGCGACGAGGTGGTGGTCGGCGGCGAGCTGCAACGCCTGCGCTCGTGGGATGCATGGGCGCGGGTCCGCGGGGCGCATGCGGTGCTGCGCGTCCGCTTCGCCCGGCCCACCGGCGGGCGGCGCGGCGGGCTCGCGGGGGTGGTGGACGCGATCCGGCGCCGGGCCGAGGCGGGACTCGACGGCGGCCTCGACCCGCCGGAGGCGGCGCTTGCCCGCGGGATGGTGCTCGGGCAGGACGAGCGGCTTTCGGCGGCCGCCCGAGGCGACTTCCAGCGCTCGGGCCTTGCCCACATCCTGGCCGCGAGCGGGCAGAACGTGATGCTGCTCGCCGCGCTGGCCCTGCCGCTGCTCGCGGCGGTCGGGCTCGGGCTGCGCGGGCGGCTGGCCGGCGTCCTGCTGCTCGTCGCCCTCTACGTCCCGCTGGCCGGCGCCGGGCCGTCGATCCAGCGCGCGGGCGTGATGGGCGCGGCCGGGCTCATCGCCGCCATCGCCGGCCGCCGGTCGTCGCGCTGGTACGCGGTGCTGCTGGCGGCGGCGGTGACGCTCCTGCTCGACCCGCGGGCGGTGGCCGACCCGGGCTGGCAGCTCTCGTTCGCCGCGGTGATCGCCATCCTCGCCCTGGCGGCGCCGCTCCGCGACCGACTGGTCCGGCGCGGCGTGCCCCGCGGCCTCGCCGAGGCCACGGCGCTGACCCTCGCGGCAACGCTCGGCACCGCGCCGTTGCTCGCGCATCACTTCGACCGCGTCTCGCCCGTCTCGCTGCCGGCGAACCTGCTGGCGACGCCGGCCGTCGCGCCGGCGATGTGGCTGGGGATGCTGTCGGCCGCGGGGGCGCAGGTCGCGACCCCGCTCGCCCACCTCCTCGACGCCCTGGCGCTCTATCCGCTCGCGTTCCTGGCCTGGCTCGCGCACGCGAGCGCGGTCCTCCCCGGAGCCGCGCTGACGCTGCACCTGCGCTCGGTGTGGGCCGTCGCCGCGGCCTACGCGGTCCCGATCGCCGTACTTCTCCTTCGCCGCCGTCTCGCCAGGACGGTTCGCAACGCCCGGCGAGCGGTCCGCCAACGCACGCTTGGCGCCGTCGTCGCCGTCGCCGCCACGCTCGTCGCCGCGACGCTCGCCAGCGGCCGCCCCGGGCCGGCGACGAAGCCGCTGACGATCTCCTTCCTCGACATCGGCCAGGGCGACGCCACGCTCATCCAGGACGGCGGGAGGAGCGTGTTGGTCGACGCCGGGCCGCCCGACGGGCCCATCCTCGCCCGGCTGAAGGCCGCCGGCGTCACGACCATCGACCTGCTCGTCGTCACCCACGACCAAGCCGACCACGAGGGTGGTGCACCCGGCGTGCTCGCCGGCCACCGGGTCGGTCTCGTGCTCGACGGCGCCGCCGGCGACCGCACGTCGGAGCACCTGGCGCTCGTGCGCGCTGCCGCGGCCGCGCACGCCCGCCGCATTGCGCCCCAGCGGGGCCAGGTGCTGCGCGCCGGGCGCATCCGCGTCGACGTCCTCTGGCCGCCGTGGCCGCCCCCGGACCCCGGCGGCGACCCGAACCAGCGCGCCATCGTTGCCCTCGTCCACGTCGGCCGCTTCGACCTGCTCCTGCCCGCCGATGCCGAGTCCGACGTCACCGCGCCGCTGACGCTGCCGCCGGTCGACGCGCTGAAGGTCGCCCACCATGGCTCCGAGGACCCCGGCCTGCCCGACCTGCTCCAGCGCCTGCGCCCGCGGGTGGCGGTGATCGAGGTGGGACGCCGCAACACCTACGGCCACCCGACGCCGCAGGCGCTCAACGCGGTCACGGCCAGCGGCGCCGCGCTCTACCGCACCGACCGCGATGGCACCGTGCGCCTCACGGTGACCGGCGACCGGCTGCGCGTCGTGGCGCACGGGTAGCCTGGCCGGAGTGCCCAGCTTCAAGCCCGCCTATCTCATCCACGGCGACGACCACGGCCGCATCGCCGAGCGGCGTGCCCGGCTGCGGGCTCTGGCCGAGTCGGAGTCCGGCACGGGCGGGGTGGAGGTCCTCGAGGGCGACGCGGCGACGCCGGAGCAGGCGGCCGCGGCCCTGCAGGCCATGACCTTTGCCCTCGGTCGGCGCTTCGTCATCGTCGAGGGCGTCGAGCGCTGGAAGGCCGGCGACCTCGAGCCGCTCGTGCAGGCGCTGCAGCCGCCGCCGCCCGACACGACCATCGCCTTCTTCGCCCGCGAGGAGTCGCGCGCCAAGGCGCCCGACGGCCTGCACGAGCTCGTCAAGCAGGCCGGCGGCGACATCGCCGCCGAGCAGACGGTCAAGCCGTGGGAGCTGCCCAAGTGGGTGGCCGCGCGCGGGCGCGAGCTCGGCCTCGAGTTCGACCGCGGCGCCGCCAGCGCGCTGATCCGCCACGTCGGCGACCGCCAGCAGCGGCTCGTGCGCGAGCTCGAGAAGATGGAGCTCGAGCTCGGCCCCGGCGCGACGGTGACCGAGCAGACGGTCGACGACCTCGCCGCGACCAGCGCCGAGCGCAAGGTATGGACGCTGGCCGACGCCATCGTCGCCGGCGACGACGCCCTCGCGCAGCGCTGTCTGCTCGAGCTGCGGGCCCAGGGCGAGCGCCTCCCCGGCCTGATCTGGAACGTGGCCAAGCGCCTGCGCGAGGCCAACGACATCGCGACCCGCCTGAACGCGGGCCAGAGCCCTGCGCAGGTGCGCAAGGGCCTGCGCATGCCGACGAAGGCGGCCGAGCGGCTGATCGACGACGTCAGCCGCCGCGACAAGGAGGGCCTGCGCGCGGCCCTGGCCGCCCTGGCCGACCTCGAGCGCGACAGCAGAGGCGGCGGCGCCCTCAGCGAGGACACCGCCGCCGTACTCGCCGTCACCGAAGCGGCCAGTGCCTAGCCACTAGGCCATAACTCGGCGCTTCCTGGCTCGTGACGCAGGGGTGAAGCCGTGCTAGGCACGGCGAGCCCCGAGGAGCTAGTCAGGGACGGCGAGAATGGGCTAGTCCCACTCTTGGACGACGTCTTCGTGAGTGATCTTGCCGTCGCGCACCTCGATCGCCCCCGCGCACCGCACGCGCGTGCCGTCGGGGTACTCGCAGTCGACCCACAGCGCGGCCGTGTCGCCGTCGCTCAGCGCGTGCCGGACCGAGTGGGTCATGTCGCGCGCCGCGACGTCCTCGACGTAGCCGCGGATCTCCTCGACGCCCGAGTAGCGCAGCGGCGCGCTCGGCGGGTGCTCGCGGTCGACGATCTCGATGACCGCGTCGTCGGCGTAGAAGGCCAGCCGGCCGGCGGCGTCGCGCTGCTGCACGGTGCGGCCGAGGGCGGTCAGGTCGAACGTGGTTCCGGTGGTGGTCATGAATGTGCCTCCAGGATGTGGGTGAACGGGGTCTGGGTTCGCAGGCGCTCTTCGCCTGCCTGAGTGCCGAGCGGGTCGCCGGCCAGCGGGGCCTCCAGGTGGCCCTCGTCGACCGTCGTTGCTGCCATGTCGAGCCTCCATCCGATTCGGTGACGCTGCGCAGGCTCCCGGGTGCCCGTTGCGCCCCCGTCAACCGCCCGTCAAACTTGGATTTGTGCTCCGAGTTCGCCTGCTCGGGCCGATGACGGTGGAGATCGACGGGAAGCCGCTGCCGGCCCCGGCCGGGCGCCGGGCCTGGAGCCTCCTCGCCTGGCTCGCGCTGCACCCCGGGCCGCAGGCCCGCGGCGAGCTCGCCGCGCGCTTCTGGCCCGACGTGCTCGACACCAGCGCACGCGCCAGCCTGCGCAGCGCGGTCTGGACGCTGCGCCGCGACCTCGGCGACGCGGGCGGCGCCCACGTCGTCGCGACACGCGACCACGTCGAGCTCGAGGGCGACGTCGCCGTCGACGCCCGCGAGTTCGACGCCCTCGTCGCCGAGGGCGAGCTCGCCCGGGCAGCGGAGCTCGGCGACGCGCCGCTGCTGGCCGGCTTCGAGGACGAGTGGGCGCTGCGGGCGCGCGACGCCCACCGCGACCACCTCATCGACGTGCTCGAGCGGCTGGCCGAGGACGCCGAGCCCAAGGCGGCGCTCAGCTACACCCGGCGCCAGGTCGCGCTCGAGCCGATGGGGGAGGAGGTGCACCGCCGCCTCATGCGCCGCTTGGCCGCGACCGGCGACCGCCCCGCCGCCCTGGCCGCGTACGAGCGCCTGCGCGAGCGGCTGCGCCGCGAGCTGGGCCTGGCGCCGAGCGCTGCGACCCGCGAGCTGGCCGAGGCGCTGAGGGGCGAGGGGGCGTCAAGCGCAGCGGCCGCGGACGAGGCCATCGTGGTCGCAGCGACGGCGGCGCCCGCTCCGACCCGCCGCTTGCTCCCCCTCGCGGGCCGCGAGGCCGAGTTGCAAGCGCTCCTGCGCGCGTGGGACGAGGCCCGCGCCGGCTCCGGCGCTGTCGTCGTCCTGCGCGGCGAGGCCGGCATCGGCAAGACCCGCCTCGCCACCGAGCTGCTCGACCGCGCCCGCGCCCAAGGCGCCCGCGGCGCCGTCTGTGCCGGGCTCGAGCTCGGCGGCGGCGCGCCCCTCGGCCTGTGGGCGGAGTTGGCGGCCGAGCTCGGCCGCGAGGTCCCGGCCCCGCCGCCCGAGTCGGCCTGGCCCGACGACCTCAGCCGCCTCGCTCCCGAGCTCGCCGCCCGCTTCGGCCGCGACCCCGCCGCACGCGCCGACGTGCCGCCCGAGCTGGAACGGGCGCGCCTGTTCGAGGCCGCCGCCGAGCTCGTCGCCTGGGCCACCCACGACTGTCCCGCCGTGCTCGTCATGGAGGACCTCCACCTGGTCGACGACCTCAGCCTCGACCTCGTCGGCTACGTAGCCCGCCGGGTGCCGCGCCTACCGGTGCTCGTCGTGCTCACCCGCCGCGAGCTCCCCCGCCGCCCGGCCGTGGACGCGCTCGAGCAGGCCCTCCGCGCCCGCGGCGCGCTGGCCGCCGAGCTCGTGCTCGCGCCCCTCGAGGACACCGCCGTCGCGACCCTGTCCCGGGCCATCGGCGCCCTCGACGACGCCGACGTGGCCCAGGTCGTCCTCGGCGCCGAGGGCAACGCGCTGCTGGCGGTCGAGCAGGCCCGCGCGCTCGCGGCCGGCGAGCGCGAGCCGCCCGCGAGCCTGCGCGGCGCCGTGCGCGCCGCCATGGCGCCGCTGCCCGACGACGCCCGTCGCGTGGCCGAGCTGGCCGCGGTGGCCGGCCGCGACCTCGACCCCGGCGAGCTCGTCAGCCTCCCCCTCGACGATCCCCGCGCCGCCGCCAGCCGCGCCGTCCAGACCGGTCTGCTCGACGCCGGCGCCGGCCGCTTCGGCTACCGCCACGCGCTCCTGCGCGAGGCCGTCTACGCCGACCTGCCCGGCCCGCACCGCGCCCACCTGCACGAAGCGATCGCCACCGTGCTGATCGAGCGCGCCGACCCTGGCCCCGGACGTCGCGCCGCCGAGGCCGCCCGCCACCTGCGCCTGGCCGGCCGCGACGACCAGGCCGTCGAGCAGCTCGCCCGCGCGGCCGACCACGCCCGCGCCGTCGGCGCCATCGACGAAGCCGCGGGGTTCCTGGCCGAGGCGCTCGAGCTGCGCCCCGAGGACACCGAGCTGCTGCTCGCCGCCTCCGACGCCGAGGCCTGGCGCGGGCATCGCGCCCTGGCCGAGGAGCGCTTCGAGCAGGCCCTGAAGCTGGTCGAGGCCGAAGGCGACCCGCTCGCTTGCGCGACCGCCTGGCTCCACCTCGAGCGCGGCTACCACGGGCCCATCTGCTACCCGCGCGGGGTGCTGCACACCTCCACGCGGGTGCTCGAGATCCTCGACGAGGCCGGCCTGGACGCTCGGGCGCTGCGGCTCGAGGCGCTCAGCGCCCGCGCCTGGTCGGAGGCCATCGCCGGCGATGCCGACGAGGCCGAGCGGCTGCTCGCCCAGGTCCTCGACCTGGCCGGTGGCAAGCTCGACGACGGCCTCCTGCGCTTCGACGTCAGCCACGCCCGCCAGCTGGCGCTCATCCGCCGCGGCCAGTTCCGCGAGGCCTACGGTCCCTCGATCGAGGCCGGCGTCGACGCCGTGCGGGCCGGTCGTCCTGACCTCTCGGCCGGCATCTGGATCAACGCCGCGGCGGCGGCCATGGCCGTCGGCGAGCACGCCCGGGCCGAGGAGTTCATCGACCGCGCCCTGGAGGCCCTGGACGGCGTCGGCACCTTCGCCCTCGAGCTGCTGACCTGGTCGGCGCGCGCCCACCTGTACCTGCGCACCGGCCGCCTCGACGCCGCCCGCGACGCGGCGGCCCACGCCGAGGAGCTGGCCGACCGCCTCGGCAGCCCCGAGTACGCGCGCCTGACCGCCTGCGACAGCGGCCTCGTCGCGCTGGCCCGCGGCGAGCACGAGCGCGCCGCCGCTCTCCTCGCCCGCGCCCTGGACGGCGAGGCGCCGATCAGCCGACCCCTGGCCCGCCTGACCCGAGCCGAGGCGCTGGCGGCGCTGCACCGCTGCGACGAGGCCGACGCCGAGATCCGCGCCACCGCGCTCGAGCCGGTCGGCCCGGCCGATTTCCCCGACACCCTGGTCGCCCGCCTGACCCGCGTGCAGGGCCTGGTGGCCGCCGCGCGCGGCGACGACGCGCTGGCCCAGCGGCGCCTGCGCGAGTCCGCCGCTGGCTGGCGGCGCATCACCGACCGCGGGCGCGGCGACCGCATGCATGCCGTGTTCGCCGACTTCGGCCGGCCCGCGATCGGGCTCGTCGAGCCGGCGCGCGAGCTCGAGCGCGTGGAAGCCGAGCTGGAGGAGCTCCATGCCGCAGTTCAGTGACGCGATCACCACCTCGGCCCCGCCCGAGGAGGTGTGGAAGCTGCTCTACGACGCGTCGCGCTTCGCGGAGTGGTGGGAGGGCATCGAGACCTCCGAGGTCCGCGACGGCGGCGCGACGATCTACCCCGACGGCTACCCCGACTTCCCGATGCCGCAGGCCATCGAGGCCTCGCGCGACGACGGCGGCCGGGTGCGCATCTCCTGCCTGGTCTCCGACATCCGCTTCGAGTGGCGCCTGACCGAGCACGCCGGCGGCACGCGCATCAGCGTCGAGGTCGAGGTCCCGGAGGAGGAGGCGCAGCGCTTCGACCGCCAGCGCGAGGTCGCGCAGAAGTCCTTGCGGAACCTCGCAGAGTGCGCCAGGGCCTGACTAGGCCATAGCTCGCCGCTCGTCGCTCGGGACGCAGGGGTGAAGCCGTGCTGGGCACGGCGAACCCCGAGGACCTAGCGAGGGGCGGCGAGAATGGCCTAGGCCTCAGACCGCAGGCGGGCGGCGCGGGACTTCTTGCGCGCCCCGTTGTTCCGGTGCAGCGCGCCCGACTTGACCGCCTTGTCGATCGCCCGCACGAGCTCGGCGTGCTCGGCGTCGGCCCGCTCGGCGTCGCCGTCGTGCAGGGCGTCCCGCAGGCGGCGGAAGTAGGTCTTGACGCGCGAAACGCGGCGGCGGTTCTCCTGCCGCTCGCGCGCGGTGCGCTGATTGCGCTTCTTCTGCGAATGGATGTTGGCCATCGGCGGGCGCCTACGATACCGCGCTCGTGTCCGGCGGCCGGCGCATCGCGCGCAACTCAGCAATCTTCGCGATCGCCACCGGGCTGTCGCGCATCGCGGGCCTGGCGCGCGAGATCCTCGCCTCGAGCTACTTCGGCACGCAGGGACGCTTCTCGGCCTTCACCATCGCCTTCCAGGTCCCGAACCTGGTCCGGTCCCTGTTCGCGGACGCCGCCATCTCGGCCGCGTTCGTGCCCGTGTTCACCGAGCTGCTCGAGCACGGCCGCAAGCGCGAGGCCTTCCGCCTCGCCGGCAGCCTGTTCACGCTGATCCTGTGCCTGCTCGGCGGGATCAGCGCCCTGTTCATCCTCTTCGCCCCGGTGATCATGCCGCTGTTCGTCGGCGACACGTTCACGCAGGAGCTGACCGACCTGACGGTCGGCCTCTCGCGGGTCCTGTTCCCGATCGTTGTGCTGCTCGGCCTCAACGGCCTGCTGGTCGGGATCCTCAACGCCTACGACCACTTCGCGATCCCCGCCTTCGCGCCGCTGGTGTGGAACGGCGTGATCATCGTCGCGCTGGTCGTCCTGCGGCAGGAGTTCACCGGCGACGACCAGATGTACGCCTACGCGATCGGCGTGCTGATCGGGACGATCGTGCAGCTGGGCATGTGCTTCCCGGCGCTCGCGCGCCTGGACTTCCGGCTCAAGCTCGCCTTCGACTGGCGCGACCCGCGCGTCATCCAGACGCTCAAGCTCATGCTCCCGGTCACCCTCGGGCTGGGGATCATCAACTTCGACCTCGTCATCAACTCGGTGCTCGGGTCGCTGATCTCCGAGCAGGCGCCGCGCGCGATCGACGCCGCCTTCCGCATCTACATGCTGCCCCAGGGCATCTTCTCGGTCGCCCTGGCCACGGTCCTGTTCCCGGCCCTGGCCCGGCTCGCCGCGCGTGGCGACATCGCCGGCCTGCGCGCGACGATGGCCAACGGGGTGCGGCAGATCGCGCTCATGCTCATCCCCATGGCCACGATCACGCTGGTGCTGGCCGAGCCCATCACCCGGCTCGTCTACCAGCGCGGCGCGTTCAACGCCCACTCCACCGACCTGGTCTCGACGGCGCTGTTCTGGTTCTCGTTCTCACTGCCCTTCGCTGGGATCAACCTGCTGCTCACGCGCACGTTCTTCTCGCTGCAGAAACCGTGGACGCCGACCGCGCTGGCCGCGGGCAACATCGTCCTCCACCTC
>Ga0207708_10002746_pt1 | contig 12930 bp, 12 predicted proteins | sample KBSK5101metaG_FD_184340 | JGI IMG/M metagenome (GOLD analysis project Ga0207708, IMG submission 184340) | Corn, switchgrass and miscanthus rhizosphere microbial communities from Kellogg Biological Station, Michigan, USA - KBS K5-10-1 metaG... | ecosystem: Host-associated > Plants > Roots >...
CTGCCCATCGACGCCAAGTTTCCCCGCGAGCAGGTGTTGGCGCTATTTGAAAGCAATGTCGAGTCCGAAATTGAAGACGCCCGGCACGAGTTCGTGCGAGTGATGAAAACCGAAGCCAGGCGGATCAAGGCGTACATCCAGCCCGAACACGGCACCACCCGCAGTCTTCTTCTGATCACCCGCGCGCTGATACCCTCAGCAAGCGCCTCGCATCCTCACACAACGCCTCATGCACGGTTTCCCATTGGTCCGGCCTCGCTCACAGGCCGGCGCAGCTCGGTTTCGCCAACTGCCACGCGCCACGCTCTCGCCATGCGCAGCGTTTCCTCCGTCCCTGACCTGACGTCTTCGACCGTACTCCGCCACCTTCCTTGCACACGCATTTAGGCGGCCACGCCTCTCTCCTGCGCCGAATCGCCGAACCTGACCTACGGCCATGTTACCTGGAAGGTTGGTCGCGCGCGCACGACACCGCCCCAAACCGACGACCCCGATGTCCCGCGCCGCTTCCCGCTCGGCGCCTTCGTCTGGTGCCGGAAGCATCCCGCCGGCGTGCGCCGGGTGTTCCGCTCGCGCCGCGGCTGGGAGTCGTTCCTGTGGGGCCTGCGGCGGGTGCTCGCCGAGCGCATCCCCGAGGCCGGCTCGCCGCCCGCGCTCGACATGGTGGAGGCCGCGCAGCTCTACCAGACGCTCTACTGGGTGGCGCGCACGGCCGTCGAGCCGACGCCGGCCACGGACGTCCTGCACGTCACCGCGGCCGGCTGGTCGGCGGTGCCCGCGCTCGTCCACAAGGCCCTGCACGGCACGCCGATGATCCTCACGGAGCACGGCGTCTTCGTGCGCGAGGCCTACCTCGCGGCCGTGCGCAGCGGCGGATCGCCCGGCAGCCGCTTCACCGCCACGCGCCTGGCGCGCGGGCTCGCCCGCGCGGCGTACGCCGGCGCGGACGTCGTCTCGCCGGTGACGGACGCCAACGGGGTGTGGGAGCGGGGCCTGGGCATCGATCCCGCGAAGATCCACGTGCTCTACAACGGGCTGCGCCAGCCGGCGCCGCCCACGCCGCCGCCGGGCAATCGCGTCGTCGTCTCCGTCGGGCGGATCGACCCGCTCAAGGACGTCCACACGATGCTGCGGGTGGCGAAGGAGACGCTGCGGCACGTGCCCGACGCCCGCTTCCTCCACTACGGGCCGGTGACGGAGGGGCAGGAGGCCTACGGCCGGGCGTGCGACGCGCTGCACGAGCAGCTCGGGCTGGGCGACCGGTTCCGCTTCATGGGTCGGACCAAGGACCCCGACGGCGTCGTGCGCGACGCCGACGTGGTGCTGATGACCAGCATCTCCGAGGGACTGCCGATGTCCATCCTCGAGGCGATGGGGCAGGGCCGCCCGGTGGTCTCCACCGGCGTGGGCGGCGTGCCGGACGTCGTCCGCGGCTGCGGCGTCGTCGTCCCGCCCGGCGACGTGCACGGTCTGGCCATGGCGGTGACCACGCTGCTCCGGCAGCCCGCGCTGGCCGACCAGCTCGGCCGCCGCGGACACGGCCGGCTCGGGCGGATCTTCAACGAGGCGGCCTGCGTCGACGGCTACCGGGAGCTCCTCGGCGCCGCCGCGCGGTCGGGGCACACGGCGGTGGAGCGATGATGGACACGACCACGATCTCGGCCGAGCGGGCCGGGCGCCTCGTCGAGGCGCGGCTGGACCGCCTGCCGCAGGACATGCTCGAGGCCGCCGTGGTGCTCGAGGCGTGGGCCGGCGTGCCCGCCGGCCGTGCGCTCGACGCCGGCCGCGAGCTGATGGCCGTTCGCACCCCGGAGCGCGAGAAGAGCGCCGGCGCGCTCCCGGAGGCGCCGGTCCGCGAGGGCTTCGCCGCCGAGGCGGTCTCGTTCGTGCTCGCCGTCGTGGCGATCGCGTGCTGGGCGGCGCCGCTGGCGCGCGAGCTCGGCGCCGAGGTGCTGCGCGTCGGGCTGCTCGTGGCGCTTCCGCTGACGCTCGCCCTGCAGTGGGGCCTGCGCAGCCGCTACCTCGGCCGCAAGGACGGGCTGGCCCACCTGGGCCGCCACCGGCTGCGGCTCGTGCTGCTGCCGCTCCTTCTCACCGGCGGGCTCACCGCCGGTCTGGGGGAGGGCGGGACCGTCGCGGCGCTGCTCACGCTCACCTGGACGGCGGGCACGGTGCTGATCGCCCGCCGCTGGTCGGCGCTGTACGCCGGCGGCGTGATCGCCGCCACCGCCGCCATGCTGGCGGGCGTGCCGGCCCTGCCGGTGCTGGCCGTCACCGCCGCGCTGGCCACCGTGGCGGTCGCCGCCGCCGTGCGCGTGCCCGTCGGCGACATCCTCCACGCGCCCGGCCGGGCGCGGCGCGCGCTGGCCGCGATGGCCATCGGCGCCGGGCTCGGCACGCTGCTGGTGGCCGACCCGACGGTCGACTGGACCGTGGGGGCCGTCCCGGCGCTCGCGCTGCTCCCCTCGACGGTGGCCTCCTTCTGGGGCGGCTACCACCTGTGGAGCTTCCAGCAGGTCATCCCGCGCGCGCTGTCGGGCGTGCCGGTGGCGGGCCCGGACGCGCGCAACCCGGCGTGGCCCGGCCTGCGCGTGCTGTTCGGCGCGGTGGGCCGCCTCGTCGCGGCGACGGTGGTGCTCTCCGGGCTGTTGATGCTCGCCGGCGACGTGTTCGGCTCGCGCACGAGCGGCGTGAGCGTGCTCGCCGCCTTCGGGCTGGTGGCCCTCCTCACGCTCATCGTGTCCCTGCTGGAGTCGGTCGGCCGTGCCGGATGGGCGCTGCTGTCCGTCGCGACCGCGGTCGGCGGCGAGCTCCTCGTGGGCGTCGCCGGCGGCGAGCCGTTCCCGGCGGCGGGCCTGATCGGCGGCGCCGCGCTGGCGCTCGCCGTCGCCCTGCCCGGGGCGGTGTCGCTGCTCGCGCGGCCCGCGCGCACGCTCGCGACCGCGCTCTGGATCGCGTGAGGCGGGCGCGCTCCATGGTGGTGGGGATCGTGGCCGCGGCGATCGGGCTCGTGGCGCTCGCGGGCGTGGTGCTCGCGAGCGGCACGCACCGGGCGCCCGTGTGCCGGAGCACGCTCGTGCCGGCCTACGTCGGGCCGTCCGAGCTCATCTCGCTCGCCGAGCGGCCGCATCGCCCGCGGCTCGTGGTGATCAACCCGGACAGCGGGCCGGGCGCGCGCCGCGACGCGGCCTACGCGGAGGCGGTGCGCCGCGCCCGGGAGGCGGGCCTGCGGGTGCTCGGCTACGTGGCGACCGGCTACGGCGCGCGGTCGGTCGCCGACGTCGGCGCGGACGTGGACCGCTACGCCCGCTGGTACGGCGTGGACGGGATCTTCCTCGACGAGACCGCGCACACCGCCGACCTGGTCGCGCACTACTGGCGGCTGGCGCAGGTGGTGCGCGGCGACGGCGCCGGGCTCGTCGTGCTCAACCCGGGCGTCGTCCCGGCGATCGGCTACTTCCGGTTCGCCGACGTCGTGGTGACGTTCGAGGGAACGGCCGACGAGTACGCGGCGGCAGTCGCCCGCACGCCGGCGTGGCTGCAGTCGTTCGCGCCGGAGCAGATCGCCCACCTCGTCTACGGCGCCTCGCGCGAGCAGGCCGTCGCCGCGGTGGGCGCGAGCTCCGGGGCGGGCTACGTCTACATCACCTCCGGCACGCTGCCCAACCCGTGGCAGACGGTGCCGGACTACCTCGAGGAGGAGGAGGCGCTGCTCGCCGCGTGCGCGTCGTCCTGAGCGGCGGCGGCGCACGCGGGGCAGAGGCCGTGGATGGGGAAGTGGTCGAAGTGCGCGTCGAAGCCGGCCACCCGCCGGATCTCGGCGCGCACCGGCGCGAGCCGCGCGGCGTCGATCCCGGTCACGGCGCCGCAGCGCTCACACACGAGGTAGGCCTCCTCGCTCCGGCCCGCCAGGTGGTAGAGGCCGGCGCCGTGCCCCACGTGGACGTGGCGCACGATGCCGACGTGCTCCAGCCAGTCGAGGTTGCGGTAGACGGACACCACCTCGACGGCCGGCAAGCGGCCGCCGAGGCCGTCGGCGATGCGCTCGGCCGAGACGTTGCCGTCCGCGGCCAGCAGCGCCTCCAGCACGGCGCGGCGGGGGCCGGTGAGTCGCCCGCCGGCCGTGCGCACCGCGCGCTCGGCGTCGCGCATGTCGCGCACGACGATCGCGGGATGCCGCGGCGCGACGGTCACCGCCGCACCCCGGGCGCGCGGCTGCGGCTCACGGCTGCTGCAGCTGCGCCGTCCAGCGTTCCTCGATCCGCCCGTAGCGCCAGACCGCGAGCGCCACGGCCCACGTCACCACGAACAGGCCGACGATGAAGTAGCCCACGAGGTTGAGGTCGAGGTTGGTGGCGAAGTCCCATATCCCACCGTGGAGACTGAACCGGTCCGCGAGCACGGACAAGAGCTCGATCGTGCCGACGATCAGCGCGACCGCGACCGACAGCGCCGTGATGGTCATGTTGTAGTAGAGCTTGCGGACCGGCTTGGAGAACGCCCAGCCGTAGGCGAAGTTCATGAACGCGCCGTCGATCGTGTCGAGCAGCGACATGCCGGCGGCGAAGAGGACCGGCAGGCAGAGGATCGCGTAGAACGGCAGGCCGGCGCCCGCGGCGCCGGCCGCCAGGAACAGCAGCGCGACCTCGGTGGCGGTGTCGAAGCCGAGCCCGAAGAGGATCCCCAGCGGGTACATCTGCCACGGCTTCTTCACCGCGTTGGTCGCCCGTGCGTACAGGCGCGTCATCACGCCGCGCGCCTCGAGCTCCCGCTCCAGCGCCTGCTCGTCGTAGGGCTCCACGCGCATGCGGCGGAAGACCCTGACGATGTTCACGAGGATGAGCAGGTTGAGGACGCCGATCAGGAACAGGAACGCGCCGGAGACGCCCGGGCCGATCACGCCGGTCACCTGGTGCAGCGTGGAGTCGTCGCGCTCGACCGAGCCGCTCAGCCCGCGCACGCCGAGCGAGAACAGGAAGGCGAGCAGGAAGACCACCGTCGAGTGGCCGAGGGAGAAGAAGAACCCGACGCTCAGCGGGCGCTGGCCCTCCGCCATCAGCTTGCGCGTCGTGTTGTCGATGGCGCCGATGTGGTCGGCGTCGAAGGCGTGGCGGAGGCCGAGCGTATAGGCGGTGAGGCCGAGCCCGAGGCCGAACACGGCGCCGTCGCCGAGGGTGAGGTTGCGCGGCACGACGAGGACCAGGAGGAGGAAGAAGCCGACCACGTGCAGGCCGACCACGACGCCGGCCAGCGCGAATGCGCGCCGCCACTCGGCCGGCGTCAGCGCAGACCGAATGCGCATCCGGCGCGCGCGTCCTCCGCGCGGGGTGGTCGTCCCGTGCATCCCAGCCTCCTCGTGCTCGGACCGCGCGCCAGGGGGCAGCGCCTCGCGGACGCTAACGGCGCGGGTCGGGTTAGTGCAAGCCCGTGTCAGTAATGGGGCGTGTATCCACCTGTTCGCGGCGAGGCGGAGATCGGATCAGCCCCGGCAAGAAGTCTTTTCGCGACCACGTCAGATGACGTGTCCGGGGTCCCTCAGCTGCCATGGGACGGGCGTCGTGGCGACCGTAGCTTCCCCAGCGTCATCGATCGCCCGCCCGGATGGCGGGTGTACCCGAAAGGGATGTCATGCAGATCCTCCCCACCCTCCGTCGTCCGGGCCGCCGCGCGGGCGCTGCCCTCGCCGCCGTCCTCGCCTCGGCCGGCATGGCCGGCGCCGCCGCGTCGCACGCCGACGCCGCCCCCTACTACGAGACGCTGCGCGCGCAGCACAGCGGGCTCAACCTCGACGTCCAGGGCGCGTCGAAGCAGCCCTACGCCCCCGTGATCCAGTGGTACGCGAACGGCGGCGACAACCAGAAGTGGAGCATCCCGGGCGACCGCCAGACCGGGCCGATCGTCAACAAGAACAGCCAGATGTGCCTCACGACGGACGGCATCTCGAACCACCAGCTGTTCCAGTACCCCTGCTACGGCGGCCCGCTGCAGCGGTTCTCGATCGCGACGGCGTCCACGAGCCCCGGCGGTCTGCTCAAGGTCGTGACGATCCAGAACCCGGCCACCGGCCTCGCGGTCGACGTCTCCGGCCACAGCCAGTGGGCGGGCGCCGGCGTCAACCTGTGGTACCCGAACGCCAACGACAACCAGACGTTCTACACCGGTCAGTACTGAGCCTCGCCTGACGCGGCCGGCGCCCCCGCGGCGCCGGCCGCGCGCGCTGAAGGCGCTCCCCCGCCGTCACGCCGGCTGCGTGCTCGGCTCGCCGGCCGGCTCCCGCGCCGGCCGGCGCACCGCGAGCAGGGCAGCGCCGAGCACCCCGCCCGCCAGCGCGATCCCCGCCGTCACGCCCCAGCCGAGCCGGAACGCGTCGAGGGACGCGGCCGGCGAGTCGGGCGTGCCGAGCAGGGCGACGAGCAGCGCCACGCCGACGGCCAGGCCGACCTGCCGCAGCATGTTCACCACGCCGGAGCCGGTCGCGAAGGCCTGCGGAGGCAGGGAGGAGGCGGCGGTGGCCATGAGGGTGGGGAGCGTGAGCCCGACTCCGGCGCCCGTGAGCAGCATCCCGCCGAGCATGTCGCGCACGTAGTCCGGCTCGAGCCCGGCGGCGAGCGACCACCAGGCGATGCCCGCCGCGAACAGCGCCGACCCGCCGCCGATCACCGGGCCGGGTCCGAGGCGGGCGATCAGCCGGCCCGCAACCAGGAACGAGAAGAGCGGCACCATCAGCGGCCCCGGCGCGATCGCCAGGCCGGTCCGCAGGGCCGACCAGCCCCACACCTCCTGCTCCCACAGCACGACGGAGAGCAGCATGGCGCCGAAGGCGACCGAGAACACGAGCGCCACGACCGACGCCCCGGTGAAGGCCCGCACGCGGAACAGCGCAGGGTCCACCAGCGGGTTGGGATGGCGCAGGCAGCGCGCCACGAACACCGCGAGCGCCGCGGCGGCGGACGCCAGCACGGCGACCGTGGCGCCCGAGCCCCAGCCCCACGCGCCGCCCTTGACCAGCCCGAGCGTGAGCGCACCGACCCCGGCGGTCACGAGCAGCGCGCCGACGGCGTCGGGCCGCGCGGTGGGATGGCCGGGCACCTCGGGCAGCCGGCGCCATCCCACGACGAGCGCGGCGAGCCCGATCGGGACGTTGACGAGGAAGACCCAGCGCCAGCTCGCCGCCACGAGCAGGCCGCCGACGACCGGCCCGAGCGCGGCCGCCAGCCCGCCGACGGCCGTCCACGCGCGCACCGACGAGGCGCGGCGCTCGGGCGCCGCGGTGGCGAGGACGAGGCCCAGCGACGTGGGCGTGAGGAGCGCCGCCCCGGCCGCCTGCACGAGCCGGAAGGCCACGAGCATCGTGACGCTCGTGGCGAGCCCGCAGGCGGCGGAGGCGGCGGTGAAGACGGCGACGCCGAGCAGGAACCCGCGCTCCCGCCGGTGCCGGTCCGCGAGCCGCCCGAAGAGCACGAGCAGCGAGGCGTACACGATGGCGTAGCCGTTGAGCACCCAGGAGAGGTCGCCCAGCCCGCCGGCGCCGAGGTCGGCGCCCATGTCCGGCAGCGCCACGTTGACGATGAAGAGGTCGAGGCTCGCCAGGACCACGCCGGAGCAGACGATCCACAGCACGAGGGCCGGCGTCGCGTCGTCCCGGCGGGCGCTCCGGACCCGCTGGCTTAGGGATGGCATAGCCAGGACCGTATCAGCTGGCTTAGCTCGACACCAGCCAGCTACACTGACCGCCATGGATCCCGTGGTGCGCATGACCGGCGTCCTCGACCCGCGCGGCGCGTGGTCGGCCGATCGCTGCTCGATCGCCCGCACGCTCGGCGTCGTCGGCACGCGCTCGGCGTTCCTCCTGCTCCGGGAGGCCTTCTACGGCGCGCGGCGCTTCGACGAGTTCGCGGCGCGGGCGGGGGTCAGCGAGCCCGTGGCGGCGGCGCGGCTGCGCGAGCTCGTGGAGGCGGGGCTGCTCGAGCGGGAGGACTACCGCGAGCCCGGGCAGCGCACGCGCAAGGCGTACCGGCTCACGGAGAAGGGCGCCGACCTGTTCCCGGTGCTCGTCGCCCTGATGCAGTGGGGGGACCGCTGGCTGGACGACGACGGCGGGCCCGTGGCGCTGCGCCACCGCGACTGCGGCGAGCGCGTCGGCGTGGAGGTGCGCTGCGCCGCCGGGCACGAGGTCGAGCCGGCCGAGCTCGACCTCGCGCGCAACCGCGCGTGACCGGACGGGTGCTCAGGCGGCCTGGCGCTCGGTGGTGCCGAGCGTCGGCGTGCCCGGGGTGACGCGCTTCGCCGCGATCTGCTCCGGCTTCGGGCGCTTGACGTTCCACACGAGGCCGAGCTTCTCGAACAGGCGGATCACCGCGTAGGAGGGATCGATCTGGGTGCGCCGCAGGCCGTGGCGCGCCGAGGTCGGGAAGGCGTGGTGGCTGTGGTGCCAGCCCTCGCCCAGCGCGACGATGGCGACGGCCCAGTTGTCGCGGCTCTGGTCCTCCGTCTCGTACGGCCGGCGGCCGTACATGTGGCAGATCGAGTTCACGCTCCACGTGGCGTGGTGGAGCAGGAACACGCGCACGAGCCCGGCCCACAGGAACGCGGTCAGGCCGGCGGCGAGCGAGCCGCCGGTGACGGCGAAGCCCACCAGGAACGGGAGGACGAGGCCGAGCACGACCCACAGCGGGAAGAACCTGTCGATGTAACGGATCAGCGGGTCCTTGCGCAGGTCCGGGGCGTAGCGGCGCGCGGACGAGTGCTGGTCGTCGAAGAGCCAGCCGACGTGGGAGTGCCACAGGCCGGTGATCACGCCGCGCCAGCCGTCGCCCGAGTGCAGGTGCGGGCTGTGCGGGTCGCCCTCCTCGTCGGTGAAGGTGTGATGGCGGCGATGGTCCGCGACCCAGTGGATCACGGCGCCCTGCACGGACATCGAGCCAAGGACGGCGAGCGTGGCGCGCAGCCACGGCTTCGCCTCGAAGGATCGATGGGTCAGCATGCGGTGGAAGCCGATGGTCACGCCGAATCCGACCAGGGCGTAGAACACCGCGAGGATGGCGACGTCCCGCCACGTGACGGCGCCGCCCCAGAGGAGCCAGAGCGCGAAGACGAAGGCCGCGAAGGGCAGCACCACCGCCACGACGGTTATGCGGCGCTCCAGGGAGGAGGCGCGTGGATGCAGTTCAGCTTGCGAGTTGGTCACGGGTAGAAGGATGCTCACAATGGCTTCGCTTCAATCTGCGGAAGACCAAGGATTCGCAGCGTGGATCTATCACGAGCCTATAACCGATCGGCAGGAGCCGACGCCACGGGTCAATGTCAGCGCGCGCCCCGGGGCGGCCGGCCGATGTCAGCACGGGGCCACGAAGGCTGAGAGTTCACCGAGAGCACGGCTGCTTCCGGGCGTACGGGGTACCCCGCCTGGCGTGTGGAGGCTCCTTCTCGTCGATGACCGCGACAGCGTGCGCGAGGTCCTGCGCCTGTACGCGGACGGCCGCGGCTTGACGGTCGTCGGCGAGGCGGCGGACGGCGACACCGCCGTCGCGGCGGCGCAGCGCCACCGGCCGCACGCGATCATCCTGGACGAGGAGATGCCGGGGCGGCACGGCTCGGACATCCTGCCCGAGCTCAGGGCGGAGCTGCCGGAGGCCGTGATCGTCCTCTACAGCAGCGGCCGGCGAGCCGGGGTCCAGGCACGCGCCCGGGCGATGGGCGCCGATGCGTACTTCGACAAGCGCGTGTCGCCGCGCGAGGTCATCGGCGCGGTGATCGACATCCTCGAGGCGGCCGGCCCGCGCCTCGAGCGCTTCCCGCGCAGGCCGCCGCAGCTCCATCCCACGCAGGCCGGCACCCGCGCGTAGCGCATCGTCTGGTATCCGACGGGAACCAGAACGCGTGTTCGGTCACTGCTAGTTTGGGTAGTCCGGGTCCTCCGGACCTGTAAGCGAGAACAAGGAGGCTGACTCCATGAGCCAAGCCGAGCAGAAGGTCGTGCAGTACCTCAACGAGGCGCACGCCACGGAGGGCGCGCTCGTCCGCGATCTCCAGGCGCAGATCGCGATGACGCCGGCGGGGAGCTATCGCTCCGCGCTCGAGAAGCACCTGGACGAGACGCGCTCGCATGCCGAGCGCATCCAGACGCGCCTGGGCGAGCTCGACGCGAGCGCCAACCCGATCCTCGCGGGCATCGGGCTCGTCGAGACCGCGATCGGGCAGACCGTCGCGTTCTGGAAGGCGCCGCTGAACCTCGTGCGCGGAACGGGCGGCGAGGAGAAGCTGCTCAAGAACGCCAAGGACGCGGCGGCGAGCGAGGCGCTCGAGATCGCGACCTACATCGCCATCGAGCGGCTGGCGCAGGCCGTCGGCGACGACAAGACGGCCAAGCTGGCCGCCTCCATCCGCGCCGACGAGGAGAAGATGCTCGAGCGCGTGCTGAAGGAGATCCCGAAGCTCACCGAGGCCGTCGTGCAGGCCGACGTGAAGGGCAATCCGTCGTACGACGTGACCCGCACAGGCGCGGCCGACGCGGTGCGCGAGACCGGCGAGGACGTCAAGGAGACCACCCGCAAGGCCGCCGCCGCGACGCGGCGCACCGCCCGCCAGGCCCGCAAGGTGCCGGGCGTCGCCAAGGCCGAGGGCGAGATCAAGGGCGCCGTGGCGTCCGCCGACGACCTCGCCATCGCCCGCTACGACGACCTGACCGCCGACGAGATCGTCGCCAAGCTGAGCGACCTCTCGCAGGTGGACCTCGCCAAGGTCGACGCCTACGAGCGCAAGCAGCAGAACCGGACCACCGTGCTCAGCCGCGTCAGCACGCTGCGCGGCAACGAGCCGTGGCCGGGCTACGACGAGCTCACGGCCGCCGAGGTGCGCGCCGCGCTCGCCGACGCCGACGAGGACCGCGCGAAGGCCGTCCAGACCTACGAGCGGGCCCACAAGAACCGCGCCGGCGTGCTCAGCGCGACGGAGCGCGAGCTGGCCAACGCCTGACCCGCAGCGCTGCCGGCCCGGGGACGCGCGCTCTGCGTGCGTCCCCGCCGGTAGGGTCGGCCGCCGTGCACGTCCTCACGTCCGTCGGCCGCGACCGGATCGCCGAGCTCCTCGAGGCCGGGCACTTCTTCTGGCTTGACCTCGAGTCGCCCGGCGACGCCGAGCTCGCCGCCCTCGGCGAGTTGCTGCACCTGCACCCGCTCGCGCTCGAGGACACGCGCGAGTTCGGCCAGCGCCCCAAGCTCGACCGCTACGGCGACGCGGTCCTGCTCGTCTACTACACCGCGAGCGTCACCGGCGACGGCGTCCCGGAGCTCGTGGAGGTGCACCTGCACATCAGCGGCTCCTGGATCGTCACCGTGCGGCGCGCTCCGTTCCCGCCGCTCGACGAGCTGCACGAGATGCTCGTGCCGGAGGACGTCCCGGACGAGGACTATGTCGTCTACTGCGTCCTCGACGCGCTGACCGATGCCGTGTTCCCGGTGATCGACCGGGTCGAGGAGCGCATCGACGCGCTCGAGGCCCAGGTGCTGCAGCGGCCCGACCGGCAGCTGCTCGGCGCCATCTACCGCGCCAAGCAGGACGTGCAGCACCTCATGCGCACGATGCTCGTCCAGCGCGACCAGTTCGAGCTCACGAGCGGGGCGATCCACGACGTGCCGGGGCTCTCGCACGGCGCCCGCGCGTACATGGACGACATCCGCGACCACGTCGCGCAGATCGTCGGCGAGCTGCACCGCCAGGCCGACGACCTCACCGCGCTGACCGGCACCTACTTCAACGCGAACCAGAACCGGCTGAACCTCACCGCGACGCGCCTGACGGTGCTCGCGACGTTCTTCCTCGTCTGGACGCTGGTGACGAGCTTCTTCGGCCAGAACTTCGGCTGGCTCGTCCGGCACATCGCCTCGCTCCAGACGTTCCTCCTCTACGGGGTCGGAGGCCTCCTGATCCCCACCGTCCCCGTGGCCGTGTACTTCTGGCGGCGCCGTCGGGAATGGCTGTGAACCCGTAAGGTGCGCGCATGACCAGGGCCCTGTCCGAGCGCCTCGCGCCCGACATCTTCCGCCTGCCGGTCGGGCGCATCCGGACGGGCTACTACTCCGACGCGTACTTCAACTACACGAAGGCGCTGCTGGAGGCGGAGAACCGGCACCCGCACGTGATCATGCAGGTGTTCCAGCGCCAGGACTCGATCCTGGGCGGGATCGACGAGGCGATCGCGGTGCTGAAGACGAGCGCGGGCGGCCGCCGCCCGGACGGGCGCTGGGAGCCCGGCTGGGACGCCCTGGAGGTGCGCGCCCTCTACGAGGGCGACGCCATCTCGCCGTGGGAGACGGTGATGACGATCGAGGGCGACTACGCGCTGTTCGCCCACCTGGAGACCGTGTACCTGGGCTGCCTCGCGCGGCGCACGCTGATCATGCGCAACGTGCACGAGGTGGTCGAGGCGGCGGCCGGCAAGCCGATCCTCTTCTTCCCCGCCCGCCACGACCACTGGCTCGTCCAGACCGGCGACGGCTGGGCGGCGCACGTGGCCGGCGCGATCGGCGTGTCCACGGACGCCCAGGCGTCGTGGTGGGGCGGTCGCGGGGTCGGCACCGTGCCGCACGGGCTGATCGCCGCCTACGCCGGCGACACCGTCACCGCCGCCCGCGCGTTCGCCGACCGCTATGCCGCCGAGATGAACGTGACGGTGCTGGTGGACTTCGACAACGACTCCGTGACCACCGCGCTCGAGGTGGCCGAGGACCTCGGCCCGCGACTGTGGGGCGTGCGGCTGGACACCTCCGACCGGCTCGCCGACGCCTCCCTCCAGCGGCTGCACGGGGACGACGCCCCCACCGGCGTCGCCCCCGAGCTCGTCCGCCTCACCCGCCGCGCCCTCGACGAGCGCGGCTTCACGGACGTGAAGATCGTCGTCTCCGGCGGCTTCACCGCCGACCGCATCCGCTA
>Ga0207708_10002747_pt1 | contig 12929 bp, 9 predicted proteins | sample KBSK5101metaG_FD_184340 | JGI IMG/M metagenome (GOLD analysis project Ga0207708, IMG submission 184340) | Corn, switchgrass and miscanthus rhizosphere microbial communities from Kellogg Biological Station, Michigan, USA - KBS K5-10-1 metaG... | ecosystem: Host-associated > Plants > Roots >...
TCTTTCGATCAAGCGCGTGCCGCTCGACGTGGCGCGGCGGCTGCGGAGGAGGGCGGCGATGAACCATCGATCGCTTCAGGGGGAGCTGATGGCAATCCTGGAAGACGCGGCGAAGCAGGATGCCGTGTCGGCCGAAGGCGAAAAGCGGACACCGGGGACGCGGCCGCGGGAGCGGCGCCGGATTGCGCCGGCGTCGGAATCGGCGCTGATCATCCGCCAGGCGCGCGAGGGGCGGACGTTCACGGCGGCCGATCTGCACCGATATGTCTCGTCGCTCGGTCCAGAGACGCCGGACGAGTCCACCCGCTGGATTCGGCAGGGTCGGGCGTCGCGGTGACAGCGGTCGCCGTCGTTGACGCCTCGGCGCTGGCGGCGATCGCCTTCAACGAGCCGCTGGCCGCGGAGATCGCGGGGCGGCTCTCGAATCGCGAGCTCGTCGCGCCGCGGTTGCTGGCCTACGAGCTGACGAACGCTGCGGTACGCAAGCTCGCGAAACATCCTCAGCAGGACGCCATGATCCGCGCCGGCCTCGAGCGCGCTCTGGCCGACGACTTCGCCATCGTCTGGAGCGACGTCGAGCCTGGTCCAGTACTCAACCTGGCGAGCGAGACCGGCCTGACCGCGTATGACGCCAGCTACCTGTGGCTGGCGCGCCATCTCGGCGCGGAACTGGTGACGCTGGACGCGGAGCTGCGCGCGGCCGCGGGCGCATAGACGATGAACTGCGCCCAGGCGCAGTTGCGGCCAGCGCCAGCCGGCGCAGGGATCACTCGTCCCGCAGGGCGAGGGTCGGCGCGAGGCGTGCGGCGCGGCGGGCGGGAAGCCACGCGGCGATGGCGCTGATGGCCAGGAACAGCGCGGTGATCGAGGCAAACGTCACCGGATCCGTCGGCTTCACGCTCACCAGCATCGATCGCATCACCCCGGTAATTGCGAACGCCGCGAGCAGACCGGCGACGACACCAGCTGCGCTCAGGCGCAGTCCCTGGCCGACGATCAGCTGAAGGATGTTGCGGTGGGAGGCGCCGAAGGCCATGCGCACGCCGATCTCGGCGGTTCGCTGCCGGACGACGGTGGACAGGACGCCGTAGAGGCCGACGATCGCCAGGACCAGGGCGACGGCGGCGAAGATGCTGATCAGCACCACCGAGAAGCGCATCGGCGCCATCGACTTGTCGACGAATACGCTCATCGGCTGCATCTCGGCGATCCCCATTCGCGGATCGACGTCGAGCAGCGCCGCGCGCACCGAGGGCGCCATCGACTCCGGCGGACCGGCGGTCCGCACGGCCCAGCCGGCGGCGACGCCGCCGAACGCCTGGTCCACGAAGAACAGACCTTCACGCCCCTCGACCGCCATCGACTCGTGCCGCTGGTGGCGGACGACGCCGATGACTTGAACGCGCACGTTCTGCGGCGGGTTCGGCCCCTGCGGCCGCAGGTTGCGAACCAGCAGCGCCTGCCCCACGGCGGAGCGTCCGGGGAACGCGAGTGCGGCGAGCCGGTCGTCGATCACGACCTTGTCGAAGGGCGGGCGGTTGTCGGCGTCGGTGTACGCCCGCCCGTCCACCACGCGCGTCCTGAGCGTCTCGAAGTAGCTGGGCCGGACGACGAAGAAGTTCGCCTGGCGGAATGCGGTCGGATCGGTCGCGCCGACCGCTTCGGGAGCCCACGGCACGTTCTGAGTCCCGCCGTCGAGCGGCAGCGGCGTCGCCGCGGTGACGGCCTCGACACCCGGCAGCGCGCGCAGCCGTTCTTCGATCTGCCGCACGGCGGCGGCGAATTTGTCCGGATCCGGCTGCCGGATCTGCAGCGTGAAGGTCAGGATGTGGCTGGGATCGAACCCGGGATCGACCTGCTGCAGCGCCACGAAGCTGCGCAGCATCAGTCCAGACCCGATCAGCAGCACGAACGACAGCGCCACTTCGATCACGACGACGGCGTTGCGGACCCGGTGCCCGGCGCGGAGGCCGGTCGATCCCTGGCTGACGCGCAGTGCGTCGACAATGTCCGGCCGCGAGGCGCGCAGGGCCGGAAGCACGCCGCAGACGATCGCGGTGAGCATCGCAGAGATGCCGGTAAACGCCAGGACCGCCGGGTTGATGCCGATCGAGGTGATCAGCGGCAGCCTGGCCGGCGCCATCGCCAGCATCACGCGCATGCCGATGATCGCCACGACCAGCCCGAGCGCGGCGCCGATGCCCGCGAGCAGCAGCGTCTCGGTCAACAACTGGCGGATCAGGCGCGAGCGCGTGCCGCCAATCGCGGCGCGGATGACGAGCTCGCGGTGGCGTGCTGCCGACCTGACGGCCAGCAGGTTGGCTACGTTGGCGCAGGCGATAAGCAGCACGAACACGACCGCGCCGAAGAGCGCGAGGATCGACGTGCGGATCTCGCCGACGAGGTCGTCGTGCATCGGCGTCACGCGCCAGTGGACGTCGGCGGCCTTCTTCGGCGCATAGCGATCGCGCATCGTCGCGGCAATGCCCTCGGCTTCAGCCTGTGCGCGCTCCAGCGTCACGCCGTCCTTGAGTCGCGCGAGGACCCGCAGGGCGCCCTGGTTGCGGGCGGCGGTGTCGAAGTTGAGGCGCAGTGCGGTGACTACATCGACGGCGGGATCGATGCCGGTGCGCGGCGGCATCAGCAGCTGAAACCCGGGCGCCAGCACGCCAATCACCTGCGCGCGCCCGACGTTGAAGTCGATCATCGTGCCGACGACCGACGGATCGCCGCCGAACTTGCGCTGCCAGAACTCGTGCGTCAGCACCGCGATGACGGGCAGCGGCGGAGGAGCCGCCGTCGGTGCCGCGCCTGGCGCCGCCGGTGGGGGCGGCGTCTGCGGCGTGCCGTCCGCTTCGGTGAAATCGCGTCCCAGCTCGACGCGTGCCCCGAGCAGCGACAGCAGGTTCGGCGTCGCGGCGAGCACGCGCGCCTGCTCCGGCTGGCCGACGCCGCCGCCGATCGTGGCGCGCCCCGGCGGGAACAGGCCGGCCACCCCGTCGAGCGTCTTCGCCTCGGTGCGGAGATCCTTCACGTCGGGAATGGGAAACGGGAAGTCGAGGACGTTGCGCGCGCGCAGCTCCGTCCAGACCGTCACGAGCCGCGTCGGATCCTTGTAGGGCAGCGGCCGCAGCAGCACCGCGTAGACGACGCTGAAGATCGCGGTACATGCGCCGACACCGAGCGCCAGCGTGACGATGGAGATCGTGGTGAAGGCGGGGGCGCGGCGCAACATCCGCAGCCCGTAGCGGACATCCTGCGCGAGCGCCTCGAACCGGGACCATGGAGACATGTCGTGAATCTCCTCTTTGATCAGCGCCCGGTTGCCGAGCGCGCGCCTGGCCGCGTCTTCCGCCTCGCGGGCGCTGACGCCGCGCTCGCGCAGTTCCTCGGCCTCGAGCTCCAGATCGGTCGCGAGCTCGCGATCGACATCGTCATCGTCGCGTGGCGGTCGCGCCATCTCAGCTCCGTACCGTTGACATGACCGCGGCGATCGCCTGGGCCAGGCGGTTCCAGCGCGATTCCTCGCGCGCGAGCTGCTTCCGCCCGAGCGGCGTCAGGCGGTAGTACCGGCACTCGCGCTTCACGGGCGGCAGCGTCTCCCACTTCGCCGTGATCCAGCCGCGCTGCTGCAGCCGGCGCAGGGCGGGATAGAGCGAGCCGTGCTCAGGCTTCAGGATGTCGTCGGTGGTCCGCTGAATGTGGCGGGCGATGCCGTGGCCGTGCGCCGGCCCGAAGAGCAGCGTCCGGAGGATCAGCATGTCGAGCGTGCCCTGGAGCAGGTCGGTGCGGTCTCCGGCGCGAGTGGCCATAGGGTAGGCAATCTACCATTATGAAGGTAGAGTGTCTACTATTCACGAACACGAAGGAAATCAGCGTTTCGCGGGCTTCTTCGACTCGAGGGCGCGGATGCGAATTTCGTGGTTGTCGAGCACTGCGTTGCCGGTGGCCTGTTCGCTGCGGACGACATTGACGACGTCGCGGCCGGCGATCACCTCGTCGTAGACGCGATCGACCTTGGCCTCAACCGCCTCCAGTCTGACGAGCAGCTGTGACTTCAATTCCTTGCGGTCCTGATCGGCTTTCGTGAATCGCTCGTCAACGTGCTTGAACTGCTCGTCAACGTGCGTGAACTGCTCGTCAACGTGCTTGAACTGCTCGTCGACGTGCTTGAACTGCTCGTCGACGTGCTTGAAATGCTCGTCGACGCGCTTGAACTGCTCGTCGATCGACTTCTTCAACTCGGTCAGGCTCGACGCGATTGTCTCGAGAGTCGGGGGCATCGGTGCGCTGTCCATACTAGCATCGTCAATGCACTCGGCATGCCGTGGCACGACGCGCGGTAACTCGTTGACTGAACGTCCTCCCTTCGTCATGTGTCCGGAGAAGCGCGCAGTTTCTGCCGCATGACCGAATTCCCTGTACGCAACTTCCGCGATCTGTTCGTCTTGCGCGCGACAAAAGACGATGGCATCGTCGTATCGCCTGGCACAAGCAGAATGCGGCCACGATCGCCGCAGAACTTCGATTGTCACTCGACGCCGACGACTTGAGGGAAAAGTGGCGACGACTGGAGATCTCCCGGCAGATGCGCGGGCACGAGGAGCATGCGCGATTTCTCCGTTCATCGCGAGCAATTTGAAGCCCTCGGTGCTCTACCGCGTCGGCCTCAATGATCTGTCGCATTTCGAGATCAAGCCGAAGGGCTCGTACCTCTGACGCTCATTTCCAGAGACGTCTACGGTAGGATGCCTTCATGCTCCGCTTACGCACCGCCGCTCTCTTCCCCCTGGTCTCGGCCGTCAGCCTGATCGCGACGACCCGCGCGCAAACGCAGGCGCCCGCGCAGACGCTTCCCAGCGAGCGCCCGGCCCAATTCAAGGCGGTCACCGACAGCTTCGACTACGTCCGCCGCGAAGCGATGATCCCGATGCGTGACGGCGTCAAGCTGCACACGGTCATCCTGGTGCCCAAAGGCGCCCGCCGCGCGCCAATTCTCCTGACGCGCACGCCGTACGACGCTGACGCGCTGACGACGCACGCGCACAGTGCGCATCTGGGACCGATCCTGCAAGGCTACGACAACGCGGTCGACGTCATCGTCGAAGGCGGCTACATCCGCGTCGTCCAGGACGTGCGCGGAAAGTACGGGTCGGAAGGGGATTACGTGATGAACCGGCCGCTGCGCGGGCCGCTGAATCCGACGAAGGTCGATCACGCCACCGACACCTACGACACGATCGACTGGCTGGTGAAGAACATCCCCGAGACGAACGGCAACGTCGGCATCCTGGGGATTTCGTACGACGGCTTCCTGCCGCTGATGGCGCTGTTCAATCCGCACCCGGCGCTGAAGGTGTCGGTGCCGATGAACCCGATGGTAGACGGCTGGATGGGGGACGACTGGTTCCACAACGGCGCGTTCCGGCAGCAGAACATGCCCTACATCTACGAGCAGATCGCCACGCGCGACAACTCGGAGAGCTGGTGGCGGGCACACGCGGACGACTACGACGAGTACATGGCGGCCGGATCGGCGGGCAGCCTCGGCATGCAGCGTGGCCTGGAGCAGATCGGCTTCTGGAACAAGATCCTCGAGCATCCGAGCTACGACGCGTTCTGGCAGCAGCAGGCCGTGGACAAGCTGCTGGCGAAGGAACCGCTGAACGTGCCGGTCATGCTGGTGCACAGCCTGTGGGATCAGGAGGACATCTACGGCGCGCCGGCCGTCTACAAGGCGATCGAGCCGAAGGACACCGCCAACGACAAGGTGTTCCTGGTGATGGGGCCGTGGCACCACGGGCAGGAGATCGACGAGGGCAGCAGCCTGGGCGACGTGAAGTTCGGCAGCGACACGGCGCTCTACTTCCGCCAGCAGGTCCTGCGCCCGTTCCTCGATCACTTCCTGAAAGACGGCCAGCCGAAGATGGAGGTGGCGCCGATCACCGCCTACGAGACCGGCACCAACACCTGGCGGCGCTTCGACGCGATGCCGAAGGCCACACCCACCCCTCTGTATATGGGGGCGTCATTCGGGCTGGCGTTCTCCGCGCCCGGCGCGGGCGCCGCGGAGTTCGACGAGTACATCTCGGATCCCGCCAAGCCGGTTCCGTATCGTGCGAGACCCAGCCAGCCGGTCGGCTACGAGCTGCCGCTGACGTGGCCGCAGTGGCTGGTGGACGATCAGCGCGAAGCGTCAGGCCGCCCGGACGTGCTGGCCTATGTGTCGGATGTCCTCAAAGCACCGCTCAGGATCGCGGGACAGCCCGTGGCGAACCTGATCGCGTCGACGAGCGGCACCGACGCCGACTGGGTGGTGAAACTGATCGACGTCTATCCCGACGAGGTCGCCGGGCAGCCGGCGATGGGCGGCTACCAGCTCGCGGTGTCGATGGACATCCTGCGCGGCCGCTATCGCGAAGGGTTCGACACGGCGAAAGCGATCGCCGCCGACACGCCATTGCTCTATCGCTTCGCGCTGCCGATCGCGAATCACGTCTTCCTGCCCGGCCACCGGATCATGGTGCAGATCCAGTCGTCGTGGTTCCCCCTCTACGATCGCAACCCGCAGACGTTCGTGCAGAACATCTTCTGGGCGAAGCCGGGCGACTACCGCAAGGCGACGCAGCGGATCTACCACTCCGCCGAACGTGCGAGCTTCGTCGAGCTTCCCGTCGCCTCGGGCAGGTAGCGAACTACGAGCGCCGCGTCAGAACACCCGGATTGACGAGACGGTGTCGCGCCACTCGCCGCGCAGATCCTTCGTGTCCTTGCGGACTTCCTTCGAATGGCCGCTGAAGTTGCGGTCCTGGAAGATACGCACCTCCGAGCCGAAGACGCGAATCGAGGAAATGCGATCGTTGAAGCCGGAGGGCAGCGAGGTGTAGGTGGCGCCGCGCGGCACGCAGAAGGACTTGCCGTGGAAATTCGCGTCCTCGTAGAAGCAGGCGCCTTCGCGCGGCGGCCGCTGATTGCCCCACACGGGGGGACGGTCGGGGAACCAGCCGCCGCCGCCATTGTCGGCGCGCGCGACGCGAATGGAGGAAATCTGATCGTTCCAGCCTTCGCCCTTGAGATCCCGCACGTCGCCGATGAAGCGCGCCGAGCGTCCGTGCCAGTTGCTGTCGCGGAAGACGGTCACCTCGTGCGCGCCCAGCAGGCGCATCGACGAGATCTTGTCTCCCATGTCCCTGGGCAGCGCTCCCAGCCGCTCGCCTGGCTGCACGCAGAAATACTGCCCGCGGAAGTCACGGTCCTCGTAGAAGCAGGCGCCGGCATTCGGCAGGCGTTCGCGGCCCCACCGCGGCTGCGCGGTGGCGCTCTGAGCGACGAACAGACACGAAAACGCGAGGGCGCTGATGAGCGCGTTGCGGCTGAGCATGAGGCCTCCCTCGTTCGAGTGTCCCAGCCGCATCGCGCGATGTCAACGTCTGCAGGCGATGGCGCCGCAGATGCCGCAGATCTAGACGAGCTTCGCTTCGACGACGCTCAGCGGCGATCCCGTCGGTACGACGCGCGTCAGCGTGAAGCCGGCGCGAGCGAACAGATCGCGGAATTCCTGCTCGGTGCGTTCCTTGCCGCCGGGCATGACCAGCATCTCGAGGTCGATGATCTTGCCCAGCCCGGGTTCGTTGCCGGCCGGAATCACCGACTCGATCAGAATGACGCGGCCGTCCCTCGGCAGGACGTCGCGGATGTTGCGCAGGATCGTCGCGGCTTTCTCATCATCCCAGTCGTGGATGATGTGCTTCATGATGTAGGCGTCGCCGCCGGCGGGAACGGCCTTGAAGAAGTCCCCGCTGGCCGTCGAGCAGCGATCGGCCAGCCCCTGCGCCTCGATGCTGGCCCGCGCTCCGGCGATCACGTGCTCCAGATCGAAGAGCACGCCCTTCATCGCGGGATACTTCTTCAGGATCGCGGTCAGGATGCCGCCGTGACCGCCGGCGACGTCGACGAGAGTACCGATACCGCTGAAGTCGTAGGCCTCCAGCACCGCCGGAACGACCGCGGCGCTGAAGCCGGTCATCGCGTCGTTGAAGACCTTCGAGAGCTCGGGCTGCGAGGCGAAGTACTCGAACACAGGTGCGCCGACCGTCGAGGCCACGGCCGGTTCTCCCGTCTTCACCGAGTGCATCGCGTTGGCGTAGACCTTGAGATTGAACTCTCCCGCGATCCACAGCGCCATCCATCGCACCGGGCCGTCACAGAGTGCGGCGCCGGCGGGGGTCAGCGCGAACGTTCTCGTCGCGGGTTCGTCGTAGAGGCCCAGGCTGGCGAGCGCGCGCATGACACGGTACAGCGCGTCGGCGTTGACGCCGCATTCCTGCGCCAGTGCGTCTGCGGAGCGGGGGCCGCCGGCGAGACGATCGGAAAGGCCAAGGCGCGCGGCGATGTTGACCGCCGAGGCGACGATATGTCCGGTCATCAGCTGAAAAACGTGCTGAACGGCTTCGGGTGTGGGCTGCACAACGGGCGCGACAGGTGCGGGCACGGGGCTCTCCTGGAAGATGGACGACTGTCTGTGGTGGAAGCCATGAGTATACCGGCCGTGGAGTAGAATCCGCAATCCGTCCGCAGCGCACGCTGGCCGAGTGCGAGCACCTGCCGATCACGATCCTGCCGCTCGACGTGGACGACGACACGTCGGTGGCAGCCGCGGTCAGGACGACCCTTGGCGAGCGCGGCCACATCGAGCCGGGTGTGATTCATACGCCGATCTTTGACCAGCTCAACGCTGTGACGGCGCGCCGCGCGCCGGGGTAGATCTGCGGCGCGCTCGATGACGAGGCGTGGTGCGACCACACGGAGAAGACGCTCGGCCTCGACGTCCGCGCGCACCTGGCGCCGGGACCCGCGCTCGCCTAGCGCGTCGCCGTGATAGCCTCGGACCGCGAGGTTGCGACATGGCAGAAGAGGATCTGAAAGCCGAGCTCGAGCGGCTGAAAGCGGAAAACGAGAAGCTCAAGAGCCAGCGCTCGCGGAGCGTGAGCCTGAAGGTCAGCGAGAAGGGAGGCGTGTCCGTCTACGGGCTGGGCCGCTTCCCGGTCACGCTCTACAAGGAGCAGTGGGCGAAGCTGCTGGCGATGGCCGACGAGATCCGCGAGTTCATCAAGGAGAACGAGGGCAGCCTGAAGGCCAAACCGGAAAGCTAACCGAACGCCGTGCGCGGGGCTCGCCGCGCGAGCCAGAATCCGGCGGCGGCGAGTCCCATCAGCGCGGCCAGCGCGACCAACGCCTGGCCGAAATACAGCGACGAACTGTCGAAGGTGAGCGGCACTCGGGTCAGGACGAAATTGGTGACGAACATCACGGCCGAGCCGAACAGGCCGATGCGCAGCAGGACGAGCAGCACGAGCATCGTCGAGATCGCCTGGTAACACGCCTGCACGAACCGCTGATTGCCGCCGCCACCGCCGATCGACAGCACCATGACGGCGGCCACCGTGAGCGCCAGGAATAGCCGCTCGAGCGCGCGGTCGCTGAGATGCCGTCGAGCGGCACGCGGCGAGCGCGCCGCCGCGAGCCGGAGCACCCCGCGGACGCTCCATTCGACGATTGCCCGGACCACCGAGAACTCGAACAGCGTGATCAGCGCATTCTGCAGCCCGACGTTGATGCAGGCGAGGAACGTCAGCAGGTAAAAGCGGATGCCCATCAGCGCGCCGAACTCCGCGGTGTGCGGCGGGGGCTCGGGCAGGCCGAACATCGGAGGGACGACGCTCGCCGCCAGGCCCAGCAGGGAGAGCGCTGCGCCACAGGCGACGCCGACCACGATGTCGTGGCCGATCAGGGGATCGCGCACGCGTCCGGAGAGCAGCCGCGACCATCCCACCAGCATCGAAGGCCACGCCCGCCGCACGAACGGCTCCAGCCCGAGATAGAGCAGATACAGGGCGCCGGCGAGGAAGAGCCCCATGCCGAGCCGATTGAACAGCCGCTGCTGCTCCTGCGTCGTGTCGTTGACGTGCGGACCCACCAGCCACATCGCGCCGACGAGGAAGAACGTGAAGATCGCGAGCCGGAATGCGCCGCGCTGATCGGCGCGGCCGCGGCGGACGTGGACGATGGCGATGAGACTCGCGCCGATGAGCAGGAAGTAGACGAGAACGGTGTTGTCCGGGTAGGGCCGTCGGCCGGGATCGGGCTCACGCGCCGCCTGCGTCCACGGCGCGACGATGTCGAACATGACGGGACGGCCGCGATAGCCGGCGGCTTCGATGGTCACCTTCACGTTCGTGTCCGGCAGCGTGCCGTTCCACGCCTTGCGTTCGTCAGCGAAGGACGCCGGCGTGCGCGTCGGGACAGCCTCGGTGAAGGTCGCAGGATCGATGGCCGCGGCGGCGAAGAGTGGCTTCCAGTCGACAGGACGCGAGGCGGCAGCAGGCGACTCCACTTGCGGCGGCATCGCTTCGAAGCGCAGCAGCCGTCCCTTCGAGTCGACGATCACCTTCGTCATCCCCGTCATGAGAAACGGCGGATCGGTGAGGCCGACTTGATTGCCGGGATTCATCGGCACGAGCGGCCGCGGGCTGGTGCGGTACCAGTAGCGCACCACCGCCGGGCGTCCGGTGGGCAGCTCGGACCATCGCGTCCTGCCGCTGCCATGCTGCGCCGCCCACGGGATGTAGGCGTCGTCATAGATGAAGCCCGATGCGCGATCCTGCGGCGGGTCGGTGTAGCCGAACGACTGGCGCAGTTCTTCGGCGCGATCGGCCAGCACCTCGTCGGACTTTGCCAGCGGCACGCGCGAGAGCAGCGAGTATCGTCCCGCCATCCAGGTGAAGACGCCGAGAATCGCGGCGGTCACCGCGAGCCAGGTCACGCCTTTCGCGATCGACAGCGTCATTGCGTCGCCGCCGGCCGCGGCCACCATCTCCGGCGACGGCGTTTCGCCGGCGGCGAGCGCCGCCGCGAGCGGATCTCCGCCGGGCAGCGACGCCGACACGGCGATGGCCGACGGCGGGCGCCGCGGCGGCAGGGGATCGAGGCAGCGGACGATGCTGGTTTCGATCGCCGGGTCGAGCGACTTCACGATCGACGTCGGCGTCGTGAGCATCCCCGCGTGATGCTGCTCGATCAGGTCCGACAGCGTCTTCGCCTCGAAGGCGCGCTTGCCGGTGAAGATCTCGTAGAGCACGAGACCAAGCGCGTAGATGTCGCTTCTGACCGTGACCTCCTGGCCGGCCAGCTGCTCGGGCGCCATGTAGGCCGGCGTGCCGGCGCGGATGTCGCTGACTTCGCCGACCGCCGCCAGGCTGAAGTCCATGATGCGGACCTTGCCGGCGCCGTCGAGCATGATGTTCGCCGGCTTGAGATCGCGGTGCAGCACGCCGCGTTCGTGCGCCGCCGCCAGCCCGGCGCAGATCTGCCGCGCGATCTCCAGGCCCTTGTCCTCGGGCAGCCGTCCGATCCGGCGCAGCAGGATCGAGAGGTCCTCGCCGTCCACGTACTCCATCGTGATGAACAGCTGGCCGTCGAACTCGCCGATGTCGTAGACGCGGCAGACGTTGGGATGCGAGACCTGGCGCGCGGTGCGAACCTCGTTGTGAAACTGCGCCAGCCGCACCGGGTCGCGCGAGAGATCGGCGGGCAGGAACTTCAGCGCGACCTGCTGTCCGAGGCGCAGATCGTCGGCGTGATACACCTCGCCCATGCCGCCGCGCCCGAGCAACCCGAGCACGCGATAGCGGTTGTCGAAGATCGCGCCGGGGCCGAAGCGGCCGTGATCGATCGAGCCTGACGCCGTCAGCCAGCCGGAGTCGGAACTGGGAGGCCTGAACGGCGTCTGCGGCGCGGACGCGAGCCGCGTGTCGTCGTCGAGCAGCGCCGTGGCGATGGCGGCTTCACCCGTGGGCTGGCCGCAGCCCGGGCAGAAACGGCTTCCCTGAGGAATCGAGGCGCGGCAATGGGAACAGGGCACCAAGGCAGATTCTAACGAAGGATACGAAGGAGGGCGAAGGATACGAAGGAGCCAGAAGGAGCGACCTCGCGGGGTTCTGGCGCGCTTCTGCTTGGGACCGTGTGCACGGACTGATGTCCGAACGCCACGCGGCCGTTTGTGCGGCAGCAGAACCCCGCGAGGCCCTCATGAGCCCGGCGGAGTGTCCAACGTGTTGCCTCCTTCTCAGTAAGGAAGGCCTTCTGGCGCTAACCATGCGCCTCGCGCGTAATGATGTCAAGCGATAAGATCCGTCACGATGCGCGTGCCGGTTGCCTGCGTTCTGCTCGCCACATTTGCTCTCGTCCAGAGTCCCGCACCCGATCTCGTCGTCGCGAACGCGCGCGTCTTCACCGGCAGCGCGAGCCAGCCGTGGGCGGAGGCGATCTCGGTGAAAGGCGATCGCATCGCCGCGGTCGGCACCACCGCGGAGATTGCGAAGACCGCGGGATCGGCGACGAAGACGATCGACGCCGGTGGACGACTGCTGATTCCCGGCATCAACGACGCGCACACGCACATCGGCGTGCGGCCGCCGGGAACGGTGCTCGAGGGGCCGCCGGCGATCGAAAAGGATCCGACGCTGGCCGAGGTGCTCACGCGCCTGCGCGCCGCGGCCGCCACGGCGCCCCCCGGCGGCTGGATCTACGGCGAGATCGGCGGCACGGTGCTCGGCGATCCCCGGGTCACGCGCGCGACGCTGGATCGGCTGAGCGGCGATCGCCCCGTGCTGCTGCGCGCGTGGACGGGGCACGGCACGATCGCGAACACCGCCGCGCTGCGCGCGCTGAGCATGAAGGATGACGAGCCCAACCCGCCCGGCGGTACGTTCGTCCGCACCGCGGACGGCAGCAAACTGACCGGCCTCGCGCACGAGTATGCCGACTACCTGATCGGCCGCCGGCTGGCCGCGCTCGCCCCGAAGACCGAACAGCTGCGCGCGTTCACGGCCTACGCGCGCGACGCGGCCGGGTACGGCATCACCTCGTCA
>Ga0207708_10002749_pt1 | contig 12923 bp, 10 predicted proteins | sample KBSK5101metaG_FD_184340 | JGI IMG/M metagenome (GOLD analysis project Ga0207708, IMG submission 184340) | Corn, switchgrass and miscanthus rhizosphere microbial communities from Kellogg Biological Station, Michigan, USA - KBS K5-10-1 metaG... | ecosystem: Host-associated > Plants > Roots >...
CGCGCTGTGGACGCCCGCGCGTAGCGCTGCCAGCAACTCGCGAAAGTCGGCGACCTCCTTGAGCGTGCTCACGCCGCCATGCCCGGGCACAACAGTCTCTATGTCGAGGCCGAGGACACGGTCCAGGCACGTGATCCAGCCGCCAAGATCGCAATCGCCGAGCCAGGGGAAACGACCCACGAACAGAAGATCGCCCAGGAAGGCCACCTTCTGCCTCGGGACATGCAGGATCAGGTCGCCGTCGCAGTGCGCCGGTCCCCAATATTCGGCGTGCAAGGTGCCTTCCAAACAGTGGACCGCCATCTGGTCGCTGAAGGTTTCCGACGGCCCGACCAATTCAATGCTGTGGTAATCCGGGCCGCTGATGCGCTTGAGAAACCACTGCTCCAGGGGATCGCCTGGCGGCACCAATTCATGCACATTCGAGCCGAACAACAGCCGCAGCTTCTGCCCCGGATCGGACACGAGCCATCGATCATCCTTGGCAGCGCCGAGATAAGCGTGGAGCGACTGCCGCGTCTTGTCGTGCGCCGCGATCGGAACATCAGCGAAGACGACATTGCCCGCGGTGTGATCGAGATGAAAATGCGTGTCGATCAACTGCGTCGTCACCCGTCCGGTTTCCGTTTCGATCGCGCTGCGGAAACTTGATCCCAGGGTCCTGGTCTGCTGGGCATCGATCGCCAGCAACCCGCTCGGCGTCAGCACCACGCCCGCGTTGGAATCGCCGTTGGCGCCGATCCAGGCGTAAATGCCGTTGCCGATTTTCTGCAGCGAAGGTGTCGACATTCAAATAGGAACCTTCCCGGTGGCGGGCCGCCGCGGTTTGGGCCGGAATCCGGAATTGCGCAGCGGCCATAGCGGGCGAAGGTGGTCGATCGTGGTGATCTCGCCGAAAAAGCGATCGATGAGCTTGAGCGCGGTCTCATGCTCCGGCTGCGAATAGGCTGCCGAGCCGTCGGCGACGACCACCGTATAGTAATCGCGCACGAATGCCTCTCGGGCGGTGGTCTCGACGCACACGTGGGTGGAGACACCGGTCAACACGACCGTCCGAACGCCGTGCGATCGCAGGATCACCTCCAGATCCGTGCCGTGGAAGGCGCTGTAGCGATGCTTGGTGACGATGATGTCGCCTGCGGCCGGCCGGACATCGCCGTAATAGTCGCCGCCCCGCGTGCCTTCCTGGCAAACGGGTGCTAGGGTGTAGCCGCTGCCCTGGCGGCGGGCCGCCTGCTCCAACCAGACGTCGGACAGGTATCGATTGTCGTCGGTTGAATATGCACAGCGCACGAACACCACCAGCACGCCGGCTTGACGCGCGAGCTCGATAAGTTCGGGCAACCGCTTCGCCATCTCCTGGACATGAGATACGTCGCGCCCGCCATTCGCCACGAAGCCGTCGCTCGCGCAAAAATCGTTCTGCATGTCGACGACGATCAAAGCCGTGTGCGACGCATGCACCTTCTCCCGCAATGTCGTCAAAGGCGCGACATGCGCAATACGGCGTGCTGCCGACAAGCTTGGCGTTTCTGTATCGTCAGCCATGAATACTCTCTTCGTGACTGTTCAGCCTTGGCGTAACCATCCGCTCGTGATTCGTTTTTTCCTTGCGCAGCAAGCGAGGCGCGCTAAGGTCTCCGCGCAACGCGGATATCTTCATGAACAACAATTCGCCAAAGCCTCTCGTGATCGCGCTCGAGGAGCATTATTGGGATCCCGATCTCTTGGCCACGTTTCCCGGCCGGGAAGGAAAGCGCGTGTCCGACGTCGAACGCCGCCTGCTCGATATGGGCGAGTTGCGGCTGCGAGAAATGGATGAAGCCGGTATCGACATCCAAGTGCTGTCGCACGGCGCGCCGGGAACGCAGAAGCTCGCGCCGGAACTTGCAACGCGGATGGCGCGGCAGACCAACGACCATCTCGCGGAATTCATCCGGACCAATCCGAAGCGTTTTGCGGGTCTCGGCCTGCTGCCGACACCCGATCCCGCGGCTGCGGCCGACGAGCTTGAGCGCATCGTTACTCGCCTCGATATGAAGGGCGCCATGGTGCACGGATTGACGAATGGGAAATTCCTCGACGAGAAACAGTTCTGGCCGATTTTCGAACGGGCACAGGCGCTCGATGTGCCGATCTATGTGCACCCGTCGTTTCCCAATCCGGTGGTCGTCGATGCGTATTACAAGGACTACGCCGCGGACTATCCGGAGCTTATCGGTCCCGCCCTGGGATTTACGGTCGAGACCGCTACGCAGGCGGTGCGATTGGTGATCAGCGGCGTGTTCGAGAAATACCCGAAACTTAAGATCATCCTCGGCCATCTCGGCGAAGGAATCCCCTTCCTGCTGTGGCGCATCGACCAGTCGCTGTCGCGCTCCAACAGCGGCACGCCTTTCAAGGACACGTTTCGCAGAAACTTCTATGTGACCACCAGCGGCAATTTCTCCGATACGGCCCTGACTGCGTCGATCACGGAGATGGGCATCGACCGCATCATGTTTTCGGTCGACTGGCCGTTCATCTCGAACAAGATGGCGACCGATTGGCTGAACGCGTCGGCGCTCAGCGCCGCGGACAAGGCCAAGGTGTTCAGCGGAAACGCCAAGTCGCTGCTCAAACTCTAGGGCGTGATACTGGAAAGTCGCAGACTTTGCGGATAAAAGGCGACATCGATTCAGTCTGGAGCGAATTCGCTCAAGCGGTCCGTGCGGCGTCGCTGCAAGCATGAGCGTCACGCCGCGCGGCGGAGCCATTCGAGGTCCGGCGCCGCAGGTTTTGCCTCACGCAACAGGTAGCGGCCGGTCGGCTTCCCCACGATTTTGCCGTCGCGCGCGACGATCTCGCCGGCCTTGACGGTGGCCACCGGCCAGCCGCGCAGTTTCTTGCCTTCGAACGGCGAGAAGTCGGACATCCCCTGCAATTCCTCGGCTCGCACGACCCGCTCCAGATCGAGATCGACGAGGGCCAGGTCAGCGTCGGAGCCGACGGCTATCGTGCCCTTCTGCGGATAGATTCCGTAGACCTGCGCCGGAGCGCGGGTGGCGCGATCCACCAGCAGCTCGAGCGGGACGCCGCGCAATCGGCCGTAATGCAGCAGCGCTGGCAAATGCGTTCCCAGGGCCGGAAGGCCAGGTCGCGCGCCATGGAGCCCGGCTTCTGGCCGCTTGGTTGCGCGCGCGCGCGACGTGTTGTCGGTGCCGATGGTATTGATGGAGCCCTCGCGCACGCCCTGCCAAAGCGCATCGTGATGGTCCTTGGTACGCACCGGCGGTACCATCTTCACGAGGAAACCATTGGGATCGTCACTGGCAATTCCGAGATAAGGGGTGGTCGTTTCCACGGTGAAGCGCAGGCCCTGACGGCGCGCATTGCGCACGACCTCCAGGCCTTGGCGGCTCGATAGATGCACGACATAGAGATGCGCGCCTGCGACTTTGGACAGATAGAGCGCGGTCTGGATTGCCAGCGCCTCGGCATCTGCCGGGTGTGCAAGCTCCCAATCTGCCAGCGTGCCCTCCTTTTTCTTCTGCAACTCGTTGCGAGCGCGATCGATCAATGCGCCGGTCTCGCAATGAACGCAGGCGATCGCATCCGGCCCCAAACCGGCGACGGTGCGAAAGCCGTGCAGGAGCACGTCATCAGTGATCGATTTCACGATGCCCGGCATTCCCGACATGTAGAATTTGAAGGAGCGGATGCCGAACTCCTTGGCATAGAGCGGAATCTCGGCAATCTGCTCTTCCGTGAATATCTGCGGGTGGAAAACTGAATCGACGTAGCTCCGCTCGTCCATCGCGCGGCGAAACGCCGGAAGATGGAGCATGTAGGATTCTTCGAGACTGCGCAGGAATATCCCGATGGTCGTCACGCCGCCGAGCACGGCGGCACGGGTTTCGGTTTCAGCCTCTTCCTCGAACGAGCGCTCGTTTCCGATATGCACGTGAGGATCGAAGATGCCGGGCAGCACTGTTTTCCCTCCGGCGTCAAGAACGTCCTCGGCCCGTCCGGCAAGATCGTTGCCAAGAGCGACGATCTTGCCGTCGGAAATGCCGACATCCGCTTTGACCATTCCCACGCCCGGAATGACGAGAGTTCCGCCTTCAACGACGAGGGAATACTTCGTTCCAGCCGCTGCGCTCATCCGATGCCTCTTACGCCAAGTAATCGTTAGTGAAGGTTTCGCTCACGGTCACAGGATTCTTCAGATCCATGTATTTCACCATCAGATCCTGGGTCTCCTCCATTTTTTCCTTTGTCATCGAGCCCAGTACCTTGGTGTTCTTCGCGTTGCTGATGTCCCGGAGGATCTCGACCTCCTGCAGCGCCACGTCCGAGTCTAGCTGCGGCTGATGCTTCTTGAGCATGGCGACGGCTTCCTTCGGATTGTCGAGCGTAAACTTGAGGCCCTTCATCGTCGCCTGTACGAAATCCCGAGTCACGACAGGCTTTTCCTTGATGTAGTCTTCCATGGCCCCGATACCGTTGGAATAGAAGTCGGCGCCGAAGTCGCCATAGATGAACGCGCCGACCTGATCCCCGCCCTGCGCGGCCTTCTGCAGCACCGGCTGCGTGAAGATGTATGTGACCATCCCTTCAGCTTGATGATTGAGCAGAACGGCGTTCTTCGAATTGGGGTCGACGGACAGCCAGGAAACCTTGGACTCGTCGACGCCGCTGGCCTTCGCGAAGGCCGGAAACATCTTGCGCGGAGAGTCGCCGGGCGTGAAGGCGATCTTCTTTCCCTCGATGTCCTTCGGCTTTTTGATGCTGTCGCCCTTGATATAGAAAAGGGTATGCGGCGTCTTCTGATACATGCACGCGAGCGCTTTGATCTTTGAGCCCTCGGTCGCCCGTACCGACAACATCACCGCGATGTCCTGGAAGATGAACTGAGATTGGCCGGCGACGAGCGTTCTGATGCCCTGGATCGTGCTGCGCCCCTGAGCGATCGTCACGTCCATGCCTTTTTCCGCGTAGAATCCGTTTTCCAGGGCGGCGTAGTAAGGTGCGTGCCTGCCGAATGGAATCCAGTCGAGCTGGAACAGGATCTTCTCCGTTGCCGCCCGCGCGGGCCTCGGCCGCACGCCGGCGGCGAATGCCAGGCCCGTCCCGGCGCTCGCGCGCAGAAAGTTTCGTCGTGAGGTCGAGGAAAGATGATTCGACGGCTTCCTGATCATGATTTTCGCTCCTCTGAGGTGAACCGCTTGCCCTTATTCTCCACTGGCCGCCGCCTCAGCCTGGCGAGCGGATACGTGCCAGCGCACGAACACCTTCTCCATCGCTTCGATCGCGAAGAAGAACGCCAGCCCCAGCAGCGTCAGAACGAGGACGCATGCGAAGACAAGCCGGGTGTCCAGTTCGCCGTTTGCCACCAGCAGGAGATAGCCGAGACCGGTGTCGGAACTCACGAACTCTCCCACGATTGCGCCGATGACTGCGAGAGTGCTTGCAACTTTCAGGCCACCGAAAATCGCCGGCAGGGCGTTGGGGAACCGGACGTGCCGGAACACCTGATAAGGCGTTCCGCCCATGGCGCGCACGAGATAGACGGTCTCGGGTTGCGACGACCGCAGTCCGATGATCGTATCGACCATGATGGGAAAGAATGAAATCGCAAACGCGATGAGAACTTTTGACATGATCCCGGTGCCGAGCCAGACGATCAGTATCGGCGCGATTGCTGCTTTCGGAATGGTCTGGAACGCCACCAGCAGTGGATAGAACGTCATTTCCACGGGCCGCGAATAGACGATCAGTGCTCCGAGCGGCAGACCGATGGCCGCTGCAAGCACAAAGCCCAACACGAATTCATAAGCCGTGACCGCGCTCATGCGCATCAGCACCGGGAAATGATCTACGGCGGTCGCCAGAATCTTGCTTGGCGCCGGCAGGATCAGAGGCGAGATATTGCCGAAGCGGGTTGCGAGCTCCCAGACGGCGAACAGGACAGCCGTCGCGATCAGCGGATAGAGGTAGGACGACGAAGCTCGCGATCCAAGGGGGGCCAGCTCGGCGGCATCGGGAGTGCCTGCGGGAACGGAGGGCATCGCCATCGTCAATCCTCCTTCAGCAGTCCGAAAGATTGAAATGTTTCGCGAATCCCCGCCACATAACGTCCGAACGAGCTCTCTTCGCGCATGGACAGCTTGCGCGGCCGTGGCAAGTCGATCCTGATGTCAGCCGCGATGCGCCCGGGGCGCGGGCTCATGACGATGACCCGGTCCGACAGGAATACGGCTTCCGAAATACTATGCGTGATGAACAGTACAGTCTTGCGATCCTGCAGCCAGATGCGTTGAAGATCGAGATTCATCTGCTCGCGCGTCATTGCGTCAAGTGCGCCGAAGGGCTCGTCCATGAGCAGAAGGGACGGATTGCCGAGCAACGCGCGGCAGATGGCGACGCGCTGGCGCATGCCGCCGGACAGCTCCCAGGGATAATACTTCTCGAAGCCGGCAAGGCCGGTGCGCGCCAGCAGATCGACGGCCGTCGGCGTAAGCTTCCTCCGGTCGAGATGGCGGATGTCGGCCTGAAGCAGCACATTGTCGAGCACCGTTCGCCATTCGAGCAGGGCATCGCGCTGAAACACGATGCCGAGGTTGGCGTAAGGCCGGCTCACTCTGCTTGTCTCGATGACGATCTCGCCCCTGGTGGTGGGGATGAGGCCCGACACCAGCATCATCAGCGTGCTCTTCCCGCATCCGGACGGCCCGACGATCGAAACGAATTCGCCAGCCGCAATGTCGAAGGAGACGTTGTCCAGCGCCTTCAGCGCGGCGCGCGTACGCGAGGAAAATACCTTTTCCACGCCGACAATACGAACGAAGGGTTCTGCACCCACTACGGCCAACTCGCTCCTCGCTTGGCCTGTAGTCCGCATGTCCGCCAGTGTCCCGAATCCGAAAACCAGATCGCTAGCTTTTCAGCAACTCCTGTGACACGACCGAGCGAGCCACTTCGCGGCCGCCTTTGATGACGTGGCGCCGGAGCGGTTGCAGCCGTATCGCTTCATGCACCGAGGGGGCGCCGACGACCACGAGGTCGGCACGCTTGCCGGGAGCTATCCCGTAATCGTCGACGCGGGCCGCCTTGGCCGCATTTTCAGTCACCATCGACATCGCCTGCTCGAGCTCATGCGGCAGCGTGAGTTGCGCGACATGGGCGATCATCGAAACGCACTCCAACGGATCGGGCTTTCCGAACGGGTAATACGGATCGTTCACGTCATCCTGCGAGGTGACGACATTTGCGCCGCGGGTGAGAAGCTCCTTCACCCGCGCGATGCCCCGCCTGCGCGGCTCGCGATCGAGCCTCGCCGAACACACGAGATTGATATGGGCGTTCACCGATATCGTAACCCCAGCGGTCGCAACCATGTCCACGATCTTTGCGGCATAGACGTCGTTGTAGGCCGCCATCGCGCCGCAGTGGCTCGCGGCGACGCGGCCGTGGAAATTCTCGCGCATGGTCTTGAGCGCAAGATATTCGAGGCTGCGCGAGTTCTCATCATCGGTATCGTCGACCAGCATATGGATATCGCGGTCGTAGCGCTTGGCGATATCGAAACAGATGTCGATATGCTCGCGCGCCTCGGCGTCCGTGTATTCGTACCAGGGCAGGCCGCCGACGATGTCGCAGCCCTCCTTCATCGCTTCATCGAGCAGTTCCGCTGCACCGGGATCGCGCACGATGCCTTCCTGCGGAAACGCCACGACCTGGATGTCGCAATAGCCGCCGAATTTTTCACGGGCGAGCAGCAGACCCCGCGCGGCACGAAGTCTGCCGATTGTGCCAACGTCGGCGAACAGCCGGAAAAACGTCGTGCCGTTCTTCACGCCCACCTCGATCGCACGCGACGCCCGCTCGGCGACTTCGGCGGGATCATATTTGCGTTTGAAATCGTTGGTGATCTCGATCGCTTCCGGCAACGTCCCGGACAGGTTGGGCCGCATGATTTCGCCCAGCAGGCATTTGTCGGCGTGAAGGTGGAGATTGAACAACCCCGGGAGGACGAGACTTCCCGCCGCGTCGATTTCACGACCGCCCTTACCCGCAACCTTCGCCTCCACGCGCGCAATACGATCTTTTTCGATGACGATATCGACCATTCCTTGATGGCCGCGAACAACGGCGTGACGAACGACCATATCCATCAGGGCACCATCTCGGATTTGCAAACCGTCGTCAGATCCGCTCGAGGATATGAAGGCCACGGGTCCGATCGATCAGATAGATCAGTCCACGCGCATCGAAACAAACGTCGTTGCTCTGAACCCGCTCGGCCCCCTCGGGTACCGGCGGCATGAAGGAGGCGACCTCCTTTGGGGCGTGCGGATTGGCGATATCGACGATCTTCAGGCCGCGGGCGAACCAGGCGATCGGGATCTCGGTGCTTCGAATCTCTTCGCAGAATTGATGCAGCCCGGTGTAGTCGCGTTTGGGCATGCCATCTTCCTCTTCGACCTGGAAGCTGGCGAATGGGATCGGACGCGTCTCGTCCGTGATATCCACCAGCCAGAGGAATGCCGGCGATGTGGGACCTGCGAGTCGCACAACATCTTCATCGGCGACCAGCATGACTCGGCGCCCACGCAACAGGAACGGCACCGGAAGCGCGGTATGCGTCGGCCAAGGGAATGGCGGACTCCAGTCCAAGCCGGAGATGAACTTTGGCTTGGTCATGTCCTCGATGCCGAGAATAACGAAGCCGCCGTGCCAGTAGCTGACATAAAGGCGGTTTCCAACGCGCATCGGATGATGGCAGCGATGATCGGTGCCGTCCCAAGTGGGTCTCTCGCCGCCGGCGGTCCATTGCCCCGGCATCCACCAGCGGCCGACTTCTTCGGGGCGGTCCGGCTTCTGGAAGTCGATGATCGACACGACGTTGCCGAGATAGCCATCGAGTTCTGGCGAGCCGTAAACGTAACGGCCGTCAAACGTGAACCGGTGCATTCCTCTGGTCGGCCATGAGCCGATATGGCGCGGGGCCGTGGGTTTGGCGATATCGAAGATTTCGAGGCCACCGCGAAAGTCCGGATCTTTGCGCCCGATCGGAAAGATTTCGCGATTGACCAGCATGATGCCGTTGTCGACACGGACCTTGTGGGACAGCGTTCCTTCGGGGACCGTGATCTCGGAAAGCTTGCGAGGATTGGCGGGATCGCTGACATCCACGAGCGTGGTGCCGTTCGGCGGCTTCACATGCCCGATATAGGCAACACCGTCGCGAACCACGACCTGTCCGCCACCGGGGCAGTCGAAATATCCGACGACCTTCAACCCCGTCGCTGCCGACATCGGACGCTCCGATCACAACACAAATACGACGCTCAAGCGCTCAAATAGGTAAACAGAGTTTTGTATGGATCGCAATGCGCGTTTTTCGCCATTGCTCGTCAATTGTTGCAGCTTTTATGCGCAAAAGTCCGCTTGCGGACATTCACGCTCAGCAATACAAATACCATTACAATTTTGTCGGATGGCGGCGTCGGTGCGAAAAAGCGCGAAGAAAACCGGGCAGAAGCGGCCACGCGCAATCGGCGCGGAGCGGCTGTCGCTCACGCTCACGCAGAACTCCGGGCGTGCGCTGTTCACGCAAATTCGCGAACACGTGCGCGATTTGATCGCACGCGGCCTGCTCGTGCCGGGGATGCGCCTGCCGCCGGTCCGTGCGCTCGCTCGACAACTGGGCGTCAATCAGATCACCGTCGCCAGAGCCTATCGCGAACTGGCCGACAGCGGTCTGATGGAAGGACGGCATGGCGGAGGAAGTTTCATCCGCGGTTCCGGCAATCATTCGGCTCTCAGCGGTCCGCCGGACGCCACGGCTCCCCCCTTGCTGGCCGAGCGCCTGTTCGAGCTTGCGAGAGCGCCCGGCGTCATAGCATTTACCTCGAATTATCCGGAGGTGGATGAAGCGACCGTCGCGGAGTTTCGCGACTGCATCTCATTTGCGGCAAGCGAGAAGCTTGACGCTTGTTTTCGCTATGACCCTCCGCTGGGCCGGCCGGAATTGCGGCGGCAAATCCAGATCTATCTAAAGGACCAAGCCATAGACGCGGGCTTGGACAACGTGATGGTGACGTCAGGCGCGCAACAAGCCATCGACTTGTCGGTCAGGACCCTCGTGCCGCCCGGTTCGCCCGTCATCGTCGAACAGCCGGCGTACTATGGTGCGATCAACGCGTTGCGCAGTGCCCATGCCCGCATTCTCGAGGTTCCGCTCGAGCACGATGGGATGAATCTTGAAATCCTCAAGCGCCACCTGGTTCGTCACCAGGCGCGCTTCATCTACACGAACCCGACCTTTCAGAACCCGACCGGGGTTACGACGAGTGAGCACAAGCGCCGGGAGCTCCTCACGCTGGCACGCCAGTTCGGCGCTGTCATTCTCGAAGACGACCATTCCCCTGAGCTGCGTTTCTCCGGCGCAGCAGTGCCGGCAATTCGTGCGCTTGCGGACGAAGACGATCTGGTTCTATACGCGCGCGGTTTTGGCAAAGTATTCCTGCCGGGCCTGCGGCTTGGCTACCTCATCGTTCCCGACTCGATGCGCCGGAAGCTTTTGATGGCAAAGGCCAACACGGATTTGCATTCCAACAGCTTCATGCAAGAGGCCGCGGCTCGGTATCTTGCCAGGCGCAGCCATCCGGACCTGCTGGAGCGGCTGCGCGACAAATATGGGGCGCGCCAACGGCTGCTGTACAACAGCCTAGTCGCCGGCATGCCGGCGGGAACGACAGTGAGCCAGCCGGAGGGCGGCTTGAGCGTTTGGCTAACGCTGCCCGAAGGCGCCGATGTTTCCGAGCTCTATTTCAGAGCCGTTCGACGTGGAGTCGCGTTCGTGTCCGGCGAGGTCTTCTACGGATCGCCCTCCGACTCGCGATCCTTTCGAGTCAGTTTCGGCCTGAACCGGCCCGAGGAGCTTCACGAAGGCGTCGAGCGCCTTTGCTCGGTGGTCAGGGATCTGTTGAACCGCCGCAGCGCCCGTACGCCCGCCATGATGATGTAATTGCGACGCCGGTGCGGCTGCTCCTGGCGCCGCTGAAGCGAATCACGACAGGCTCGGCAGCTTGAGCCGGTGCTCGCGTGCGCAGGCAATGGCGTCTTCGTAGCCCGCATCGGCGTGGCGCATGACGCCGGAGGCGGGGTCATTCCACAGCACGCGCTCGATCCGCCGCGCCGCTTCCGGCGTGCCGTCGCACACCACGACCATGCCGGCGTGCTGCGAGAAGCCGATGCCGACGCCGCCGCCGTGGTGGAACGACACCCAGGTCGCGCCCGATGCGCAGTTGAGCAGCGCGTTGAGCAGCGGCCAATCCGACACGGCGTCGGAGCCGTCCTTCATGCCCTCGGTCTCGCGATTGGGGCTGGCGACCGAACCGGAATCGAGGTGGTCGCGGCCGATCACAATCGGCGCCTTTAGTTCGCCGCTCGCCACCATCTGGTTGAAGGCAAGGCCCAACCGATGCCGGTCGCCAAGCCCGACCCAGCAGATGCGCGCCGGCAGGCCCTGGAACTTGATGCGCGCCTTGGCCATATCGAGCCACTGATGCAGATGCGCCTCGTTCGGCATCAGCTCCTTCACTTTGGCGTCGGTGCGAAAAATGTCCTCGGAGTCGCCCGACAGCGCCGCCCAGCGGAATGGGCCGATGCCGCGGCAGAACAGCGGACGGACATAGGCCGGCACGAAGCCGGGAAAATCGAACGCGTCGGCGACGCCTGCTTCCTTGGCCATCTGGCGGATATTGTTGCCGTAGTCGAAGGTCGGCACCCCGGCGCGCCAGAATGCGAGCATGGCGCGCACGTGCGCCGCCATCGACTGCTTCGCCGCCCGCTCGACGCCTTTCGGGTCGTCGGCGCGGCGCGCGTCCCATTCCGCCAGCGTCCAGCCTGCGGGCAGATAGCCGTTGATCGGATCATGCGCAGAGGTCTGGTCGGTCACCGCGTCGGGTTTCACACCGCGCCGCACCAGCTCGGGCAGCATCTCGGCGGCGTTGCCGAGCAGGGCGATCGAGACCGGTTTTCGGTCGCGGCCGGCGCGGTCCATCATCGCCAGCGCTTCGTCGAGGTCCTTTGCCTGCGCGTCGAGATAGCCGGTCTTGAGCCGCATCTCGATGCGTGACGGCTGGCACTCGATCGCCAGCAGCGAAGCACCCGCCATGGTGGCGGCGAGCGGCTGCGCGCCGCCCATGCCGCCGAGCCCGGCGGTGAGGATCCATTTGCCCGCAAGGCTGCCGCCGTAGTGGCACCGCAACAGTTCGGCGAAGGTCTCGTAGGTGCCCTGCACGATGCCCTGTGAGCCGATATAGATCCACGAGCCCGCCGTCATCTGCCCGTACATCATCAGGCCTTTGCGATCGAGCTCGTTGAAATGGTCAAGCGTCGCCCAGTGTGGGACCAGGTTTGAATTGGCGATCAGCACTCGCGGCGCGTCCGCATGGGTGCGAAACACGCCGACGGGCTTTCCCGATTGCACGCACAGCGTCTCGTCCGCCTCCAGGGCGCGCAAGGCCGCGACGATGCGATCGTAACTCTCCCAGTCGCGCGCCGCGCGACCGATGCCGCCATAGACCACGAGCTCATGCGGCTTCTCCGCCACCTCGGGGTCGAGGTTGTTCATCAGCATGCGCAGCGGCGCCTCGGTCAGCCAGCTCTTGGCCGAGAGTTGCGTGCCGTGTGGCGCGCGAATGACACGGGCATTGTCGAGACGGGTGAGCATCGGGTTCTCGTACCTCCATGCCCGCACTGCGTAGGGCGGGCCAGCCGTCTTCACCGTAGCCCGCTGCGGCAAGACCGGCGCACTACGCTACGCTATTGCGCCCTAAGGCTGAACTCCTAGTGCGGTGGATTTGAAGTTCCTATCATTATAGCCGCGCGTTTGTGTAGGAACTTCAAATCCAAAAACCGCACTAGGAATC
>Ga0207708_10002753_pt1 | contig 12916 bp, 9 predicted proteins | sample KBSK5101metaG_FD_184340 | JGI IMG/M metagenome (GOLD analysis project Ga0207708, IMG submission 184340) | Corn, switchgrass and miscanthus rhizosphere microbial communities from Kellogg Biological Station, Michigan, USA - KBS K5-10-1 metaG... | ecosystem: Host-associated > Plants > Roots >...
TCGACGCCCAGCCGCGCTCGATCGAATCCGGACGCGCGATTGAAACGTTCGATATCAACACCATTCGGAACCACTACTATCTGTTTGTCACTAAGAATTCGCTGTGAACGCAGTTCGCGCGCGACTGCCGCCGAAACTGCAATCACCTTCGTCGCGTGTGCGAGCGTGTGCCGGTGCAGTCGATTGAGTGGAAACAACACGTGACGTGTCGCGACAAACTTCGTCTCCCGGTTGCGACGCGTTGCGTATGCAGCGAGCGAGTAGTCGCGCGCCATGTGCGCGTGAACGATCTCGATCTTTCGGCGCCGCACATATCGATCGAGCTCGTGCGCGCTCGGCACGTCGAGCGCGTTTCGCAATGGCAAGGTCAGGATTTTTTCCGGTGGTAATTGCACGTGCCGCGGCAGCGGTGACTGCGGCCGCACAGCAAGATAAAGATCGTGTCCTCGTGCGATCAAAGTGTTCGTTAAATCGGTGACATAACGCTCGCCGCCGCCGAAGGACGAAGCTGAACTGATTTGAAGAATCTTCAATCGCGGAATCCGTACGAAAGCCAGTCACAGATTACAGAGATGACACAAAATCTGCCCAAACTGTGGCTGGCACACGTGTTGCCGACTGCAATCTCATAGAACTGTTTGTTGGGAGGATTGTATGGCCAAGGCAAAATTAGTGACAGGACTTTTTAAGAGCAAGATAGCTGCGGAGTCCGCCGTCGATGCGATCCTGAAGCGCGGTTTCACACGAGACGACATCAGCGTGCTCATGTCAGACGCGACGCGATCCAAAGAATTTGCACTACAGACACGCTCCCACGCCGCCGATGGGTTGGGCATCGGCAGCGCCGTGGGTGGCACGATAGGCGCGGTGCTGGCCGCAATTGCAGCCGTAGGCACGACCCTGTTTTTGCCAGGCATTAACCTGGTAATTGCTGGTCCAATTGCAGCCGCACTCGCAGGCGCGGGCGCAGGTGGCGCAACTGGTGGGTTGATCGGCGCCCTGATTGGAGCAGGAATTCCGGAGTATCGCGCCAAAGTCTATGAATCCGGAATCAAGGGTGGCGGTATTCTGATCGGTGTTGAAGCACGCACGGACGAAGAGGTTGACGCGCTTTCAGATCTGCTTACTGATCTCGGAGGCGAGCACGTTCGCACGGAATAACTAATACATAAGGAGGTTAGTATGGGTTTACCAAACAGGGATGAGATGGAAGGAAAATTCGATCAGGTAAAAGGCAAAGCCAAAGAAGGTATTGGTCGAGCTATCGATGACGACGAACTCGAGGCCGAGGGTCGAGCAGACCATGCAGGTGGCAAGGTTGAAGAAGGCTTCGGCAAGGCTCGAAGGAAAGTTGGAGAAGCAATCGAAGACGTTGGCGACGCGATAAGCCGTTAGCCACAATAAAGCATAAAAGCACAAACGGTCCGCTTTGATCGTTTGTGCTTTTTTGTGCCTTTTTGTGGCTTAAGCTGTTTTTGCGGTCAGACGATCACGAGCGAGTTTGTCCCACTTGCGCTGCTCTCGATAACGATACGACGGCATCGTCTTCACTGCTTCAACGCAACGAGCAAACACTTCGCGCGCTTCGTCTCGCTGCGCGAGTTGTTCGAGCGTCTTGCCGTAGTAATACAGACCCTCGGGATCGTAAGGTCGCCGATCGATAAACCTGCCTACAGCATCTCTCGCTTCCACAAACATGGACGCCGCCAGGTAAGTGGCGCCAATCTCGCGCCAGATCTCGCTGTGAGAGTGTTTGTCGTCCTGCTCGAGCACGACGCCGAAATGATTTATCGCGTCTTGCAGTCGATTTTGTTCACGCGCGATGCGGCCGAGTTGAAAATGCGCGTCAGTCTCGTCATGCGCAATCTCAACCGCTTTCTGAAAACGCGAGATCGCTTCCACATACTGGCGACGATACTGGTAGATCAAACCGAGTTGATAGTGAGCACTCGCGTCACGCGGGTTGATAGTCGCCGCTTCCATCGAACGACGAAATCCCTGGCGCTGGCGGAACGAGAAGCCGATGTCGCCGATGTCGCCACGAAACATGCTGTAGGCGTAGAAAAGCAGAAACGGCGAGAACAGGTAAGGCGAAACGGTCGCGAACAACTTCGCCTGCACCGAGAACGAAAGCGCCGCGACTGAAACGAGCAACAGTCCTTTCGAGTAGTTGATGCCAAACAACATGCGCAATCCGAGCGCCATTAATAATCCAAAACAGATGGCGCTTGCGAGCCAGAATCCGAGCGCGGTCTTTTCACTCAGGTGCAGAGACTCGAGTGCAAATCCCGCGAGTGCAAATGGCAGGTGTGCCGCGGCCCACGCCATCAGGCCGCAAGTGAGCAGTGGTCCATAATCGCGGCGCAGCAGCACACTGAAACTCGCGTTCACGCCGGACATCGCAACCAGCAAAATCAAAACCGGAATATACAAAATGGCCATTCCGAGCACTGCGGTGAAGAAGCTCGGCGGCGCAAACGAAACAAACCACCAGCCATGCTGACCGACGAGCGGCAGCGGCAATTTGTCATAGGTAAACGTCGGCGCTTCTTCACCCTCATAATATTCTTCACTCAACGACTCTCGTTCTTCCTGTGTTATTTCCCGGTAAACAGCCTCGTAATTGTCGTAGAGGACTGACGTGACGCTCACATGAAAGACCATCGACAGCGCAGCGACAACGACCGCCGCATAAAGCCAGTGTCCCTCGTCAACAATCCTGCCCATCGATGCGACAGGACGATAAAAGAGGCCCAGGAGGAGTTTTGTGTTTTCCCAAATCATGTGCTTGAAGATTTATGAATATGACTAAGGTGAGTCAGGGCTTGAGGCGCGTGACGCGTCCAAGTCAGAGTAGAAATTCGCCCCGATAGTTGTCAAGAAAATTTAGCCACAAAAGGCACATAAGGCTCAAACAAAATCCTTTTGTGCTTTTTGCGCCTTTTTGTGGCAAGATCTGATTGACGATGGCGCAACAATCTCCTGAACATTCCCCAAAAACCAGAACCGAAACCGACTCGATGGGTCCTATCGAGGTAGCCGCCGACTGTTACTGGGGCGCCCAGACGGAACGGTCATTACACCACTTCAACATCGGCGACGACCGCATGCCGCGCGAGATGATTCGCGCGCTCGGCATTCTCAAGAAGGCCGCCGCACTCGTGAACGAAGAACTCGGCAAGCTCTCGCACGACAAAGCGAAGTTGATCGTGCAGGCCTGTGACGAAGTGATCGAAGGCCGGTTGGACGCTCACTTTCCGTTGCGCGTGTGGCAGACCGGCAGTGGCACACAAACCAACATGAATGCCAACGAAGTGATCTCGAATCGCGCAATCGAGCTCGCCGGCGGCGTCATCGGAAGTAAAAAGCCGGTTCACCCAAACGACGATGTGAACATGTCGCAGTCGTCAAACGACACGTTTCCGACAGCGATGTATATCGCCGCGGCTGAGCAGTTGAACACTCTGATCCCGCGCGTGCAGGAACTGCACGATGCGATCGCCGCGAAGGCGAAGGAGTTTGCCGGCGTAGTGAAGATCGGCCGAACTCACCTTCAGGACGCCACGCCTCTGACTGTCGATCAGGAAATGGGCGGCTGGGCCAGTCTCATCGAACGCGATGTCGAACGTTTGAAACTCGCGATGCCCGGATTGCTCGATCTCGCGATTGGCGGCACGGCTGTCGGCACTGGTCTCAACTCTCATCCGGAATTCGGCGAACGCGCCGCGAAGAAGATTGCTGAGTTGACTGGTTTACTTTTTCGATCGCACTCGAACAAGTTTGCCGCACTCTCCGCACACGACGAGCTCGTGTATGCGAGTGGCGCGCTCAAAACTCTTGCCGCGTCGTTGATGAAGATCGCTAACGACGTTCGCTGGCTTGCTTCTGGACCGCGTTCCGGCCTCGGTGAGTTGGTCCTGCCGGAGAACGAACCCGGCTCGTCAATCATGCCGGGCAAAGTGAATCCGACGCAGAGTGAAGCGCTCACGATGGTTGCGGTGCAGGTGTTTGGCAACGACCTCGCGACCAGTTTTGGCGGTTCGCAAGGCAATTTCGAGTTGAACGTTTACAAGCCGGTGATGATTCATAATTTTCTTCACTCGGTGCGTTTGCTGCGCGATGCGATACACAGTTTCGTTGAGTTTTGTATTTCGGGAATTCAGATCAATCGGGAACAGATCGACAAGCACTTGAAACACTCCCTTATGCTCGTGACCGCGTTGAACCCTCATATCGGTTACGACAAAGCTGCCCAGGTTGCAAAGAACGCTCACAAGAAGAACATCAGTTTGCGTGAATCAGCCGTGGAACTCGGTTATCTAACCGAGCAAGAGTTTGACAAGCTGGTGATTCCGGAAGAGATGACACATCCCTGACTGGCGTGCCTGACAAAAACGACAAAGTAAAAGAGAACGTCCGCGGTTCGTTCTACGTGGATACGTCGTGCATCGATTGCGACGTCTGCCGCGACACAGCGCCGGAGAACTTCATGCGCTCTGACGAGAACAGCTACTCGTTTGTTTACAAGCAGCCGGAGACTGATGAGGAACGGGCGCTTTGTGATGAAGCGATGTGCTGTTGTCCGGTTGAGGCTATAGGCAACGACGGTTGAGTTATCCACAGATTACACAGGTAAGAATCGGATTTTCATCTGTGTAATCTGTGGTTAAAGAATGAGCTTTACTAAGTTGTCTTCTACAACGACCTCGTAAGTCTTAATCCTCTCCTTCACCGTCAAGCATTCCCCACTCCGCACATCAAACTGCCACCCATGCCAACCACACTCAACAATGTGTTCGCACATCGTCCCTTCTGACAGCGGCGCGCCCTTGTGCGGGCAGTAGTTTTCGGTGGCATAGAATTCGCCACTCACATTGTACACAGCAAGCTCGCTGCCATCAGGCAGCTCAAAACTAACGCAGGCACTTGGAGGAATGTCTTCTATTCTGCCTACGATAAAGGTTTGCTTAGTATCGAATGATTGCATGGCTGGATGGTAACAAAACACGTTTTGCGGAACCAGAATCACAACGCGCCAGCAAGTTTTCGTCTCTCGCTCGTTCTCTATCTTCGCACCCGGTTTCAACTCTCCCTCGGCTGTGAGATTCTACGACCAGAAGAGGAGAGATTATGAAACGACTACTTATCATCGTGGCGCTCATGCTCGGAGCCGCCACTGTGCTGCAAGCAAAAGAGATCACCGTTCGCGGCAAACTTCAGAAAACTGTCGAATCGAGCGGCTGGTTAATCGTCCGCGGCGACACCAAATACCTGATTCTCAACCCACGCAACTTTCAAGGCAACGCCTGGTTTAAGGAGTCGACTAACGTCGAAGCCGTTGGCGAAGTGAAGGAAGTGATGACGACCTTCATGGAGGGTACTCCGTTCGAGGTGAAAACGATGCAACCGGTCGATGAGCCGGCTGCAACGCAGGGGGGCAGCGACAATCGGCGACTGACACGCGTGATGGTTGCCGGCGACTCGATCGTCCAGGCACAGCCTGACACTGCAATCCTGACGATTTCAGTAGTCACACAAAATAGGGCGGCGATCCAGGCGCAACAGGAAAACGCCGCTAAGACTGACGCAGTTGTGAGCGTGTTGAAAACTGTTGCGGGCGCGGGCGCGGAAGTGAAAACGAGTGGTTACAGCGTGCAACCGCAACGAGTTTATAAGGAAGGTCAGCCACCGACGATCACCGGTTACGAAGTGCGCAACAGCGTTACCGTGACTACGAGTGACCTTAACAAACTCGGAGCGATCATCGATGCGGCGGCGCAAGCCGGCTCGAACGATATTTCCGGCATCGCGTTCACGTTGCGCCAGGACCGGCAGGCACGCGACCGTGCGCTGGGTGAAGCAACTCAGGAAGCCATGGGCAAGGCCCGAATGATTGCCACCGCGTTGGGTGGACGAGTGGTGCGGATTGTTGAAGTGCAGGAGGAAGGTTTTCAGCAAAGGCCCCCGATTCCGATCTATCAAACCGAGACGTTTATGGCTGCGCAGAAGAGCGCCGTAGCGACGCCGATTGAAGTTGGATCATTGGAGATTACTTCGCGAGTGCAAGTGATCGCAGAAGTGGAAAGCAATTTATGAAGCCGCGTTGAGCCGCGGCTATTCTAAGGAGGGGAAGCAATGGCCAGATACAGAAACGATATGGATGACGACAGGGACTATTACGCACGCGACGAGAATCTCAGACGTGAGAATTTCGGTGGGGGCGATTATGACGACCGATACCGTTCCCGTCGTCAATTCGATACTGAGCGGCGACCGGACTATAGCCGCGGTAGGTTTGGCGAACGCGCCGAATACGACAGAGACGAGCCACGTTACGCCAGCTATGGAGGCGGCGAGCGTTATCGTGACGAAAACAGACGCAGTTCTCTTTACGAAGGCCGCGACGATTTGACCTCAAATATGTGGCGAGACCGCGATTACCAGCAGGCTCCGGAACGTTCACGCCTGCGTTGCCGCGACATCATGACTCGTGACCTTGCGGTCGCAACGCGCGACACGACGTTGCCGGAAATCGCGTTGATGATGAAACAGGAAGACACCGGCGTGATTCCGGTTGTCGACTACGACACGCAGGGCAACGGCAGAACAGACGTCAATGCCAAAGAACGCAAATATGAAGGCCGCAATTACACGCGCGGCAAATTGGTCGGCTTAATCACTGACCGCGACATCGTCGTGCGTGCTGTTGCCGATAACAAGGATTGTGCAAGCGTTCGCGCCGAAGACGTCATGTCAGTTGATATACACACGGCGAACCCGAACGACCGCATAGTCGATGCGATTAAAAAGATGGGCGACAAACAGGTACGTCGCATCCCGATCACCAATGATAACGGCTACCTGGTTGGCATGGTCTCGATGGCTGACGTGGCGATTGAAACCCGTCAGGACCGCGAGCTCGCGGATGCTATCGAAGACATTTCGAAGGGTACATCGTTTTGGAATCGAATCTTCGGGTAATTTTTTAGCCACGGATTAACGCGGATAATACACGGATCAGATCCGCGTTATCCGCGTTTATATGTGGCGGAACTACCTGATTTCACTTATTCTCTTGCTATGCGAGACATCGAAAAGGAGTTCTCGCTGATCCGAACGGATCGGCGGGTGATACCGTCTGGCCGGCTTTGGAACCCGGCGGCGGACGTCTATCGTTGCGATGATGGCTGGGTCGTGAAGGTCGATCTGGCCGGCGTTTGTTCGGACGAGTTGGAGATCGAGATACGCAACTCGATACTACGTATTAGCGGTTGTAGACGCGACACACATTATCGCGATGGTTTTGTTTACCATCAGATGGAGATCACCTACAGCCGTTTCGAAAAATCCATCCAGTTTCCCGCGCCGATTGAAGGAGCGTCGATACGACACGACTACAGCGATGGATTTTTGATCATCAACGTGCGTAGCGAACAGGATTAACATGCCGGAATCTTCTGAAAAGGCGCCGCCAGTCCCCGACCAGGGAACATCGTCTGCGGCCGAACAAGTACCGGGTGCTGAGGATCTGCGGTTTTCCACGCAAGCCAATGGACAACCATTCGAAGTCGCAGTCCTCGCGCTGCAAAACCTGACGCTCTTTCCGGAAACAGTTGTGCCGCTGGGTATCGGACGGCCGCGTTCGATCGCGGCTGTAGAATCCGCGCTTTCGACTCCGGAAAAATTGCTTGCGTGCATCACTGTTCGTCCCGACCGCTCCGACGATACTGACGCGACTTCCGCTGATCTTTACGAAGTCGGCACGCTCACGATGATCAAACGCATGGAGCGCACCGGCGAGGGCATTCGGATTATCGTTCAGGGAACCGAGCGCATTCGCGTGGTCGAATGGAAACAGCAGGACCCGTTCCTTCGCGCGGTCGTTGAGATCCTGCCGCCGCCACGCACCGTCGATACCGAACAGGTTGAAGCAACCAAGCGCAATCTCCAGCAATTGATCACAGAGGCTTTGGCGTTGTTGCCAAACGTCCCTCCTGAAGTGCGAATCGCCGTGCTCGGTTCGGTCGAACCGACCCGGCTGTCGTATTTCCTCGCGTCAATCCTGAATCTGGGCGTTGAAGAAGAGCAGAAGATGCTCGAGGCGAACACGGCTGATGAACTCGTTCGCCTGGCACACACGAACCTCGTGCGCGAAGTTGAGATCCTGCAACTGCGTTCGAAGATCGCTTCTGAAGCGCAAACCGAGATGGATAAGGCCCAGCGCGACTACGTGCTGCGCCAGCAGATGCGCGCGATCCAGAAGGAGTTGGGCGAAGATGAAACCGGCGAGGCCGCCGAGGCTGAGTTGCTGCGCGAGCGTCTCGAAAAAGCTGAACTTCCCGAAGAAGTGCGCGCCGAAGCCGATCGTGAGTTGAAACGTTTGCAACGCCTGCCGCCAGCCGCGCCTGACTACCACGTTATTCGTACATATCTCGAGTTTATTCTCGAATTGCCGTGGCTGAAATCGTCGGAAGACAAACTGGATCTAGCCGAGGCTCGCCGGATTCTGGACGAGGATCACTACGGACTCGAAGACGTTAAGGAACGTATTCTCGAGTTTCTCGCCGTTATCAAACTGCGTCCAGACACCAAAAGCCCGATACTTTTATTTGTCGGCCCGCCGGGAGTGGGTAAGACTTCGCTGGGCAGATCGATTGCGCGGGCGCTGGGACGTCAGTTTGAACGCATGTCGCTCGGCGGCGTGCGCGATGAAGCTGAACTGCGCGGTCACCGCCGTACGTATATCGGCGCCATGCCGGGTCGCATCGTCCAATCGATTCGACGCGCCGGCGTGAACAATCCCGTGCTGATGCTCGACGAAGTCGACAAGCTCGGCAACGACTATCGCGGCGATCCGGCGGCGGCGCTCCTCGAAATACTCGATCCGCAACAGAACAACTCGTTTCGCGATCATTATCTCGATCTGCCCTTCGATCTCTCGAAGGTCTTCTTTATCGCGACCGCCAACCAGCTTGGTCCGATTCCAGCGCCGCTGCGTGACCGCATGGAGATCATTCCGCTGGCCGGTTACAGCGATCGAGAAAAACTCGAGATCGCGCGGCGTTATTTGATTCCGAGACAGACTGCTGAGAATGGTTTGAATAGCGGGCAGTTGAAGATTACCGACGACGCAGTCGAGTTGATTGCAGCACGCTACACACGCGAAGCAGGTGTGCGCCAGTTGGAAAGAACGATCGGCAGCATTGCTCGTAAAGTCGCCTTGAAGATCGCGCAGGCGCAGGCTGAGAACGTCACCGTGACCGCTAACGAATTGCGCGAGTATCTGGGACCGCCAAGGTTTTACCCGGAACAGGCGCGCAAAGAGTTACCGGCGGGTGTCGCGACGGGAATGGCGTGGACCGAGATGGGCGGCGAAGTGCTGTTTATCGAAGCGACGTTGCTACCGGGCGGGCGCGGACTGACGATCACCGGCCAACTGGGCGAAGTGATGCAGGAGTCGGCGCGAGCGGCGCAGTCGTATTTGTGGTCACACGCGGCTGAGTTTGGCATCGAGCCGGAGATCTTCAAGGAGTTCGGCGTTCACCTGCACGTTCCTGCCGGGGCGATTCCGAAGGACGGGCCGAGCGCGGGAGTTACGATCACGTCGGCGCTCGCGTCGCTGTACACGGGCCGGCGTGTTCGACCGGACACAGCGATGACCGGTGAGATCACGTTGTCAGGTCTCGTGTTTCCGATTGGCGGCGTTAAGGAAAAAGTGCTGGCGGCGCACCGTGCCGGTATTCGACGCATTATCCTGCCGAGCCGGAACGAGGCGGACGTGGACGACATTCCCGAAGACGTTCGAAACGATTTGCAGCTGGTGTTTGTGTCGGGGATTGCGGAAGTGCTGGATGCGGCGCTCGAGGTGCTGGTAGCTAACCCGCCGCCCTCACCATCGTCGATCATCGATTCCGGACGTGGTCGCCAACCTGAGCCGGAACCATTGTCAGTCAAGAGTTAGAAATATTTAGCCGCAGATTACGCAGAAAAACGCGGATCAGAATGAATAGTTCTGATCCGCGTTTTCTGCGTTTATCTGCGGCCAACGTTACGGCAGCGCTTCAATGTTGAAGAAGAACTTGAACGAGCCTGGGCTCTGCACTCCAAGGAGGAACTGCAAGTTAATACTCTGTCCCGGAGCCAGAGGCGTAGGCAGCGTTATCGTTCCCGCACTCAAGCTGCTATTGAGCGCGCCACCCATCGATTGAGCGGGCGGTTGCTCGACCGTCGTGCCAAACACCGTCACCGAACAAGGCGCCGTAGCCGGCGTGCCCGTTGCCGCACAGGTCGCTGAATCGTTAATGCCGTTGACCGTGATTGACAGGGAATCCAGCACTCTCAAGTCAGCGATAGATCCCGGCGGCGTGAAAGCACTGATATCAACGACACGGAAGCGCAACCGCGTGACGTTTGCACCCGTGTTGTTAACAAAGCGTCGTCTAATCGACATCGTCCCATTTGCGCCATTGGTGATTGGCGTAAGGTTGCGGACGCGGTTGGGCGGCGCGGTTGCCCCGATCGTTGTATCGAGCAACACCGCCGGGATCGACAGATTCAAGCGCGGAGCACCTAAATTCTGAGGACCCGGAGATCCCAAACGCTGACCCGCAGGTGTGTTCGTTCCAGTGGTATCGACAAAGATGAAGTCGTTGTTGTTAGAGTTCGAATCCATCACGAAGCCGCCGGTTGGACATGGACCAAAGATTGCCGGATTACCCTTCTTGCCACACTCATCACGGAAGTAACTGTATTGCAGAGTACTTCCACTCATCGGTGTCAATGTGGATCCTTCGCGTAACAGGTCACAGGTTCCACCGGTATTGGTGCCGAAGCCCACCGCATCCAGACGTGTCACAGCAGAGAGATTTACCAGCGACGTCGTACTGAATATCGCGACGTTGCGGTCACTCTCGATATCCTGACTCAGCACCTGATCGCCGGCCGCCGCATTGGTGCCTCCATAATTAGCGAGGCTGTAGGCCGAGCCGGTGAACAGGTAATGTCCGCGAGCCGGGATGACCGTACCATTCGGAATGATTCCGATGAGAACCGGGGCCGCAGTGCAGTCAGCGCCCATCTTGAACAAGCCATAGCCGCCGGAGGCGTCGTTGACCGTATGCGGCGAGTCAGTGTTGTTATAAATCTCAACAAAGTCGTCGCCCGCACCGGCTGGTCCACTCGTTCGCAATTCGCTGATTAGGATAGTGCCAGCCTGATTCGTGATTAGTATCGTGCCGGTGGCGCTGTCATCCGTGATGGTCAGATTCACCGGATTCGATAGCACGACGAGGAACGTCTCGTTTGCTTCACTCATAGCGTTATCAGACAACACCGGTACTGAGATCGTCTTGAACTGTTCGCCTTGTGCGAAGTTAATCGTACCTAACGTTGTAGTGTAATCCTGGCTAGCAACCGCGTGGCTAATTGCAGGCGGTTCGTCCTGCGTGGTGAAGTCCACCGACGCGCCGCCGGCAGGAGCCGGAGCGCTCAGTGTCACCGTGAACACCATGTTGACCGTGCCCGACGTGGGTTCAACGACCTGCGAATCCGCGACTGAAACGTTTGGAGTGAGCAGGATCGGAGTCGTAGTCGGATCATTGGCTCCGCCCGCTGCCGGATCGTCAGTCAGGACATTCGTGAAGTTGCTACCAGAGACGGTGCCCTGGTTCGAAACGAATGCGCCTCCTAAGTACGGCGAGTTGACCGTCACCTGGAATTGAATATGGACCGTCTTGCCTGCCGCGAGAGTGCCAACCGAATGACTGACGGTTTCACCTGCAAGCGGAGCAACACTCGGCGTCACGCTGATACCACTGCGAGGCGCTTTGTGCATCGCGTTGACTTGTTGACGGCCAAGGTTGCGCTTCGTAATCGTCGCGTGGTGGGAGAACGTTTTCGCAACAGCAGGCTTCGAGCTGAGGACCACGGGCTTGTTAGTGGACCTAACGACCACGGGCTTGTTGTCAGGTGTCGAAACACGTGGAGCAGTTTCGATCTGCACAGCCGGTTTTGCAGGTTCTGAAACCCGAGCAAACTGATCGCGCTGGATGCCTGGCATTCCTCTTAGTGAGGTGATCGTTGGTTGCGTGCAGGGACCGCTGCCCGTAGGAACCAAAGCGGTGTTGTTTATCGTCGACGTCGCACCGGTTACTTCGTTATTGCGCCCGTTGAGGTAGCTATTCACCTGAGCTGTATTTACTGGCCCGGCGAACCCCGGCAGCAGCACCGTGCCGTCGAAGGTCTGGCGCACGCGCATATCGCCACCTGCAATAGAGCCGGTGTTTTGAGAGTGTGTGAAGGTGTTGCTCGCCGCACCGGCGCCGCCGATGTCGATACACATCGATGAAGTATTGGACGCGGCCGGCGGGCCTGTGACTGCGTTTTGCACGAAAATGCCTGTGACCGCGTTGCCGGCTCCGTCTAACTTAATGTCTATGTTGTTGCCCGTAACTGTGACATTGTTGGTGCCGTTGCCATCCTGGCCCGACTGGACCGCGATTGCGCGTTGGGTACCGGCATAGTCAAACGTGTTGCCGTTGATAAGGGAACGCATCTGGCCGCCGCCTGCATTGTTAAAAATTATGCCGTCGGCATTGAGCCCATTCGCTATCGTGATGGTATTGCCGGTGATGGTGGAGTCAAACACGAAACCCGTGTCGAAGGCAGAGCCGAGGAGACTGATACCTACAAAATCTCCCGTAGCCACACTGCTTATCGTATTGCCAGTAACCGTTAAGTCAACGTCGCTGCTGTCTCCAGCACTCACTGAGAGTTGATCGTTATTACCACTTGAAGTGCTATTGGTAACGATCAGGTTCATGATGGCGGTATCAAACGCATCGGCCACTATACCGCCGCTGAAGTTGTTCGTAGAACTTGCGTTCGAGAAAGTGATCGTCGCGTTTGACGTGCCGCG
>Ga0207708_10002756_pt1 | contig 12910 bp, 9 predicted proteins | sample KBSK5101metaG_FD_184340 | JGI IMG/M metagenome (GOLD analysis project Ga0207708, IMG submission 184340) | Corn, switchgrass and miscanthus rhizosphere microbial communities from Kellogg Biological Station, Michigan, USA - KBS K5-10-1 metaG... | ecosystem: Host-associated > Plants > Roots >...
ACCGCGCTGGCGCAGGTAGCCGCAGAGGAACTCGACGTCGACGTCGCCCGCATCGAGATGACCGCGGCGACCACCGGTCTAAGTCCGGACGAGGGATTGACCGCAGGCAGCCTGTCCATCCAGCAGTCTGGTGCCGCGCTTCGGCAGGTGTGCGCGGAAGTCCGCGACCTCTATGTCGAGATCGCCGCCGACAAGCTCGCGGTGCCCAAGGAAGACCTGACGATCGACGACGGGCAGATGACCGCGCCGGACGGCGCGGCCACCAGCTACTGGGAGCTGGCCGACGACAGCCTGCTGGACAGGTCCGCCACCGGTGAAGTGGCGCCGAAGCCGGTGTCGGTCTACCAGGTGGTCGGCACCAGCGTCGCCAGGCTCGACCTCCCTGACAAGCTGTCGGGCCGGCCGCGCTACGTGCACGACCTGACGCTCGACGGGATGGTGTACGGCAAGGTGGTCCGCCCACCGTCGCGTGGCGCGACCCTGCGCGACATCGACACCGGCCCGGCTGAGGACCTGCCCGGTGTGATCGCGGTGGTGCGCGACGGCGACTTCCTCGCCGTGGTGGCCGAACACGAGGAGACCGCGCTGCGGGCGGCGGACCTTCTGCGCCGCGACGCGCACTGGGATCAGCGACCGACATTGCCCGACGAGAACGAGTTACCCGCCTTCCTCACATCGGCACCGGCGGACACCACGGTGGTCGCAGACGTCGGGCACCGGACGACTTCCGGTGTCGCCCGCTCGTTCACCGCGTCCTACCACCGCCCGTACCTCGCGCACGGCTCGATCGGGCCGTCGTGCGCGGTCGCGGTCGCCGCGGACGACCGCCTCGAGATCTGGACGCACAGCCAGGGCGTGCACATGCTGCGCCGCGAGATCGGCCGGGCACTCGCGATTCCAGCGGACCGACTCGTGGTCCGGCACGTCGACGGCTCGGGCTGCTACGGGCACAACGGCGCAGATGACGCGGCGATGGACGCCGCGGTGCTCGCGCTGGCCGCACCGGGCCGACCGGTGCAGGTGGTGTGGTCGCGAGCCGACGAATTGAGCTGGTCACCTCTAGGACCCGCCGGAGTGGTGCGACTCTCGGCGGACTGCGCGTCCGACGGCACCGTGATGGCATGGCGGCACGAGATCTGGAGCGGCAGCTTCATCAGCCGCCCCGGCATGACGCCGAACCCCGCATTCCTCGCGGCCAGCCACCGCGCGGGAGGCGAGGAGATCCGATCGGCTGGCGAGCCGCCGCAGGAGCGCGGTGGCGGCGCGAGCCGCAACGCCGTTCCCGGATACGACTTTCCGTCGTGCAAGGTCGTCAATCACCTCCTGACCACGATGCCGCTGCGGACATCGGCGCTGCGGTCCCTCGGTGCGCACCTCAATGTGTTCGCCGCCGAGTCGTTCATGGACGAGCTCGCCGCGGAGGCCGGCCGCGACCCCGTCGAATTCCGGCTGGCGCACCTGTCCGACCCACGCGCCCGGGCGGTACTGGAACATGTTGTCAGGCAGTCAGATTGGGTGTCGTGGACGCCGAGCGACGTCGTGGGTCACGGAATCGGATATGCGCGATACAAGAATTCGAGCGCCTACTGTGCGGTCGTCGCCGAGGTCGAGGCCGTCGCCGAGGTCCGCGTGCGGCGACTCATCGTCGCCGTCGACGCAGGGCTGGTCATCAACCCCGACGGAGCGGCCAATCAAATCGAAGGTGGCGCAATACAAGCCACCAGCTGGACGGTGAAGGAGAGGGTCGCCTTCGACCGGTTCACGGTGACCAGCGACGACTGGGAAAGCTACCCCATTCTGCGCTTCTCCGAGGTTCCGGCCGTCGATGTCGAGTTTCTGCCCGGCGCAGAAAACCCGCCTCTCGGCGTCGGAGAGTGCGCGCAGGGGCCGACTGCTGCGGCGATCGCCAACGCGGTGTGCGATGCGCTCCGCGTGCGCGTGCGGTCACTGCCACTGACACCGGAGCAGATCGTCGCCGCGATGCCGGACCGCTGATCTGCTCGCATATATATCGATCGGTGCGGGTATCCGAAACGTCATGGCAGATGACGCGCCGGGCAACCGCGGCAACGAGCGGGAGTCGTTCATCGTCGACTGCCTTGTGCAGGCATTCTCCGGACTGATGAAGGCGGACCCCGACGCCTTTCGGACCAAGTTCCGCAAGATGGCTGCCGACCCGTTCGCCTTCTACCGCGGCAGCGCCTGCGTGTTCTACGCCGATATGGCCGACCGCGACGACCGCTGGGCAGACGAACGGACCTCCCGCGTGTGGATACAGGGTGACCTGCACGCGGAGAACTTCGGCACGTACATGGACGGCTCCGGCCTGCTCATCTTCGACGTCAACGACTTCGACGAGGCGTTCGTCGGCCACTTCACCTGGGACCTTCAACGGTTCGCGGCCAGCATCGCACTGCTGTGCTGGCAGAAGGCGCTGTCGGATGAGGAGATCGGGAGCCTGATCGAAATATTCGTCCGCGGATACGTCAAACAGGTCCGGTGGTTCGTCGATGTGGACGACGATTCGTCGTTTTCCCTGAATCTGCAGACCGCCCGCGGCGCGGTGTTGTCGGCGCTGCAGTCGGCGCGACTCTCGACCCGCTCCCAGATGCTGGACCGGATGACACGCGTGGACGAATGGGATCGGCGGTTTCGCGAGCTACCCGGTGTGCGGCGCATTGAGGACGACGAACGCGACATTGTCACCGACGCGTTCGACCGTTACCTCGAGACGATTCCCGAGACTAAGCGCTTCCGTGGCATCGCGTACGACATCAAGGACCTCGTCGGCAAGACCGGCATGGGCATCGGCAGCGCAGGGCTCCCCGCGTACACCGTGCTGATCGAGGGATTCAACCAGGCCCTCGACAACGACGTGGTGCTGTCGATCAAGCAGGGCAACGTGGCCGCACCCAGCCGGGTGGTCGACGATCGCGATGTACACGGGTACTTCAAGCACCACGGGCACCGCACCGCGGTGTCGCAGCGCGCCCTGCAGGCACACGCCGACCCGTTGCTCGGCTACACCGACATCGACGGTATCGGCTATGTCGTCAGCGAAATCTCGCCGTATGACGCCGATTTGGACTGGGGTGAACTCACCGAGCCCGACGAGCTCGCAGAAGTCATCGAGCAGCTCGGTCAGGCCGTCGCCAAAGTGCATTGCGTCAGCGACACCGACAGCGATCAAACTCTGGTCGACTTCCAAACCGAAGAGGCAATCGTCGATGTGATCGGTCGCGAGGTCGACGACTTCGTCACGGACATGGTCTCGTTCGGTCTGGAGTACGCCGCCGTGGTCCGCGATGATCACCGACTGTTCGTCGATGCATTTCGGGAGGGACGTATCCCCGGCGTCTCGGCAACCTGACTGATCAGCCGAGGACGATCGTCTCACCTTGCACAGTGATGTTCTCGGCCTCCAGCGGCTTGTCCGCAGGGCCATGGGCGACCGTGCCGTCAAGGTTGAACTTGCTGCCGTGGCAGGGGCAGTCCACGGTGCCGTCCGCCACCTTGTCCAGGGTGCACCCCTTGTGGGTGCACTTCGCAGAGAAGCCCTTGAAAACGCCCGCCGTGGGTTGGGTCACCACGATGTCGCCGACGATCACGCCGGATCCGACCGGCACGTCGGTCGTCTTGGCGATGGCTTTCGCGGCCGGAGCGGCGGTGCCGCCCGATGCGGACGGCGCAGCGGTGGCGGGGCTGGATTCACTTGCCGCTTCCGGCTTTTTGCCGTATGTGCTGCATGCCGCGACGACGGCGGTTACCAGGCCGAGGCCGGCGCCGAGCAGAACCTTCTGCCGCGAGATGGGGAACTCACCGATGTTCATCCAATTCCTTTCAGTTAGGACTTGATGCCGTTGGTGTCGAAGAACCACAGCGCCGACGTCAGCCACACATACACCAGACCGAAGAACACCAGCCCGCCTGCGACCGGAATCACCCATCCCCGAAGGCCATTGCGGGTGAGCAGCACCATCTTCGTTACGAATGCACCGTAGAAGAAGCACCCGAACAGCGAGTGGAACAGCACCCGGGTGTCATAGGACTGGAACCCCAGCGCGTACAGGCAGTGCACGGCGACCGGAACGCTGACCAGCACCGCCAGTCGGCCCGACCACACGTGCGCGGTGCCGATCCACGAGGGCGCCCTTCCGCCCGGGATCAGCCGGTACATCGCGAAAGCGGACACCAGCTGGAAGAGCGCCAGCGCCATGGCAACCGTCGCCAGCCACGCCTTGACGGCAAGCCCACTGGAGAACCCGGCAAGGTTGATGGAAAAGTACTGTGGCTCATGCACTTTGCCGAATACGCCGAGCCCGACGGCGACCAGCGCCCCGAGCGCGACGGCGATCAGCACCGCTGTCGCAGACGACCTCGCAGGTACGACCGTGGTCGGAGTGTCGGCATCAGACATCGCTGTCTCCGTCAACCCGGATCGCCCTGACCTCAATGCCATCGACGTTCGTGATGCCCTCGGTCGTCAATGTCGGCGCGGGTGCGGTCGAACCGTCCTCCCGCCGTTGCACGCCCGTCACTCCCCCGTTCGGGTCGACGATCCAGCTGCTGCGGACGCCTGCGTTGTCGTAGACATACAACCCGGCGGGAGGTTGCGCGAGGGCCGCGTTGAAATCCCACTTCTTGTCGCCGATCGACAGCGTGCCGTCGATCGCATTCCCTTCGAGGCGCCCGTCAAGGCGGCTGGTCTTGTCCTTGCTGGCGAGGCTGACTGTGCCGTCCATTGCGCTGCCGCGCAGCCACGACTCGACCTTGTTGCCGTCGCACGCGTAGGCGATCGCCTTGTCGCCTTGAACCGTGATCTCCACCGTGATCGTGCCGTTGGCGGTAGGGATCTTGCCGACGTAGTCTGCCTTGGCCGGGAAGGCCGGAGGCGGTGGCGTGCTGGGCGCCGGTGGCGGAGTCGCCGGAGTGGCCGCGGCGGCGGTCGTGGTCGATTTGCCGTAGGGGTTGGCCGGCGGCGCCGACTGCTCCTTGGACATGTTCACGAGCAATATGCCGACCCCGAGCACCGCAACGGCGACGAGGGTGAGTATCGGGCCGCGGATCTTCATCATCCCTCCTGGCTTTTGAGCAAACACCGCTGGCGGTGTTTTGTCTGCACAACGGACGATGCCGGGGAAAGGGTTCAGTCAGCCGGGCAACACGGGCAGCGCGCCGGCCACCATCAACGGCCGCACCTCTGCCCACGCCGGGTCGTTGTCGGCCGCCGAACCGGACAACTGCACCACCCCACGCTGATCGGCCACGTAGACCGTCGACGGATTGGCCGCGACCGCGGTGACCGGTGGCAGCAGATTACGGCTGGGGCCGTCGGAGTTCACGCCATCGAGGTTGACGTAGGAGACGGGATGCTGCGGGTCGGTGCGGCTGACGACGATGTCGTCGCCGGTGCGCCAGGCCAGCGACACCGCCGTGTTGCCGAGCCCGAAGCCCAGCCGCCGCGGATAGGTCAGCGCATAACCGCCGCCTGCCGTCTGCTCGACACCGGCCATGATGACCTGCCCTTCGATGACCATCGCGGCGCGGGTTCCGTCGCGGGAGAGCTGCAGCTCGGCGATCGCTCCCGGGAAGCGCGTCGACACCACGGTGGAATCGACCGGAATGCGAGCAGGCTGTCCGGATGCGTCCTGGATCGCGCGCACCACGTTGTTGCCGTCCACCACCACCCAGATGGCGTCGTCGAGCGACCAACTCGGCCGCGACAGCGTGCGCCCCTCCATCGCTTGTGTCGCATTGCCGTTCAGCGGGCCGACCCAAAGCGACGACGCCATGTCGGGCGCACCGGGCCGCAGCGTCACGATCGACGCCACCTCCTGGCCGGTGCGGGACACCGCGGCCGCGGTCTGGTTGGGCATCTCGCCGAACTGGCCTGTCACCCTCGACGACCGCTGGCCGTCAAGCGACAGCAGCGAACCACCCACCAGCGCGTGCAGGCCCGCCGCGGCGCCGTCGGCCGCGCCAGGGTCGGTGGCCGCGACGTCGGACGTGTTCCAGCCGTCGGCGAAACGATCGTCGAGCGCCGCACCGTCGGCGTTGATCACATACGGGCCGTTGATGCCTGCCCGCGCAAGCGTCCAAATGATCTGTGCCGCAAGCAGTTGCCTGGTGTGCGGGTCCGTCGTGGACAGGTTCTCCAGGTCGATGCGGGCACCGCCGTAGCCGCGGCCGACACCCGTCTTGCCGCCGTCGGCGCGTGTCACCGGACCACGCAGCTTGAGCGGAGGACCCAGCAGATTGCGCACCGTGTTGTTCATCTCGGGACGCGGGCCCGCGATCAGCTTGCTCACCAGTTCGGTGGCCAACTGGTCCGGGTCGGAGACCGCGACGTAGCGCGGGTCCGGGACGACAGTGTGCCCGGTGGGGTCGACGAAATACAGTGTGTTGCGTTTGTACGTCGACTGAAACTGTTGCCAGTCAAGGAAGACGCCGTTGGGCAGCCGGTCGATGCGCCACCCGCCCGGCGTCTTGACCAACTCGATCGCACCGGGATCGGGCAGTGCACCTTCGCCGGTCTCGAACACGCCGACATCCGACAGCGAGCCGAGGATGTCGGCGCGCATGTTGACCGAAACCCGGTCGGGGCCGCGTGTTTCGACGAACACCACGTTGTCGATCAGCAAGGCGCTACCGGCGTCGTCCCATGCGCGCGAGGCCGATTCGGTGAGGAACTGACGCGCCGCCAGATGCCGGTTGGCGGGATCGGCTGTCGCCTTGAGGAATTCACGCAGCAGGACGTCGGGATCCATCCCCGGCGTCGGTTTGGGCAGGCTCGGCGGCGCAGGCCGGTCGACGGTTCCGATCGCCTGTGGCGCCGACGAACTCGGCACCCCGGCACAGCCTGCGAGAACGAACGCCAGCAGCCACAGGGCCGTCAAGAGGCGTTTCACACCGTCTCCGCCGGTTCGCGATCGCGTGTGCGCCGCGGGGGTCGTTCGCGCCCAACGGGTTTCATCGGCAGCGGGCTCGTCGTCACCTTGTGACCGCGCACCAGCGGCAGGGTCAGCCGGAAGCAGGCGCCCTTGCCCGGTTCACCCCACGCTTCCAGCCGGCCCTGGTGCAAACGGGCATCCTCGATGCTGATCGCCAGACCGAGGCCGGTGCCACCCGAGCGCCGCACCCGCGACGGGTCCGAGCGCCAGAACCGGGAAAACACCAGCTTTTCTTCACCGGGCCGCAGCCCGACACCGTAGTCGCGGACGGTGACGGCGACGGTGTCGTCATCGGCGGCCATCCGGATCCGGACCGGCTTGTGCTCGGCGTGGTCGATGGCGTTGGCGATCAGGTTGCGCAGGATCCGTTCCACCCGCCGCGGGTCGACCTCGGCGATCACCTCGTCGCCCGGCATGTCGACGATGAGCTCGATGTCGGCGTCGGCCGCGAGGTGTCCGACGTTGTCCAGTGCGCTCTGCACCGTCGAGCGCAGATCCACCGACTCGACCGACAGCTCGGCGACACCGGCGTCGTGGCGGGAGATCTCCAGCAGATCGTTGAGCAGTGTTTCGAAGCGGTCCAGCTCGCTGACCATCAACTCGGTCGAGCGTCGCAGCGCCGGATCCAGATCCTCGCTGTGGTCGTAGATCAGGTCGGCGGCCATCCGCACCGTCGTCAGGGGGGTGCGCAGTTCATGGCTGACGTCGGAGGTGAACCGGCGCTGCAGGTTGCCGAACTCCTCCAGTTGGGTGATCTGGCGATGCAGGCTTTCAGCCATGTCGTTGAACGACACCGCCAGCCTCGCCATGTCGTCCTCGCCGCGCACGGGCATGCGCTCGGTGAGATGGCCTTCGGCGAAGCGCTCGGCGATGCGCGATGCCGACCGAACGGGCAGCACGATCTGTCGGGCCACCAACAGCGCGATCGCGGCGAGCAGACCGAGCAGCACCACGCCGCCGGTCAGCATCGTGCCGCGCACCAGCGAGATGGTGGATTCCTCGTTGTTGAGCGGAAAGATCAGGTACAGCTCGAGATTCGTCACCGGCGACGAGGTCGGGCTGCCGATGATCAATGCCGGGCCCGAGAAACCGTCGGTGTGCACGGTCGCGTATTGGTAGCTGACCTGACCTGCCTTCACGAAGTCGCGCAAGACGTTGGGCACCTGCTGCACCGGACCCGCCGCAGTGGCGGCGCGGGGACCGTCGCCGGGAACCACGAGCACCGCGTCGAATGCGCCGGCGAGCCCGGCGCCGGTGTCGGCCTTGCGGTCGATCAGGGTGTTGCGCGCCAACTGCAGGCTGCTGTCGAGTGAGCGGGTCTCTTCACCGCCGACGATGCCGCTGACCGTGTTGCGGGCGCGCTCGATCTCCTCGGTCGCGGCGCGAACCTTGACCTCGAGGATGCGATCGGTGATCTGGCTGGTCAAAACGAAGCCGAGGACCAAAATGACGGCGAGCGACAGCCCGAGCGTCAACACCACCACCCGCAACTGCAGCGAGCGGCGCCACGCCAAACCCATCGCTCGACTCAGCGCACCGAATCCGCGTAACAGTGGTGCCGAACGCCGATGGATGCGCCGCCTCGAGCTGAAGATCACGGAGGTCCGGCCTTGTATCCCACTCCTCGAACGGTCAACACCACCTGCGGGTTCTCTGGGTCTTTCTCGACCTTGGCCCGCAAACGTTGGACATGCACGTTCACCAAACGGGTGTCCGCGGGGTGCCGGTATCCCCACACCTGTTCGAGCAGCACATCACGAGTAAACACCTGCCGTGGTTTGCGCGCCAACGCCACCAAAAGGTCGAACTCCAGCGGTGTCAGGGAAATCTGCTCGCCCTGCCGGGTGACCTTGTGGGCGGGGACGTCGATGTCGACGTCGGCGATGGACAGCATCTCCGCGGGCTCGTCCTCGTTGCGGCGCAGCCGGGCGCGCACGCGGGCGACGAGTTCCTTGGGCTTGAACGGCTTCATGACGTAGTCGTCGGCGCCCGACTCCAGGCCGAGCACCACGTCGACGGTGTCGGTCTTGGCCGTCAGCATCACGATCGGCACACCGGAGTCGGCGCGCAGAACGCGGCACACGTCGATGCCGTTCATGCCGGGCAGCATGAGGTCGAGCAACACCAAATCGGGCCGCAACTCGCGGACCGCCGTGAGCGCCTGCGTGCCATCGCCGATGACCGCGGTGTCGAAACCTTCCCCGCGCAGCACGATGGTGAGCATCTCAGCCAGCGAAGGGTCGTCATCGACGACCAGAATCCTTTGCCTCATGGTGTCCATGGTGTCACCAGATTGCGATAAAACGCCGGTAGCACACCCGCGAGTCGGCTATTGACCCAGGTCTGCGGCCAGCGCGGCGGCGCTCACATCGGGGCCGGCGACCAACCACCGTCCGCACCACTGGGCGGCCGCGAGCCCGGAGTACACCTCGCCGGTGCGGCGCTGCAGTCCGTCGTCCCGCTCGTAGGCGTCCTTGGCGCGGTCGATCTCTTGGTTCGCGCGGTGCTCGGCACGCTCGGCGGCGAGTTCGGTGGGCACGTCGAGCAGCACCTGCCAATCCGGCGCAGGCAGGTGTAACCGCTCGTATTCGAGGGTGCGTACCCACTCGACGACGTCGCCGTCGGCGCCCTGGTGCAGCCGCGCGGCGCTGTAGGCGGCGTTGGAAGCGACATAGCGGTCGAGGATCACGACGTCGTAGGCCGCGTCCAGGTGTCCGATCTCGTCGTGCGCGCCGGCTCGATCGAGGGCGAACAGCACAGCCATCGCGTACACCGACGAGGACAGGTCACCGTGCCCGCCGTGTAATGCCTCGGCGGCGAGATCGGCCGACACAGAGTGCCCGTACCGCGGAAACGCCAGAGTCGCGACGGAGGAGCCCGCGGCTTCGAACTGCGCGCGCAGCCCGTTGGTCAGGGTGCGCTTGCCGGCGCCGTCGACGCCCTCGATCACGATGAGCACGCGGCGAGCCTATCGGTGGGCGGCGTCCGCGGCGTCGACCGTGGCGGCATGCCGGAATTTGGCTCGGCCGATTTCCCGTCACGGCGGTACACAGGGGCTGTGAGGGATGCAGGAATATGCTGTGGAACCGCTTGCGATGGACACGCTCGAGCACAGGCTGCGCACAGACTGTGAGCCATGATGATCTGTTCGGCTCGTCGCCGCCATCTGTGCCGGCACAGGCATCGGTGCGGCACTGTTCGCATCGCTCCCCCTTGCGCACGCCGATCAGGATCCCGCCGCCAACCCGCCGAACTGCAGCGCGGCCGACCTCGAAGGTGTGCGGTCCGGGGTATCGGCGGCGACGTCCGCCTACTTGTTCACCCACCCCGACGTGAACTACTTCTTCACCAGTCTCGAGGCCCTGCCGCGAGACAAGGTCACCGCAAAAGTGAAGGACTACATGGCAAATCACCCCGATGTGAAGGCGGATCTGACAGGTATCCGACAGCCACTTGTCGACATCAGGGACCGCTGCGGGGCGCCGCCGAGCCCCTAGCTCAGAACTCCCCGCAGTTCGGCGCGGTGGGTAGCCCGTTGAATCGGTCCGCGATCCACTGCATGGCCCGCTCGCCGTCCACCAACATCGGTAGGGCGTGGTTCACGACGAGCTTGTTCATGAACGACGGCTCCTCGTTCGTCCAGAACTCGACATCGGCACCCTGCGCGCACCAGTCGCGACCGAGCTGGTTGGCCCCCGTCCACGGCACCAACGGGTCATACCGGTTGCTCAAAATCATCACCGGTGCATTGGGTTTGTATCGGCCGATGCGCTGCATGTCGAACAGCGTCTTGAAGGGTTCCTCGTTGACCAACTGATAGATGTCGGAGTTGAAGTACGGCTGTAGGTGTCGAAACATGAACTTTGTGATCGTCTCCGCGATGCACTGGTCTTGAACCTTAATGAGCAGATCCTCACCGCGCGGCGTGAGCGTTGCGCGGATCGCCTCCTCGAATTCCGGGTACGTCGTGATGACCGAGTTCAGCGCGTAACCCACCGCACCCACCAGCGCGCTGCCGTCGGCATACGGGAACAACTCCGTCAGATCGGCCGGCGGCGCCCCCGCATACGTCCCCACCACGTGAAGATCCGGAGCATACGACGACGCCAACTCCACTGACGACGCCGCGGCGCCCCCGCCCTGCGAATATCCCCAAAAACCAACGGGCCCATGGGGGTCCAGCGACGTGCCGGGCAGTCGCATCGCGGCCCGGCCGGCGTCCAGCATCGCGTTGCCCTCGGCGACCCGGTTGACGTAGGTGTGCAGCCCCGGTGTGCCAAGCCCCTGATAGTCGGTCATCACGATCGCGAAACCGCGCGCGACCATCGTCGCGACGAACAGCTCTTCGTAGTTGAACGCCAAGTCCAGCCACGGCGACCAGTGGATGCCCTGGTTGAACTGCCGCGACGGCGCGCACTGGTCGCCCTGACCCTGGGTGCCCGGGCCGTAAACGATCAACGGCCGCGGCCCCTGCCCTGGCCAGTCGTTGTACGGCTCGAAGTAGGTGCCCGTCACCGCCATCGGGTTTCCACGAGCGTCGGTGCTGCGGTACATGATTCGCGTCCCGGTCGCCATGATCGCGCCCAGCTGACCCGACGGTTCGAGCACCAGCCGCGACGGCTCGGTGCGGATCAGATCGCCAGGCTGGCCCGGCGGTAGCGGATCCGGCGGCGTGTAGAACTCGGCGTACTCGTCTTCGTTGAAGTACAGGTCGTGTCCGTCGTTGCTGGGGTCGGCGAGGACTGTGGGCGCGAAACCCGTTGCTACAACCAGAAGTACAACACCAACGAACCCCACCAGTCCCCGACGCACCCGGGGACCGTAACAGACTCGGTACGGCCGACGGGCAGTTTCTTACTAGCCGGTAAGTTCGACCTGCCGGGCTTACACAGACTGCGCGGGGCCCGCTTGGCAGAGATCAGTAGCGGTAGTGCTCGGGCTTGTACGGGCCCTCCACGTCGACGTTGATGTACTCCGCCTGCTCCTTGGTGAGCTTGGTCAGCGTGCCACCGAGCGCTTCCACGTGGATGCGGGCCACCTTTTCGTCGAGGTGCTTGGCCAGCCGGTACACCGCGTTGTCGTACTCGTCGTTCTTCGTCCACAGCTCGATCTGCGCGATCACCTGGTTGGAGAAGCTGTTGCTCATCACGAACGACGGGTGGCCCGTCGCATTGCCCAGGTTCAGCAGCCGGCCCTCGGACAACACGATGATCGACTTGCCGTTGTCGAAGACCCACTGATCGACCTGCGGCTTGATGTTGATCCGCTTTGCGCCCGAACGCTCAAGTGCGGCAATCTGAATCTCGTCGTCGAAGTGACCGATGTTGCCCAAGATCGCCTGGTCCTTCATCGCCCGCATGTGCGCCAGCGTGATGATGTCCCTGTTGCCGGTCGCGGTGATGACGATGTCGGCGTCGCCGATGGCCTCCTCGACGCTGCGGACGTCGAAGCCGTCCATCAGCGCCTGCAGCGCGTTGATCGGATCTATCTCGGTGACCGACACCCGTGCGCCCTGGCCGGCAAGCGACTCCGCGCAGCCCTTGCCAACATCGCCGTAGCCACAGATCAGCACCTTCTTGCCGCCGATCAGCACGTCGGTGCCGCGGTTGATGCCGTCGATCAGCGAGTGGCGGGTGCCGTATTTGTTGTCGAACTTGCTCTTGGTCACCGAGTCGTTGACGTTGATCGCCGGGAACGGCAATTCACCTGCGGCCTCGAACTGGTACAGCCGCAGCACGCCGGTCGTGGTCTCCTCGGTGACGCCCTTCACCGACTCGGCGATCTTCGTCCACTTGGTCTTGTCGGTCTCGAAGCGCTCCCGGACCAGGTTCAGGAACACCTTCCATTCGGCCGAGTCGTCGTCCTCGGCGGGCGGCACTACACCGGCCTTCTCGTACTGCGCTCCGCGCAGTACCAGCATGGTGGCGTCGCCGCCGTCGTCGAGGATCATGTTGGCGGGC
>Ga0207708_10002758_pt1 | contig 12906 bp, 14 predicted proteins | sample KBSK5101metaG_FD_184340 | JGI IMG/M metagenome (GOLD analysis project Ga0207708, IMG submission 184340) | Corn, switchgrass and miscanthus rhizosphere microbial communities from Kellogg Biological Station, Michigan, USA - KBS K5-10-1 metaG... | ecosystem: Host-associated > Plants > Roots >...
CCGGTACGAGCGCATCCGCGACTACGATTTCGGCCCGGGCGAGACCTACTACCGGCGCACCGAGCCGTTCTGGGCCGAAGTGCGCGCCGCCTGGCGCGACCTGGAGCAGGCGCGCGGGCGCTTCGCAGTGCGCGCCCCGGTGGACCAGGCGCAGCTCTTCATGCCGTTCTTCGACTATGCGCAACGCCTCGCGGAGGGCGCGGCGTTCGATCGCGACGCGGCGCGCACCTTTGTGCGGCGCACGCTGCAGGACAGCTACCTGAACTAGCGGTTGCTTGAGCTGTCGCCGGCGCGCGACGCGCGCAGCGTATCAAAGCAAACAGACCGCGCAGCCGCGGCGCCGTAATGTGTGCGCATGCGACGCATCGACCTGCCGCCGTTCTTTTGCGTGGCGCTCGAGCTCGTCATCGTGCGCTGCCCTCGTTCTTATCCCGTCTACCTGCAAAGCGACGTATGCCTCGCGCGTTTCGATCCGCGCGGCTGGTTCGTGCTGCTGAGCACCGCGTGGGAGTCCGCGCTCGGCTTCGCGCGCGACGAGTTGCACGGGCGTGCGCTGCTCGAGCTGCTGCCGCCGGCCGAGGCGCGCTCCGGTGAGGCAGCATTGCGCCGCATCCTAAATCCGGCCGAAGCCGATCCGCTGGGCCTCAACCTGCGACGCAAGGACGGCAGCCTGCAGCCGATGCGCTGGTACCGGCGCTTCGATCCCTACGATGCGACGCTGTTCGTGGTGGCCGATTCCGCGGCGCTCAAAGTGCCGCAATGTCCCGCGCCATCGTCTCCAGGTCGCGCCTGAGCGCGACGTAGCACTCGCAGCTCGCGGCTTCCAGCCGGGCGCGTTCGGGCACCGCGATGCGCCCGCGCCCGCAGCGGATCACGCCGCGCGCCTGCAGGCGCAGCGCCGTCATGGTGACCGCCTCGCGCCGCAGCCCGAGCGCGACGCCGATCAGCTCGTGCGTGACGGGCAGCTCGGCGCGGCCGGCGCGGTCGACGGCCTGCAGCAGCCAGCGGCACAGGCGCTGCTCGGTGGAATGGCGCGCATTGCACAGGCTGGTCTGCGAAGTCTGGAACACGCGCGACGACACGTAGCGCAGGATCGCGCGCCGCAGCAGCAGGCTGCGCTCGAACACCTCGCCGAGCGGCGCCACGCCCGCGCGATAGCTGCGGCCGGGAATCTGCACGATGGCGTGGCCCGACGCGTGGAAGTCGCCGAGCAGCGCGTTCAGCCCGACCAGCCCTTCCTTGCCGAGCAGCACGTACTCGGCGGTCGCGCCGCGCCGGTCGACGCCGACTTTGGCGACCGCGCTGTCGATCGGGAAATACAGGTGCGTGATGCGCTCGGTCGCGCGGTAGAGGATCCGGCCGGCGGCGAGCTGCACCAGCTCGAGATGGGGAAGCAGCGCGTCCCGCTCTGCCGCGGGGACCGCGGATAAAACGAGATTGCCGGCCGGCCAGCCGTTCTTCGCTAGAGCTGCGGGCATGAGGGCCCTTTCCCAGCAACTGCAATCCCCTACGCATCCATCCTAATACACGAGTATTGCGTGCAAGGTGTCGCGCGTGGCCGCGGCAGACGCCGGGATAACCGAAAAATCGCTTGCTTTTATTTGAGCTGGTAGCTGGCCAGCTAGGTTCGATGCCGGTGTCGATTCCAGCTCAATCCGCTTTCACTCCCGCCTTGCGGATGACCTCGCCCCACTTGGTAATTTCTCTCTTGATGTAGGCCGCGAACTCCTCCGGAGTACTGGTGAGCGGGTCGGTGCCGGTCGCGGCGAGCTTTTCCCTGAGCTCGGGGGCGTGCATTATTTTCACGAGCTCGCCGTTCACCCTGGTGATGACGTTCCTCGGCGTGCCGGCGGGCGCGAGGATGCCGTACCAGGTCGTGACCTCGAAGTCGGGCAGGCCGGCTTCCGCCACCGTGGGTACTTCTGGCAGTGCGGGCGAGCGCTGCGGCGCAACGACCGCGAGCGCGCGCAGCTTGCCGGCCTTGATATGCGGCGCCGCCGCCGGGATGCCGATGAACACGAGGTGGACGTTGCCGCTCAACACGTCCTGCATCGCGAGGTTCACGCCCTTGTAAGGGATGTGCACCAGCCTGGTACCGGCGACCAGGTTGAACAGCTCGCCGGCGAGGTGGTTCGAGGTGCCGGCGCCGCCGGAGCCGAAATTGAGCGCGCCGGGCTTTGATTTCACCGTGGCGATGAATTCCTTCAAATCGCCGGGCATGGAGGGCTGCGTGACCATCACGTTCGGCACCGTGGCGACCAGGCTGATGGGCGCGAGGTCCTTCACCGGGTCGTAGTTCAGCTTCGAGTACAGGGTCGGGCTGATGGCGAGCGAGGGCGCGACCAGCACGATGGTGTAGCCGTCGGGGGCGGACTTGGCTGCGGCCTCTGCGCCGACGTTGCCGCCGGCGCCGCCGCGGTTCTCGGTGACCACCGGCTGGCCGAGGCTGGCCGACAGGCGATCCGCGATCAGGCGGCCGAGGATGTCGGTGCCGCCCCCGGGCGGGAAGGGCAGGATCATGCGCACCGGCTTGGACGGCCACTGGTCCTGGGCCCAAGGGGTTGCGCTGAAGAACAGGCACGCGAGGATAGTGAGCAGGCGCATGGAAATATCTTAACGTGCCGCGATCCGGTATTTGCGTCCGATCCCGCGCGGATCCAGCGCCTGGTCGACGCCGGCCTCGCGCAGCACCCACGCCACGAAGGTGTTGCTGTTCGGGCCCGGCCACATGCGGTAGCGCTCGCACCAGGGGTAGTTGCCCGCGTTCTGCAGCACAGCAGCGATGCGCCGCGCCGGCTCGCCCTCCCAGGCCGCCGCTATGCGCGACGGCCCGCCGCCCACGCCGTCCTCCGGGCGCTTCAGATCGCAGTGCACATGGCCGATGCACGAGCCGCCGGCGTTCTTCGTCTGCCATACTTCCCAGCGGTGGCAGCTGGCCGCGTCGCTGACGACGAACCAGTAGTGCCACGCGAACATGCCGATGAACGGCAACGGTGCGTAGCGCAGCTCGACCTTCAGGGGAGACATGGCAAAGCTAATCTGGATCGCAGGCCTGGCGCTGAGCTTCGCGCTGCATGCACAAGAGTATCCCTCGAAGCCGGTGCGCATCGTGGTGCCGTTCGCCCCCGGCGGCGTCGCCGACAACAGCGCGCGCGTGGTGGCCGAGCCGCTCGGCATCCGCCTCGGCCAGCAGGTGATCGTCGAGAACCGCCCCGGCGCGAGCGGCAACATCGGCACCCAGCAGGTGGCGCAGTCCGCGCCCGACGGCTACACGCTGCTGCTCGGCTTCGACGGCACGATGGTGATCAACCCGCACGTGTTCCCGAAGATCGCGTTCGACACGCTGGCGGATTTCGCGCCGGTGACCAAGCTCGGCGATGCCACGCTCATCCTGGTCGCGCACCCGTCCGCCGGCGTGCGCAACCTGAACGAACTGATCGAAAAGGCGAAGTCGAAGCCATTCCCCTACGGCACTTCGGGCACCGGCGGCACGCCGCACCTTGCCGCCGAGCTCCTCAAGCTGCGCACCGGGGCGCAGCTCGAGCACGTGCCCTACAAAGGCGGCGGCCCGGCGGTGGTCGACGTGCTCGGCGGGCAGATCCCGCTGGTGTTCACGGCGATCGCGAGCGCGCAGCAGTACGTGCGCGGCGGACGGCTGGTCGCGCTCGGCGTGCCGAGCGCGAAGCGCTCGGGCGCGCTGCCGGACGTGCCGACCTTCCAGGAGAGCGGCGTCGCCGGCTTCGACGTGTCGTCCTGGACCGGCATCTTCGCGCCGGCGAAGACACCGCCGGCGATCGTCGCGAGGCTGCAGAAAGAGCTGGGCGCGGTCCTGCAATCGCCCTTCGTGAAAGAGCGCTACGCCACGCTCGGCATCGAGCCGGTGGGCAATGCGCCGGAGGATTTCGCCGCCCAGGTGCGCGCCGACCTCGCGCGCTGGCAGGAAGTCGTCAAGGCTGCGAACGTGAAGGTCGAGTAGCCGCTATTGCGGCTTGCAGTCGGGCTGCGCGTCGCGTGCCGGAATGGAGAGCAGCCCGCCGCGCAGCGTGCGCAGCACCAGCCGATTGCACTGGTCGTCGAGCAGTTCCGCGCGCTCCATCCTCTCGGTGCCGCCGATCATGTAGCGGTGGGTGCGCTGGGCGCCGCTCTCCCGGCTGCCGGCCGAGGCCCCGTTCAGCGCAATCTCGAGCGAGTGGGCGAAGAGCGCAGCGCTTTCTTCTTTCAGGCCGCGGCCCTCGTTCCCGGTCCAGAATTCGAACAGGTCGTCGCTTTCCGTCGGCCGCGACACGACCCGCACTACGGTCTGAGAGGCGGGTGTCTCGCCAGCGCGGGGCGCAAAGATCAGGATGGTGTTGTCGAGGATGATGGCGCGCTGGTCCTGGGTCATGGCGAATTCCGGCGCGCTCACCAGGAGCCACTCGCCCTCCGCCTTGGCGTCCGCGGCGATCAGCTTCTTCGTGCCGCCGCCGGAGAGCTTCGCCAGCCCGGCCTGCATCAGCTCACGGTTCTGGTAGGCGCCGAGAACCGGCTGGTAGCGTTGCAGCACGCGGTCGGCGGTCTCCTGGATCTGCCGCTTCTGGCGGTCCTGCGCTTCGCTCGCTACCGCGGCGTGCGTCAGCACCGCCGCGATCCCGACCAGCAGGTTCGGCGCGGGATACATCATCTGCATGCCGCCGGCGCCCGCGGCATCGAAGCTGGCGAGGCCGCGGTACACGACCTTTTCGTCCTTGGGCAGCCGCAGCGACCAGCTCGCGTCCTTCGGCATCGACGTCGGCGTCTGCGCCTGCGCGGTGAACGCAAGCGCGCCGAACGCGGCCGCGACGACGAGCGCCGCGCCGCGCTTCATTGGCTGAACGGCTTCTTGAACTGGTCCTTGCCGGTCTCCACCGCCTGGAAATAGGCGTTGGTCAGCCCCGGATACTTCGGCGGCTCGTCCCACTTGCCGTCGGCGCTGCGGATGATGCGCACCCGCTCATGCCACTCGTAGGTGTTGTTGTTCAGGTTGACCAGGTATCCCTGGCCGATCAGCATGCCCTTGGGCTCGCTGGTCGGGACATAGGCCGAGTACGAGCGCTCGAAGCCGACCATGACGATGTTGATCACCAGCAGCTTGTCGACGTCGAAGCGCTTCTTGAGCGGCGTGTGGTCCTTGCGCGCGACGTTGGTTCCGGTCGCGGTGGCGTCGGGCAGCGTGTCGATCTTCAGCTCCTCCGCGATCACCTTGACGTTGCCGCCCTTCTTGCGGATCAGGTCGGCCACTTCGTTCTTCAGGCCGGCCAGGTCGTCTGTCGGCAGCGCCTGCGTATACGTGGTGAGCGAGGTATTGCCTGCGGTCGCCGCCGCCAGGCACAGCAGGCAGCCTGCGCCCGGGAACTGGGTGTCGGGCTTGGGCATTGCGGTCATCACGACCCCGATGCGGCCGGACTGTGTGCCGACCGCGTCCTGGCCAAGGGACACCGGCGGTTGAAGCGGTGCAACGCACCCGCTGAGAAAAACCACGGCAACAGCGAGCAATGCGGCGGTGAACCTGGTCATCGACCCCTCCCATGGGTAAGCCAAGTGCTGCCTGTTTTCGCGAAGATAGCGGAGGGTGCGGCGAAAAATCAACCGTGGCGCGCAGGCAATACTGCCTAGAAGACCGCGATTGTGGTCTTGCCGCGACGGTCGATCGAGCCGCGGTACATGCCTTCGCTGTTGAACGGCATCGCTACGTTCCCGCGCCGGTCGACCGCGATCAGCCCGCCGTCGCCCCCGAGCCGGGCCACGTTGCGCAGCGCTGCCCGTGCCGCCGAAGCCAGCGATGCGCCGCGGTAGCGCATGCGCGCGGCCGTGTCGTACGCCACCGCCGCGCGAATGAACGCTTCGCCCAGGCCAGTTCCGGAAACCGCGCAGGCCCGGTTGTCGGCGTAGGTGCCCGCGCCGATGAGCGGCGAGTCGCCGATGCGCCCGGGCAGCTTGCCCGTATAGCCGCCGGTGGAGGTGGCGGCGGCTAGGTTGCCGTCCTGGTCGAGTGCCACCGCGCCCACGGTACCGTGGTAGTTCTTCAGATTTCTGTCCAGGGCCGATTGCTGGCGCTCGGTCTTGAAATACTCGGGCGGCTCGAGCCTGAGGCCGTGCATTTCCACGAAGCGCTCGGCGCCCTCGCCAGCGAGAAGCACATGCCGCGTCTTCTCCATCACCAGCCGCGCGGCGAGCACCGGATTGCGAATGCGCCGTACCGCGGCCACCGCGCCGGCGCGCAAATCCTCGCCATCCATCAACGCCGCGTCCATCTCGATTTCGCCGTCGGCGTTGAAGCACGAGCCGCGTCCGGCGTTGAAGAGCGGCGAGTCTTCCAGGATCACCACGGCTGCGGTCACCGCATCCACCGCCGTTGTTTGCTGATAAGCAGCTTCCAGAGCCTGCTTCAGCACGGCCACGTGCTGCTGGCCGGGTTTGTCGCGGCGCGTGACGCCTGCGCCGCCGTGGAGGGCGATGACCTTCATGAAGCCCGCAGTGTGACGTAGTGCCGCAGCCTTGACACACCTTTACAGCGCGCTACGAACTCTGACCCACAATGATCCAGAAAGGAAAATTCTGCGTCGGCGACGAGGCTACGCTTGGCAATGCACGCAGTTCGCCCAAGCAGGCGCGCTCTCGGCTTTACGATCGTCGAGGTGCTCATCGTCGTTGCCATCGTCGGCATCCTGGCGGGGATCGCCATTCCTGCCTACATGGACTACCGAGAGAGGGCGCGCGTAAAGCACGCCATAACCGAGCTCACCGTGCTCAGCCTGCTGATCAACCAGTATCAGATCGATCGGGGCCAATATCCGCCCACCCTGGCCGCGGTCGCCAATGCCAGCAAGCCCGATCCCTGGGGCCGGCCTTACGTCTATCTCAACCTGCAGGACCCCGCGCTCAAGGGCAAGGGACAGTTCCGGAAGAACAAGAATCTGGTGCCGATCAACTCGGACTACGATCTGTACAGCGTCGGCAAGGACGGGGTGAGCAGCGGGCCGCTCACCGCGGGGCCGAGTCGCGACGACGTAATCCGCGCGAACGACGGCGGCTTTTTCGGCCTGGCAAGAGACTACGAGCCGTGATGCACCTCGGCACATTCGGCACGCGGGTCTCGCGGCGAATGGTCGGGCTGTTCGTTGCGTGCGCGGTGTTGCCGGTGGCCGCGGCATTGTTCACCGGCTACGGGCAGGTCCACGAAGCGCTGGTGTGGCAGCGGGTAATCATGCTGCGCGACGCCGCCGCCAGCTACGGCGCCGCGCTGGTCGATCGCCTGAATGCGGCCGACGCGGTGGCGCGCTCCGGCGCCTTCGAGGAGGCTGGCTATTTCCGCGCCGGCGTGGTGCTCGAGCCAGGCGGCGGGCGCACGGTGCTGTTCGGCGACACCTCGCACCTGCCGGGCCGGCGTGAGCTCGCCGGGCTCGACAAGCGGCTGGCAAGCGGCGCGAGCGGCCTCGCGGTCGCGAGGCAGGCCGACGGCAGCACGGCGCTCTGGCTGGTGCGCGACCGCGGCGCGCGCCGCCACGCGCTCGAGCTCGATCCGAAATACCTGTGGGCGGTGGATGAGCTTTCCTATCTGACGGAGGTGTGCGTGCTCGGGCCCGATGCCGTGCCGATGACCTGCACGCGGCCGCTGCCCGATGCCGCCCTCGCCGCGCTGCGCTCGCGCATCGGGCAGCAGCCGCATGGCGACATCGCGTGGACCTCCGAGAGCACCCGCTACCTGAGCGGCTTCAACGAAATCTTCCTGCTCGGCCGTTTCGGCGCCGGCTCCTGGACCATCGTCGCGAGCCAGCCCGAGTGGCACGTGCTCGCGCCGGTGAAAGCGGTGGGCGGGCTGGTGGTTCCGGTGCTGCTGCTGGCGCTGCTCGGCGCGGCGCTGGTCGGCGTGGTCCAGGTGCGCCGCACGCTCGCGCCGCTGCAGCCGCTGACCGACGCCGCCGGCCGCATCGGCGCCGGCGACTTCTCGACGCGCGTTCCGGTGGAGCGCAACGACGAGTTCGGCGCGCTCGCCGGCGCGTTCAACTCGATGTCGTCGCGCCTCGGCCGTCAGTTCAACTCGCTCACGGCGCATGCCGAGATCGATGCGGTGATCCTCTCCGGCGTCGACCTGCCGCGCCTGGTGGCCATCGTGCTCGAGCGCATGGCGCAGCTCGCGCCCGCCGACCGGCATTTCCTGCTGCTGCCGAATGACGAGGCGCCTTCCGGCTACCTCCTGCACCTGGCGACCGGCGTCGTGGCGCTCGAGCTGCCGGCGGAAGAAATCAAGCGCCTGCTCGCCGCGCCGGGCGGCGCCGAAGGGCTTTACGGCGTCACGGCGGCCCGGGTGTTCGCGCTGCCCATCGTGCTGCACGCACACCTCGCCGGCGCGATCGTGCTTGCGTATGACGATGCTGCGCGGCAGCCGGCGCCCGAAGAGATCCCGCTGCTGCGCGATCTTGCCGATCGCGTGGCCGTGGCCCTCGCGACGGCAAAGCGGGATCACGAGCTGCAGCGCCGCGCGCACTTCGATTCGCTCACCGAGCTTCCCAACCGGGCGCTCGGCCTGGAGGAGCTGTCGCGCGCGGTGTCGTCGGCCGAGCGCAGCCGGCGCTCGCTCGCGGTGCTGTTCGTCGACCTCGACGGCTTCGCCGATGTGAACGACAGCGTGGGCCATGCCGCCGGCGACCAGCTGCTGATGCAGGCGGCGGCGCGGCTGCGCCGCTGCGTGCGACAGTCGGACATCGTCGCCCGGCTGGGCGGCGACGAGTTCGCGGTGGTGCTGCCCGAGGTGCGCGATGCGGTCGACGCCGTCAAGGCGGCGCGCAACGTGATCGAGGCGCTCGCGGCGCCGTTCCCGGTCGGCACCAACGTGTTCGTGTCGGCGTGCGTCGGCATCGCGCTCTATCCGAGCGACGGCGCAACCGCGGAGGAGCTGCTGCGCCACGCCGACCTGGCGATGTACCACGCCAAGTCCAGCGGCCGCGGCCAGGTCGCCTTCTTCGAGCGCTCGATGAACGCCGAGATCCGCCGGCGCATGGAGCTCGAGCGCGAGCTGCATACCGCGCTCGACGAGGACCAGTTCCTGCTGCATTACCAGCCGCAGCTCGAGCTGAAGACCGGCCGCATCGTCGGCGCCGAGGCGCTGCTGCGCTGGATGCATCCGCAGCGCGGCCTGGTGATGCCGCTGCAGTTCATCGGCTTCGCCGAGTCGAGCGGCATGATCGAGGACCTCGGGCGCTGGGCGCTGCGCGCCGCGGCGGCGCAGTTCGTCACCTGGCGCGCGCAGGGCGTGCAGCTCGACTACGTCTCGGTCAACGTCTCGGCGCGCCAGTTCCGCAACCCCGAGTTCACCGCCACCGTGGCAAGCGCGCTGCGCGAATACATGATGCCGGCGGCGGCGCTGCGCCTGGAGCTCACCGAGAGCACGGTGATGGATCACGCTGCGGCGGCGGCCAACATCGCCGGCCTCACCGCGCTCGGCACGCCGCTCGAGCTCGACGATTTCGGCACCGGCTACTCCTCGCTCGCGCAGCTGCAGCGCCTTCCGATCGCCACCATCAAGATCGACCGCGCCTTCATCCGCGACCTCGAGGTCGAGCGCAGCGCGCAGGCGATGGTGCGCGCCACCATCGACATGGCGCACGCGCTCGGCAAGTCGGTGGTCGCCGAAGGCGTGGAATACGCCGGGCAGCTGGCGCAGCTGCGCGCCATGGGCTGCGACCTGGTGCAGGGCTTCTTCATCAGCCCGCCGGTGAATCCGGGCAAGCTCTCCGAGCTGCTGCGCGCGCGCTCGAGCGCGGGCTCGGCGATCGATCAGTCGATCACGCGCCTCTGACGCACGGCTTCAGCGCGCGGGCGAGGCGGATTTCGGCATGCCGCGCACCACGTCCTTCGACGAGCGCGCGCTGAGATAGGAAACCTGGTCCTTGGCGAGCGCGAGCTCGCCGCGCAGCTGCTCGCCGGACGCCTGCGCGGTCTCGAGCGAGCTGCGCACGGAGTCGCGCTCCGCGGTCAGGCGCTCGGTCGCCACCTTCAGCTCCTTGGCCTCCTTCGCGGCGGCGGCGACATCCTGCGCCGCCTTCTTCACGTCGGCGCGCGCCTTGTCCAGGTTGCTGCGCGCGATCGTAAGCTCGCTGCGCAGGCGGTCCGCTTCGCTCGCCTTCTGCCACGCAAAAAACCCGGCGCCAAGCGCCGCCAGCACGGCGAGGCCCGCCACCACGGCCACCATTGCAACACCTGCTTGCCTGCGCATTATTCCCCCGTCATTCTTTCAACGGTCGCTATCCTAACTTCAATCGGATGGTTTGTTCCACGGGCCCTAGAGGCCCAGATACGCCTGCCGCACGCGCTCGTTGTGCAGCAGCTCGCTGCCCGCGCCGCTCATGACGATGCGGCCGTTCTCCAGCACGTAGGCGCGGTTCGAGATGCGCAGCGACACCGCGACATTCTGCTCCACCAGCAGGATGGTGAGTCCGCGCTCGTTGAGCAGGCGGATGCTGTGCAGCACTTCCTGCACGATCAGCGGGGCGAGGCCGAGCGAGGGCTCGTCGAACATGATCAGCTCGGGCGCGCCCATCAGGCAGCGGCCGATGGCGAGCATCTGCTGCTCGCCGCCGGACATGGTGCCGGCGAGCTGGTCCTTGCGCTGCTCGAGCTTCGGGAACATGGCGAACACCTCGCGCAACGTGTTCTGCGCGCCGGCGCGCGCCCGCGGCAGCATGGCGCCCATCTGCAGGTTCTCGAGCACGGTGAGGGTCGGAAACACCTGGCGGCCTTCGGCGACTTGGCCGATACCCAGATTGCAGATGTGGTGGGATTCGCGGCCAGTGATGTCCTCTTCCTGGAACCTGATCTTTCCCCTCCGGGGTGGCTCCATCCCTGCAATGCAGCGGATGAGCGACGACTTGCCGGCGCCGTTCGCGCCGACGATGGCGACGATCTCGCCCCTGCCGACCTCGAGGCTGACGTCGGCAAGAGCCTGCGCGTCGCCGTAGTAGAGATCGAGGTTGCGGATCGAAAGCATCAGATCTTCGTCTCTTCGCCGAGGTAGCACTCCAGCACCGCCGGGTCGCGCACCACCTGCTCGGGCGTGCCGCGCGCGATCACCACGCCGTGGTGCAGCACGCCGATGTGCCTGGCGAGCGCCATCACCGCGCGCATCACGTGCTCGATCAGCAGGATGGTCAGGCCTTCGGCGCGGTTGATGTCGCGGAACACTTCGACCATCTGGTCGCATTCGGTCGGCCGCAGCCCGGCCATCACTTCGTCGAGCAGCAGCAGGCGCGGGCGGGTGGCGAGGGCGCGCGCGACCTCCAGCCGCTTGCGGTCGGGCAGGGTGAGCGAGGACGCGGGAAGATGGGCCTTCGCGTCCAAGCCCAGTTTTTTCAGGATCGTTCCGGAAAAAATCCTGGCTTCAGAAACATTCTTCGAACGGTGCAAGGCCCCGACGACGACGTTGTCGAGCACCGTTAATCCTGCGAACGGCTTGACGAGCTGGAAGGTGCGGCCGATGCCGGCGGCGCACACCTGGTCAGGGCGCAGCCCGTCGATGCGCTTGCCCTCGAACACGATCTCGCCGCCGTCCGGAGCGTAGACACCGGCGATCAGGTTGAAGATGGTGGTCTTGCCCGCTCCGTTCGGGCCGATCAGGCCGTTGATGCCGCCCGCGGGGACTTCGAACGACGCGTCGTTGACCGCGCGCAGTCCCCGGAACGACTTCGAGACGTGGCGCACTTCAAGCACGGATCTTCAGCCTCTTCGCGATGGCCGGCCAGATGCCGTGCGGCAGGAACATCACCACCGCCAGCAGCACCAGGCCGTAGAACACCTGCTTGATGCCGGGGATCTCCCAGCCGAGCGCGGCGAGCGCCTCGGTGATGCCGTCGGAAAGCAAAGTCAGAACCGCGGCGCCGAAGATCGGGCCGAACAGCGTGCCGATGCCGCCGATCACCGGGCCGAGGATCAGCTCGATCGAGCGGTTCATGCTGAAGATCTCGTGCGGGAAAAGGTTGTTGTAGTAGAAGGCGAAGAACACGCCGGAGATCGAGGTCATCGCCGCGCTCAGCGCGACCGCGGCCATCTTCCAGCGGAAGGTGTTGATGCCGAGCGCCTGCGCGGCTTCCTCGTTCTCGCGGATCGCCTGCCAGTAATAGCCCGCCCTTGATTTCAAGAGGAAATAACAACCGAGAAACGCAAGGGCCGTGAGCAACAGCATGGAGTAGTAATACATGAGCGGCGGGCCGCGGAAGTTGAGCACGTCCCAGGTATCGCGCTGCGCCACCTTGAGGAACATGCCGCCGGGACCGCCGAGCCAGTCGAGGTGGTCGAAGCCGATGCGCGTGAACTCGGCGAAGGCGATCGTGAGCAGCGCGAAGTACACGCCCGAGATGCCGAAGCGGAAGGCGAGGAAGCCGATCACCAGCCCGAGCGCCACGCACAGCAGCATCGCCACCCACAGTCCGGCCCAGGGCCCGATGCCGTAGTGGAAGAAGATCGCGCCCGCCGCGTAAGCGCCGACGCCGACGTAGAGCGAGTGGCCGAGCGAGAGCTGGCCGGCGAAGCCCATCATCACGTTCCACGCCTGGCCGGTGTAGGCGAAGTAGAGGATCAGGGTCGCGACCGAGAGCCAGTACGGCCCGGCGACGGCGGGCAGCGCGAGCATCAAAACTGCCAGGATTCCCAGGTAGACGAATTCCTTCTTCATCGCCTTCCCAGCAGGCCTTGCGGCCGCAGCAGCAGCACCAGGATCAGCAGGCCGAAGCTGAACATGCTCTTCGCCGAGGGCGTGATGAAGAGGCCGGCGAGCGCCTCCGACACGCCGATCAGCACGCCGCCGAGCAGCGCGCCGGTCATCGAGCCCAGGCCGCCGACGATGACGATCACGAAAGCGAGCAGCGTGTAGTAGGGGCCGAGCGGCGGCGTGACGTC
>Ga0207708_10002759_pt1 | contig 12905 bp, 8 predicted proteins | sample KBSK5101metaG_FD_184340 | JGI IMG/M metagenome (GOLD analysis project Ga0207708, IMG submission 184340) | Corn, switchgrass and miscanthus rhizosphere microbial communities from Kellogg Biological Station, Michigan, USA - KBS K5-10-1 metaG... | ecosystem: Host-associated > Plants > Roots >...
CCGTTGGACGATCGCGTGCGGGAGCGGATCGTCGCGGAGACGCACGGCAACCCGCTCGCGTTGTTGGAGTTGCCGCGGGGGTTGACGCCGGCCGAGCTGGCGGGCGGGTTCGGTTTATTGGACGCGCCCGGGCTATCGGGACGGATCGAGGAGAGTTTTCGCCGCAGGCTCGCGAGTCTGTCGGCGGAGACCCAGCGGCTGTTCCTGGTCGCGGCGGCAGATCCGGTCGGCGATCCGGTGCTGGTGTGGCGGGCGGCCGACCTTCTCGGCATCGGGGTCCAGGCGGCTGCCGAGACCGACGGGCTGCTTGCGATCGGCGCGCGGGTGACCTTTCGTCACCCGCTGGTCCGCTCGTCGGTGTACCGCGCGGCGTCGCCCGAGGAGAGGCAGGCGGTGCATCGCGCGCTGGCGGACGCGACCGATCCTGAGATCGATCCCGATCGCCATGCTTGGCATCTTGCCCAGGCCACGCCGGGGCTCGACGAGACCGTCGCGTCCGAGCTTGAGCGCTCGGCCGGCCGCGCTCAGGCTCGTGGAGGGTTGGCGGCGGCGGCGGCGTTCCTCGAGCGTGCCTCTGCGCTGACGCTCGAGCCCTCGAGTCGGGCCAGGCGCGCGCTCGCCGCAGCGCAGGCGAAGCACCACGCCGGTGCGTTCGACGCGGCACTCCGACTGGTTGGCATCGCAGAGTCGGGACCGCTGAACGATCTCCAGCGCGCCCAGGTCGAGCTGCTGCGTGGTCAGATCGCGTTCTCGCTGGGCCGCGGTAGCGACGCTCAACCCTTGCTGCTCAAGGCCGCCAAGCGGCTCGAACCACTCGATCGGAGACTCGCCCGTGAAACCTATCTAGAAGCCCTCAGCGCCGTGTTCTTCCCCGGCCTTCTGGCGAGCGGCGAGAGTGTACTGGAGACCGCCCAGGCCGCCAGGGTGGCGCCTCCACCGTCTCAGCCTCCGCACGCGTCTGATCTGCTGCTGGATGGCCTGGCGGTGCTGGTCACAGAGGGATACGCCGCAGGAACACCGATGTTGAGAAGGGCGGTCAATGCCTTCCGGGCCGAAGACATCCGCCGAGAGCAGGGGCACCGGTGGCTGTCGCTCGCATCCCGCGTCGCGGCATTCTTGTGGGACGATGAGGCCTGGGACGCGATCTCTACGCGCTTCGTTCAGCTCGCGCGTGATGCCGGTGCGCTGAGCGCGCTCCCCTTGGCACTCACCTCACGCGCGGGGGTGCATGTCTTCGCGGGGGAGTTCGCGATGGCCGCGTCGTTGATCGCGGAGGTGGCGGCGGTCAACGAGGCGACGGGTGGCAGCCTCGCACCGTGGTCCGCGCTGGCACGGGTGAGCTTCGAGGGCCGGGAAGCCGAGGGCTTCCAGCTGATCGAGGCCGCCACGAGGGAGGTGGTGCGTCGCGGCGAGGGACAGGGGCTGACGTTCGTTCACTGGGTAACGGCTGTGCTCCATAACGGTCTGCGTCGTTATGGGGAGGCTCTCGCGGCGGCGCAGCAGGCCGGCGAGGACACTCACCCCTCGTGGTGGCGCAATTATGGCTTGGTCGAGCTGATCGAGGCGGCCGTCCGGAGCGGGAAGCCGGAGCATGCTGTCGATGCCTTCGGCCAGCTGTCGCAGGCAACCGGGGCCAGTGGCACCGACTGGGCGCTCGGCGTCGAGGCCCGCTCGCGGGCGTTGCTCAATGACGGGGAAGCTGCCGAGGTGCTCTACCGCGAGGCGATCGAGCGGCTCGCCCGCACCCGCATCCGCGTCGAGCTCGCCCGCGGTCATCTCCTGTACGGCGAATGGCTGCGGCGCGAGCGCCGCCGGCGCGACGCGCGCGAGCAGTTGCGAACAGCCCACGAGCTATTTACGGAGTTCGGCATGGAAGCATTCGCCGAACGCGCCCGGGTCGAGCTCGAGGCGACCGGCGAGCACGCCCGCAAACGGACCGTCGAGACCGGCGACGACCTGACCCCACAGGAAGCACAGATCTCCCGCCTCGCCGCCGACGGTGCCACCAACCAAGAGATCGCCACCCAGCTGTTCGTCAGCCCCAGCACTGTCGACTATCACCTGCGCAAGGTATTTCGCAAGCTCGGGGTCAAATCCCGCACCCAACTCGCGCGTGAGTTGCTCCAACCGGGCACCCGCCGCGAGCCCGCGGCGCGGGAGTCTTGACGCGCACCCACCGCGGCTGATCTCGGGTGGCCGATGCCCGCGTGCCGTGACGCCAGACGAGTTCGGAGTCGCCCGCGTTCCGGGTGACCGACTACGCATTTTCGTGGTTCCGCACGTGATTCGATCCTCGCTCGTCGCTCGCACATTCGCGCTCACCACAAACCGCCGCAGGAGCAAACAATGACGCGCGAGACGCCGAACTCGGCCACGCGGCGTGCGTCGTCGTCCGATGCGATTTGCTCACTTCGCAGGAGGACGCTGCGGCGGGTCGGGTCGCCGCCAGTTTCCAAGTAACGAGCGGGTCCACTCCCAGTCACACGCGAGTCCCGCCTAGCGGGCGAGAACGTGAGCTGTGTCGGCGCACCGTGAACGAGGCTGTCGTTCTCCCTGTCGCACGAAGCGGGCTCGAGCCGGACCGATGCATCGGGTGCGACACCGGGCGCGGACGATGTGCGGGCGTCGTCTGACTGTCCTCTGCCTCGGGCGAATCGCGAGGCGCTGCCGCGTGCTATTCGCGGCAGCGGACCTGCGCGTCGCCGCTGAACAGCCGCCGACACGGCGGGAGCCGACGGTGGATGCGTGCTGCGCGCACGACGGCGCGCACCGCAAGGATGACGACGTCGGGCTGTCCGTCGCGCTGCTGGACGAAGTGATCGCTGCGCACGGCGACCACGTGGACATGGTCGCTGGACAGCTCGGCGAGCTCGTCCTGCATCGTCGTCCACAGGCGGTCCAGGGCCCGTGCCGGCGTCGGCGGCACGACGCGATGCCAGTCCTCGTGTGTACCGGCCGTGACGACGGCCAGCGGCGTGTCACCGAGCGTCCGCACGCCGCGCGCGAGCGCCGCGCCGGCCGCGAGGTCGACCCCGTCCTGGACCGGCCGGAACACCGCGCGGCGCACCGAGGGCGCGACGGACCTGGGCCAGATCGCCAGCTGACGTCGCGTCGCGTCGCGGCCGCGGGCATCGACGAGGACGAGGCCGGCCGTCTCGTCGGCGTGCTCGTGGGCGAACAACTCGGCGAGCATCCCGCCGTAGGAATGCCCGACGAGCACGTAGGGCCCCGGCAGGCGCGCGGCGTGCAGCAGTCGCTGCAGGTCGTCGACCTCGTCGCCCGCGTCATGGATGCCGCGCCTGGCCACGCTGTAGCCCAGGCCCGCGCGGTCATACGCGCACGTCCTCGCCGAGCGGCCCAGCTGGGGCTGGACGTCGCGCCAGGTCTGGCTGTCACCCGGGAAGCCGGCCTCGAGGACCACCGTCGGCGTGCCCGAGCCCACGCAGGTCAGGTAGAGGGTCCGGTGGGCGCCGATGGCGACGAGCCTGCCCGGGCCGAGAACGGCTGCCGCAGCCGGCGCGGTCGTCGTGCGCTCGCTGCTCCGGCCCGTCTGGCCGTGGTCGCCGCACGACACCGCGAGGGCCGACGCCGCGACGAGCGCGAGTAGTCGACGGCGGCGCGTCGTCCTCTCGCGCTCGCGATCGCGGCGTACAAGCGCGGTCATGAGTGCCTTCCGACGGGTCGGTTGCGGCAGAGCGCGGACCGCCGGATCCAGCCGCGCGGATGGAGCGTGGCGCGGTGGATGCGGCCGATGCCGAATGCCCACCGTCCGGACGCGCTGTCGCGCTCGATGTCGAACGCGTCGCCCCGGTGCAGGACGCCGATCGGCCCGTCCCCGGGGCGGCGCCACAGCTGTGCGGCACCGGCGCACACGAAGCGGCGCGGGGAGGCAACGCTGCGCCCACGGGCTGATCCGCCCGGGACCGATCCGGAACGCGCGAGCGAACCGCAGTAGGCGAGCTCCTCCAGCCGCGAGATCGCGATCTGGGCTCGCCGTGTCCCCAGCACACTCTGGTCGGCGTTGATCGCGACGATCGCCTGGCGCGCGCCGTTCCGGCTGGAGTCGGCCTCCGTCTCGTAGCCGAGCGTCTCGCCGCCGTGCCCCCACGAGGGACCGCAGCCATGGGGCGTCTCGACGAGTCCGAGACCCCATCGCTGCCCGTCGAACGGGAGCGCGGGACGCATCGCGGCGAGGAGTCGCGGGGGCAGGAGCCGCCCTCCGAGCAGCGCGCGATAGAAGCTCGCGAGGTCGTCGGCGGTCGAGACGAGCGCGCCGGCCGCCCAGGCGAACGACTGCCCGATGTCGCTGATGTCGAGCGGCTTCCGCGCACCGTGGTAGCGCGTGTAACCGTGTGCGTGGCGTCCGGCGATGCGCGGCCCGGCGTCGAGGCTGGTGGCCCTGAGGTGCAAGGGCGCGACGATGCGCCGGCGCACCTCGTCGGCGAGCGGCCGTCCGGTCGCCGCCTCGACGATCAGGCCCAGCGCGATGTAGCCGGTGCTCGAGTAGGCGAAGCCGGCCCCCGGCGCGAACAGGGGCGGGTGGGTCGTCGCGCGGGAGATCAGTTCGCGCGGAGCCCAGGTACGGCGCGGGTCGTCGAACAGGCCGCGGACGAACACGTCGTCGGCGTAGTCGGGGAGGCCGCTCGTGTGGCTCAGCAGCTGCCGGATCGTGATGACCGCGCCGCCCGGGACGAGCCCGGGCAGCCGGCGCTCGATCGGGTCGTCGAGGCCGAGCCTGCCCTCGGCGGCGAGCTGCAGGACGACGGTGGCGACGAACGTCTTTGTCACGCTGCCGACCCGGACGCGGTCGCCGGCGCGCATCGGCCGCCGGGTTACCAGGTTGCCAAGGCCGCTCGCGAGCCGCACCGCGTGGCGGTCGTCGCGGACGAGCACGATCGCGCCGGGCGCGCCGCTGCGCACGACGGCATCGAGCGCGCGTTGCAGCTCGGCGCGGTCTGGACGGTACGGCGTTGACGCGCGGCTTGCCGTCACTGCGGTCAGCGCGAGCACGGCGGTCACGGTGAGCGTGAGCGCGCTGATGCGCGCGATGGTGGCGTGGAGTCGTGGCATGGTGGTTCGCTCGGTCGGTTGGGTGCTAGGGGCAGGTCGCGATGCGCGTGAGGCGGTCGACGGCGCGCGCGGCCCGCGGGGGCAGGCCGAACAGCCCCGCTCCGGAGAGCGACCCGGTGGCGTTGGCGAGCACGACGACCTGACGCTTTCCGCTGCGGCTGTTGAGCGCGTCGGCCACGTAGCCGGGGCTGGCGCCGGTGTGGCCCCAGAGCGCGCCGCACGGCTCGCGCACCCTCAGCAGGCCGAGCCCGTACCCGGTACCGGGCCCGAGCTGCGGGGCGGCGACAGTCGTCTGCATCACCGCGAGCAGGTCCGGACGGACGAGCCGGCCGCCGAGCAGGGCCCGGAAGAAGCGGGCGACGTCGTCGGCGTCGGAGACGAGCGCGCCGGCCGCCCACTGCACCGACGGACTGCCGACGGTGACGTCCTGGAGCGGCCGCAGGAAGTACCCGTGCGCGTGCGGGCCGGCGATGTCAGGGCCGGCCGGGAGGGTCGTCGCGCGCAGCCGCAGGGGCGCGAGGATGCGCCGTTCGATCTCGGCGGCGAGCGGGCGTCCCGTGACGCGCTCGATGATGAGGCCAAGCACGAAGTAGTTCGTGTCCGAGTACGACCAGCCCGCTCCGGGGGCGAACATCGGCGGGTGCGCGGTGGCGATCGCGATGATCTCGCGCGGCGCCCACGCCCGGAGCGGATCGCGTGAGGCCTGGGTGACGAAGTCGCGGTCGGCGCCGAAGGCGAACAGCCCGCTGGTGTGGTTGAGCAGCTGGCGCACCGTGATCCGCTCGCCGTCCGGGACGAGCCCGGGGAGCCAGCGCGCGACCGGGTCCTCAAGCGTGAGACTGTGCTCGGCGACGAGCTGCAGGACGACGGTGGCGACGAACGACTTGGTGATGCTGCCGACGCGAAAGCGGTCTCCCGCTCGCATCGGCCGCTTCGACCGCAGGGCGCCGTAGCCGGCGGTGAGGCGGGTCGTCCGGCCGCCCGCGCGGACGAGCGCCACGGCACCCGGCACCCCGGCGGCGACGACCCGGTCGAGGGTGCGCTGAAGCTCGGCGTCGCGTGGGTGCCGCCCTTGGTCGCCCGCCGCGCTTGCCGCCGCGCAGGGCGCGGCAGCGAGCGCGAGTAGCGCCAGCGGCATCGCGATGTTCCTGGTCGGGATCATGACGCGTCTCCTTCGGGTGTCCGTGGGGAGCGCGCCGCGTCACTCGTACTGCAGGGCGTGCAGGACGTCGAGACGTGACGCGCGGCGGGCGGGCGGGATGGCGGCGAGCGCGCCCGCGAGCGCGGCGACCGCCGTGCAGGCGAGGAGCGCTCCGGCCGGCAGGTGCAGGCCGAGCCCCTGGTCGGCGAGCCCGCCGGTGACGATCGCGGCCAGGAGCACGCCGAGCGGCAGCCCGAGTGCCGCGCCGATGAGCGCGGTGATCACGCTCTCGTGGCGGATCATGCGCCGCGCCTGGCGCCGGCTCATCCCGATGGCGCGCAGCATGCCGAGCTCGCGGGTGCGCTCGAGGACGGACAGGATCATCGTGTTGACCATCCCGAACAGGCTCACGACGACCGACAGCGCCAGCAGGACGTAGAGGAGCACGAGGGTCTTGTCGAGCTCCCTCTGGTCGTTCGCGATCCACGCGGCCTTCGTGTCGAGCCGGGCGTCGGGGAACGGCGCGAGGGCGCCGGCGAGACGCGCCGTCGAGGCCGTGCCCGCGACGAACGTGTACGCGTTGCGGGGCTGCGGGAACGTCCGGTCGAACGCGGCCTGGCCGATCACGATGCCGCTGATCAGGCCCTCGACCGGCGCGGCCTTGTAGGTCGCCGTGACCGGGATCCGTCGTGTCGCGCCGTTCGCCGTCTGCAACGTCAACCGGCTGCCGATCGTCAGGCCGTGGTCCTCGGCATAGCTGTCGGGCACCATCGCGCCCGTTCCGAGGCCTCGTAGGCCGGACCCACGCCTGAGCTCGAACCGGTAGACGCGGCCGATCGTCGCGGGGTCGACCCCGAACACGTCGGTGGTCGCGCCAAGCACGCGGGCCTTGTCGCTGCGCACGCTCGAGGCGACCGTGACGCCCGGCGTCTCGGCGATCGCTCGCCCGGCGGCCGCGGGGAAGACGCCGGCGTCCGCGTTGCCGCTCGGCGACACGACGTGGCCGGCGCGGATCTGCCGGTTCAGCGAGTCGGCGAACGAGTGCCGCATGCCGGCGCCGAGCGTCGCCACGAACGTCACCAGCGCGAGGCCGATCATGAGCGCCGCCGCGGTCGACGCGGTGCGACCGGGATTGCGGACGGCGTTCTGCGCCGCCAGGCGTCCGGCCGCGCCGCCGAGGCTGCGAGCGGGCCGGCCGACCAGCGCGGCGAGCGGCCGCACGAGATGGCGCGCGATCAGCGCCACGCCCAGGAACAGCAGCACCGTGCCGGCCCCCATCGGCGCGAGCACGGCGCTCGCGGAGCCGCCGGCCAGGACGCCGTCGGCGATCCCCGCGACTCCGAGCACGATCATCGCGCCGGCGGCGTACGGCCGAGCCGGGGCGAGCCGCGACGGGGGCGGAAGCGCGCCCTCGCGGACCGCCGAGATCGGCGGCACACGAGTGGCGCGGATCGCGGGGATCAGCCCGGCGAGGATCGTCACGAGCGTCCCGGTGACCACGGAGATGGCCACCGTGCGCCCCGCGAGGACCATGTTCGCCTGCGGCAGGTCGGCGCCGAGCGCGGCGAACAGCGCGTCGAGCCCCTTGGCGATGCCGAGCCCCGCGAGCAGGCCGATCACCGACGCCAGCACGCCGATCACGAGCGTCTCGAGCAGCACAGAACGGAGCACCTGCCGCCGCGACGCGCCGAGCGTGCGGAGTGTCGCCAGCTCGCGAGCGCGCTGGGCGACCGTGATCGAGATCGTGTTGAAGATGACGAACGCGCCGACGAAGAGGGCGATCCCGCCGAACACGAGCAGGAACGTGCGCACGGTGCCGATGCTCGAGGCGACCTCCCGGGCGCCCTCGCGGGCCTGCGCGCCCGCGGTCCTGATCTCGGTGTCGGGGGGCAGCGCCCGGGTCAGCCGGCGGGCGAGCTGCGCGGGCGTGACGCCCTGTCGGGCGGCGATGTCGATCTCGTCCAGGCGGCCGGGCTTGTTGAGCACGGCCTGCGCGGTCGGGACGTCGAAGGCGGCGATCGTCAGGGCGCCGATCGTCGCGCCGCCGAGCTCTCCGATCCCCGTGATCGTGAAGCGGCGGACCGGCCCGTCGGCCTTCGCGGCGATCACGTCCCCGACGGCGTAGTGGTGCTCCTTCGCCGTTCCGCTGTCGATCACGACCTGGCGCGGGCCCCGCGCCCAGGTGCCCGACGTCAGCGCGATCGGGCTGAAGCGGGGCTGAGCCGGGTCGATGCCGAAGCCGATGCCCTCGCCGTTGCCGCCGCCGATCACCGTGCCGTCGCGCGCGATCAGCCGGACCGTGTCACCGACGCTGCCCGCGGCCGCCGCGACGCCGGGCTGCGAGCGCACCTGCTCGAGCATCGACGCCGGCACGGTCGGATGGGCGGCGGACTCGCGGACGACCTGCCGCGCGCTGACGATGACGCTCGTCTTCGCGTAGGCGCTGTCGAAGACGTTGGTGAACGCCCGCTGGATCGTGTCCGTGAGGACGAACGTCCCGCTGATCATCGCGACGCCGAGCACGACGGCCAGCGACGTCAGACCGGCGCGGGTCCGGCGCCGGACGAGCCCCTTGAGCGCGACGCGCATCATCGCCCCGTCACCTCCTGCAACGTGTCGAGGATCGTGTGGGCGGTCGACGGGCCGAGGTCGCGGGCGATGCGGCCGTCGGCCAGGAACAGGACGCGGTCGGCGATCGCCGCCGCGTGCGCGTCGTGGGTGACCATCATCGTCGTCTGGCCGTAGCGCGAGACCGAGTCGCGGAGGAGATCGAGGATCTCGCCGCCGGCCCGCGAGTCGAGGTTGCCGGTCGGCTCGTCGGCGAACACGACGGTCGGCCGGGAGACCAGCGCACGGGCGATCGCCACGCGCTGCTGCTGGCCGCCGGAGAGCTCGGACGGACGGTGCCGCCGCCGGTCGCCGAGGCCGACCGCGGCGATCAGCTCGTCGACCCACTCGCGCGGCGGGGTGCGGCCGGCGAGCTCGAGCGGGAGGCGGATGTTCTCCTCCGCCGTCAGCATCGGAAGCAGGTTGAAGAACTGAAAGACGAAGCCGATGTGCTCGCGTCGCAGCCGGGTGAGCTCGGCGTCACCGAGCGTCGACAGCGCGGTCCGGTCGATCCACACCTCGCCCGCGCTCGGCCGGTCGAGACCGGCGAGGAGATGCATCAGCGTCGACTTGCCCGAGCCCGAGGGACCCATGACCGCGGTCAGCTCGCCCTCGGCCACGGTCACGGAGACGCCGCGCAGGGCGGCGACGGCCGTGGCGCCTTCGCCGTAGCTGCGGCTGAGGTCGCACGCGGCGAGCCGCACAGGCGCCGGCGCGCGGTCGGGCGGCTCGTGCGGGTCGAGGCGTCGCTGTGGGAGTGCTGCAGGCATTGGATGGGCCCTCGTGATCGCGGAAGGAACGGACGACGCACGGTCCCAAGCAGGGCGCGGAAAGTCGTCGGCCGCAACTCCGAACCGCCCTCGTCGCCGGGTCGGATTCGCGGCGCGTCCAGCCGTCGCGCGGGCGGAGCACGCTCATCCCCAGGTCGGAGCGAGATCGGCGCCGGGGTTGATGCGCCGGGACGACCATCGCTCTACGGTGGATCCATGTGGCCGCGCGCCGTGCCGCAGCGGTATGCCGTCGAGGCGCTCGCCCTCACGCTCGCCCTCGCGGGACAGATCGAGCTCTGGGCCCGCCCGGACGCGCCGCCCTCCGCCCTCGCCGTGACGGCGGCGCTCGTCGCGACCGTCCCGCTGCTGCTACGTCGCCGCCTTCCCTTCGCCGCCCCGGCCCTCGCCTTCGCCGGACTCGCGGTCATCTCGCTGGCCCGCCCGTCCGCCGTGCTCGGCGGCGCGAGCTTCACGCTGTTCGCGCTGATGCTCGCCTTCTGGGCCGCCGGCGCGCAGCGCGACCGCCAGCAGGCTGCTGCCGCCGCCGCGCTCGGCCTCGCGGCGGTCGCCGTCATGATCGCCAGCGGCGGTCACGGCGGCGTCGTCCGGACCGGCGATCTCGAGCTCAGCCTGTTCATCTGGTCGCTGATCGCCGTCGGGCTCCCATTCGGGGCCTTCGTCCTCCGCGGGCGCGCCGAACGTGCCGCCGACCTCCAGGAGCGCGCCGACCGGATCGAGCGCGAGCGGGAGGCGCGCACACAGGCCGCCGTGGCCGCCGAACGCGCCCGCATCGCCCGCGACCTGCACGACGTGATCGCCCACAGCGTGACCGTCATGACCATCCAGGGGGGAGCCGCACGGCTGCAGCTCGACAGCGACCCCGACCGCGCCCGCGCGCCGCTGCTGGTCGTGGAGGAGACCGGCCGGCAGGCGCTCGCCGACCTGCGCCGGCTCGTCGACATCGTCGAACTCGGACACGACCACGAGCCCGTCCTCGCGCTCGCGCCCCAGCCGGGCCTGGCCGACCTGCCTGCGCTCGTCGCACAGCTCCGCCGGGCCGGCGTGCCGACGGACCTCGTCATCGAGGGGGAGTTCGAGCCGCTGACGCCCGGCGTCGAGCTCGCCGCGTACCGCATCGCCCAGGAAGCGCTCACGAACACGCTCAAGCACGCCGGTCCCGCGCGCGCACGCGTCACCGTTCGCTACGAGCCGCAGTGCCTCCGGCTCGAGATCACCGACGACGGCCGCGGCGGCGCGACCCGGGGCCGGGCCGGTCACGGGCTCGTCGGCATGCGCGAGCGCGTCGCCCTGTACGGCGGAACGCTGGAGGTCGGCGCCCGCCCGGCCGGCGGCTTCGGCGTGTCCGCGCGCCTGCCGCTCGCGCGCCTGGCCGCGGCGGAGCACCGGAGCGCAGGCGGTTGCACACCCGACCCACCGGCGACATGATCGACGTCGAGACAGTTCCGGCCGGATCGCGACGCATGGGATCAGAGCCCTGGCTGAGGCGGCATGCCCTGGATGGCCTGGTGATCGCGCTCGCCGTCGTCCAGCAGGCCGAGGTGTGGCTCACCACGGTGCCCGGGCCCCGGCTCGCGGTCATGGTCGCGACGGCCCTGTGGACGCTCCCGCTGCTGCTGCGGCACCGATTCCCGTTCGCAGCGCCCGTGTTCGCCTTCGCGGTGCAGATCGCCGCGTCGTTCATCGATCCCGACGCGTTCGGCGGCGCAGCGACCGGGCTCGTCGCGCTGCTCCTCACGTTCTGGGTGGTCGGCGCCGAGAACCCCGAGCGCCAGGCGATCGCGGGCGCGGCGATCGGCTGTGCGACGCTCGCCGTCGTCGCCGAGACCGATGCCCGCCTCGACACGGCCGGTGCGGTCTTCGTGATGGCGATGGGGCTCTCCGTCACGGCGATCGCCAACACGATCCGGCGCCGGACCGTGCGCACCGCGGAGCTCGAGCGGCGAGCTGAGCGGCTGTCGGACGAACACGACCGGCGGATGCGGGCGGCGGTCGCCCGCGAGCGTGCCCGGATCGCAAGCGACCTGCATGACGTAATCGGTCACAGCCTGAGCGTCATGACCGTCCAGGCCGGCGCGGCCCGACTGCTGCTCGCCACCGACCCCGCCCGCGCGCGCGAGCCGATCGAGGCCGTCGAGGACACCGGCCGCGAGACGCTGGCCGAACTGCGCCGCCTCCTCGGGCTCCTGCACGAGCAGCCCGGCGCAGAGACGGGCCGGCCGCAGCCCGGCGTCGACCAGCTCGACGCGCTCGTCGAGCGCGCCCGGGCGGACGGCCGTCCCGTCGGGCTCGCCTTCGAGGGCACGCGCGCCGCGCTGCCCACCGGTGTCGACCGCGCCGCCTACCGCATCGTCGAGGACGCGCTCTACAGCGCCCTCGACCAGGCCGGCCGAGCACACGCCCGCGTGACAGTCCGCTACAGCCCCGACACGCTCCAGCTCGAGATCACCGACGACCGAAGCGCGGTTCCTGCGCCCGGCGACGACACCGGCCTCCTCGCCGCCCTGCGCGAACGCGCCGGCCTCTACGGCGGACGCCTGGAGGCCGGCCGACGCGCCGACGGCGACTACGCCGTGCAGGCGTGGCTACCGCTCGAGCCGAGCCCATGATCCGGGTCCTCATCGCCGACGACCAGGCACTCGTGCGCGGCGGCTTCCGCATGATCCTCGACGCCCAGCAGGACATCGAGGTCGTCGCCGAGGCCGCCGACGGCCGAGAGGCGCTCGCGTGCATCCGCGAGCACGAGCCCGACGTCGTGCTCATGGACATCCGCATGCCCGAGCTCGACGGCCTGCAGGCCACGCGCAGGCTCCTGAACGACGACCGCTCCACCCACGTCCTCATCCTCACGACCTTCGATCTCGACGAGTACGTCTACGACGCACTGCGCGCAGGGGCAAGCGGATTCCTGCTCAAGGACGGTCCCGCCGACCAGTTCGTCGCCGCGGTCCGCACGGTCGCCGACGGCGGCGCGCTCCTTGCTCGCACCGTCACGCGGCGGCTGATCGAGCAATTCGCGCGGCAGCTCGCACCCACTACGCCGCCGCCCGGGCTCGCCGAGTTGACCGCCCGCGAGCTGACCGTCCTGGAGCACCTCGCGCGCGGTCTCTCCAACGCAGAGATCGCGAGCCAGCTGACGCTGGGCGAGGCGACGATCAAGACCCACGTCGCCCGCGTCCTGTCCAAGCTCGGTCTGCGCGACCGCACGCAAGCGGTCGTCTACGCCTACGAGTCCGGACTCGTGCGACCACACACGCAGAACCTATGAGCCCTCGTTGACGCCGGCGGGGCCCTCGCCC
>Ga0207708_10002763_pt1 | contig 12895 bp, 11 predicted proteins | sample KBSK5101metaG_FD_184340 | JGI IMG/M metagenome (GOLD analysis project Ga0207708, IMG submission 184340) | Corn, switchgrass and miscanthus rhizosphere microbial communities from Kellogg Biological Station, Michigan, USA - KBS K5-10-1 metaG... | ecosystem: Host-associated > Plants > Roots >...
CGCCGGAGCGAACAGCAGCGCCATCACGACGAGAATTTGTAAGGCGTGCGCTTTCCTCATCTTATTGCCTCGCACAGGTGCTTGCTTAGAAGCCTGATGTGTCTTCAGCCTTTTCACCTGACGAGCCGCGAGCGCACGACTTCGACGGAACAGTGGGCGCGCGCCGCGATTGCCGCCGAAACGCTGCCGAGCAAGAACCGATTGATCCGGCTCAGCCCCCTTGCGCCAACAAAAATTGAATCGACCGCCAGGGTTTCTGCTTCTTCAAGGAGCACACGTTTTGGGTCTCCCGCGCGGACGACTGTCGAGACGGCGAGTCCGACCCGGCGCAGTTCCTCAGCCGCTTCTTCAGCCATCCTCCGCGCGCTCTCCAGTTGTCCTTCATTACCCTCTTCGACCATCGCCACCACAGGCGGAATGAATTGCCCGACCGCGGTCGGGACAATCGGGTCGTAGGCGGTGACCACGTAAGCTTCGCTGCCGGGTGGCCAAGTGCGCTCGGTCGCGGCGCGCACGGTGGCTGCGGAGCAAGGCGAGCCGTCAACGCCGACAATGATCCGCAGGCGAGAGGTTTTATTCTCCTTGCTGCCGCGTGCGATTCGCACCGAACATTGCGCCTCATTCAGCACTACTTGCGAAACACTGCCGAGGACAAATCGACCAAGTGCGCTGTGGCCCTGCGAACCTACCACAACCAGATCAGGCTGCCACTTATCTGCAACAAACACGAGCTCCCATGCGGGCGAGCCGTAAGTACCGGTGCCGGTAACACTCCACGACGGAAACAACGTCGACACGCGTGCGCGTCCACGATTAGCAGCATTCTGCGCCTCCTCGACGGCACGTCTTGCCTTCGCATACATCGGTGCGATGACCGCCTCTACGCCCGAAGCTCCGCTGTTGGTCTCAGTCGGATCAGGTGGAGGGAGCCAAACCTCCGCAACGGTCAACACTTGCGCCTCAGCTTTTTGCGGCAGGCCAGCGCGTCGCAAGTCGTCGATGGCGGCGTCAGCACATTCCGAACCGTCGTAGCCAATAAGGATCTTCATTTCAGTTTGTCCGCTTAGAGATTCTTTGCGAAGAACTCAATCGTCCGTCGCCACGCATCTTCAGCTGCGCGACGATTGTAGACACCGGGTCGAGTGTCGTTGAAGAATGCGTGATCAGTATCCGGATAGATATGGATCTCTACGGATTTGCCCAAGGCACTTAACCGCTGCTCCAGGTCACGCACAGCTTCCGGAGGTGTTGATTTATCGTTCTCGGCATAGATTCCCAGCACGGGCGCTTTTAGATTGGGTAAATCCGGTTTCACGTTCGGATGAATACCATAGAACACAACGCAAGCTCCGACTTGTTCGTTCTTGCTTGCCGCGTAGAGCGACAACGCCCCACCCATGCAGAAACCTACAGTTCCTACTTTATCGCTCGTAGTTGCATCGTGATTCAGGAGGTATTGAATGGCACCACGCAGATCCTTCTCCGCTTGATCAATTTGGAGCGCCATCATTAACTTCCCTGCCTCATCTGGCGACGTAGTCGTTTTTCCGTGATACATGTCGGGGGCGAGCGCGACGTATCCCTCGTTCGCAAATCGATCACAGACGTTTTTGATGTGATCAACCAATCCCCACCACTCCTGGATAACGATGACGCCTGGGCCACTGCCTTTCTCAGGAATCGCGAGGTACCCGTCAGTTGTTGCACCGTTGCTAGAGAAACCAACCATCTGTCCAGCCATACAAACTCTCCTGATTCAACTTCTTTTTCATCTCGGGAAACAAGTCAATTCTTAGTGAACAGCAGGTAGACCGCAAACGATGCGAGCCAGTGTTCTCCCGCATAGTCACCGCTCGCAACGTGGAGCAGACCGGCTGTGACGTGTTTGTCAGCTGCTGCCTTTAATACCTGCCGCGCGGGGTCATCCGGCGGCAATGAATCGGCGATGGTGCGCATGCCCCATGCCCGGCTAAGATTCAACCCATCAAGATGGACCAACTTCGGATCAGTTCTGTCAGTAACCACTGCCGGTTCGAGTAACGCGGTAGGACTACCCTTAGCGATGCCTGGAAGAAACGCACGAAACCAGGTTGCGAACTCCGCGGGTGGCAAAACACGTCGCATCAAGTCAGCTTCCATAAAAGCCGGCGAGAAAAAATCCTCGCCGCCTGGCTCCCAACCACCGGGATAATCTTTGTCAGCAGCAAAATAGGTTCGGCTTCTTTCGACAAGCAAACTCTTCAACGCAGTATCGTCAACCTTGTCTGCGTAGTCGAAGGCGAAAGCCAATCCAAAGGCTGTGTTCGGATGTACCCCGGTACGAATGGGATAGTTTTGCTTCGGAAGAAAACCCAGGTACGACCTGGCAATCTGATCGGCCAGGGGTTTGAGATTCTGCGACCAAACTTTCGCGTCTTTATCATCCCAGCCGTGGAGCTCTTCGGCTAGTTTCAGGAGCCAGGCCCAGCCGTACGTTCTCTCGAACGACTGGCGGTTTGCCTGTTTCATGTACGCCACTTCGGCAGCAACGTTTGCGGTTGTCAGATTCGCATTAAGGGCAGCTCTAATTTGGGCGCCCTCGGGTAATCGAGCAAAGCGTTTTAGTAAGCGTGCAAGCATCCAGTGACCATGAACGGACGAATGCCAGTCGTAGCAACCGTAAAAGGCTGGGTGCAGCGATTTCGGACTGCGGACATCAGCTTCGTTATTCACGACGTGTTCTGGTTTGTTCGGATATTCGCGCGCGACACACTTCAACGCGAGCGCGGCGAAGTGCGATGCCTGTTCCTCTCTCAAAACTTCCGGGTTCACGTGCTGGCCTTTAATCGCCTGGGGAAACAGCGATACACAACAAATGACAGCAAGGAGAATGAGTCGTGTTTTCATTTAAGCTCACAGTGGTCGTTAGTAACGGTGCGAAGGACGGCCGATGTGAATATGAGGACCTGTTGCCGTGCCTGGGATCGCTTCGCGAAAGGCCAAAAACGGAATCCCGTTCTTTTGCAGGAAACTCATCAACGCCTGACCTTCAATGCCGTCGGGATGAAGCGATATGTCCATCGCATTACGATGGTCCAATCGCCAGCGATCGTGGATTGACCCTTGACCAAATACAGCGACGGGCAAAGGCTTCTTAAAAGAATCGGAGTAAAACTTCTGTACTTTCCAGGCGTCGCTGAGGTTCCAGCTGGCTCCTCCCTGGAAACGAATCATGGCGGTTGTTCTGAGCATCGCCCCCTTAGCCAAACGAACAGATTTCGCGAGTGCTTCAGCGGCTTTTGCTTCGAGCAATAGTTCTGCTACCTGTGTGTCAGCAGCATCCATCTGTCGTTGCGTCTCGGCGAGTTTATCCTTCGCTGCTCCCACTGCCCGCTCGCTTTCTTCAACCTGGGTTCGAGCGATCAATCCGTCCGCGAACAGCTTGCGCATAGTTGCAAGTTTCTCTTCAGCTTTCGCCACCTCTTTTGCGAGAAGCGCCTGTAGCTTTGTCAAACTATTCTTGTAATCATTTGTTTTGTTGACGAATTCTTCGCGCAGCTTCGCGAGTTCATCCGGGGGTTTTGGTGCGACCTTCGTACGGGATTTCTTTTGCGCCGCAATCGGGCACCACAACACGATTAGGAGACTGGTGGCAGCCAGTACCCACGTCATGCTTCGGCGGCTTGATGTTCTCGAAACTCTTTCTCGCACGTAGCGTCAGCCTCGCAATTGATTTCTCCGCCTATGAGGATAGCAACACCTGTGAAATAGAACCAAAGCATCAGGATGATCAGCGCTCCAAGCGAGCCATAAGTAACGCTATAGGAGTCGAAATAGTGGAGGTAAATACGGAAACCGAACGAAACGAGGAGCCACAACGCAACCCCAACAAAAGCGCCCGGTGTGAAAAACCTTCGCTGGCGGCGACGAATGTTTGGTGCGAAGTTGTAGATGACATTAAAGGTTGCCAGAACAAAAATGAGGGCGATCGGCCATTGCAGTATCTTCCAGGTAGTGGTGAACACATTGCTAAACCCAAATCGACTCGCTAATGCCTCACCGATAGAGGCGCCATAAAGAATTATGGCCAGCGCCGCAACGATGAGAACCGACAAGCTGATCGTTAGCACCACGGAAATGAGCCGCACTTTCCACCATGAACGCGTTTCTCTAACGTTGTAGGCGGTGTTCAGAGTGTCGCTGATGGCCCCCATCCCGTTCGATGCGGCCCACAGCGCGGCCAACAATCCAAACGACAACTTGCCGCTACCGGCAGACTGGCTGATTTCATCGAGTGTCGTGTGCACAAGGGCGACTGCAGCTTGAGGCATGACCGCAGCCAAATAGTTGAGGAGCTGGATGCGAAGCTCGGATCCCGCTTGTGCGAAGTACCCGAGAAGACTTACGAGAAAAAGAAGCAGCGGGAAAAGTGCGAGCAGAAAATAGTAAGAAAGCTGAGCTGCACATCCGAAGACATTGTGGTCCTGGATACGCGATCCGATACGTTTCAATCGTGCTTTGAGAGTTTCTTCGGGCATCACTCAACCGGCGAATACCAAAAACTTAGGAGTCCAGTTGAGAGTATATGCTGGTGAGTTGAAGAATTCTTGTCCCCGAGTGGCAATCACCAAGGTCACCGAACAAGTGTGCCAGTGCGACTCCAACGGGTGTTCTTGAAGAAGTTGATGATTGGCCCAATCATGCTGTCATCAGTCGGCGCACTTTCATCATAGGACCAGTAGACAAACATCGCTCGGCCAATAACGAGGTCGCGCGGAACAAATCCCCAGTAGCGGCTATCTTCGCTGTTATTGCGATTGTCGCCCATCACAAAATAGCTGGCGTCGGGAACAGTAATCTCGCGGCCGTCACCCTCAGCGCGAAACACCTCGTAATCGGCAGACTCATCGTTCGAATCCGGCCGGTAAAAGACGTCATATTTGTCGTCCTGTTTCGCCTCTGGTTCGCTAACGATTTTCAGCGGCGCCTTAGGGTTGTATTCGATAGCATCGATCCTATGCTCCGGCAGAACCTTGTCATTAACGACGATGTTGTGACCCTCGATGCGAATGCGGTCACCGGGCAGTCCGATTACGCGTTTCACGTAGTTAGTGACGATGGGTTTGTTGTCGGCCCTCTGATCGCGACTGGGATCGTAGCGGTTGCCGGGATATTTGAAGACTATGATATCTCCGTGCCTGATTTCACGTTGTGGCAAAAAAGGAAGCGAGGCGCCTGGCGCAAAAATGAATTTGTTCACCAACAAGTGATCGCCGATGGTGATCGTATTCTGCATTGAGCCTGTCGGCACCTTAACGGCCTGAACGATAAACGTCATTCCGAACAGGGCCATGATCACGGTGACTACTGCCGATTCAAAGTACTCGCGCACCACAGTCTTCCGCGGTCCCTTGGGCGGCGCTACTACTGGCGGAGTCGACGAATGACCGTTGCGACTGAACAGGCGCGAGAGTGAAAACGAGCGAGGCTTTACAGTAACTTCTTCGGAGCCGGTCGTTGCTTCGGTTGTCTTGTCTTTTGAGGTCTTGCTAACCATTAAAAAGCCATCCTAGATACGTTATTAACCACGGTCAAGTTTAACTCGGTGGTTTCTGGGGAATATCGGTGCGCGCTCCAATGCGACACTCAACTGATGTCCGCTTCGGCCTCGCTCATGGCTGCGAGTGCTGCCCTGGCCGCCGCCGCCTCCGCCGTCTTGATGGAATGACCTTCGCCCTGGATCTTTCCGCCATCCCAATTCACTTCAACGTAGAACGTTCTTTGGTGCGGCGGCCCCTGCGTCTCGATAACTGCATAACGTGGGGCGGGCCGGCGTTCAGCCTGAAGCTTTTCCTGTAACAGAGTTTTGTAATCAGCGCTGGCTGCAGAGAGTGGATTCGCTGCTGCCAGCTCCTCTTGTAATGCCAAACAAAGATAGTTTGTCGCCGCGTCGAGTCCGCCGTCCAAAAAAATTGCGCCGGTGATCGCTTCAAAGACGTCTGCAAGCAGCGCGTTCTTCTGCCTACCACCACTTTTTTCCTCGCCACGGCCGAAGCGCAGAAAACTCCCGAGTTGCAACCGTTGTGCAGCTTTCGCCAGGGTCGGTGCGCTAACCAACCGGTGCTTCATCCGCGAGAGTTCGCCTTCGGTTCCATCTGGGTACGTGTTGCAAAGATAGTTTGCTACGGCGAGACCAAGCACCGAATCGCCGAGAAACTCAAGAGACTCGTTATGTAATTTTCGTGCTTGTTCGTCGTCACCGGGTGCCACTTGCTCATGAGCCCATGAGCGGTGAGTCACGGCGCGCTCAAGAAGAGCGCGATCTCGGAAGGTGTAACCTACGATTCGCTCTAGGTTCTGTAGATCTGTGTCTGCTTCTAGCGGATCTTTCAAAATGCGCCGATTATAACAAAACGCCGGAAGCGAGGCTGACGGCAACGCTTCCGGCGTTAGAGGTGAAACTAAAACAAACGGCCTATTTTCGAGGACGCTTTGTTCCCGGCTTCGCCGGCGTGGTGGTGGTCGTAGCTGGAGTAGTCGGTTTTGGATTAGCTGTCGTTCCAGTATTCGAAGCTGTATTGGTGCCCGGTGCAGGTGTCCCAGTCGTAGACCCCGATGCACCATTGCCAGACGCTGGCGTCGCCGCTGGAGCGGAAACCGGCAGCGAGGTTAACGGCGTTGGTTCGGGCGGCAAAGGCTTCGAAAGGATTCCGGCGACGAGCGCATCCATCCCGACAACCGAGTCTTTATTTCGGAACTTGTACCACTGAGTCAAGCTGTCGCTCCACGCCTTCTTCTCATTCACTAATTTACTATCTGCTGCTGCAGTGGCGACGGCACGCGCATAGGCGTCAATCATGCGATCGACGACTTGATTGATATTCTCCAGGGCGAGCTTCTGCTCGGGGCTCTCATCCTTGCCCCCGAACTTAGCCTTGTAGTCGTCGGAGAGCTTTGCATATGGACCAGCTTCATAAGCGGTCGCGATCTTATCGTAGGTGAATGGCGACTTCTTCAAACTGCTCTCGAACTTCGCTGCTTTAAGCAGAAGAGGAAGCGCCCCAGCCGGGTCCTGCGCAAGGGTGTTGATGCCGATATAGTAGGTCAAGAATGCGAGGGCTTCATCTTTATTTGGAAACGGAGTCCACGCCTCCAGGGTCTTGCCTGACTCGATCAACTGGATAGTTTTACGGGCGTAGTTGAGAGCTTCTCCATTGAACGCGTTGTTCTTGGCGCTGGATGCAAGATAGCCCGCATAACCCAAGTCCATCAGGATCTTCAGGTTCTCGGGCTCATCCTTAAGGATCTCGCCGCCAAGTTTGAATGCTTCAGGATAATTCTTGTCGGTGTAAAGAATCTTCTGAAAAGTCCCCTTCCGAGTTTCTTTCTCATACAGAGTGACAAACTTCTTCAAGTACTGCGTTTGCGGGGTATCTTCTGTGGAGCAGGCGGTTAAATACTTCTTAGCTGCCTCGTAAGCTTTTGGTTGCTGATCAGTCTTAAACGTATCAGTAAAAGTTTTGTACCAGGCTGCCTTGTTCTCATCAGTGCATTGATCCTGGGCGAATGTGTCAGTTGACAGGGAGTTGGCGACGGCCGGGAATGCCAGCAGGGCTAAGGTCGCGCCAATTGTTACTAACCTAATTATTGTTCTCATTAGTGGTCCGAACCTCCAAAGACTTTCTGAAAGCAATCCCCGCGCCGATCACGCGTCGCTTACAGGGGTTTTAAGATGCTCAACACGCAGAGAGCGGTTGCCGCTTTATGCGTGCTGAGGTAAACCATCGAACTTTGATGTATTCCGTGAAAAAAGACGTCCGCAATATTCCTGCAACTCTCACAAGCGTGTCAAGTATTTGCACGTGTTCTTTACAAATGAAGCTTGCAAAAAAAAGGCCGGAGCCGTTTTGGGCGGCTCCGGCTGGTATCTATTTGAACTAATTCAATTCTTAGGGTTGATTGGGTTGAGTACGACGTGGCCTTTGGGCCGGTGCATTTTGGTCAGGCGTTTTAGTCGGCGTCGTCGGCAAAGTGGTCGTGTTATTTGCCGGCTCATTACGTTTTTCAATCGGCATCAACACTCGCTTAACTGTTCCTCGCAGCGCGGGACTTTGAGTGGGAGCAGCCTGCGGAGAGGGCTGCGCAACTGCTGGTGACGTTGAAGGCACAGTTGCTGTGGTGTTTTGCTTAGTCTCCGTGCCCGTGCTTTCCTGCGTTGTTGTTGTATCACCATTCTCTGCTGCCGCCTCTTCAGCGTCGGCAACCTCTTTCTCTTCGTCGTCGAGCGTGTTAGCGACTTGCATGTTGGTCGGCGTTCCAAAGCGATGATTCAACTCGCGATAGATCGTTCCCGCAACCGCTGCCGGGAAGTGGTGCCGCGCGTCGGTTCCTTGCGTGATTACCACAACCGCCAAACGTGGGCTGACGAGCGGCGCGTATGAAGTGAACAAACCGACCCAGCCGCCCTGACCAATGCAGGTCCCGGTTTTACCCGCAACCGTTTGCATCGGATCGTAGGCGCGACGGCCGGAACCGTAGTTCACAGCGCCTACCATGCCGGGCACCATTCGCTGCCAAACATCCGAACTAATTTCAAGCTGACGGCGCACTTTAGTGTTGAGCTTTGGCGCGCGTGAGATTTGCGGCGTGAGCAACTTACCACCGTTTGCCATCGCCGATACCAATGTTCCCAACTGCATCGGCGTTACCTCGAAACCGTCTGCGTGGGAAAACATTCGGCGCTCGACAAACCCTGGCTTGTTTTCAGGTAAACGGCCCGCAAATTCGTAATTCACATTTGCCCCGGTCTTTTCGCCTAACCCCAGGTCCTTGGCATATTCCACCATCTTGTCAAAACCTAATTGACTGCCTACGCGTTGGAAATAAGGATTATCGGAGTGAGCAAGAGCAGAGGTGAGATCGATACGTACGGTAGACGCTGTTTCGTTTACCGGAATTACGTTTTCAGCAAGGCCAGCAACACCCGTGACAAGCTTGATTGTAGAACAAGGTTTGAATCCTCTGCGAAGTCCCCACTCCTGATTCACAACGGCATAAACGCGACCAGTTATTGGATCCATCACAACAACTGTTCCCGCATGATTCCCCAGCGCGTTTACCGCAACGCGTCGTACTTCCGGATCCTCGTTGGTTAGATCATCATTTGCGATGAACGTCTGAACTTCGTTACGCATCGCCGCGTCGATTGCTCTTTGGCGAGCGATCGCTGCGAGACGTGCGGCTTCAGCGCGACGGCGCGCTTCTAAAAGATCACGACGATGGCGCGACGCAACCCGATTCAACTCCGCGTTGCGCTCACGCCTGGTTAACGGACGTCCTTTTTTACGTTGGAGCGCACGTAATGCAGCGGACTGTTCACGAGCAACCAACTGCCGTTGGCGACGCACATCGCGCGCGGACATCCGACTACGACCACGACCACGACGAGAGCCACGCGCGTAAGTGCGGCCCCCGCGTCTCGAGGTTCGTCGATTTCGCGCCGTGGCTTTCTTGCTCTTTTGACTGCGCGCACTACGACCTCGACCGCTCGAACTGGATCGCTTCTTACCGAAAATGTCCGCAGAAAAACTTAGAGAAAGAATAATGAAGAATATGAAGGCGATACGTCGCAGTTGAAGGGGATACGGATAAGTCATCAGGATCAGCTACCTTTCTTTAGGGGTTACTTACCAGGCGGCAAGTACGGTTGAAATTCTTAGTGCGCCGGGTACAAACACCGAAAAGGCGCAGCTAGCACCCTTCCTCATTTCCGAAACAGCTTGTGCAGTTTTGAGAGTTTTCAAAATACTCTCCTCTAGGCTCAATAATGCTTAACCCTTCGTCTGCAACATTTGAGGTGGGAAGAATTCCCTAAATGGCGGTCCCTGGGGACATTGATCTGAGACCGGAGGCAAATATAACATCCATCCGCGAGCGTGGGCAACAGAAAAGTAACGGATTATACATAAATCACCGGAAGCGTTGAGTTGAACTAAACTAGCGAGTTCCTTATGTCTTTTGATCGATGTATGACAACCCTGCATACCGTGCAAACTTCTTAATCACTAATGAAGCTCACCGCACTAGTCCAGAGTTTTCGCGCGCGCCTGTTGTTGTTGCTGGCATTGATGCTGGGAATAACTTTGGGAGTTCAGTACTACGTCAACTCGCGGTCTGTTCGTAATAACGCTCACGTCATAATGGAGCAAGAACAAGCCATCATGACCGGCATCGCCCTGGGTATTCAGAGTCTTCAGAGTCGCGAGTATCTCGACAAGATCGTGGCAAGCGTTCAGACTCCCCTTCTTAATGACCAAACGGGCCGCGTCAAGAACATTCTACTCATCGACGACTCCGGCAACATTCTCGACAGCATCATTCCGGAATACAACCCTGTGAACCGTGATGATGGGACGGTTCAGTATTTCCAATTCAAAGATCTGCAGCTTCCGCCGTTACGGAGCGCGGTGCAGCTTGTCGACGAACAGGAACAACGCCCGAGCTGGATGCCGCCGTCCACTAATGTAGATTTCGGCGAGGCAGGCGCCTTCTATTTCCCGGTGGAAACTGACAAAGGACGAAGATTTATTCTGGTCGAGCTGGGGTCGGCTAACTCCCTGACGAATACCCTCGAACGGCGCGCGACCGAATCAGCGCTGTATACGCTCGTACTTCTCGTTGTGACAACCATGGTTACCGCTTTCTTCGTTTGGCGCTTCACACGGCCAATAAAAGAACTGTCGACAGCAGCTCGGCGTGTTGCAAGCGGGAACTTTGATGTACAGGTACCTGCAAATCGCGGTGATGAGATGGGCACCTTGGCGGCCTCGTTTAATGAAATGACGGCGAGGCTCGGACGAGCGCGCCAATTGGAAACACAACTTCATCAAGCTGAGAAAGGAGCGGTCGTCGGCCGACTCGCTGCGGCAATCGCTCACGAGATTCGTAACCCGCTTAACTACATCAACCTAACTTTGGACCACTTGCGATCGTCGTTTGCGCCGGCAGATCCTAACAAGCATGACACGTTTATCCGGCTGACGGACCAACTGAAGACCGAGGTAGCGCGGATCAATCGACACATAACCGACTTCCTTAAATATTCACGGCCCACAAAACTGGAGCTGCAAGGCGTCGATGTTCGCGCGGAAGCTGAGGACGCACTGCGAATTATTGAACCACGTGTTGAAGAGCGAGGAATTCAAACGAAGATCGTTCAAGAAGAAGACTTGCCGAAGATTCTCGCTGATCCCGAATCGTTGCGTTCAGTGTTCACGAACCTGGTTATCAATGCCGTAGAAGCGATCGATGGTTCGGGCGGCACGGTTTCTATTCATCTGTCGAAGGCAAATGATGATTTTGTTCGGATTGAGATCAGCGACACCGGCTGCGGCATTCCCGCGGATGACATCACGAAGCTGTTCGAACCGTATTTCTCGACGAAAGAGACCGGCACAGGATTGGGTCTGGCCATTGTGAAGAAGGCGATTGACGATCATGGAGGCACAATCGCGGTGTCTTCAAAACCAGGAACTGGAACTACATTCACAATAACTCTACCGGTGGTAGAGAAAGGAGAGTTGATGAAGGCTCAGGAGCATGAATCGTGAATCGGAAATCGTGAATCGTGAATCGATGGTAGGACCAGTTGCAGGTCATTCTGTTAGTGAGACCACGGTTCGATTCACTATTTACGATTTACGATTCACTATTCACGATTCCCGATTCACGATTTACGATTCACGATTAATCCTTCATACTCGAAGCCATGGCACGAAAGAACATTCTGGTTGTAGATGATGAGAAGTCACAACGCGAAATCCTCGAGATGATTCTTGTCGAGGAAGGCTACGATGTCACTACTGCCGCTTCAGGCGAAGCCGCAATCAAATTTGCGAAAGATCGACGATTTGATTTGGCTCTCACCGATCTGAAGATGACAGGCATGGACGGCATCGAGCTGCTCCAGCATCTGTTAGCGCTCGACTCTTCGATCATCGTTATTTTGCTGACGGCGCACGGTTCCATCGAATCGGCGAAAGAGGCATTGCGTCGAGGAGCATTTGATTACCTCGAAAAACCCTACGACAAGACAGCGCTATTGGAAACCATCAATCGCGCTCTCGATCGACTGGATGTTATCGATACCGAGATCGTTTCTGCTTCACCGAAAATGGACACGGTGAAGAAGATGATCCTTAAAGTCGCTCGATCGAATTCTACGGTATTGATTCGAGGCGAATCGGGAACAGGCAAGGAGCTAATTGCACGGGCGGTCCATAATCAATCCCCACGGTCGACAGAAATGTTCCAGGCTGTGAACTGCGCGGCCATCAACGAGAACCTGCTTGAGTCGGAACTTTTTGGACACGAGAAAGGATCATTCACCGGCGCGCACGCTGAAAAGAAAGGATTGTTTGAAATTGCTGACCGCGGCACTCTGTTTCTGGACGAAATCGCCGAACTCGATGTTGGTATTCAAGCGAAGCTGCTCCGTGCTTTGCAGGAACGCAAGATTCGTCGCGTTGGAGGCACACACGAAATCGCTGTAGACGTGCGCGTGATCGCTGCGACCAATCGCGACTTGCGCGCAATGGTTGCCGATGGCCGTTTTCGCGATGACCTTTATTACCGGATCAATGTGCTGTCGATCGACGTGCCACCGCTGCGTGAACGCCGCGAAGATATTCCCGTGCTGATCGATTACTTCCTGCACAAGCACACGCGTAACACGTCGCGCCTGGTGCGCGGTCTGACTCCTGAAACACGGAAGCTAATGGTCAGCTACAGTTGGCCAGGAAATGTTCGACAGCTTCGAAATGAAATCGAAAGAATGATCACGCTGCTTCCGAAAACAGCGGGAGGCGCTCAACAAATCACCCCCTCGATGATCTCAGAGCAAATTAGCCGACGAAAA
>Ga0207708_10002766_pt1 | contig 12888 bp, 8 predicted proteins | sample KBSK5101metaG_FD_184340 | JGI IMG/M metagenome (GOLD analysis project Ga0207708, IMG submission 184340) | Corn, switchgrass and miscanthus rhizosphere microbial communities from Kellogg Biological Station, Michigan, USA - KBS K5-10-1 metaG... | ecosystem: Host-associated > Plants > Roots >...
CACACCCGCGCCACTAATATAGAGCTCACCGGTCACACCCTCAGGCACTGGCTGCAGGTGAGCATCGAGGATGTAAATCTGCGTGTTGGCTATCGGTCGGCCGATAGGCACGATCTGTCTCTCACTCTCGCGTTCGCATTCCCAGAAGCTCGCGTCAATGGTAGTTTCGGTTGGCCCATAGAGGTTATAGAGTGTCACTCCAGGCAGTTGTTCGTAGAGTTGCTTTTGCAATTCAATCGTCAACGGTTCACCGCCACAGAACATACGCCGCAAGGTTTGACATCGCTTCAGCCCCGGCTCCGCGAGCAATATCCGAAGCAGCGCCGGCACGGTTTGCAGTATCGTGACTCTCTGTTCTTCAATAATTCTGACCAGATAGGCACTATCCTGATGCCCTCCCGGTTGGGCCATGACCAATCGCGCACCAGTCAGCAATGGAGCGTAGAATTCCCAGACAGAAGCGTCGAAGCTGAACGGCGTTTTCTGTAAAACAACATCCGATTCGCCGAGCGGAAGCGTCTCCTGCATCCACATCATGTGATTGCGGAGTGCCGCGTGCGAAATCAACACACCCTTAGGTTTACCCATCGAGCCGGACGTGTAGATGACATACGCCAGATGGTGAGACCGTATCCCCACCTCTTCCACTCGCGGATTGCCGGTCGGGTAAGCGCCCACCACTTCCCTCTCCTCATCCAGCAACAAGGTCGGCACATCAGTGTCTGGCAAACGATCCTGCAGAGACGCTTGCGTCAACACCAGCGCCGGGGCACTGTCTGCGATCATGTAGTCGAGCCGCTCTTGCGGATACGTCGGCTCTAACGGTACGTACCCGCCTCCGGCTTTTAAGATTCCCAGAATGCCGACCACCATCTCCAGCGACCGCGCCACGCACAAGCCCACGAGCGTGTCGGCTCTTACACCCTGTGCCCGGAGGTAATGCGCCAATTGATTCGCCTGTTCGTTGAGTTCTCGATAGCTCAACCGTTGCTCTTCGAAGACGACTGCGACCGCCTCGGGGCTGCGCTCTACCTGCGCTTCGAACATTTCGTGCAGGCAGAGGTCGTCGCCCGCGTAAGCCACCGCTGTCTCATTCAGGCCATACAACAGATGCTGCCGCTCGCCCTCACTCAGCAACGGCAGCAACTCGATCTTCGTCTCCGGCGCGGCCACTACGCCGCGCACCAGATTCCGCAGGTGCGCTCCCATGCGCGCGATCGTCGCGGCCGCAAACAAATCGCGGTTGTAGGCGAAGCTCAGGCTCAGCCCTTCAGCGTGCTCCTGCGCCTCCAGCGTCAGGTCAAACTTCACCGCTACTCGGTCACTGCTGAGCGGCGTCATCGTCAGCCCCGGCAACTGCGCCTCCCCCGCCTCGTTCAGGTTCAGGCTGAACATGATCTGGAACAGCGCCCCATGGCTCGTGCTCCGTTGCGGCTTCAACCGCTCCACCAGATACTCGAACGGCACATCCTGATTCGCCTGCGCATCCAAATGCACACTCCTGACCTGCCCCAGGTATTCCCAAAACGTTTGTCCGGCCCGACAGTCCGTGCGTAACACCAGGGTGTTGACGAAGAACCCCACCAGTGGCTCCAACTCCTTTTGCGTCCGGTTCGCCACCGGCATCCCCATCACGATGTCGTCGCTGTTCCCATAGCGTGACAGCAACAACGCAAACACTCCTTGCAACACCATAAAGAGCGTCGTCTGGCTGCGCCGCGCCACCTCCTTTAGACCATCGAGGGTCTCCCGCTCGAGCTCCAACGTATGCAGGGCCCCGTTGTAGGTCTGTACCGGCGGTCGGGCTCCAGCCAACGGCAACTCGTGTGTCTGGGGTAAATCAGCTAGCTGCTGCTCCCAATACGCTAACTGTCGTTCCAGAACCTCACCGGCCAGCCACTCTCGTTGCCATTGCGCATAATCCGCGTACTGGATCGCCAGCGGCCTTAACGGATCCGGCTGCCCCTGTGAGAACGCTTCACAGAGCTGTGCAAACTCGCGCACCAGAATCCCCATCGACCAGCCATCGGAAGCGATGTGGTGCATATTGAACAGCAGCACCCCTTCCGCTGCTGACAAACGGAGGAAAGAGGCTCGCAGCATCAGGTCGGCGCTCAAGTCGAACGCGGTCGTGGCATCGCGGTGCAGCGCCTCGCTGACTGCGGCCTCTTGCGCCTCGTGGTCCAGCCCGCTCAGGTCAAGACGTTGCAGATGGAAATCGAAGCTGGTGCGAATCAGCTGGCGTGGGCCATCCGCGCCGTTGACAAAGATGGTGCGCAAAGGTTCATGACGTTGGATGATGCGCCTTAGCGCCTGCTCCGCCACCGCTTCATCAAAGCGCCCGCGAATACGCAACGCTGCCGGCATGTTGTACGGCACACTGCTGCCGCCCAATTGATCGATAAACCACAGTCGCTGTTGCGCGAAGGATAAGACGGGAGGTTGAAGTGCTCTGTTGTAGGCGTGGATGGCAGGACGGCTTGAGGTGCTTTCATCATCAAGCTGCCTTTGTCTCAAAAACGCGAGCAACGCCTCTTTGTTCGCAACTATTTCACGCTTCAGCGTCTCTGGAAACGCATCAACAGAAAGCTTGAAATGTAGTCCTTCCGGTGAGTACGACAAGAAAACGCCTGCCGCTGCCGCTCTGTCCAAGAGTTCGGAAATAGTCACGAAGTTTGCCTGCCCCATGTTTTCCTTCACCGCTCCTTTTATCGAATCCTTCGATTGGTATTCATAAGAAAGTAATGCTTGCGATAAGCATCTGATCACAGTCGATGGCCTGTTTGATCGCGCCAATATGATTGCGTAATGGGATCACTCTTTTTAGAATTCCGACTTCGACTCGAGTCTCGACGCAATTTCCAACTGATCGAGGAGCACTTCATCAATATCGGATTCGGTAGTGATTGGGTTTGCGATAACCGTGCGCAAGGCGACTAGCGGCTTCCCTGTTCGGTAGCGCGTGGAGTTGATCATAGTGCGCGACACAAAACTGAATCCCGCCTCGCGCTGAGACTTCTGAAGACGCACGTTGAACTCGTTGATGATCTGGTTGTCCGAATCGCTCAGCTCTCCTGAGGCAGCCAGTTGCCTGTAACGCTCCGGGAGGTAGCGATAGACCAGGATATTCATAGTGGGTTCCTGCAGTAATTCGAACTCGAGTCTGCTCAGAATCGAGTCCGCCAGATATCTTGTTTTCCGTATGCCCTCATCCAGCAAAATCTCATAGCCACTGTGGCCGATAATGTGCAGCGCGGCGTGCAGGAATAGAACAGTGCTGGGGCGGGAGCCTTCCAGTGCGCGTTTGCCCAAATCAGCAGAAGTGGGCCGCACAATGTACCGGGCCTGCTTCTCAATTGATTTCGCTAACTGCGGGTTTCTAATAATGCACATACCGAGACCCATCGGCAGGTAAAACTGTTTGTGACCATCTATAGTCACAGTGTCAGCCTGCTCGATGCCGGTGAGTTGATGCTTATAGCGACGGGAAAAGAGGAGTGGGCCAGCCCACGCTGCATCAACGTGGAAATGAGTCCCAGCCTCGCGGGCGACTTCGGCAATCTCGGGCAAGGGATCGATGGCGCCGGTCTCGGTGGCCCCAGCAACACCCACGACAGCGATGACGTGCCGCTTCTGCAGACGGCATTCTTCGATCTTCTTTCGGAGCGCAGCGACATCGAGGCGGTTATGCCGATCCGAACGCACTTTAATCAGATTTTGCCTGCCGATGCCGAGCACATCCGCTGCCTTTTCGAAGGAGTAGTGCATCGAGTTGGAGCCGATGATGACTGCCCCGTGGTAACCGTAGAATTCCAGAGCCGCTGCCAGACCTTCACTCTCCACGCCGCCGAAGCCGTCTTGCGGTCCTAGCGTGCGATTGCGCGCACACCACAGGCCCGTGATGTTCGCCAGTGTGCCACCCGAGGTGATTATGCCGAGCGTACTCTCTCGGTTTTGGAGGTGCCGATCGTAAAACTCATCAGCCTGGTTGAAGATCAGCCGGTGAATCATCCCCAGGGTCTGGCGCTCCAGCGGACTGAAGGCTTTCGAAGTCTCGATCTTCACCAGGTTCTGGTTCATCGCCGCCATGAGCTTTCCGAGTGAGCGCATGAAATATGGCAAAGCGGAGGTCATATGGCCGATGAATCGCGGCGAGGAGGTACGCGTCGAATGGATTACAACATCATCAGACAATCGATCGAGGTACTTCGTGACTTCATAAGGTTCTGCCGGAATCCTGCTGTCCGAAAATTTCCTTACCAGAGACTTAAACTCGATGCTGCTGCTAAAATCAGCCGTTGACAAGAAGTCATGGATCATTTCAGAGATGCGCGATTCGACCAGCATCTCGGTAGAGCTTGTGGTTGTGGAGGGATTGAATAGTTGCCACAGCCGTTTATCCGCGCTGCCGTCCGGGATGTCGGCGACTGTTATTTCGGGCGTCATTAAGGTTGTTTGCAGAGTCGTCATTTTCCCTCTACCGGATTGCTTCCCCGACACCACTCGCTGCAGTATCCATTCTCAAACGCAAGCTTAGCGGCCTCATATCGGTCCATACTTCCTTGATATAGGCGAGACACTCAGACTTTGGTCCGGTTTTGCCGGCATTGTTCCACCCTGGTGGATTAGACTTTTCGGCAGGGTAGATCGAGTACTGTTCTTCATGATTGACTACTACCTTGTAGATCGTAGTGTCTTCCTTCTCTTCCATATTGGTTACGACCCCTTCTTGAGTAAATTATCGTTTTAAGCTCAGCCGCAGGAACCACGATTAGGCAGAGCTACCGCACATTGCGCCAGATGTTTTCTTGCGCGCCGTGACAGTCGTGTAAAAGCAGACTGTCTGCTGGATGGACCAGCCTTTAGATTGGGTAGACCCTGGGGTTGATGCTACCGTGGTTGAGTTTTGCCGGGATTCTACTGCGAACGAAACATGCAAAATTCTCTTGCATGTCCGACTATAAGCCTGTTGATTATGTTGCCAATAAAACCGAACCTAAATCACAGAGTGAGTGGCTGAGTTTCCGAGACTAAATTCCTTTCAACGATAATGCTGCCCTGATAATTAATGGCTTCCAGGAGTATCATGACCCTCCTGTTATTGTTCATACTGCGGTCGAAAATACCTTTGATTCCGGTCATTGCGCCATTACTGATCAGCACTTGATCGCCGCGCGTTAAGTCATTGCCGAGCTTAACAAAACCGTCCTCATCAACCCTCGACTGGATCAGGCTGACAATCTCGTCTTCAACCGCCAGCGGAGTGTTGTTGAAACTCACAACCTTCTGCACACCTCGGCTGTACATAATCTTGTGCAGCATCTTATCGGCGTCGAAGCGCGCAAAAAGGTAACGCGGGAATAAAGACTGCCGGTAATAGACAGCTTTACCCGTGAACGCATTTATCTGTTCTTTCCGAATTTTCGGCGAGAAGGTTTCAACTTGCCAGGCCGCCAAATTCTGGGCGGTGCGATCTTCTTCTTTTGGTTTGGTGAAGATCACGTACCAGCGTGAGGCGTCGATTGATTGTTTCATGTGATACTTAAACCTAAAACTTATAGATTCATCGCAAATTGACCCCTACTTGCGGTCCTGATTTGCCTCAACGACTCCGTTACCATAGAATGTCAACGTTCCCTCAATAAGGTAGGTATTGCCTCAATGACTATGCTTTCCTCATTGGCTTCGCGGTGCGTGGGTCCATTGCCTCATTCCGATTACTTCGCAATCTCCTATTCCAACTTTCGCCCAACTGTACTGAAGGACGTAGATAATTGTCTTCAAGAAAAGACTCAACTTTTTCTCAATAAAATCTCATGAAGGCGATCAAGAAGTTCAGGGGGCATTAATGAGCAAAAGGGTTAAGCATACTTATGAGTTTGGTCCATTCCAATTGGATCTCGACCGGCGTCTGTTGTGGCGCGAAGGACAAGCGGTTGGACTTGCACCGAAAGTATTCGAAATGCTGGTGTTGCTGATAGAGCGACGCGGAACTGTAGTAAGTAAGCAGGAGATGATGAAAGTTCTATGGCCCGATCGCTATGTCGAAGAGGCAAATCTGACTCAAAATATCTTCTTGCTGCGAAAGATACTCGGTGAAAGTCAGCGCAAGGCCAAATACATAGAGACAATTTCGAAACTGGGTTATCGTTTCAGTGCAGTCGTTAATGAGACTCTGGAAGAGAGTCCACCGCCTTCACAGGAGTTGGAGGAAGAAGCGGCCGCTTCGAAAGAAGACCAAGGAACTCGGCATCAGGCCATAGCCTCCCTGGCAGTGATGCCGACGATCAACGAAAGTGATGACCCTAATCTGGAATATCTCTCAGATGGAATCAGTGAAAATATTATTATTAGCCTTGCTCGACTGCCCCAACTGCACATCAGCTCTCGTAGCCTTGTTTTTCGCTACAAAGGACAAGAAGTAGACGCGCTGGAAGCTGGACGCGAGCTGGGAGCCGATGCGGTAGTGGCCAGCAGAGTCCGGCCTTTAGGCAGCGTGCTAATCATTAGAGTGGAGTTGATTGAAGTAAGTACAGGCAGGCAGCTCTGGGGTGAGCAGTACCATCGATCGTTTTCAGATATTTTGAAGCTTCAGGATGAACTTGCCACTACTATTTCAGATCGGCTACGACTCAAGTTGACTGAGGAAGAGAAGAAAAGACTTGGCCAACATTACACAAGCAATCCAGAAGCATATCAATGGTACCTTAAGGGCCGTTACTTTTGGAACAAACATACCGTAACGGACTACGAGAAAGCGATCGAGAGCTTCGAACAGGCAGTGAGGCTCGATCCAACCTACGCCCTTGCTTATTCGGCCCTGGCGGATACCTACGTGACCTTCGACTTCTATGGAGTCCTGGCTCCGTGGGAGATAAGTCCAAAGGCTAAAACTGCGGCGATCAATGCCTTGCTCCTCGACGACACGCTGCCCGAAGCCCATCTCGCACTGGCGTGCGTAAAAATGATGTACGAACGCGACTGGTCAGATGCTGAAAGAGAATTTACAAAAGCCATTGAGCTTGACCCGAATTATGCTCATGCTCGCAACTGGTATTCGCACTTTTTAATGGCCATGGGTCGCATCGAAGAGTCCTTGGTCCAAAGTGAGTTGGCGCTCAAATTAGACGCCTTAGACGACTGTGTCAATCAGTATCTTGGCTGGCATTACATTCACGCTCGGCATTTCGATCGTGCGATCGGCCAACTCGAGAAGACCCTCACAGGCAATCCTGATTTCTTTCTGGCACGAGTCACACTTGGCATGGCTTATGTCCAAAAAGGAGAGTTCGCGAAAGGAATTTCTGAGCTGGAAAAGGCTAGCGAGAAGGACAAGTTACCTGTTGTTCTGGGATTTCTTGGACACGCGTACGGGCTGGCCGGACAAAGAGAAAAGGCGCTTGAGATACTTGAAGAATTGGAAGACTTGTCGAAGCGAACTTACGTTCCGCCGTATAGCATTGCGCTGATCTATGCTGCTCTTGGCGAGACTTCGGACACATTTGAATGGCTTGAAAAAGCATATGCGGCTGACAATGAGTGGCTGAACTGGCTAAAAGTTGCCCCAGAAGTTGATAGCCTGCGCTCAGATCCCAGATTCACTGAATTGTTAAAGAAATTAGACTTGGAAGCGGATCAGTGACCGCTCACCTGCATTTCCGCTAAGAGATAAATTAGAGTAATGAGCTGCTTGTTAAGGTTTCCTTTGGTCCAATAGATTCAACGACACATTAGTGTTCGATGTGAGCATCAACCTACAGACGGTACGTATAGTCATGTCGATTCTCACAAACTTTCTCCGCGTAATCGGAACTCCGCGTTAAGGCTCTCCCGCCCTCGGCACCAACCCAATCAAGGGTTTATTGGCCCCACCTAATCCAAAGCCGCGAAATGTTTTGCCGTTTAATCTCATAAGGATCGGAAACAGATGTGAGTTCGCTGTGACAGATGTGACGAACTAAGCCAATTATTGGCCGCCTCTCGGAACTGGACTCGATTGTTCTTAGAACTAAATAACAAGCGTGCCTCAGATCCGCAGTCGTAAAGGCCGTCAGTAGTACTGGTCTATTCCACAGCATAAGAAACTCGCGCTCAGCTGTTTTCTAAACTCTGCGACCGAATCCCGGTTCACTCAAAGGGAGTTCAACATGAATCAAGCTGATGTAATTGTCGATCTCTTCGACGTGTACGGGGACCGAATTCACGATGACGTGGTGTTGGCCTTCCACAATACAGACGTTACTACTTTCAGCGATACCTATCAGGTCCAACTGAAAGGGCAGCCTGCAGTAATCCATGGTGTTCCCGCGTTTCCAACCGGACGTGCTCTGGTTGATGTGAAACCAACCAAATATCAGGAGAGACGATTTCAGATCTTTGTTGTGGACCCGACGGTCGGAACCAATAGACTTAAGGGAGAATTCTTCGTCAATCCCCTTAAAGCGAATCCCAAGCTGATCAGCTATGCGGATCTTGCGAACAAGAGTTACGCGACGGAAATAAGAACACTTCTCGATAACTCAAAACCAAAGATAGACGAAGCGGCATGGAATGCGCTCGATCCGGTCAATCGCGCCACGATTCTGAATCTGTGCAGCAAGATGGTACGGGAAAACGTGGATGCCGCAACTAAGGTTATGACGCAGGTCCTGGGAATCGACCGGACGTGGCTAAATCCTGAGCACCGGGAGCGAATTTACTCGCCAGTTACTGACGGATTCTTGACAGCCCTGCGCGCTCTGCCGAAAAACTTCAAATCTGCCGGCGGTTCACTGCATCATTTTCCCAACAATTGGTTGGGTATGACCGAAAAGCACAGTAGTTTCAAAACCAAAGACAAGGCCGGCAACATTCAGTTTACCTTCGCCAAAGATTCGCAAGGTAAGTACTACTGCGATATTGATCTTGACGACCATTCCGGTATCCAGCACGTACTGGATTATCTGGACCACAAGCTCACCGGAGAGGAAACTCACCCCTACAACATCCACGAGATTCTGGTGAAGTTTCAGAAGAATGGAGATCCCGAGTATCGATTGCTGTGAGGTTCGTCTCTTCTATCGCTGAGAAGAAAATAGGGTACCAACACCAACCACATTAGGAGGAAGCCCGAGATGCGTATGCGATTAGAATTCAGAATCCCAACAAGAGTAACAACTCTCCTATTGCTGCTTACTCTGGCAGCTTCCTCGCTCTTTGCGCAACAACGCCTAACCTTTGCTGTGGCTGGAGACGTTGGCGAAAGAGGTAAGCCCCAACTCGCTATTTCCAATCAAATGAATCTGTACCGGAGAAACGGAAGACCGTTTCAACTTGTCTTGCTCCTGGGGGACAACATCTACGATGACGGCATAGGCAAGGGCTTCCTGGAGGAGTTTGAAAAACCCTTTAAGGCTTTGATTGACGCCGGAGTGAGATTCCAAGCCGTGTTGGGTAACCACGACATTAGGAAGGGTGCCGAAGCGCAAATCAATTACCCGAAATTCAACATGGGAGGCCGCCGCTTCTACTCGTTCACTTCGGGAGACGGTTTGGTGGAGTTCTTTGCGCTGGATTCATCGGCTTTATCTGACGAAGCCTCGGACTTGGTAGCAGCAAACCTGAACAGGCTGAAAACGCAAAAGTCGCGGGCGGTTCGCAGCAGCCTTTTCAAAGCCGGACTTCTGGATTCGGCGATTGCCAACTCCGAAGCCTTTCTAACTGAAATGCGCAAAGCTAAAGCAGAACAAATTCCGTGGTTGCAGGAAACGTTGCGAGCCTCGAAGGCACGTTGGAAGATCGTCTTCCTGCATCATGCAATCTATTCTTCCGCCTACAAAAATCTCGGACACGGACGAGACGGTTCGGTGCTAAAACTGAGACAACTCTTAACTCCAATATTCTTCGAAAACAAGGTCGACGTTGTTTTCGCCGGGCATGACCATGTGGTTCAGAAAATAAAACCCCAACCCGCGCCAAACAGTAGTCATAAGATCTACTACATAACCGAAGGGGCTAGTGCGAAGTTACGAAAAGGGGACATTGACACCACGGATCCACTTCACGAGTGGGGCGAAGACACGAAGTACTCATTTCTTCTTGCTGATCTTACGCCAGCCGAGCTGAAAATCGATGTCATCGATTCTACTGGGAAGATACTCAAGAGTTTTGTGATTACAAAATGAGTTGCTCGACATGACGGAGCGCGCCGCGCAAGAAAGCCTTGCGGCTAAAGGCGCGATAGCTTGTTTCTAGTCTCTTCACTCGATGACCTGCGGGATGAACCCGCCAATCCCAGGCTGATAGCAATCATTTCTGTATGCCTACGCTGGCGAACTTCTCGCTGCTCTTCAGCATACTGAGAATTCCTTGACAGAGATTTGTTCGAGGACTACAGTTCGGCCCGTACCGCTAACCTGGGCCGTTTGGGCGAGACTCACTTCATGGCGCATTGATCGGCATCTACAAGATCGGCGTGCTCTTCACGGCTCAGCCCATCGCTATTGCTCTTCAGCTAATGGGAGTCGCATTGATGGTATGGGCCCGCATAACCTTTGGACGTCGAAGCTTTCATGCCGCTGCGAATCCTACAGCGGGTGGGCTGGTTACTACAGGCCCTTACCGAATCATACGACATCCGATCTACACCGCAGCATGTCTCTTTGGTTGGGGGCCGATCGTTGTGCACAGATCTTTGGTAAGCGTCGCGCTGGGAATACTGTTGTTACTGAGTGCGCTCATGCGAATGATATGTGAGGAGCAATTGGTGAAGCAGAAGTACCCAGAATATGTCGAATATGCGAAGGGTACGAAACGGATGGTTCCGTTCCTGTTCTGATTCGTTGTAAGTACGCGATGGGCAAATGGAAAATATATTTTGGCCTCAACTCTGTTAGTAATTAGTGGGAGTAACCTTATGAAAAGAAGTTTGCGCTTTGCACTTTGCACTGCGACAGTCGTCTTTTTAACTGTAGTTCCTGCCGAGATGCTCGCGCACCACTCGGGAGATACCAAACTGGATCGAGCGGTGGAAAAAGCGAACTCAGAGTTTATTCTCGCCATAAAGACCGGCGACGCCGCGACGATTGCCGCGCCCTACATAGAGGACGCGTCTTTCATTACGATCGATGGCGCCTGCGTTCAGGGTCGGACGGAAATAGAGAAGATGTACCGCGATCGATTTGCACGCTTTGGTCCGGCACGCTCGGCAAAAATTAACTCGAAGAGTCTCGTCGTCGACAATGACCTCGCCTATGAATCAGGATATGGAGAAATTGGGGTGCTCAAAGACGACAAGCTGTCGATCAAGGGAGGCCGTTTTCTCACCGTCTGGCAGCGCCAGACGAACGGCGATTGGAAGATTCTGCGGAATGTCGTGCTGCCTTGAAAGTGGCGGCGAATTACAGTGGCTAGCTTTCAGTCATGTCTAACTATATTGGCGCGATCGATCAAGGCACTACCAGCACTCGCTTCATCGTGTTCGACCGCTATGGCCGCGTCTCGGCCATCGCGCAGAAAGAACACGAGCAGATTTTTCCGAAGCCTGGATGGGTTGAGCATGATCCTAACGAAATCTGGCGGCGAACAAAGGAAGTCATTGAAGAAGCCTTGCAGCAAAAAGGTCTGCAACCCAAAGACTTTGCTGCGATCGGCATCACTAATCAGCGCGAAACCACGATTGTCTGGAATCGCAAGACGGGCCATGCGATTTACAACGCCATCGTGTGGCAGGACACACGCGTTGAATCTGACGTAGCATCCTTCGCTGCACAGGGAGGTCAGGACCGTTTCCGAAACCAAACCGGTCTTCCCCTCGCCACTTACTTCAGCGCCCTCAAAATCCGTTGGATACTCGACAACCTTCGCGGCGCCCGTGAACTTGCTGAGGCTGGCGAACTTGCTTTCGGCAACATCGACAGCTACCTCGTTTGGAATCTCACCGGCGGCGTAAACGGCGGCATTCATGTCACCGATGTTACCAACGCCAGCCGAACGCAACTCATGAATCTCGAAACGTTGGAGTGGAGCACTGATCTTCTCAAAGCATTTAACATTCCCGCTTCTCTTCTCCCCAAAATCGGTTCCAGCAGTGAAGTCTATGGTCATGCGACACTCCCTTCATTAGCCGGCGTTCCTGTCGCTGGGATTCTTGGGGATCAACAAGCCGCGCTTGTCGGTCAAACCTGCTTTGATCGTGGTCAGGCCAAGAACACTTATGGCACCGGTTGTTTTCTGCTCATGAACGCAGGCGAAAAACCTGTTCAGTCGAAACACGGACTGATCACTACCGTCGCCTTCAAATTTGGAGAGCAGCCTGCACGCTACGCGCTCGAAGGCAGCATCGCGATCGCCGGCGCCCTCGTTCAGTGGCTGCGCGACAATCTTGGCCTGCTCTCCACGAGCTCAGATGTCGAAACACTTGCTCGCACGGTCAAGGACAACGGTGGCGTGTATATCGTCCCTGCGTTCTCCGGTCTCTTCGCTCCGTATTGGCAGTCGTCTGCCCGTGGCGTCATCGTCGGTCTCACGCGTTACGCCAACAAAGGCCATCTCGCACGCGCCGCCCTGGAAGCCACTGCCTATCAAACCCGCGAAGTGCTCGAAGCGATGGAACTCGACATGAAGACTAAAATCGATGTTCTCCGCACCGATGGCGGCATGGTAGTAGACGATCTGTTAATGCAATTCCAGGCTGATATCCTCGGCCGCGATGTCATTCGACCGCTGGTCAAGGAAACGACCGCACTCGGCGCTGCTTATGCAGCGGGTCTTGCGGTGGGCTTCTACAAAGACCTCGCCGAACTGAACGAACAGTGGCATATTGATCGGACCTGGAAACCCTTCATCGACGCACAGACTCGCGAAACTCTTTTTGCCCAATGGAAAAAAGCCGTCAGCCGTTCTCTCAAC
>Ga0207708_10002767_pt1 | contig 12884 bp, 9 predicted proteins | sample KBSK5101metaG_FD_184340 | JGI IMG/M metagenome (GOLD analysis project Ga0207708, IMG submission 184340) | Corn, switchgrass and miscanthus rhizosphere microbial communities from Kellogg Biological Station, Michigan, USA - KBS K5-10-1 metaG... | ecosystem: Host-associated > Plants > Roots >...
GCTCCTGGGCGACACGGAGACCGCGAAGGTCTTCACGACCGTCGGCCCCGAGCAGGAGTACTTCCTGATCGACGAGCAGTACTACTTCGAGCGCCCCGACCTGGTGACGACGGGCCGCACGCTGTTCGGCGCCCAGCCGCCGAAGGGCCACGAGCTCGACGACCACTACTTCGGCTCGATCCCCGAGCGCGTGCTCGCGTGCATGCTCGACGCGGAGCGCGAGCTGGCCAAGCTCGGCGTGCCGATCAAGACCCGCCACAACGAGGTCGCCCCGGCGCAGTACGAGGTCGCGCCGATCTTCGAGAACTCGAACGTCGGCTCCGACCACCAGCAGCTCGTGATGCAGATCCTGCAGAACGTCGCGCGCCGCTACGGCCTGGTCTGCCTGCTGCACGAGAAGCCGTTCGCGGGCGTCAACGGCTCGGGCAAGCACAACAACTGGTCGATGGGCACCGACACGGGCATCAACCTGCTCGAGCCGGGCGAGACGCCGCACGAGAACCTCCAGTTCCTGTTCTTCTGCACGGCGGTCATCCAGGCCGTCGACGACCACCAGCAGCTGCTGCGGGCGTCGGTCGCCAACGCGGGCCAGGACCACCGCCTGGGCGCCAACGAGGCGCCGCCGGCGATCATCTCGGTCTTCCTCGGCGCGGAGCTCGAGAAGATCTTCGCCGCGATCGAGAGCGGCAAGGGCGACGGCGAGACCCCGCAGAGCCACCTCGACCTCGGCGCCTCCGTGCTGCCGGCGCTGCCGATGCACGGCGGCGACCGCAACCGCACGTCGCCGTTCGCCTTCACGGGCAACAAGTTCGAGTTCCGCGCGCTCGGCTCCAGCATGTCGCTGGCGCTCCCGAACACGGTGCTCAACACGATCGTCGCGCAGTCGATCGACGACCTCGCCGACAAGCTCGACAAGGCCTCGAGCGACGGCGCCTCGCTCGAGGACGCGATCCTCTCGGTGATCAAGGACGCCTGGAGCGACCACAAGCGGGTCGTCTTCGACGGCGACAACTACGCCGAGGAGTGGCACGCCGAGGCGGAGTCGCGCGGCCTGGCCAACCTGCGCCAGACCCCGGACGCGCTGCCGTGGCTCGTCGAGCCGAGCACCGTCGAGGTGTTCTCCAAGTACGAGGTGCTCTCCGAGCGCGAGCTCGAGTCCCGCTACGAGGTCTTCCTCGAGCAGTACACGACCACGATCAACATCGAGGGCGAGACGGCCGCGGCGATCGCCCGGACGATGCTGCTCCCGGCGGCGATCACGTGGCTCGGCAAGCTCGGGGCGACCGAGGGCGGCACCGGCATCGCGCGCCTGACCGAGGAGCTCAGCGGGCTCGTCGACGCGTTCGTCGAGGCGATCTTCGACCTCGAGGCCGCCAACAACGCGCACCCGGAGACCGACGACGTCCTCGAGGGCGCCAAGTACGTCCAGAGCGCGGTCATCGACGCGATGGACAAGGTCCGCGAGATCGCGGACAAGCTCGAGAAGATCGTCCCGGACGACCTCTGGCCGCTGCCGAAGTACTCCGAGGTCCTGTTCATCAAGTAGCGTCGGCTGCGACAAGCAGACGCATTGCGAGGGCCCCGCTCCGGCGGGGCCCTCGTCGTTTCTCAGCTGTCCCAGCCCGGGCCGTCCTGCTCGGACGGCGGCCGCTCGCGCCTGTCGCCGAAGTCGGTCCTGAAGCCGCCCGTCTCGTGGTGGTCGCGGAAGTCCGTGGTGTCGCGGTCCTAGGTCCGATTGCCGATGGAAAGCGGGGCTCCGCACGCGCACACTGGGTCCATGACGACGATCACCCCCACCGCGGGCGAGCGGATCACGGCCGAGGTCACGAGCTGGCCGGGCGTCGAGGCGGGCACGGGCGAGCGCGGGGAGTTCGGCTTCCGGGTCGGGCGCCGCGAGATCGGCCACCTGCACGGCGACCGGGTGCTGCACATCGGCTTCCCCAAGGACGTCTGGCACGAGCTCCACGACGCGGGGCGGATCGACTACCACCCGGTGTTCCCGGGCAAGCCGGGCTTCGGCTCGCGCGCGCTCGCGACCGACGAGGACGTCGCAGACGCGATCGCGCTGATCCGGCTCAACTACGACCGGGCGATCGAGCGGCACGGGCTGCCGTCCACGCCGCGCGGCTGAGCCGCCGGTGCCGCGGTCCGGCCGCCATGCGGTCCTGATTGTGACGCCCGCTCAAGTCCCCCGGGCGGCTGCCGATGAAAGGAGTGAGTTCACCGGCACCGCCCAGTCCAACAAATCCCCTTCGTCTCTGGACGAGGCTTCAACCGGGGAACTCAACCCCTCCCCTCCCAGCGAAACGCCCGGCCGCAAGCCGGGCGTTTCGCCTTTAAGCGCTCAACAGCCGCCGCCGTCGCCTCCGCCGCCACCGCCGTCGAAGCCGCCGCCCCAGTCGCCGCACGAGGCGTCGCTGTCGGGCGGGAGCACGCTGCTCGTCCAGAAGGGCGCGTCCCACGCACGCTTCCCCGCCCGGCGTTCGGACACCATCACCGCCAGCACGAACATCACCGCCAGCACACCGATCAGCACGAAGAGCATCACGACCTCCGAGGTGGGATGGGTCGCGGCAGGGTACGGCCTCGGGGCGCGCCGGCGATAAAGATCGCTAAGCGGCGATCGCGCCCTCGTCGAGCGGGCGCAGCTCCTCGGCGTAGGACATCGAGTGGCGGCGCAGCGTGCCCTCGGGCGAGACCTCGTAGGCGCCCATCCGCCACAGCGGCGGCGAGTAGGCGTGCAGCGTCACCGCGGGCTCGCTGCCCGCGTGCGCGACGCGGTGGATGTCGGAGGCGGCGAAGGTCAGCGTGTCGCCGGCCGAGACGGTGCGCGACGACGGCGCGCCGCCGAGCACGAGGCGCTCCTCGCACACGCTGCCGCGCACGACCGACAGCGCGCCGGCCGAGAGATCGTGGTCGTGGAAGCCCGTGTCGTGGTCGTTCATCCAGCAGATCAGCCAGACCGCGACGTGGTCGTCGCGGTGCAGCTGCTCGTAGGTGCGGGCGTCCGGTCGGTGCGAGACGAGGTGGCGCCACGTCTCGGGGCGTGCGGCGATGCCCTCGACGAGCTCGGTGAGGGCGTCAGCGTCGAGGTCGTGCAGGTGGGTCGGCAGCATCAGGCGGTCACGGGGTCGGGGGACAGCAGGCGGTCGGGGTTGGCCTCGGCCAGAGCGTGGGCGACGCTCGGGCCGAGCGCGCCGAGCAGCGGCGGCTCGGCGACGGGGCGGTCGGAGCCGTGGATGAGCCGGTCGGCGCCGACGACGCGCAGCATCGCGTCGACGGTCCGCGGCCCGTAGGAGGAGACGTCGAAGAAGGTCAGCTCGTCGTGGACGGCGCCGGCGGGCCCGCCGCGCACCGCCAGCCGCTCGGCGTGCAGCGGCGCACCGCCGGCGAGCATCGCGAACAACACGCGCAGGCGCGGGTGCGAGCGGCGCCCCCACGCGGCCCAGGCGTGCCAGGCCGCATGCATGTCGGCCACGTAGGCGGTCATCGCCGGCCACCACGACGGCGCCCCGCGGTGCGCCGAGGGCGCCGGGCCGGGGTGCACGAACAGCGGCACGTCGCGCGCCTCCAGGCGGGAGAGCAGCGCGGAGAGCCGCACCAGGCCGACCTCGGAGGCGAGCGCGCCGGCCGGCACGGTCGCGCCGATCGCGCCCCGGTCGAGCAGCGCGTCGATCTCCAGCGCGCCCGCGCCGGGTGCGGTCAGCGCCGTCGCGGCCCAGAAGCGGAACGGCTCGCCGAGCTCGGCGACGCCGTCGTGGAAGGCGTCCAGCAGCGGCTGGGCCTCGGCGGCCGGCAGCAGCTCGATCCCGAGCGGGACCGACAGCGCGATCCCGATCCGGTCGATGCCGTCGCGCTCGGCCTCGAGCGCGCGGGCGACCGGGTCGTGGTCGGCCAGCGCCACCGGGCACGGCGGCTCGCCGGGCAGCTCGAGGATCCAGCCGTCGGCGCCGTGGCGCAGCCGCGGAGGGGACACGCGCTCGGCCAGCGCGCGGATCAGCGCGTCGGGCCAGAGGTGCTGGTGGAGGTCGGAACGGGGCACGGAGCTCATCACCTTACCCATATCTCGACCAATTTGGTCGAGATGATGAGCTTCGCCCGTCGAACCTCAACCTTGCCAAAGGTGTGTCAAGGTTCGCTACGATCCCTCGGAATGCGTGATTTCCTCGCCGCCGCCCGTGACCGCGTGATCGTCTTCGACGGCGGGATGGGCGCCACACTCGAGCAGTTCGACCTCGACCTCGAGCGCGATTACAAGCTGCCCGGCCGCTGCCACGAGGCGCTCGTCCTCAACCGGCCCGACGTCATCCAGAGCCTCCACGAGTCGATGGTCGAGGCCGGAGCCGAGGTCGTCGAGACCGACACCTTCCAGGCCTCGAAGATCAAGCTCGACGAGTGGGGCCTGGGCGAGCACACGCTCGAGATCAACCGCAAGGCCGCCGAGATCGCCCGCAAGGCGGTCGGCGAGGACCGGTTCGTGGCCGGCTCGATCGGCCCCACCGGCTACCTGCCCGCGTCCGAGGACCCGAGCCTCGGCCAGATCCGCTTCCGCGAGCTCGTCGAGGTCTTCGCCCAGCAGGCCCAGGGCCTGCTCGAGGGCGGCGTCGACCTGATCACGATCGAGACCGCGCAGGACATCCTCGAGGTCAAGGCCGCGATCTTCGGCACCCGCGAGGCCTTCAGGACGACCGGCCGCACGACCCCGATCCAGACCTCCGTCTCGCTGCTCCCCAACGGCGGCAAGATGCTGCTCGGCACCGACATCTCGTCGGTCCTGGCCACGCTCGAGGCGCTCAAGGTCGACGTGATCGGCCTCAACTGCTCCACCGGCCCCGAGGACATGCGCGACGCGATCCGCTTCCTCGGCGAGCACTCCCCCCTTCCGGTCCACTGCATCCCGAACGCCGGCATCCCGCATCAGGGGCCCGACGGCGAGACCGTCTTCCCCGAGGAGCCCGAGCCGCTGGCCGAGGTGCTCGGCGAGTTCGTGCGGCGCTACGGCGTCTCGATCGTCGGCGGCTGCTGCGGCACCACGCCCGACCACATCCGCGCGATCCACCGGGAGTGCGCGAGCCAGAAGGTCTCCGAGCGCCCGGCCCCGCGCCCGCCGCACGTCTCCTCGATGATCACCGCCGCCCCGCTCGTGCAGGAGCCGGCGCCGACGATCGTCGGCGAGCGCGTGAACTCGCAGGGCTCGCGCCGCGCCAAGGAGCTGCTGCTGGCCGACGACTACGACTCGCTCGTGCAGGTCGCCGAGGACCAGGTCGAGGGCGGCGCGCACGTGCTCGACCTCTGCGTCGCGCTGACCGAGCGCCAGGACGAGGACGAGCAGATGCGCCTCGTCGCCAAGAAGGTCTCGCTCACCCAGCCCGCCCCGATCCAGGTCGACTCGACCGAGCCCGAGGTCATCGCGACCGCGCTCGACCAGATCCCGGGCCGCGCGATCGTCAACTCGGTCAACCTCGAGGCCGGCCGCGACAAGCTCGACAAGGTCGTCCCGATCGCGATGGAGCACGGCGCGGCGCTGATCGCGCTGACCATCGACGAGGAGGGCATGGCCAAGACGCGCGAGCGCAAGGTGGAGGTCGCGAAGCGGATCCACCAGCTCGTCTGCGAGGAGCACGGGATGGATCCCGAGCTGCTGATCTTCGACGACCTCACCTTCACGCTCACGACGGGCGACGAGGAGTGGCGGCCGTCCGCCGTCGAGACGATCGAGGGCATCCGCGCGATCAAGGAGGCCCTGCCCGGCGTCAAGACCTCGCTCGGCGTGTCCAACGTCTCCTTCGGCATCGGACTGCAGGCGCGCTCGGTCCTGAACTCCGTCTTCCTGCACCACTGCGTCGAGGCCGGCCTGGACCTCGCGATGGTCAACCCGAACCACATCACGCCCTACGGCGAGATCGGCGAGGAAGAGCGCGCGCTGGCCGACGACCTCGTCTTCAACCGCCGCGAGGACGCGCTCGAGCGCTTCATCGACCACTTCGAGTCGATGGGCCCGCAGGAGGCCGCGGAGTCGGCGAACCCCACCGAGGGCATGGAGCCCGAGGAGGCGCTGCACTTCCACATCCTGCGCCGCAAGCGCGAGGGCGTCGAGGACCAGATCGACAAGTCCGTCGAGAAGATCGGCGCGGTCCCGACGCTCAACGAGGTGCTGCTGCCGGCCATGAAGGAGGTCGGCGACAAGTTCGGGGCGGGCGAGCTGATCCTGCCGTTCGTGCTCCAGAGCGCCGAGGTCATGAAGCGCGCCGTCGCCCAGCTCGAGCAGTACCTCGACAAGGTCGAGGGCTACACGAAGGGCACCGTCGTGCTCGCGACCGTCTTCGGCGACGTGCACGACATCGGCAAGTCGCTGGTCAACACGATCCTGACCAACAACGGCTACAAGGTCGTCGACCTCGGCAAGCAGGTCCCGATCGGCACGATCCTCGACGCCGCGCAGGAGCACGACGCGACCGCGATCGGCCTCTCGGCGCTGCTCGTCTCGACCTCCAAGCAGATGCCGCTGGCCATCCAGGAGCTGCACCAGCAGAAGCTGGAGTACCCGCTGCTGATCGGCGGCGCGGCGATCAACCGCAAGTTCGGCTGGCGCGCGCTGTACCCGGGCGGCAAGGACTCCGAGGACATCTACGAGCCCGGCGTCTTCTACTGCAAGGACGCCTTCGAGGGCCTGGCCGTGATGGACCGGATCGTCGAGCCCGAGCAGCGCGAGGAGCTCGTCCAGAAGGTGCGCGAGGAGGCCGCCAAGTTCCGCACCGAGGGCGACGAGCCCGAGGAGCTCGACACCTCCGACGCCTCCGTGCGCTCGGAGGCCGCGACCGACAACCCGATCCCCGAGCCCCCGTTCTGGGGCGTGCGCGAGATCGAGGTCGACCTCGACGAGCTCTACTCGCACCTGGACACGCACGTGCTGTTCAAGCTCCACTGGGGCGGGCGCGGCGTGAAGGGCGAGGCCTGGAAGAAGCTGCTCGAGGAGGACTTCCGCCCGCGCCTGGAGCGCATGTGGGCCGAGGCCGACTACCTGCACCCGCGCGCGCTGCTGGGCTACTTCCCCTGCTACTCCGAGGGCAACGAGATCGTCGTGCTCGACCCGGAGGACCGGTCGACCGAGCTCGAGCGGCTCTACTGCCCGCGCCAGCCCAAGGGCGCGCGGCTGTCGCTGGCCGACTTCTACCGCCCCAAGGACTCCGGCGAGCTCGACGTCGTCGCGCTGCAGGCCGTCACGGCCGGCGACGAGGTCACCGAGCTGATGGCCAAGCTCGAGGCCGACGGCGAGTTCGCCGAGCAGCTCTTCACCCACGGGCTCGGCGTGCAGGCCGCGGAGGGCATGGCCGAATGGCTGCACTGGCGCGTGCGCCGCGACCTCGGCATCGGCGAGGCGCAGGGCCGGCGCTACTCCTGGGGCTACCCCGCCGTGCCCGAGCAGTCCGAGCACGAGAAGGTCTACCGGCTCCTGGAGGCGACCGAGCGGATCGGCCTGCGGCTCTCCGGCGGCTACGCCGTCGAGCCCGAGCAGTCGACGCTGGCGATCATCGCCCACCACCCGCAGGCGACCTACTTCGGCATGCGCAACGGGCGCCTGCTCGAGAACGGCTCGCCCGACGACGTCGTCAAGGGCTCGCCGCGCGACCCGTCGCGCTTCGGCGAGATCGGCGACGACGAGCCGGCCGAGCCCGGCACGCGAGAGCCGGCCCGCTCCACGGCATGACCGTCGCGGGGCGGATCGGGCGGGGACGGTTCGTCTCGTTCGAGCTGTGGCCGCCCCGCTCCGCCGAGTCGGCGGCGGCGCTGGAGGACGCGCTGGAGGGGCTGGCCGCGCTGCGGCCCGCCTTCGTCGCGATCACCTACGGCGCGGGCGGCTCCACGCGCGAGCGCACGCACGAGCTGGTGGCGCGATTGGCGGGCACGGAGCTCCTGCCGCTCGCGCACCTGACCTGCGCGGCGCACGGGCGCGACGAGCTCGCGGCGCTCCTGTCGCGGTACCTGGAGGCGGGCGTGCGCGACCTGCTGGCGCTGCACGGCGACCCGCCGCTGGCGTCGGACGCCGCGCTCCCGGAGGGCGACCTGCGCTACGCGATCGAGCTGGTCGCGCTCGCGCGCGAGGTCGGCTTCCCCTCCGTCGGGGTGGCCGTACACCCCGAGGGGCACCCGGCGGCGCCCTCGCGTGCCTCCGACCTGGTCTGGCAGGCCGACAAGCTGCGGGCCGCGGACTTCGGGCTGACGCAGTTCCTCCACCGGGCATCGGATTACGCGCGCTTCGTCGACGGGGTCGGCGTGGACACGCCCGTCGTGCCGGGCGTCATGCCGATCACCAACGTCCGCCAGCTCGAGCGGATGGCCGCGATGTCGGGCACCGAGGTGCCGCTGGCGCTCGCCACCCGGCTGCACGCGGTCGCCGACCGCCCGGACGAGGTGCGCCGGATCGGCGTCGAGCACGCCACGCAGCTGTGCCGCGACCTGCTCGACGCGGGCGCGCCGGGGCTGCACTTCTACACGATGAACCGCGCCGCGGCCACGCTCGAGGTGTGCGCGAACCTCGGCTTCGAGCCCGTAACCTCCGGCGCGTGAAGGTCCTCTCGATCGACGGCGGCGGCATCCGCGGGCTGATCCCCGCGCTCGTGCTGGCCGAGATCGAATCGCGCACGGGACGGCGGATCGCCGACCTCGTGGACATGATCGCCGGCACCTCGACGGGCGGGATCCTCGCCTGCGCGCTCGGCAAGCCCGACCCGCTGCCGGCGTCGGAGATCGCGACGCTCTATGTCGAGGAGGGCCCGAAGATCTTCGACCGCTCGCTGCTCAAGCAGATCACCTCGCTCGGCGGCTACCTCGACGAGCGCTACTCGGACAAGGGCCTCGTGCAGGCGCTCGAGCGCTACCTCGGCGACACGCCGATGAACGCCGCCACCCTGCCGCTGCTGCTCACCACCTACGACACCGAGGCGCGCGCGATCCACCTGCTGCGCTCCGAGGGCTCGAACTCCGGCGCGTCGATGGTCGACGCCGCCCACGCGACCTCGGCCGCCCCGACCTACTTCGAGCCGGTCCGCCTGGACGGCGCGTGCCTGATCGACGGCGGCGTGTTCGCCACCAACCCGGCGCTCGTCGCCTTCGCGGAGGTCCGCGGCAAGCTCGACCTCCTGCTCTCGCTCGGCACCGGCGAGCACACCCGCCCGCTCCCGTGCTCGAAGGTCAAGGACTGGGGCCAGCTCGAGTGGGCCCGTCCGATCATCGACGTCGTCTTCGACGGAGGCCAGGACGCGGTCGACCTCCAGCTCCGCGCGCTGCTCCCCGACGACTACGTGCGCCTCCAGACCCAGCTCGAGACCGCCTCCGACGACCTCGACGACGCCAGCGCCGACAACCTCGAGCGCCTCGCCGAGGAGGCCGAGGCGCTGATCGCGCGCGAGACCGAGACGATCGACGAGGTCTGCGCGCGGCTCACGGCCTGAACGCCGTCAGGCTCCGCCGATCACGAGCGCGACCCCGGCGCCGAGCAGGACGAGGCCGATCGTGCGGGCGAGGGTGAGGGGTTGCTGGGTCACGCCGAGCAGGCCGAACTGGTCGATGATCGCGGCCATCGCGAGCTGGCCGGTGAGCAGGCAGGCGATCATGCCCCGGGCGCCCAGCGGGGTGACGGTCTGGAGGGTCACGCCGACGACGGCGGCCCCGAGCACGCCTCCGGCGATGTAGTGCCACCAGACCGGGTGGGCGCCGAGGCGGCCGAAGCCGCCGCCGACGGTCAGGGCGAGCACGACGAGGACGATCAGGCCCGCCGTGAAGGAGACGACGGCCGCCGGCAGGGGCCCGATGTCGCGCCCGAGCGCCGCGTTGATCGGCGCCTGCATGGCGAAGCCCGCGCCGACGGCGAGCGTGAGGGCGATGGCCGTTCCCCGGTCCATCGCCCCCACGCTAGCGACGGGCGCTACTGCTGCGGCAGCAGGCAGACCAGCGCGTTGCGCTTGGTCACGCTGACCTTCGGCAGGCCGGCGAAGTACTTCGCCGCCTGGGCCGCCCCCATCCACGTGCCCTTCTTGGCCGACTCGGCGGCCGCGCCGTCGAACTCGTAGACGTCGAGCCCGCGGGCGATGTCGTTCGCGAACAGGAGGAATGACCCGTCGTCACCGATCTCGGGCGTCTTGGCCGACCACGAGTCCATGTTCTGGATCCGGTAGTAGCCGATCTCCTTCATGCCCTCGCCGACGACCTGCTGGCCGGCGAGCGAGATGCCGGTCAGGCCCGCGAGGTCGACCACGTGCACGCCGCCGTTGTAGTAGGCGATGGTCATGACCTTCTCGTCCTCGTGGATGTCGAAGACGTGGGCGGTGCAGGTGCCGTCGACCTGGTCGGTCGGGCCGAGCGTGTCGATGTTCCAGTAGCCGACCTTCTGCGGCGACTTCTCCATCGCGCCCGTCGTCTCGAACACGTGCACGCCGCCGTTGGGGCACTGGCCGGTGCCCACGGCGCCCGCGAACTCGTCCTCGGCGATCACGAACTCGCGCTCGCGGCCGCTCGCGTCGGTGATCGTGAACGGGTCCATCTGGTGCCAGACGTTGATCGTCTGGTCCAGGAAGGACGAGACGATCGACGGGTTGGCGGGGTCGCGCGTGTCGATGATCACGCCCTGGGACAGAGCCGCCGAGTAGGCGCGCTTGCCGTCATCGGAGAACGTGATGTCGTGCGACTCGGTGCCGAGGCCCGGCCGCGGCGGGAGCGAGAGCTCGCCGACCGACTTCGGGGCGCCCGGGTCGGAGATGTCGAAGACCTCGATCGCGGGCTGGATCGACGTGATCAGGTCCGAGTTGGAGTTGTAGAGGTAGTTGCCGCTCGGGTGGATCGACTGGTTGTGCGAGCCCTGGCCGACCTCGACGAAGCCGACGGTCTTGGGGTGCAGCGGGTCGGTGACGTCGGCGATGAACGTGCCGTTCTTGCCGGTCCCGTCCTCCTTGAGCATGTCGAAGCCGAGCGCCTGCGCCTCGCGGTAGCACGTGGAGGTGCCGTCGCCGAACGTGTCGGAGGCGTAGCCGACGAAGGTCCGGCCGGGCTCGTCGGCCTGATGGAAGACCTGGACGTCGCCCTGGGTGACGCCGCAGTCGTAGGTGGACACGATCTGCGCGTCGTCCGGATCCGAGATGTCGACGATCTGCAGGCCGTTCTTGTAGGACCCCGCGAGGGCGTACTTCTTGCCCGCCAGCGTCGCGAACTCGATGTCGGTGCCGTAGTTCGGCGTCCCGCCGTTGTCGACGGCGTACGGCAGGTTCTTGACGTGGCGCATGTTGGCGCTGTGCTCGTGGCGCTCCTGGGCGCTCGCCGCCGGGGCGAGCACGAGCAGCGCGAGCAGCGCGATGAGAGTTCTCCTCATGAGAGCTCCAACGCACCGGGAATGAGAAACTGGCGCTCAGGCTTCGGCGCGCTGCGGCGAGGGGGCGCCGAGCGAGACCGGCGACGTGTGGAGCGCCCGCAGGCGCACCTCGCGCCAGGAGACGCCCTCCTTGACGAGCGCCGGGGCGCCCATCACGACGGCGGTGGCGATCTCGACCGCCTGCAGGATGATCCCGTAGCCGAGCGCCTGCGCGGCCGGGATCCCGTAGGCGCCGGTGAGCACCGCCACGCACGCGGCCTGGAAGACGCCCAGGTTGGACGGCGTCACGGGCAGCACGGCGGTCACGTTGACCGCGAACAGCACGGCGGCGGCCGCGCCCATGTCGGCGGCGCCGTCGAGGTGCAGCGCGACCAGCAGCACGTAGCAGGAGACCCACTGCAGGCCCCACGCGCCGAGCTGCGCGCCCGTCGCGATCGAACCCAGCTTGGCGCGCCGGAACACGACCAGGCCGTGCCGCACGCGCGCGGCCGCGCCGCGGGCCTGCGCGAGCCAGCGCGCCACGCGCGCCGAGCGCGACGGCAGGCCGGAGCGCAGCAGCGCCGGCGCCGCGAGCACGAGCACCAGAGCCGCGACCGGCGCCAGCGCGTACCAGATCAGCGCCTGCTGGCGGCCCGCGAACAGCCCGATGGTCGCGAACATCACGGCGCCCAAGATCAGGAGCGCGAGCACGTTGAGCAGCGTCTGGGAGACGAGCGTGCCGAGCACGACCGGCAGCCGGTCGCGCGCGCGGCCGAGCCGGCGGGAGACGATCAGCGCGCGCGACGGCTCGCCCAGCCGCGCGGGCAGCGTCGCCGACATCAGCACCCCGATCGAGGTGCCCTGCATGGCGTCCGCGAAGCGCGGCAGCGCGTCGGGCAGCGCCGCTTTGAGGATCGCGTGCCAGGAGACGGCGCGCATGCACATCGACAGGCACATCAACCCGAGCGCGACGAGCACCCAGGTCGGGCTGGAGGCCAGCAGCGCCTGGCCGATCGGCCGCATGCCGATCCGCTCGAGCGCCAGCAGCGCGCCGCCGGCGGCCGCGAGCGCCGCGCCGGCCAGCAGCCCGCGGCGGAGCAGCTTGAAGGCGGGCCGCGTCGCGCCCTCGATCGGCGGCTCCAGCGACGGCAGCCGCCGGGCGCGCGAGCGCGATCCGTCGGCCGCGCGCGTGCCGACCCGGACGGCGGCGCGCGCGAGCGTGCCCTCGGGCTGCTCGACGGCGCGGGCGTCCTCGTAGGTGGCGGCGACCTCGGTGGCCACCCGCGGCCACGCGTAGCGCTCCGCGCTACGGGCGGCGCCCGCGGCGAGCTGGCGCGAGCGCGCCGGATCGAGCGCGAGGTCGCGCAGCGTCTCCGCCAGGCGCGTGGCGTCGCCGCGCGGGACGAGCAGCCCGTCGCCGCGGTGCGTGACGACGTCGCGGTAGCCCGCGATGTCCGAGGCGACGACCGGCGTGCCGGCCGCGAACGCCTCCGTGAGCACCATCCCGAACGACTCGCCGCCCAGCGACTGGGCGCAGAGCACG
>Ga0207708_10002768_pt1 | contig 12883 bp, 9 predicted proteins | sample KBSK5101metaG_FD_184340 | JGI IMG/M metagenome (GOLD analysis project Ga0207708, IMG submission 184340) | Corn, switchgrass and miscanthus rhizosphere microbial communities from Kellogg Biological Station, Michigan, USA - KBS K5-10-1 metaG... | ecosystem: Host-associated > Plants > Roots >...
GTCCGGCGCAACGACGAGGTGCTCGCGATCGGCGCGACCTGCACGCATTACGGCGGGCCGCTGGCCGAGGGTCTGTTCGGGGGCGACACCGTGCGCTGCCCGTGGCACCACGCCTGCTTCGACCTGCGGACCGGGGCGCCCGTCCGCGCCCCGGCGCTGAACCCGATCCCCTGCTACGAGGTGGCGGTCGCCGACGGCCTCATCAAGGTCGGCGCGCGTACGGGCGGTCCGGTGACGCTGCGGCGCAGCTCGTCGCTGCGCACCATCGCGATCGTGGGCGCGGGGGCAGCCGGCGAATCGGCGGCCGAGACGTTGCGCCGCGAAGGCTACGACGGGGAGATCTTGCTGTTCGGCGCGGACGAGTCGCCGCCGGTCGACCGCCCCAACCTGTCCAAGGACTACCTGGCGGGCAACGCGCCGGAGGAATGGATCCCGCTGCGGCCGCCGGCGTTCTTCGGCGAGCAGAAGATCGCGCTCACGCTGGGCGCGCGCGTGGAGAGCATCGACCCCGCCGGGAAGAAGCTGACGCTCGCCGATGGCCGGGATGTCACGTGGGACGCGCTGCTGCTGGCGACCGGCGCCGATCCGGTGCGGCCACCGCTGCCCGGCGGCGACCAGCCACACGTGCTGACGCTGCGGACGCTGTCCGACAGCCGCGCGATCATCGAGCGCGCCACGCGCGCGCGCCGCGTGGTCGTGGTGGGCGCCAGCTTCATCGGCATGGAGGTCGCGGCGTCGCTGCGCGCGCGCAACCTCGAGGTTCACGTCGTCGCGCCGGAGTCGGTGCCGTTCGAGAAGACGCTCGGTCCCGAGCTGGGCGCTTTCATGCGCGGCGTCCACGAGGAGCACGGCGTCCGCTTCCACCTCGGGCACACCGTCGCCGCCGTCGAGCCCGACGCGGTCACCTTGACCGGCAGCGATGAGCGGATCACCGCCGACATGGTCGTGCTGGGCGTCGGCGTGCGGCCGTCAATCGACGTGGCGCGCGCCGCCGGCTTGGAGATCGATCGCGGCGTCGTCGTCGACGATCGCCTGCGCACCAGCGCGGCCGGAGTCTTCGCGGCGGGCGACATCGCGCGCTACCCGTACGCGCCGACCGGCGAGGCCGTGCGCATCGAACACTGGGTCGTCGCGCAGCGCATGGGACGCGTGGCGGCCCTGAACATCCTGGGCGGCGATCTGCCGTTCACGGCGCCCCCGTTCTTCTGGACCACGCAGTACGACGTCACGTTGTCGTACGTGGGCCACGCCGAGAGCTGGGACCAGATCGACGTGCACGGCGATCTGGCGGCGCGCGACGCGACGCTGGCGTACCGGCGGCGCGGGCAGACGCTGGCCGTCGCAACGGTGGGCCGCGACCGGACCAGCCTGGACGCCGAGGTGGCGATCGAGGCCGGCGACCAGACGACGCTGGCCGCGTTCGGTCGCACGCGGTAGCAGCGTTGTCGATTTATGCGGGACCCTCAAAGGGTCCAGCGCCCCCCCCGATGAGCTCGGCGCGGCGTAGCCGCGCTTCGCTCGACGCGATAGCTTCTACCCGATGCAGAGACGCGTCATCGCGGTGCTGGCCGTCGGCGCGGTCGCGGTGGCGGCGGTGGCGGTGGCGATGGCGTCGCTGCAGCAGGATCTGGCGGCGTACTGGATCGCCGGGAAGGCCCGCTGGCTGGGGCTGGACCCGTACGTGAACCACTGCGGCGGGGCGGTGGCGCCGCGGCTGTGTGACGGCGTCGCGGTCTTCCGCCACAGTCGCTTTCTCTATCCGCCCCTTGCGGCGGAGCTGTTCCGCCTGCTCGCGATCGTGCCGTACCGCGCGGCGAAGCTCGCGTTCACGGGCGCCGCCCTGGGCGGCTGGCTGCTGACGGCGCGGCTGATGGCGCGGCGGCCGGGCGGCGCGCCGTCGCACGCGCTGGCGGTCGTGGTAACGGGGGCGCTGTTCTTTCCGCTCTACTTCCATCTGGAACGCGGGCAGATCGATCTGCTGCTGTTGCCGCTGGTGCTCGCGGCCTGGCTGCGCCGCAAACAGGTCTTCGCGGCGGGTGGCGTGCTCGCGCTGGCGGCCGTCTTCAAGCCCGCGCTGCTGGGCGTGCTGCCCGTGATGTTCGCGCTGGGGCGCCGGCGCCTGGCGCTCGCGACCGTCGCGGGCTGCGTGGTCGCGGCCGGCGCCAGCGTCGCGATCTCGGGGCCGCGCCTGGTCCGTGAATACATCACCGAGGTGCTGCCGCGCGTCGCCCTGTACGGCGAGGGCGGCACCGAAGACATGATGTTGCCGCCGGGGACGCTGCCGATCACCGACGAGGACGGCGAGACGGCCGTCGTCGACGGGGTGACGTACAAGGTCACGATCCCGCCGTTCGACGGTCCTGCCAGCGCCAGCTTGCCCCGGCTGTTTGCGCCGCGCACGCCCGGCTGGGTGACCAGCGTGCTGCCGTACGCGCTCGTCATGCTTGGCCTGACCTGGGTCGCGCGCCGGCTGCCGCGGCGATACGAGGACGACGACCCGGAGGAGATCGACAGTCCCGTCATCGACGACGCCGAGCTGCTGCTGTTCATCGCGGCGATCCTCGCGTGCGTCGTGACGTCACCGACGGGCTGGGTGATGAGCTTCGTCTGGGCGCTGCCGATGGCGCCGTTGTTCTGGACCGCGGCGGGGCGCGCGCGCGTATCGCGGCGGGAGCTGGGAATGCTGGGCGCCGTCTGGATCGCCTGCGCGCTGTTTCCGCTGGTGAACGGCTGGACCGCCGTCGCGGGCGCTGCGCTGGTCGTAGCGGCCGCCCACGCGGCAGACGCCTGGACCGACGCGCCATGATCCTGCTCGCGATGAACCTGGTCCTGCTGGGCGTGATCGCGCGTTCCGTCGATCGCTTCGCGGAGGCGGATCATGAGACGCGCGCCGCGAAGGCGACGCGCATGTTGCTGTGGGCGTTCGCGACGGTCGTCGTCGTGCAAGGCGCGCTGGGCGCGCTCGGCTTGTTGACGCCGGCGGCGACGCTGGTCGCGCTCGCGCTGCTTGCGGCGGGCGCCGTCTGGACGGCGCGCAAGCGGCCGCCCGCAGCGCCGCCTCCGCCCGAGCCGGCCACGAAGATGGCCTTCGCGCTGGGCGCGGTGCTGATCGCGATGTTCGCGTTCCGCCTCTGGTCCGGCCTGAACAGGACGACGTTCCTCTACGACACGCTGTCGTACCACCTGCACATGCCGGCGACCTGGATGCACGACCGGCGCATCGGGATCGTGCCGGCGGTGTTCGGCGATCCGTCGCCCGCGTACGCGCCCGCCAACCTGGAGCTCTGGTTCCTGTTCCTGCTGGCGCCGCTGCGCTCGGACTATCTGGCGGGCGTCGGGCAGCTGCCGTTCGCGGCGTTGGCGGCGTGCGCGATCGTGACGGCCGTCCGCGATTCGTACGCCTCCCGGGCCGCGGCGATCGCGTGCGCGGTCTTGTTCCTGCTGGTTCCCGAGGTCTGGACGCAGATGCCGACGGCGATGACCGATCTCGGCTTCGCGGCCTGCCTGCTGGCGTCGCTGCCGTTCGCGCTGCGTGTGTGGACCTCCGACGTTCCGCGCCGCGGCGACCTGCTGGCCGCCGCGACTGCGATCGGCCTGGCCATCGGAACGAAGTATGCGGCCGCCGCGCTGGCGGTGCTGTTCGTGACCCTGACCGCGGGCGGGTGGCTGCGGCGGCGGCCGCTGGACGTGCGCGGCGCCGCGCTGGCGCTGGCGCTCATTCTGGCGACGGGCGGCTTCTGGTACGTCCGCAACGCCGCGGTCACAGGCAATCCGTTCTATCCGGTCGCGGTGGTGCCGGGGCTGCACCTGCCGGCGCTGTACGGCCGGGCCGAGATGCGCGCCTGGGACTATCACGTTCCCGTCGGCGACTTCAAAGCGCTCGGTTCGATGCTGATCGACGCGGGCATCGGATTCTGCTTCGCGGTCGGCGTGGCGCTGGTTCGAGGCTGGCGGCGGCCGGAAGCGGTGCTGATGGTCGGGCTGCTCGGGATCTTCTGGTTCATCGTTCCCTACCAGGAGAGCCGGTTTCTGTTCGTGGTCTTCGGCGTCGCCGCCGTACTGATCGGGCAAGCGGCCCGCGGATCGCTTCATGTCGGGGGCGCGCTCGCGGTCGCCCTCGCCTGCGCGTTCATCGAAGCACCGTCGGTCGAACGCCTGTTGTTGCTCGCGGCGCCTGTCGTCGCGGTCGTTCCCCTCGTCAACGAGCCCGCGCTCCTCGAACGAGTCGACAGCCGTGGTCTCACGCGCCTCGCGGCGGTCGGCGCCGCGCTGGCGTTGGTCCTGATCGCGTTCGGCGCGTACTTCTACAAGCGCAGCGACCCCGGCTACACCGTCGGTGACGAGACGGCCGCCGACTGGTCCTGGTTCCGCGCCAACGTCCGCGACGCCCGCGTCGCCTACACGGGAACGAACCTCGCCTTCCCGCTCGCGGGCCAGCGGCTGGCGAACGACGTCCGCTACGTGAACGTCGCGGGCGCGCCCGGCGATCGCCTGCACGACTTCCGCCCGCGCGGCGACGGGACCGCCGAGCCGGCGCCTTACCGCCACGGCGCCAGCCCCGAGGCGTGGCTCGCGAACCTGCGCGCGGCGCGTACGCAGGTGCTGTTCGTCGCGGCGCTGTATCCGGGCGTCCGCCGCAACGTCGCCGCCGACGGCGACGGCTTCCCGGTCGAGCGCGCGTGGGCCGACGCGCGCCCCGATACGTTTCATCTGTTGCGTGCGACGCCGACCGCTCGCATCTATGCGGTGGCGCTGCCATGAGCACGCGCGCCGAACGCGCCGCCCTCTACGCGTCGGCCGCGGCGCTGCTGCTGTTCGTCGCCGGCCGGTTGCTGGTCCCGATGGACGAGACCGACCTGTTCTTCAACCTGCGTCTGGGCGAGATCGTCCTGCACGACCACACTGTCCCGCGCACGAATTTGCTCTCGTTCACGACCCCCGATCACCGCGACGTCAACCTCGCCTGGCTGTTCCAGATCGTTCTGGCGCTCGCGCATCGCGCGGGCGGTATCCCGGGCACGCTGCTGCTCAAGACGGCGTTCGTCCTCGGCACGCTGGCGATCCTTTTTCGCGTCGCGATCCGTCGCGGCGCGCACCCGGCCGCGGCGGCGCTGGCGCTCGCGCTGTCGGCGTGGGCCGGCGAGCCGCGCTTCGTCGAGCGCCCTCACCTGGTGACGTTCCTGGGCCTGGCGCTGACCCTGCTCGCCGTCGAGCGCGCCGAATCGTCCCGGCCGCGCGCGCTGTACGCGCTGATTCCGTGCGGCCTCGTGTGGGCGAACGCGAACTCGTGCTTCTTCCTGGCGCCGCTGGTGCTGGGCCTGTACGCGCTGGGCGCGCGCCTCGACGGCCGCGGCGCGGACGCCAAACGCGCCGGCCTGTGCGCCGCCGCGCTGGTTCCGTTCATCTTCGCGACGCCCTCGGGCGTCCACGCGCTGGGGTACATCGCGAACCACTGGCGCATGCCCTGGCTGCGCCCGCTGCAGGAATACGTGCCCGCGCGCTGGCCCGACAACGCGCCGGCGCTGTTCGTCGCGGTGGGCGTGCTGCTCGGCGCTGCGCTGCCCGGTCGCCGCTGGCGCCACCTGCTTCCGGTCGCGTTTCTGGGTCTCGTCGGAGTACGCCGCAACCGCTTCCTGGCCGAGTTCGCGCTGCTCTCCGGCCCGATCGTCGCGTGCGCGCTCGCGGACGCGGGCGCGCGCATGGCCGGCGCGTTCCGCCGGGACCTCGCCAAGGTCGCGACGGTGGCGACCATCGCGCTGTTCGCGGGCGCCGCCATCGTCCCGCGCGTTGCGGCCGCCGTCCACGGCCGGCGCGTATTCGACATCGACCTGGATCCGACGCTGGTCCCGAAGGCGGCGATCGCGTTCGTCACCGAGAACGGCCTCCGCGATCGCATGTACAACGACATGGAGGTCGGCTCGTACCTCACGTGGGACGGCTGGCCCCGTTACCGCGTCTTTCAGGACCCGCGCATCAACGGCTACCCGCCCGCGTTCCACGCGCAGCTGCGTCGGGAAGATGTGTCGCCCGCCGAATGGGACGCCCTGCTGACCGGTTTCGGCATCAACGCAGCCCTCATCACCTACCCCCACCAGGGCCCGCGCGGCGCTTTCTTCGATCCGGAACGGTGGGCGCTGATCTACCGCACCGACGACGCGCTGGTGTTCGTCCGCCGCCGGCCCGAGGTCGCGGCGCTGGTCGCGCGGACGGAGCTGCCCGTGCGCTACGCCGTCGACCGCGCCGCCGGCACCATCCAGGCGCTCCCCGTGACCGCGCGCCCGGCCGGATCGCCGGTCAGCGATTGCGAATGGCAGCGCCGCCTGGGCGACCTCTTCGTCGAGACGGAGGACGACGACCGCGCCGTCGCCGCCTACCGGTCGGCGACCGCCGCCGCCGGGTGTCTGGACGACGCCGCGTCGGTGACGGCGCGGATGGCGATGGGCGACGCCGCCCTGCGGCTGCGCGATCCGGCGACCGCCGCCGCCGCCTACGCCGGCATCGACACGCCCCGCGCACACACGAACCGCGCCCTCGCCTTGCTGGGCCTGGGCCGCGCCCAGGAAGCCCTGGACGAAGCGCACGCCGCCCTGGCGATCGATCCGGGCGACGCCGGCGCCCGCACGGCCGAACGGCTGGCGCGCGCCCGGCTCGGTCGCTAGCAGGCGGGCCTGGGCAGCGGTAAAGTTCCGCGCCATGGCAAGCGACTCCGAGATCGATCGCGCGTTCCTGTCCCGCATCCCGATCTTCGCGGGCCTGCCCGATAGGGTCATGGACCTGATCGCAGGCAAGCTGCGGGTCGTCCAGGTCGTCGCCGGCGCGCAGCTGCTGCGCGAGGGCGAGCACGCGCGCAGCATGTTCGTGGTCCGCGAAGGCGAGCTGCAGATCCTGAAGGAGGGCAAGGGCGGCACGGAGTACCGGCTGGCCGTGCTGAAGACGGGCGACTGCGTGGGCGAGATGTCGCTGATCGACATCCAGCCGCGCTCGGCCACGGCGCGCGCGCTGGGGCCCGCGACCCTCTACGTGCTGGACCTGGCGGAGATCGGCAAGCTTTACGGCAGCGACGTCGAGGCGTATGCGCTGCTGGTCCTCAACATCTCGCGCGAGATCAGCCGCCGCCTGCGCGTGGCCGACGACGTGCTCGCGAACATGGGCATGACGGCGGAGGCGATGTGGAGCGACGCCGCCGGCACCACGACGCACCCGGCGATGCCGGTCGTCACCGACTGACGCACGGTCGCTTTCGTGGAACCGTGGTGGGCGCGCGCCAACGATGATCCGGCCGCGTTTTGCGATCCCGCGTCCGTCGCCTCGCTGATCGACGGCGCGCTGGCGCCCGATCCGGAAACGCGCGAGTCGGCCGCTGGTGCGCTGTCCAGGGTGGTGAAGGCGCTGGAGGTCGACGACGTCGAGGAGGAATCGTGGCAGCTCCTCCAGCGGCGGATGCCCGAGCTGGTTCCCGGCCTCGCCGATCCCGACATCTTCTACAGCGGTCAGATGATCAGCATCGCCCGCCGCGTCCCCATCGACGCGCGCACCGTCGACGCGTTGCTGGCGCTCATCGCGGCCACGCCGTCATCGGAGAACCGCGTCCTGCCGGTGTGCGCGCTCGGCATGTGCGAGGACGCCGCGTGGTCCGACCGGGTCGAGGCCGCCCTCGCCTCCCATCTGGCGGATCCAGTGACCTTCGGCGCCGCCGTGGACGCCTTCTATGGCCGCGAGCGTCGGGTCGGGCGCGCCGAGACGGCCGACGCCCTCGCGAAGGGCGCGCTCACCGCGCGCTTCCCCGCGACGACGCGCGCGATCGGCGCGCTGTGCGGGCTGCTGAAGACGGACTTCGCCCGGCTGGCGGAGACGGCGCTGACCGATCTCGCCGCCGCCCGCCCGGAGTTGCGCGACGAGATCGCCGAGGTCCGCCGCTGGCGTCTCTGACCGGTCAGTCGCTCAGTCCGGCTTGCACACGAACGCGACCGTGACGTCCTTGATCGTGCCCGTCATGACCTGATCGCACATCGGCCCGTTGATGATGATGGACGTCATCGACGCGTCCGTGAATGACCAGCCGTTCGTCGGATCCATCTTGATCGGGGCGCCGTCGCCGAACACACCCAGGCCCACCGCGGTCGTTCCGTCGGGCGGGACGCCGATGTTGAGCGTGCAGCTCGCCGCCTGTCCGACGATGGCGCCGACGGCCGCCGCGAGCGCGGACGCATCATTGACCTGGTAGTACGACGTGGTGCCGCCCGTCAGCGGCTTGCCGCCGTCGATCGCCAGCTGGTTCAACGACATGGCCGCGTTGGTGTTGCCGATGCCGACGACGAACGTCGGGATCCCCGCCGCCAGCGCATCCTTCACCGCCTGATCCGTGCCCATGGTGTCGTCCATGTTCAAACTGCTGGCAGCGCTGGTGGCGCAATTCGGCTGTCCGTCGGTGGCGAGCAAGATGAACTTCGGGTTCGGGTCGGTGAGGCCCATGAGGTACGTCGCCGCACCCTGGATACACCGGCGCGTCGGCGTTCCGGTCGCGCCGTTGAACACGTTGGCGGTCAGCGCGCCCGTGACGGCCGTGGCGTTCAGGGTCGTGATCGGAACGATGGGCGCGGTCGCCACACCACACTGCGCGGGCTCGTTGCCCAGGTAGAACATGCCCCAGTTCACCATCGCGTCTGTGCCGGTGATGACCTGGCTGAGCGCGGGGACCATCAGCTCCCACTTGGAGTTCGGGCCGCAGTTCCCGAGGTTGCCCGTCGCGCCCGTGCACTGCTTGTCGGCGATGTCGTTGGTCATCGAGAGCGACCGGTCCATCACCAGCATGATGTTGGGCGGGAGTATCTTCGCGCTCTGCGTCTTGACGCCGCAGTTGGCGTCCAGCGAGACGCCGCCGCCCCCGGTGCCGGTACCGGTGATGATGACAGGCGGTTCCACCCCGCTGCCGGCGTCCCGGATCCCGGCGGCTCCCCCCGTTCCGGTTCCCGCCGCTCCTCCCGTGCCCCCTCCGCCCGTTCCACCGCCGGCGTCCACGCGCGGCTTGATGGTCCCCTGGTAGTTGCACGCGGCCATCAGAACGACCGCGACCAACCCCGAACAACGCGCAGCCGACCGCAACATGGGACCTCCTCGGGAACGTGGGAGCCGATGGGAGACGATGCTTCTATCCCCCACAAGTAGTAGCGCGGTCGCCAAAAACCTGGTCGGAAAAATGACGCCCCGCTGCCGCCCTTGATTCCCGGGGCTTTTCAGAGGGATCGCGGCCGGGAAACGGTTCCAGCTAGTGCTCCGCGCCGCAGGCGCGGTGTGCGACTATTGTTTTTTCTGGTAGCCGCGATCCCGCGCTTCGCGCGGGGGCGGCTAGGCGCTGCGTTCGCGGAGCGCCGCCAGCAGCTTCTGCACGCTGGAACGGGCGTCGCCGAACAGCATCGCGGTGTTGTCGTTGTAGACCAGCGGGTTGTCGACGCCCGCGTAACCGGCTGACATTCCTCGCTTCAGCATCACGACCTTGCCCGCCTTCCAGACCTGCAGCACCGGCATGCCGTAGATCGGGCTCGACGTATCGGTCTCGGCGCTGGGGTTCACGATGTCGTTGGCGCCGATGACCATCACGACCTCGGTCTCGGGCATCTCGGGGTTGATCTCGTCCATCTCCTTCACGATGTCGTACGAGACGTTCGCCTCGGCGAGCAGCACGTTCATGTGCCCGGGCAAGCGGCCCGCGACCGGGTGGATGGCGTAGCGGCAGGTCACGCCCTTCTCGATCAGCAGCGACGAGATGTCCTTGACCGCGTGTTGCGCCTGCGCGACCGCCATCCCGTAACCGGGGACGATGACGACGTGGCGCGCGGCCAGCAGCCAGTCGGCGACCTCGTTCACGTTGGTCTCGGTCACCTTGCCGGCGGGCGCCGCCCCCGGCGCGGGCTTCGCGCCCGCCTCGGCGCCGAACCCGCCCAGCATCACGTTCCAGATCGACCGGTTCATCGCCTTGCACATGATGTAGCTAAGGATCGCACCCGAGCTACCCACCAGCGCGCCCGTGACGATGAGCAGATCGTTGGACAGCATGAAGCCCGCGGCCGCCGCCGCCCAGCCCGAGTAGCTGTTCAGCAGCGACACGACGACCGGCATGTCGCCGCCGCCGATCGCCATCACCATGTGGATGCCCAGCAGCAGGGCCAGGCCCGTCATGATGAGCAGCGCCGGCATGCCGGCGTCGAAGAGGCCGGCGCCCGCGTCGGGCCACGGCACCTCGGCGTGGACGAAGACGTAGGCCAGCGTCACGCACGCGGTGAGGACGATCAGGTTGATGATGTGGCGGCCGGGCAGCAACAGCGGCCGGCTGCCGATCATGCCGCGCAGCTTGCCGAACGCGATGATCGACCCGCTGAACGTCACCGCGCCGACCAGCACGCCCACGTAGATCTCGACCAGGTGGGCGCTGCGGCCCGCCTCGTACGCGTCCGCCGGCTGCAGGTACGTGGCGACGCCGACGATGACCGCCGCGGCGCCGACGAAGCTATGCAGCATCGCGACCAGCTCGGGCATCGACGTCATCGCGACGCGTGCGGCGAGGACCGCGCCGATCAGGCAGCCGACGGCGAGCGCGCCGCCCAGCACGCCGACCAGCGACCATTCGGGCGTCGGAATCGCCGCGAAGTCGACCGGGACCAGCAGCGCCAGCGCCGTGATCACCACGGCGATCAGCATGCCGATGACGCCCATGCGGTTCCCGCGCTGCGCGGTCTCCTGGTTGGACAGCCCGCGCAGGCTGAGGATGAACAGGATGCTCGCGATCAGGTAGGCGAGCGCTCGAATTGTCGCAATCATCGTTTCGTCCCCGTCACTTCCGGAACATCTTCAGCATGCGTTGCGTGACGAGGAATCCGCCCGCGACGTTGATGGCGGCGATCAGGACGGCGATGCCGCCCAGGATCAGCGCGCCCGGTCCGCTGCTGTACAGCGCCAGCATGCCGCCGATGACGATGATGCCGCTGATCGCGTTGGTGACGCTCATCAGCGGCGTGTGCAGCGCCGGCGTCACGTTCCAGATCACGTGCCAGCCGACCACGCACGCGAGCAGGAACACCGTCAGGTGCTGGATGAACTCGGGCGGGCCGAAGATCGCGGCGGCGCCCAGCAGGATCGCCGCCAAGCCAGCCACGATGTTCGCGCTCCCGCTCGACTTTTTGACATTGGCGGGTGCGGCCGCGGCGCCGTGGTTGCCGGCGGCCGCCTTCGGGGCGGGTCCGGGCGCGGGCTTCGGCGGCGCCGCGGGCGCGGGCGCCGGCCACAGCAGCTCGCCGTCCTTCAAGATGACGGCGCCGCGCTGGACCTCGTCCTTGAGGTCGATGACCAGCCCCTTCTCGGCCGTGTACATCTCCTTGAGCAGGTTCAGCACCGTGGTCGCGTAAAGCTCGCTCGACTGGCGCGCCATCCGGCTGGGCAGGTCGGTCAGGCCGACCAGGGTCACGCCCGATTTCTCGACGACCTTGTCGCGTTCGGTGAGCGGGCAGTTGCCGCCCTGCTCCGCCGCCATGTCGACGATCACCGAACCCTGCGCCATCGCCGTCACCGCGCCCGGCGTGATCAGAACGGGCGCCGGCTTGCCCGGGATCAGCGCGGTCGAGATGATGATGTCCGACGCCGCCGCGTGCTTCGCGATCAGCGCCTGCTCGGCGGCCAGGTAGGCGTCGCTCATCTGCTTCGCGTAGCCGCCCGCCCCCTCACCGGCTTCGTCGAACTTGAACTCGATGAACTGCGCGCCGAGGCTCTCCACCTGCTCGCGGACGACCGGGCGGGTGTCGAACGCCTTGACCACCGCGCCCAGCCCCTTGGCGGCGGCGATGGCGGCCAGGCCGGCGACGCCGGCGCCCAGCACAAGCACCTGCGCGGGCTTCACGCGCCCGGCGGCCGTGACCTGGCCCGAGAAGAAGCGGCCGAAGTGGTGCGCCGCCTCGACCACGGCACGGTAGCCGGCGATGTTCGCCATCGCCGACAGCGCGTCCAGCTTCTGCGCGCGCGTGATGCGCGGGACCGCATCCATCGCGAACACGTTGATCTTGCGCGCCGCCAAGCGGTCGACCAGCGGCTTGTTCTGCGCCGGCCAGATGAAGCTGATCAGGATCGAACCGGCCTTGAGCAGGTCGGCTTCGTGCGCGCCGCCGGCCCGCGCCATCGGCTGCCGGACCTTCAAGACGATGTCGGCTTCGGCGAACACCGCGTTGCTGTCGACGATGCGCGCGCCGGCCTCGATGTACGCGGCGTCCGCGAACGTCGACGCGTCGCCCGCGCCTGCCTCGACGATCACCTCGAGGCCGAGCTTGACCATCTTCTCGACCGTGTCGGGCGTGGCCGCCACGCGACACTCGTGCGGGTAGATCTCCTTGGGGATGCCCACCTTCATGGGCCGGCACAGTACACCGACGGGGGCCAGCCCCGCCACACCGTCGTGACCGTTCTGCTAGCGCTCAGCTTCCTTGCTGCCCACGACAGTCAAGTTGATCCCGCACTGGACGGACAGCGGCTTGCCGTCGACGGTGATCGTGATCTTGCCGTTGTAGTACCAGCCGAACGATCCGGTCGAGAACTCGCGCTTGTCGGCGACCAGCTCCGACGTGCCGATGACGATCTTGACCGCCTCCGCCTTTTCAAGAAATTGGGTCTTAGAAACCGGACACGCTGACTTGGCCATGCGCGCACGGTATCACGGGCCCGGCTCGGCGGGCCTCCACTCGGGCTCCGGCAAGGGCCAGATCATTGTCGGACACTTCGCCATGATTCCGTCGGGCTCGACGTCCAGGCTTCCGTCGCGGACCAGCGTCCCCTTCGCGGTGATCTCGGCGCCCGAGCGAAACGTGTCGGGCACGAGGCCGTCGTAGCGCACCTCCAGCGTCGC
>Ga0207708_10002769_pt1 | contig 12882 bp, 9 predicted proteins | sample KBSK5101metaG_FD_184340 | JGI IMG/M metagenome (GOLD analysis project Ga0207708, IMG submission 184340) | Corn, switchgrass and miscanthus rhizosphere microbial communities from Kellogg Biological Station, Michigan, USA - KBS K5-10-1 metaG... | ecosystem: Host-associated > Plants > Roots >...
AGCTGGCCGTGCGCAACCTCAAGCCACCTACTGGTCGACATGCGTCAGCGTAAAGAGACCGTGCAGCGAAACCCGCCAATACATGGCTCAATATCGGCGGAAAGGCACGCTGGTGTCGCTGATTCCATGGGTTATGCCACCAGCAATACGTTTCCGATTGTGATCTCATTAGCGGTATACAGAACATTAGTCATCCGGGGTCGCCGGAGTCTAACGGCAACAGATATGTCTTCAACAGATCCAACCGTCCTTAGCACGGCGCGCACCCCGCCTCGCAAAGCTGCCACTGCGGGCTCTTCCCCAGCATCTGGTCCACGCCCAAGCCAATCCTGAACCATGGTGGCCGACTCTGAATCACCGAGAACGGCCTTGGCGACCATGGTTAGCGCGGTAAGGCGCGGCTTCACCTTTGCCAGTTCATCCAAGAGCGCGCTATCCTCCGTCGCAAGAGCGTGCTCAAAGGCAACTCCAAACGGCGGAAGAGTTGCCTGGGTCGACGCCCATACACGCTGCCGCGCAGCCAATAACTCTACATAAGCGAACCCGATATCATCCGCCGTCTCTAACAGCCGCTTCAGCTCCGCAACGGCCTCCCGATGGCGCACACCATAGGAATGCTGCAACTGGAAACTTAATCGACGAGTGGCACCTTGTCCGAAGACAGCACCGTGAAATGGGTCCGTCACTTTCGATCTCTGCTCCTCCGTGTCACGTAGAACGGACGGCGCCGACTGTTGCTCATCTTCATCTCCAGCGAATTTGCGCGCATCAGCCACTCTGCCAACTTTTAGCAACAGCTGAGCCAATTGACTTCGTAGGTCGGAGTTGGCTTCCAACACTTCGGTCAATTCCTCGTGGAGAATATTATCGAGACTGAACTGCGACGCTTGAAGATCCAGCTGCTTGGCGTCCTCTTGCGCAATATACGCCGACATTTTCTCCCGCAATAGTGCTTCCCCCTCCCCGACACGACCTCCTTGTGACAACAAAGCCGCCAATTGAGCCCGGACAGACAGAGACTCTGGAAAGCGATCCAACAACTTGTGCAGCAGTGCTTCGGCCTCGGAATGCCGTCCCCACTCCGTTAGAAGGCGGGCAAATTGACCCTGCAGGGGAATGCTGTCAGGAATTACACTCATTGCCCTCCGCAGAATGGCCTCTGCCTCCGGCTGTCTTTTCTGGTCCGACAGCAACGATGCCAACCGCATATGTGGCACCTCTTGATCTGCAAACTCCCTCACGGCGTCGCGAAGTAGCGCTTCTGCCTCCGGAAGTTGATCAATCCGGATTAAGGCCGTCGCCAACCTCGTCAGCGAGCTGGCATGTCTGGAAATACTAATCGCTTCTTTCAGAAGTGGAATCGCTTCAACGTGTCGGTTTGTCTTCATAAATATGCCGGCCAGCTGAACGCGAGCGTGCGCGTCATCGGGAAAAAGATCCACTCCTTCCCGCAGCAACGCTTCTGCCTCCCCAGTACGTTCACGACCAAGCGAAATTATGAAAGCTAGCTGGTTTCGCAGTTGCGGAACCCTTGGAAATCGACGATTCGACTCCCAATATACGAGTTCAGCGGCTTCAAGATTATGACCGAACGCAAAAGCATTCGCCCAAAGGCTCCACAAATAGGTATTTTTGTCATCCCATGCTAAGCCTTCCCTGGCCATCGCTTGCACTTTAAGCGATATCGGATTCTGCTCAGTGTGTCTCCGTCCAAGAAGTGCTGTACCCAACACGTGAATCGCACGGACAAAGAACTGAGCGTCGCCAGTTGCCGCCACATAACGACGATGCGCAGTCAGCAAAGAGTCAAGCTCGGGCTCAGCTAGCGACCAGGGGCCGTTACATTTCTCAATTACGCGCGCAGCATCCGACGGCGAAGGCGATCTGAGCTGAGCACTGGCTGAGCTAGGCCCCGGTTGTACACTACGAAAAAGGCCATCCGCCTCCCACCAAGCAGGTAGTTTAATTGATCTCTGCTTAAAAGCGGGGGCGGAGAGAAGATTTCTAATTAGTCGACGCCAGCGCGCTGGCGCACGCGGATACAAGGTCTTGAGTGTCCTCCACTCTGCAGTGAAGTCCTTGATTGACGGATTTTGGTGAAGCGCCCATTGCGCCAAACCGGCCAGCCAGCGTATCTCGGAGTCCCCAGCCTGCTGCGGGACGCGCCGAAGGCCCAACAGCCCGATTGCGAGGTATTCCCTGGGCAATTGCGCTCCAGCCTCTCGGCAAATCATCATCCAGAGCGGCGAGAGTGATTGGGTGTTAATCGTGATATCCGTCTGGGCCACCAATGGCTGGGTGAGGGCAAGCATCCTCCAATACTCAGCGCGTGCATCTCTAGCGGGCGAGTCAGATAGGCGACTAACGAAATCGTTCCATATAACAAACTGCTGACGAAGCCGCACCGCGGCACTCGCCAGACCGAGGAGGCCCACAATTTCGAAAACTTCACCGACTTCTCTAATAAAGCGCTGCCGCTGTTGACGGATACCGGAAGGGCGAAGCTTCCTCCTCCTCTCCAACCAATCACAAATAGCGCCATCCAGGATCTGCTTAGACGAACTGGTCGAATCGGAAGCCGACAGCAACGCAAATGCAGAATCGGGGGCGTCCATTCGATTGTAAGGATACACGAGAGGATATCCCCCGAGTAGGGCCTCGAGTGCAGCCTCGGGCTCTTGCTCAAGCTCATCGAGCCAGGGATGTCTCGCGCTCTTAACTGAAGCGCCAGCTTCAGTCATTCTGGTATCTCCTGCCCAAAATTGTATCTGTCGGCGGCGAGACGCAGTGCTAGCAAGTGGTGATTCCGAAGCCCCGCCACTGAATAGGGATTTGGAGGTAGTTGGATTTGGCCTAATTTGGTTATGTGGGCGCGTTTATATTCGACTCTGAAATGCAGAATTTCTGCCAACAAATGTTTGTCATCGTCTACCTCAAACAGAGGCATTGCGCGACCTGCAGACAGCTCGTGTGGAGCTGGGAAAAAGAACGGCCATGGAGATGAGTCGAAAACAGTAGGCACCGTGAACGAGCATACTGACTTGGAAGCCTTCGCAGCATCCGCCACATCTTGAGCAGTATATTTCATTAATGCGATGGGGGTACGGTCTGGGCCAGAGTAGTGAGCTAACCCCAGTCGGTCGCGTAAACGGTGCGGCCATTCGTCTATATCGCAATCATCTGCAACCTCGTCATAGAAGACTGCAAAGGTGGGGCGCCAGTCCCGTATATTTGAATTATTCCAAGTGCGGAGAAAGTTATCAAGAAAGTCTGTTTGGTTACCGATAAACGCCGCGTTCAGCTCATCAAACGTAATACCAAATTTGTTAAGCGGTCGTAGTAGACTTTCGACTCGCACAATCCATTGAGCTGGATCGAGTGCTCCTAAGTCTGCTGGCTTGAACTCAGACGCGAAGGTATGCGGTATATCCTGGTCGACGCGGACGAAATCAGACCAGTAATTGGAGTGTGCGCGCAGCAACTCCTCTAGCGCACCGGCCGTCAATGCGTACTGTTCAAACGCCTCTCGGCGCTTGTCGCTGGCGCGTTCCTCGAAGCAATAGTTGTCGAGCATCGCCCGGGTAGCGGCCCTGGCCGCCGCCCGCCACTCGGTGATGGCACGTTCCAGTCGTGCATCTTCGAATCGCATCTGGAGTCCGTTTGCGCTTGGTTGACCTGTCTGCACGACAAAGTTTCTGTTTTGGAGAGTGGATTGGGCTACGTGCTTGCCGACGGTTCCCCTGTTCAGCCGTGTCGCATGACTGCGGTGCCGGCAGACGTGCGGCGGCTCGGCGAACATAAGTACCATGACACAGGGGCTTGACGTAGATCAAGCGATCGCCAATCGGAGCGCCGACGCGCCGGGGGTTCAAGCGGCGCTGGCCGACCTCCAGTCCAGAAAGGCTTACCGCCAGCATCAATGTCGTGACGTGTGCAGAAGGCGAAGCTTAAGGGCTACCCGAAACTTAGTGTTGGGCACCTACAAGGAAGTCTACGGGGGCTGCTCGCGAGGTGCGCAAGGGAGAGAAGAATTTACTGATCGCCTACCACTAGGGGTGGAGATCGCGCCAAATGGGTCAGGGACGGTGCGCGCGATGTCCGGAGCTGGAGAATCCGGAAGTCGCTGAGGACCGTCGCAACTCCGGTCGAATCCTGGCACACTTCCTCCGGTCTGCGTCCGTCAGCTTGCGGGGGCATAACGGTCTTTTCTGGCGTGCTTGCATTGGGCCAACGACGAGAATCTGCTTTAGGTGTCGGCCCTTCCGCGTCTGGGACTGCCCCTCCGCGCGCCCGGTTTCGGAACGGCGTCGGAGCGGGAGGGTCTGGCACCTCCGCTGCGCTTGCCCCGGGCGACCTCGGTGGCGAGGGCTTCCAGCTTGTGCTCCCAGAAAGAGCGGAACCGGGCGAGCCAGGCATCGATCTCCCGCAGCGGCGCAGGCTCGATCGAATAGAGCCTGCGCGGCCCGTCGATGCGCACGGACGTAAAGCCGCTGTCCCGCAGCACCTTCAAGTGCTGCGAGACGGCGGGCTGCGAGATGCCGAACTCTGCCTGGATGACCTCGACGATGGCGCCGGACGCATGCTCGCCGGCAGCGAGCAGCTCAAGGATACGGCGCCGCACCGGGTCGCCGAGAATATCGAATGCGTGCATCTAGTCGGAGGCGGAAGACGCGCTCTCCCCGGTGTAGAAGGCGGTGGTCCGGGCGGCGGCGGCCTGTGCGGCAGCGGCGTCCGTGCCGGCGGCGATGGACGCGCGACACCAGCCCTCGCTACTCCCGCGCACGAAGCCCCTGCCCTCGGGAGAGGTCGGCCAGGCCATGGCCGCCTCCCGGTCGAGCGCCGCGCCCGTCTCCAGGTGCTGTCCGAGACCCATGATGGCAAGGTCCCAGCCCACGCCCACGGCGCCGGGGCCGTACTGGTCCCAGAATTTGTCGTCGACGTGCGCCACATGCTCCAGCTCGAGCCGCGTCCTGCCCGCGGCCTCCTCGACGAGACGCACAGTGACCCACGAGGCCTGGCCGCCGTATTCCCACGTCACCGCGAGATGGCGCGGCGGCTCGCACGTCCTGATCTCGCCGCCGGCGTTGCCCTTGAGCTGGTAGCGGCCGCCGAGGCGCAGGTCGCCCGAGATAGGGAGGAACCAGCGCGGGAGGCGCTCGGCATTGGTGAGAGCGTCCCACAGGTCGTCGATGCCGGTGTCGTAGGTGCGCGCGGCGACGAGCACGCGCGCCGGGCGGCCCTCGTGCTCGCGGCTCGCGATCTCGCGCGTGACGGCGCCAAGCGTGGCGGCAATGTCGATCTTCATGGGGCGGCTCCTGCTTCGTTGGAGCTGCTCATCATGCCATTCTATCCTTATATAAGTCAATACTTATACTTGGGATAAAGGCGGTGTCAGCAGTGTCAGCCGATCACCGGCTGACACTGACCCTCGCTGACGAAACGGATCTCGCCGCAGCGTCCCCTCCCCCCTTGTGGGGGAGGGACAGGGTGGGGGGGACCCCAAACCTCGAATATCGGGATTCCCCCCACCCCTAGCCCCTCCCCACAAAGGGGAGGGGAATCCGCTCGTGTCAGCCCGGTACCGTTCCGCAGCTTCAATGCTTGGACTTCTCGAAGGCGGCGGCGGCCTCGGCGCTCGCCTCCTTCTGGTGCTTGGCCTGCCACTCCTTGTAGGGCATGCCGTAGACGATCTCGCGGGCGGCGTCCTTGGTGAGCGTCACGCCCCGCTCGGCGGCGGCCTCCTGGTACCAGTTCGAGAGGCAGTTGCGGCAGAAGCCGGCAAGGTTCATGAGGTCGATGTTCTGCACGTCGGTGCGGTTGCGGAAGTGCTCCACCAGCCGCCGGAAAGCCGCGGCTTCGAGCTCCGTCGTCAGGTCCTTGTCGAGCTTGGTCATCGGCTCATCTCCATCCTTGTGTCGCGCCAGGTCTTGAAGCGGGGAATGGGGAGGTCGGGATTGGGGAGTGGGGCGTTGGCGACCGACGGCGGCTCCCCCACTCCCCACTCCCCATTCCCCACTCCCCGTTGCTGCGAGCCCGACGATGCCGGTATCCTGGAGGGCCTTCTTCGCGAGGTCTTGAAGCGGGGAATGGGGAGGTCGGGATTGGGGAGTGGGGCGTTGGCGACCGACGGCGGCTCCCCCACTCCCCACTCCCCATTCCCCACCCCCCGTTGCTGCGAGCCCGACGATGCCGGTATCCTGGAGGGCCTTCTCCGCAATGCGGCGCATACGCTCACTCCAGGCCTCCTGCCCGGCCGCGTCGCGGATGAGGTCCTGCCGGATCTCGACAATCGCGCTGGCTATTCCGCGCTGGGCGCCGTGCTGCCACAGGCAGTCGCCTTCGAGCTGGCCGGCGTAGGGCTCGTTCTCGCCCACGATCAGGTCGCCCTCGGCGTAGAACGCGTCAAGCAGGGGTCGGGCAAGCCGCGCATCGTCGCCGAACAGCACGCCCACGTGCCACGGCCGCGGGAGCAGCTTCCAGCTCTCCGTAAACGAGTGGATCGACAGCAGCACCGGCGCGACGCCCGCCTCCAGGAAGCTGTCGATCACCTCGTCCACCGCCCGGTGATAGGGCTCGTAGTAGAGGCGGAGCCGCTCCTCCCGCTCCACGGCATCGAGCTTGCGGTTGCCGGGCACCACCGCGCCGTCGGAGAGCCGCATGATGAGCGTCGGGTCGTCGCGCCCGCGGTTCGGGTCGATCAGCAGCCGCGAATAACGCGTCAGCACCGCCGGCACCTGGAGCGCCGCGGCCAGCGCGCGCGTGACGGCCGCCGCACCGATATCGTAGGCGATGTGGCGCTTGAGCTGCTCCGGCGGCAACCCCAGCGTGCCGTAGCCGGGCGGCATCGCGTTGCCGGCGTGGTCGCAAAGCAGGATGAGCCCGCGGTCGATGCGCCCCGGCACGACGCAATAGCTTAACTCCTCCTGTCCGGCGATGCCGGAGCCCCGCATTCCACGATTGGCCATGATGCTCCTATACTAGAGCGCGGGGGGCGAATTTGTCACCCTTGACGGGTTCACCGCGTCTTCACGAAATGGCGCTTTATGCTGCGAGGGAGCCGGACGCTCGGAGGGCGCCCACGGATGCTGACACACGGGCCGCGGGCCGGCGACACCCGCACGCTGCTGATGGCGCTCTACGACGCGGCGGTGGCAGCTGCCCATCCCGATGTCTGCCTGCCCGTGCATCTGCCGGCGGTGCCGGCACGCGGGCGGCTTGTCGTCGTGGGGGCCGGCAAGGCCGCCGCGGCGATGGCGGTGGCAGCCGACCGGCATTACCGTGAGCACGGCGCGCTCGACCGCATCGCCGGGTTCACTACGGCGCCGTACGGGACCATCGCGGCGCTGCCGGCGGAGCGCCCGGGCGCGATTCACGTCGTCGAGGCGCGGCATCCGACGCCCGACGAGGCGAGCCTCAGGGCGGCCGAGGACACGCTGGCTCTGGCGCGCTCGGCGGCGGCGGACGACCTGGTGCTGGTGCTGCTCTCCGGCGGCGCCTCGGCCTTGTGGGCGGCGCCGGCCGCCGGGCTCGACCTCGCCGGCAAGACGGCGCTGACGCGCGGCCTTCTCAAGTCCGGCGCCGACATCCACGAGATGAACCTGGTGCGCCGCCACGTCTCGCGCATCAAGGGCGGCCGACTGAGGAAGGCGACCCCGGCGCCGATGCTCACGCTTGCCATCTCCGACGTCCCGGGCGACGACCCCGCCACAATCGGGTCGGGGCCCACGGTTGCGGATGCCACCACGCTTGCCGAAGCGCGCGCCGTGCTCGCCCGCCACCTGCCGCGCATGCAGGCGCTGGGCCTCGACGTTCCGGCTCAGGTTGCCGAGATCCTTTCCGACCCCGCCAACGAGACGCCCAAGCCCGACGATCCCGCCTTCGCCAGCGCCGAGTACCGCATGATCGCGACGCCGGCCCGCTCGCTGGCGGTGGCGGTCGAGCTGGCGGCCGGGGCCGGCTATGCCGTTGTCAACCTCGGCGACAGCGTGACCGGGGAGGCGCGCGAGGTGGCCGCGGCCCATGCCAGGCTTGCGCTCGAGGCCCGCACGGCCGGCCGCAGGACGGCAATCTTGAGCGGCGGCGAGCTGTCGGTCACCGTCCGCAACGCCAAGGGGCGCGGCGGACGCTGCCAGGAGTACGCACTGGCGCTCGCCATTGCCTTGGCGGGCCGACCCGGCATCTCCGCGCTTGCGGCCGACACCGACGGCATCGACGGCGGCGAAGGCCTGGTCACCGATCCGGCCGGCGTGACGATCGATCCGGGCACACTCGCCCGGGCGCGTCACGCCGATGCCAAAAAAATGCTCGACAACAATGACGCCACAGCGTTTTTTGAGGCCGCGGGCGGGTTGATCGTGCGTGGCCCGACCCACACTAACGTCAACGATTTCCGTGCGATCCTGATCGACCCGTGAGGCCAGCACCCCTTCAGCCGATTCGCCTCTCGCTCGCCCGCCTGGGCGTGGCGGCGTGTGCGGCGCTGGCGGCCTCGGCGGTGCTGGCCGCGCCGGCGCGGGCCGATCTCAAGCTCTGCAACACCACGCCCAACCGGGTCGGCGTCGCCATAGGCTACCGCGACGCCGGCGGCGGATTGACGACGGAGGGCTGGTGGACGCTGCCGGGCCAGACCTGCGAGACCCTCTACAAGGGGCCGCTGCCCAGCCGATTCTGGTATGTCCATGCCGTGGACTACGACGGCGGTGGCGAGTGGGCCGGCAATGCTTTCATGTGCACCATCGACAAGGCGTTCACCATCAAGACCGCAAGCGATTGCGCGAAGCAGGGCTACAACCGCACGGGTTTCTTCGAGGTCGACGTGAACCAGTCCACCGACTGGACCATCCGCCTGACAGATCCCAGCGAAGGGGGCGCAAAAGCCAAATGAGACGCAGCCGGCGCGTGAAGATCGTCGCCACACTCGGTCCTGCGTCGCACGCCCCGGAGATGATCGAGCGGCTGTTCGCTGCGGGCGTCGACGTTTTCCGTATCAACATGAGCCACACCGCGCACGACGTGGTGAAGAAGCTCCATGGCGCGGTGCGCTCGGCCGAGGCCCATTTCGGGCGCCCCATCGGCATCCTCGCCGATCTGCAGGGGCCCAAGTTCCGGGTCGGCGCCCTGGAGGGCGAGCGCGTCGAGCTTCGCGAAGGCGCTACCTTCCGCTTCGACACCACCGAGAGCGTCGGCGGGCCTGAGCGCGTGTTCCTGCCGCATCCCCAGATCTTCGACGCCGTGGAGGTGGGCCACACCCTCCTCCTCGACGACGGCAAGATCCGCATGACCGTGACCGACAAGGGCCTTTCCAACATCGACGCCACCGTGGTGGTGGGCGGCATGCTGGCGAGCCGCAAGGGCATCAGCCTGCCGGATACGGTGCTGCCGATCGGTCCGCTCACCGAGAAGGACAAGGCCGATCTCGACTTCGCGCTGCGGCTCGGCGTGGACTGGGTGGCCTTGTCGTTCGTGCAGCGCGGCGAGGACGTGCGGCTGGCGCGCCAGTTGATCGGCCAGGCCGCCGCGGTGATGTCGAAGATCGAGAAGCCGGCGGCCATCGCCGAGCTCGATTCGATCATCGCCAACTCCGACGGTCTGATGGTGGCGCGCGGCGACCTCGGCGTGGAGATGCCGGTGGAGCGCGTGCCGGGCCTGCAGAAGCAGATCGTCGGGCAGTCGCGCGCCGCCGGCAAGCCGGTGGTGGTGGCGACGCAGATGCTCGAGAGCATGATCAACTCGCCCGTGCCGACACGGGCGGAGGTGTCGGATGTGGCCACCGCGGTATTCGACGGCGCCGATGCGGTGATGCTGTCCGCCGAGTCCGCCGTCGGCAAGTATCCGGTCGAGGCGATCCGCACCATGGACCGCATCGCCGTCGAGGCGGAGAACGACCCCAGCTACGAGGCCATCATCCACGCCACGCGCACGCCTCCGCTGGCGACCGCCGCCGACGCCATCGCGGCCGCGGCCCACACCGTGGCCGACACGCTGCAGCTCGCCTGCATCATCTGCTACACGGCCACCGGTTCCACGGCCTTGCGCGTGGCGCGCGAGCGGCCGGGCCTGCCGGTGATCGGCCTGTCGCCGGTGGTGGCGACGGGGCGCAAGCTGGCCGCCGCCTGGGGCGTGCACTGCGTGCTGACCTCGGACCCGGAGAACCAGGCGGCCATGGTTCGCAAGGCCTGCCGCATCGCCTTCGACGAGGGCTTCGCCAAGGCCGGCGACGGCGTGCTCATCGTCGCCGGCGTGCCGCTCGGCTCTCCCGGCACCACCAACATGGTCCGGATCTCCTACCTGGACGCCCAGGGCAATCCGATGGCCGAGGGGCCGTAGGTCGGGACCGGGGTCAGACCCCTCGCTTCAAGCTGCGTGCTCTGCTTTGACGCCGGAGGCGAGGGGTCTGACCCCGCTCTCCAACCCTTTGGAGTCGGCGCTGGACCGAGCCGCGCCCCGCTTCCGTCAGCCCGCAGATCGAGTGGCTACTGAGCCACAGTCAGCGGAAATCGTCGCTGCGGCCTCTTCCCAGCTGCACCTTGCCGGCGCAACAATCCTAAACGAGGCGCAAGGAGCTTGGCCCTGTCCGGGTATGCAAGGGCTCCGGGCTTCAGGAAACGCTGAACAGTTGTTGCGTTGGGGGGAGTTCCGTGATGCGTCACCCTCGGTCGCGTGCATGGGCACGCTCCGCCATCTCCGCTGCCGCCCTAACTCTTGCCGTCGCGGGCCTATCGCAAAACGCCGCGGCGCAACAGACGTTCGACCGGCTGATTGTGTTCGGCGACAGCTACGCCGATCTCAGCCTCTCGAATCAGCCTGCTTCGAACCCTCTTGCCCCACCCGGGTTTAAAGCCTCGTTTTGGAATGTATACCCCCTGTCGCTCCAGGCCCACCTGGGCATTCCGAATATCCTGGACGTTGCGGTGGGCGGCGCGACTGCTTCGCCCCTGATCGGGCCGCCAGGCATTCCCCCCTTCTTGAATCTGCCCCAGCAGGTCACGGCGTTCCTGGGCACCAATCCTCCGTTCGGACCGCACGACCTAATTACGTTGAACATCGGCGGCAACGACATTCGTGATATTGTCAGGCAAACAAACGCCAGCAGCTTTTCAGCCGGCTATCCGAGCGAGCTGCTCACTAAGGACAATTTTCAGAAATTTGCCGACCAGACGGTCAAGTACGCCATGGGCGACCCAACCATCGGTGTTAAGGGGGTCACCGATTTGATCAAGGCTGGCGCCCACAACTTCGTGCTCGGTGAATTCAGCACCATCTCCGGGTTGCCAGAGCTTCAGCCGATCTTCAACTCAAATCCGGACCTCAAAGACGCTGCGGACAAATACGCACGGGCCTACTTCGACGGCATGCAGACTGCGCTCTTGCCGTACGCCCAGGCGGGCAACCGCTTCTTCCTGTTCGACCTCGGCCGCCTGGGGCAGGCTGTCAACGCCGATCCAGCAAAATACGGCTTTAGCGGGGGCTTTATGTGCCCGCCGAATGGGTTGCCTAGTCCCTTCTCAGCCGTCTGTGGCGCCACGCCCAGCAATCCGACCAACAACAATCCGCTTCAGGACCAATACTACTTTGGCCCGGACGGCCTGCATCTGACCAACGCCGGCTTCGACCTGGTGGGGCGGTACATGACCAACATCGTCCAGGCACCGAGCACCATCGCCGTGCAGCCCGGCATCGTGATGACGACGACGGGCGGCTTCGCCCAGTCGCTGCTCACCCGTCTCGCCGGAACGCACGAGGCCAGGGCCGTCGCGGATCTGGGCCCGGCAGCCGCGGCCGATGCGCCGATGGGCCTCGGCGCCACCGACAGGGCGCGCGCGCCGCAGGCCGGGTCGGCCGGGCGCTTCACGTCGTTCGCCATGGGCACCTTCCTCGGCGGCAACCGCTCCGAATCAGCCGATGCCGTGGGCTACGACTACGACGCGACCTCGGGAACGGCCGGCATCGAGTACAGCATCAGCCGCAACCTGATCATGGGCGTTGCCCTCAACTACACCAACCTCAGCGCCGACCTGAGGACCGGTGCCAACGTGGATCTCGACGCCATCCAGGGGTCAGCGTACCTGTCCTACGCCACGCGGCAGATGTTCGCCGACGCCCTGGTGGCCTACGGCTCCCACGACATCAACCTCAACCGTCCCGGCGCGGTCGACTTCTTGCCCATCCACAGCAGCACCGACGCCAGCGCGTTGGCGCTCGCCGCACGGGCGGGCTACCTGTTCGACCTCGGCAGCCTGCGCGCCGGGCCGGTGGCGGGGCTCACCTACATCCACTCCAGAGTCGGCGGCTACACCGAAACCGGTGACGATCTGGCCACCTTCCAGGTGTCGTCGCAGACGCTGGATTCGGTGACCGGCAACATGGGGCTGCGCTTCCTGGCTCCGTTCAAGACGAGCGGCGGCAGCCTGGTGGTCCCGCACCTCGACATTCTGCTGGAGCACCAGTTCGGCGACCATACGCAGACGCTCACGACCACGCTGGTGCAGGCGCCGCTGCTGCCGATCCCGACCACGCTCCCCGCCTTCAACGACCGCACCTACGGCCGCATCGAAGGCGGGGTGACGCTTCAGCTAACGCCGGATCTTAGCGCCTCCGTCAACGCCGGCACCACCTTCGCCCGCGACGACGGCCAGGACTATCGCGTCAGCGCCGGGCTCAACTATCGGTTCTGAGGCGGGAGGTCGCGAGACGGTGTCGGATCCAACAGGGTCCGACACCTGCCTAAGCCGTCCGTCTAGCCGACGCACCGCCAACAGCCAGCGATGCGGAGGAGAGCCCGGCCTAGCCCGGATATCTCACGAGAGCTTTGGCATCGGCCGGGCCGAATCAGTGAAAGTGGTTGTGCGAACAATCGCTTCTGCTGACGTAGGAGACCCGGCC
>Ga0207708_10002770_pt1 | contig 12880 bp, 13 predicted proteins | sample KBSK5101metaG_FD_184340 | JGI IMG/M metagenome (GOLD analysis project Ga0207708, IMG submission 184340) | Corn, switchgrass and miscanthus rhizosphere microbial communities from Kellogg Biological Station, Michigan, USA - KBS K5-10-1 metaG... | ecosystem: Host-associated > Plants > Roots >...
GTGGCCATGCTGGTGCGGCGCGGCGGCAACGCGCTGTACATTCCGTTCCGCATCGAGTAGCGGGCAAGCGCGTCATCAAGCTCACCGTTTACGGGCGCACGTATTGCCACCTGTGCGACGACATGATCGCCGGTCTCAGGGAACTGCAGGCCGGCGCGCGTTTTGAGCTGGAGATCATCGACGTCGACAGCGATCCCGTGCTCGAAGCGCGATATGGCGAGCTTGTACCGGTGCTGGCCGGCGCCGACGGCGAAATCTGCCACTATCACCTGGACGCCGCCAAAGTTAATGATTACCTGAGCAAAATCGGCTAAAATCACCTTTTATTTTCTGACAAAAGGGCACGTCTGGCGTGCCCTTTTTCGTACATGCAGCGTATCCGCAATTTTTCCATCATCGCGCACATCGATCACGGCAAATCGACGCTCGCCGATCGCTTCATCCAGTTCTGCGGCGGCTTGTCCGACCGCGAAATGGAAGCGCAGGTGCTCGATTCGATGGACCTCGAGCGCGAGCGCGGCATCACGATCAAGGCCCAGACCGCGGCGCTGCAATACAAGGCGCGCGACGGTGAAACCTACCTCCTGAACCTGATCGACACCCCGGGACACGTCGATTTCTCGTACGAAGTTTCGCGCTCGCTTGCCGCGTGCGAAGGCGCATTGCTGGTGGTCGATGCGTCGCAGGGCGTGGAGGCCCAGACGGTGGCCAACTGCTATACGGCTACGGAGCAGGGTGTCGAAGTGGTGCCGGTCATCAACAAGATCGACCTGCCGTCGGCCGAACCGCAGCGCGTCATTACCGAGATCGAAGACATCATCGGCATTCCGGCGCAGGAAGCGATACTGGCGAGCGCCAAGTCCGGGCTGGGCGTGCAGGACATCCTCGAAGCGGTGATCGCGCGCATCCCGCCGCCGCAAGGCGATCCCGCCGCGCCCCTCAAGGCGCTGATCATCGACTCGTGGTTCGATAATTACGTCGGCGTCGTGATGCTGGTGCGGGTGGTCGACGGCGAATTGCGCCCGAAGGACCGTATTCTGCTGATGTCGACCGCGACCCAGCACCTGTGCGAGCAGGTCGGCGTTTTTACGCCGAAGTCGCGCATGAAAACCAGCCTCGCCGCAGGCGAAGTCGGGTTCGTGATTGCCGGCATCAAGGAGCTCAAGGCCGCGCGGGTCGGCGACACGGTCACGCTGGTCGAGCGCCCCGCGCCGGAAGCCTTGCCGGGCTTCAAGGAAATCCAGCCGCAGGTGTTCGCCGGCCTGTACCCGATCGACTCGAACCAGTACGAAGCGCTGCGCGACGCGCTCGAGAAGCTGCATTTGAACGATGCGTCGCTGCGCTACGAGCCGGAATCGTCGCAGGCGCTCGGCTTCGGCTTCCGCTGCGGGTTTCTCGGCCTGCTGCATCTCGACATCGTGCAGGAGCGGCTCGAGCGCGAGTACGGGATGGAGCTGATCACGACCGCGCCGACCGTCATTTACCAGGTGCTGCTCAACGACGGGACGCTGCTCGAAATCGAAAACCCGTCGAAACTGCCGGACCCATCGAAGGTCAGCGAAATACGCGAGCCGATCATCACCGCGTCCATCCTGATGCCGCAGGAGTACGTGGGCTCGGTCATCACGCTGTGCACGCAGAAGCGCGGCGTGCAAAAGAACATGCAATACCTGGGTCGCCAGGTGATGCTGACCTACGAGCTGCCGCTCAACGAAGTCGTGATGGATTTTTTCGACAAGCTGAAATCCAACAGCCGCGGTTATGCGTCGCTCGATTACGATTTCAAAGAATACCGGGCCGGCGATCTGGTCAGGCTGGATATCCTGATCAACAGCGAACGCGTCGATGCATTGTCGCTTATCGTGCACCGCGCCAACGCGCAGTATCGCGGGCGCGAGCTCGCGTCGAAAATGCGCGAGCTCATTCCGCGCCAGATGTTCGACATCGCCGTGCAGGCTGCGATCGGCGCGCATATAATCGCGCGGGAAAACGTCAAGGCGCTGCGCAAGAACGTGCTCGCCAAGTGTTACGGCGGCGACATATCGCGCAAGCGCAAGCTGCTCGAAAAACAGAAAGCCGGCAAAAAACGCATGAAGCAGGTGGGCAACGTCGAAATTCCGCAGGAAGCGTTTCTCGCGATTCTGCAGGTGGAGAGCAAATGAGGCTCACAGTGAATGAGCGCCCGCCACGCGCCCGCGGCCTTACTCCCGGCACCGGCATTCCTTTCCGACAGGACTCGACTAAATGAATTTTGCTTTGATCATGTTTTCGCTGCTCGTCGTCACGGGCGCGGTGTGCCTGCTCGACTATTACGTCCTGCGCAAGCATCGCGCTGCCGACGCGCCCGAGCCCTGGTGGATCGAGTATCCGAAAAGCTTCTTTCCGGTAATCCTGATCGTATTTCTGCTGCGCTCGTTCCTGGTCGAGCCGTTCAAGATTCCCTCCGGCTCCATGCTGCCCACGCTGTTGATCGGCGACTTCATCCTCGTCAACAAGTTCACGTACGGCATCCGGCTGCCGGTCATCAACAAGAAAATCGTCGACATCAATGCGCCGCAGCGCGGCGAGGTAATGGTGTTCCGTTACCCGGAAAATCCGTCGCTCGATTACATCAAGCGCATCGTCGGCGTCCCCGGCGACAAGGTCAGCTATCAGAACAAGCGTCTGTCGATCAACGGCCAGGAAGTGAAGGCCGAGGCGGACGGGCAGTACAATTACGTAGAGACCGGCCTGAGCTTCGTGTCCACCCAGCGGCTGAAGGAACTGCTGGCGCCCGAACACGAGCATGCAATATTGATCAACCCGGACATTCCCACGCTGCGCGTCTCCGACGTCAAGCGATTCCCTTTTCACGAGAATTGTGCCTACAATGAAGCGGGCTTTACGTGCACGGTGCCGCCCGGGAATTACTTCATGATGGGCGACAACCGCGACAGCAGCAGCGACAGCCGGTACTGGGGATTCGTGCCGGATGAGAACATCGTCGGCAAGGCGTTTTTGATCTGGTGGAATTTCGACGAGTTCAAGCGTATCGGCCATACGATCAAATGACAGGGAGCGTTATGAACAAACAACGTGGCGTAAGTTTGAGCGGGCTGCTCATAGTCTCGGTGGTGCTGATCTTCGTTCTTTTGCTGGGTTTCAAGCTCTTTAAGCCGTACTCGGAGTTCTTCGCGCTGCAAAAAATATTCCGCAACCTGGCGGTAAAGCCCGAAGTCCGCAATGGCACGCGCCGCGAGGCGATGGCCGTATGGGCGCCATACGCCCAAATCGAGGGGATTTCGGCGATTAGCGGAGACGACATCGAGATCACCAAGGAAGGCAACGGCGTGATTGTTAGCGCGGCCTATCAGGTACGCGTGCCACTATTCAAGAATTACACGCTGCTGATTGACTTCAATCCTACTTCGGGCACTGCAGGGCAGTAAGCAAGTGGCAGGGCGTCCGACTGCAAGATATGGTTGAACACGCCCTCGGCGACATCACGGGTTACCGGTTTCGCAATGCCGACCTGCTGCGGCAGGCCCTAACGCACCGCAGTTTCGGTGTTCCACACAACGAACGGCTGGAATTTCTCGGCGACGGTGTCTTGAACTGCGTCGTTGCGGCGACCCTCTTCGAGCATTTCCCTCAGCTGCCGGAAGGCGACCTGTCGCGGCTGCGCGCCAGCCTCGTGAACCAGCAAACGTTGTTCGAAATTGCGCAGCATGGCGGGCTCGGCGGCCAGCTGCTACTCGGCGAAGGCGAGCTGAAGAGCGGCGGCGCACAGCGCCCGTCGATCCTTGCCGACGCGCTTGAAGCGCTGATCGGCGCGGCGTTTCTCGACGGCGGCTTCGCGGCGGCCCAGGCTATGGTGCTGCACCTGTTCGAGCGCCAGCTGCGCGCGGCCGACCCGCAGACGATCGGCAAGGACGCCAAGACCCTGCTGCAGGAATTCCTGCAGGCGCGCCGCATCGCGCTGCCGCAGTACACGGTGGTGGCCACCGCAGGCGAGGCGCACGAGCAGAATTTTCGCGTCGAATGCGCGATCCCGGAATTGAATATTCGCACGCATGGCGACGGCAGCAGCCGGCGCAGCGCGGAGCAGGTGGCCGCGCGCCAGGCTTATGACCTGGGCAATAAAACGTGAACGAAACCGTCAAACCGTTCCGTGCCGGCTACATCGCCATCGTCGGCCGTCCCAACGTCGGCAAATCGACGCTGCTCAACCGGCTGGTCGGGCAGAAGCTCAGCATCACGTCGCGCAAGCCGCAAACCACGCGCCAGCGCATCACCGGCATCGTCACGCGCGACAACGCGCAATTGATGTTCGTCGACACGCCCGGGTTTCAGACGCGCCATACGAGCGCGCTCAATCGACATATGAACCGGACCGTTACACAGGCGCTTGCCGACGTCGACGTCATCGTGCTCGTCATCGAGGCCGGCCGGTTCAGCGCCGACGATCGTGCGCTCCTGGCGCTGCTGCCCGCGCGAAGCAAAGTGCTGCTGGTCATCAACAAAACGGACCGCCTGGCCGACCGCGGGATGCTGCTGCCGTTTATCACCGAGGTCGCCGCCGCGCATGAATTCGCGGAAATAGTCCCGGTGTCCGCCGTCAAAGGTCATGGCGTCGATGAGCTCGTCACAACCATTTCCCGCTATCTGCCTGAGCATGCGGCGCTCTACGGTGCCGACGAGATCACCGAGTCGAGCGAACGTTTTCTCGCCGCCGAAATGATCCGCGAAAAGCTGTTTCGCCTGCTCGGCGACGAACTGCCGTATGCGAGCGCGGTCATAATCGATAAGTTCGCGCTCGAAGGCACCATGCGGCGCATCCACGCGTCTATCATCGTCGACAAGGACACGCACAAGGGCATCGTGGTGGGCGCGAAAGGCTCACAATTGAAGGCGATCGGCACCAAGGCGCGCCTGGATATGGAAAAACTGTTCGGCGGCAAAGTCCACCTCGAGCTGTGGGTCAAAGTCAGGCGCGGGTGGGCGGAAAATCAGCAGGTCATGAAACAGCTCGGCTATGGCTGATGCAGGCCGGGCGCGGCACGAGGCGGAACCTGCGTTCGTGCTGCATAGCTATCCATTTCGCGAAACCAGTCTCATTATCGAAGCGTTCTCGCGCAACTGGGGCCGCGTCGCGCTGGTTGCGCGCGGCGCGCGGCGGCCGCGCTCCGCGCTGCGCGGAGTATTGCTCGCCTTTCAGCCGCTGCTTCTGAGCTGGGGCGGGAAAGCCGAGCTGCGCACGCTGCACAAGGCGGAATGGCAAGGCGGGCTGCCGCAACTGCGCGGGCGCGGCCTGCTGTGCGGCTTCTATCTGAACGAGCTCATGCTGAAGCTGCTCGCGCGCGACGACGCGCATGAATCGTTGTACGAAACCTATTATGCGACGCTGACCGCATTGAGCAACGGCGGCGAGCACGCGACGACATTGCGCAGCTTCGAGCAGCGCCTTTTGAAGGAGGCGGGCTATGCGTTGACGCTCGACCGGGACGTCGCCACCGGAGAGGAAATCCACGCCGACTGCACTTATCGCTACCTGCTGGAGCGGGGGCCGGTGCGCATCCAGCGGGAGCCATTCCACGTCGCCGAGCGCGGCGGCGACGAGGAAAACCGGTTAGAATTGGCCGGTCAAACGCTGCTGGACATGGCGCGCGACGACTACACGAGCCCGATCACCTTGCAGCAAAGCAAGGCCCTGATGCGCATATTGATCAATCACTGTCTCGGTAACCAGATTTTGAATACGCGCCAGTTATTGAAGGATATGCAGCAACTATGACGCGGCTGAGCGTCAATCTGAACAAGATCGCGCTTTTGCGCAATGCGCGCACGCTCGGCATTCCGAGCGTCACGCGCGCCGCGACCATTGCGCTCGATGCGGGCGCCCACGGCATCACGGTGCATCCGCGGCCCGACGCGCGGCATATCCGCATCGACGACGTGCGTGAACTCGCGGCCCTGCTCAAAAGCCGGCCGGCCGCCGAGTTCAATATCGAAGGCAATCCGTTCGAAGGGCTCGTCGCAATTGCGCGCGAGGTCATGCCGCAGCAATGCACGCTGGTGCCTGACGAGCCCGGCGCTGTGACTTCCGATCACGGCTGGGACATCGATCGCGACGGCGCGCGCCTGCGCCCGCTGGTAGCCGAGCTCAAGGCGGCGGGCATACGCGTTAGCCTGTTCATGGACCCCGTGCCTGCCGCCATGGCGGCGGTGCGCGACCTCGGCGCCGATCGCATCGAGCTGTATACGGAGCCCTACGCGCGCGCTTTCGGCAGCGCCGGCGAGCGGGCGGAAGTGGAGAGGTATGCCGCAGCCGCGCGTGCCGCGCAGCAGGCGGGACTCGGCATCAATGCCGGCCACGACTTGAATCAGCAGAACCTGCCGCGCTTTCTGAGCGGCGTGCCGGGCGTGCTCGAAGTATCGATCGGTCACGCACTGGTGGCCGACGCGCTAGAGGCGGGGCTCGCGGCCACGGTGCGCGGGTATCTCGCTGCAATCGCGCGGGCGGGCGGCGCATGATATACGGCATCGGCGTCGACGTCGTGGAACCGCAGCGGGTCAAGCGGCTGCTCGAGAAATACGGGGAACGCTTTGCGCGCCGCGTGCTCACTCAGCGCGAATGGTCGGGTTACGCGAAGACCATCAACCCGGTGCTGTTCGTCGCCAACCGGTTTGCCGCGAAAGAAGCGTTCTCCAAGGCGATGGGAACGGGCTTTCGCTATCCCGTGACCCTGCAATGCATCAGCATCGTGCCCGACCGGCGCGGCAAACCCGAATTCGAATTCCATCCGCGGCTCGCCGAACTGGTCGCCGCCGAGGGGATCGTCGGCCATTTCGTGACAATTAGCGACGAGAAAAGTCTCGCCTGCGCGTGCGTGGTGCTGGAAAAACAATGAGCTCTCCTCTGCATATTCCGCACGGCCCGGTGATGCTCGATGTCTTGGGCCTCGAGCTCACCGATGAAGATCGCGCGCGTCTCGCCCATCCGCTGGTTGGCGGGGTGATCCTGTTTTCGCGCAATTATGAAAATCCCGCGCAGCTCGAAGAATTGACGCGCCAGATCCACGGCGTGCGGCAGCCGCCGCTGCTGATCGGCGTCGACCACGAAGGCGGCCGCGTGCAGCGCTTCCGCGAAGGCTTTACCGTGCTGCCCGCGATGCGCGAGCTGGGGGTGGCATGGGATGCCGACCCCAAGGGTGCGCGCCGGGTCGCGGAATCGGTCGGCTACGTGCTTGCCGCCGAATTGCGCGCGCGCGGCGTGGACCTGAGTTTCACGCCGGTGCTCGACGTCGATCACGGCAACAGCAGCGTCATCGGCGATCGCGCGTTTCACAGCGATCCGGCGGCCATCGGCGAGCTCGGCACGGGCCTGATGCGCGGCCTGCGGCACGGCGGGATGTCGGCAGTCGGCAAGCATTTCCCCGGGCACGGCCACGTCAAAGCCGATTCCCACCACGAAATGCCGATCGACGAGCGTCCGCTGCCGGCGCTCGAGCAATCCGACTTGAAACCGTTTCGCCGCCTGATCGAAAACGGGTTGGGCGGCATCATGCCGGCGCACGTCGTGTATCCCGCGGTCGACGACAAGCCAGCGGGGTTTTCCGCGACCTGGCTGAAGCAGATTCTGCGGCGTCAGCTCGGCTTCAACGGCATGATATTCAGCGATGACTTGTCGATGGAAGGCGCGAGCACGGCCGGCAGCGTGGTCGAACGCGCGTACGCGGCAATGCGCGCCGGCTGCGACATGGTGCTCGTCTGCAACAATCCGCAATCGGCCGACGAACTGCTCGCGAATCTCGATTACACGATGCCCGCGACTTCGTTGACGCGGCTGGCGCGCGTACACGGCCGCGGCGGGCCCGAGTCGTTCGCGCAGTTGCAGCGGGACAAGTACTATCTCGACGCGGTCGCTCTCGTGCGCGCCATCGGCGTCAACAGCGGCGATCTTCCGCTGTACCGCTAGCGGCGCTTTGCGCTGCTTTGCCGCATGAAGTTTTCGCCCCAGTGCCGCGACTGTCCGCGTCTCGCCGGTTTTCTCGATGAGGTAGGCGGCAAATATCCGGAGTACCATGCGCGGCCGGTCGCGCCGTTCGGCGATCCGCGCGCGCGCCTGCTGATCGTCGGTCTCGCGCCCGGCATGCACGGCGCCAATCGCAGCGGCCGCCCGTTTACCGGCGATTTCGCCGGCATACTGCTCTACGCGACCCTGCACAAATTCGGCTTCGCGAGCGCGCCGCAATCGGTTAGCGCCGACGACAAGCTGAAGCTCATCGATTGCCGGATCACGAACGCCGTGAAATGCCTGCCGCCGCAAAACAAGCCGGAACTGGCGGAGGTGAAGGAGTGCAACAAGTACCTCGCGGCGGAAATTGCCGCAATGCCAAAAGGTGGCGCCGCTCTCGCGCTCGGCACCATTGCGCACCAGGCCGTGTTGATGGCCGCGGGCGTCAAGCCGTCCCAGTTGCCGTTCCGGCACGGCGCGCGCCACACGCTGCCTGGCGGTCTTGCGCTGTTCGATAGCTATCATTGCAGCCGCTATAATACGCAGACCCGCCGCCTCACTGCCGCGATGTTCGAGGCCGTCTTCGCCGACATCTCCGATTATCTGCAGCGTGTTCGACCCTAACGAAGTCATCGCCAATCTGCCGCATATGCCCGGCGTCTACCGCATGCTGGGCGCGACCGGCGATGCGCTCTATGTCGGCAAAGCGGGCGACCTGAAAAAGCGCGTTTCCTCGTATTTTCAGAAACAGGCGGGCGTTTCGCCGCGCATCCGGCTGATGCTGGGCCAGGTGCAGGCGATCGAAACGACGGTGACCCGCTCCGAGGCCGAGGCGCTGTTGCTCGAAAATAACCTGATCAAGTCGCTGGCGCCGCGCTACAACATACTGTTCCGCGACGACAAGTCTTATCCCTATCTCGCGCTGACGCGCCACGAATTTCCGCGCCTCGCGTTTCACCGCGGCAGCCTCGACGCGCGTAACCGCTACTTCGGGCCGTTCCCGAACGCAGGCGCCGTGCGCGAGAGCATGCAGCTGCTGCAAAAAGTTTTCCGCCTGCGCACCTGCGCCGACAATGTCTACGATAATCGCTCGCGCCCGTGCCTGCTGCACCAGATTCGGCGCTGCACCGCGCCGTGCGTTGGTCACATCAGCGCCGCCGAGTACGCCGACGACGTCAAAAACGCCGAGCTCTTTCTGCGCGGCAAGGACGATGAGGCAATGGAGCGCCTGATTGCGCGCATGGAAGCCGCGGCCGAGGGGCAGAATTACGAACAGGCGGCCATTTTCCGCGACCAGATCGGCGCGTTGCGCAGGGTGCGCGAGCGGCAATTCGTGAGCAGCAAGGTTGCGCGCGACGCTGACATCATTGCCGGCGCCGCGGAAGGCGAAATTATCTGCGTGAACCTGGTGATGATCCGCGGCGGCCACCATCTGGGTGACAAGCACTTCTTCCCGCGCAACGCAGCGGGGCAGGAGATGTCCAGCGTAATCGAGGCTTTCATCGGCCAGCATTACGCGGCCGGCGGCGCGCCGCCGCTGATCGTCAGCGGCCACCCCGTGAACGACGAGGGGCTCGCGCAGTTCTTGAGCGATTTGTCCGGGCACAAGGTGCAGCTGCTCGTGAATCCCGGCGGCGAGCGGCGCGTATGGCTTGACATGGCAACCAAGAACGCCCAACTCGGCGCCCAGCAGCAGCTCAACCTGCAGGCGAGCCAGGAAGCGCGGCTGACCGCATTGCAGCAGGCGCTTGGCGCGACCGAGGCGATCCGGCGCATCGAATGTTTCGACATCAGCCACACGATGGGCGAAGCGACGGTCGCGTCGTGCGTGGTCTACGATAACGCGGCGATGCAGAAGGGCGAATACCGGCGCTTCAATATCGCGGGCATCGAGCCCGGCGATGACTACGCGGCCATGCGCGACGTATTGAGTCGGCGCTATCGGCGCATCGTCGCCGGCGAAGGCAAGATGCCCGATCTCGTGCTGATCGACGGCGGCAAAGGGCAACTGGGCGTCGCGTGCGAAGTGTTTGCGGAATTGGGCCTGTCCGACGTGCTGCTGATTGGCGTCGCCAAGGGCGAAGAGCGCAAGCCGGGCCTCGAGCAATTGATCGTTCCAGGCCGCGCAAACCCGCTACAATTACCCGGTGAACATCCGGCGCTGCACTTGATCCAGCAAATACGCGACGAAGCGCATCGCTTCGCAATCCAGGGACATCGTGCGCGCCGCGGCAAAACTCGCAATACTTCGACGCTCGAGAGCATCGCCGGTATCGGCGCCAAGCGGCGCCAGAGCTTGCTCGCACGGTTCGGCGGGTTGAAGGGGCTCATGTCTGCGAGCGTGGACGAGCTCGCGCAGGTCGAAGGCATAAGTCGCGAGCTTGCAGCGCGCATCTACGATCAGCTGCACTGACATGCCGTTCAATATCCCCAACCTGCTGACGTGGCTGCGCATCCTGCTGATTCCGCTCTTCGTCGGGATTTTCTATTTCGAGAAAAGCTGGGTCTCGCTGCCGAACCAGAATCTGGTGGCGACCGTCATTTTCACGCTGGCCGCGGTGACCGACTGGTTCGACGGCTGGCTCGCGCGCAGGCTGAATCAGACTTCGGCATTCGGCGCGTTTCTAGATCCAGTCGCCGACAAGCTGATGGTCGCTGCGGCGCTGATCGTGCTGCTGCAGCTCGGCCGCGTCGATGCGATCGTGGTCCTGATCATCATCGGCCGCGAAATCACGATTTCGGCATTACGCGAATGGATGGCGCAATTGGGTGAATCGAAAAGCGTCGCAGTGTCGTTTCTGGGCAAGATCAAGACCGTGTCGCAGATGGTGGCGATTCCGCTTTTGCTGTACGACGACATGCTCGGCCGTTTCGACCCGCATCTCGTCGGCACGTGGCTGATATACGCGGCCGCGGTCCTGACCCTTATTTCGATGGCTTATTACCTCAAAATGGCGCTGCCGCAAATCAATAAACGCCTATGAAACAAGCGTTTTCCCGGCCGCTCTCCTTGACCACCAAGGCGCGGGTAAATATAATGCGTCTCCAGTTATCGCGGGAATAGCTCAGTTGGTAGAGCGCAACCTTGCCAAGGTTGAGGTCGGGAGTTCGAGCCTCCTTTCCCGCTCCAGATTCCGGGAAAGCGACGTAGGGTGGAACTCGGGCGGTTGTAATGCGGGATGCCCGGACCCAGACTTCGCTTTCCCGTTTTAGTTTTAGCGACGGCTTCCGGCGCGGTAGCAAAGCGGTTATGCAGAGGATTGCAAATCCTTCCAGGGCGGTTCGACTCCGCCCCGCGCCTCCACATTTGCCCGGATGGTGAAACTGGTAGACACAAGGGACTTAAAATCCCTCGGCTGGAAACGGCTGTGCCGGTTCGAGTCCGGCTCCGGGCACCACATCAGTTAGATACGTTGCCCATAATCCGCAGCCCTGCTTCTTGCCCGCAGTGGGACACCGGCGGGGCAGAACGGCCGTTCAAACCCGCCGCCAAATACCCCGAGAGGGAAGCAGTCATTCGCGAAGAAAAACGCCCCGCTGAAGCGGGTTCGTTTCAATTGCCGACCAGGCAGATCACGCGTCAGCCTTTAACCTGCGCCTTGCGACGAATCCGACTAACGCCAGGCCACTGAGCATTAACGCATAGGCTCCGGGTTCTGGCACGGCCGTAATGGTTCCCGGACCGAATTGCTGCGCGTCAGGAAAACCGGCCGCGGCAAACGGATTTGGATCGGTGAGACTCTGGCACGCGTTATCCGGATTGCCAGCGACCGTGCCGCATTGCGAAACCTGCTGGTCGAAGAGGCTGGTGAAGTCGAAAGTGAATGAGCCTGGATCGTCGGCAGGACCGCCTACGAAAGAGATGCCAAGCCCACCCGGACCGTCGACATCCACAGCGCCGCCGCCTAACACAGGAGGATTTGCACTGAACAGGTCGAAGCGCGTCCAGCGATTAAACGGCAGCGGAGCTGCCAGCGGCGCGACCCAATGGGCAGCGTAACCCGTAATAGGGAACCGGTTATCGTACTCGTCGAATCGCCAGGGAACCGGCGACACCGCGTTACCTTCCGCGATGAGAAATGGTACGAAAGCATTTCCCATGGCCCCGAACGTCGTTAGAAATCCCCCACCGTTGGTCAGAGCCGGGATTACGCTGACCCGGAGCGGACCACCCGGAGGAATACCGGTAAATACAGAAAACCCGTCAATCGCGAGGCCGGTCGCACTGATATTTAATACGTTATATTGATAATCGAGTCCGTAGGAAGGCGGCAGGCCGGCAAACGGAGCCGGAACAATTTGTTCCGCTACCAAGGCGACCCTCGCACCGACGCCATCCGTCACATAAAAATAGCTATAAGCGTGCGCTTGAGAACACACCAGATTTGCCGCGAGGAGAACACAAGAACCAAGAAATTTGAGATGGCTTAGGATCTGCATTTTGGCTCCTCTCTGTTCAGGATATGACACGGATGGAGAATCCGCGTGACATAAAGATTGGGTTATTCAACCCGCTATCCCAATAAAACATGATTAGTACACAAGAATCGCGGCTACGTCGCAAGTCGGCTGCACAGCCGACGGCTGCGCAGTCGGAACCGGCGGTCAGAATCGCAACTGGACTACGCTGCAATTAATTGCCGGGCTGTCGGGAAAAAGCCAATGGGGATCGTTCACGCGCAGATCGCCGCCGATATACGCTCGCAGTTACGTAAGAAGGGCTCGACGGCGTTGCCGCTCGCGCCCGTCGTTTTCTGCAAACGCCTTGCAAACGCGCATCAGAACCGATGCCCACAATTCGGGCAATTTGCTCAGTCTCCAGACCTGATCAAGACCGTCGGTCTCGCATCATCATGTCGCATCTTCGACGCACACGTGTTCGCG
>Ga0207708_10002773_pt1 | contig 12871 bp, 10 predicted proteins | sample KBSK5101metaG_FD_184340 | JGI IMG/M metagenome (GOLD analysis project Ga0207708, IMG submission 184340) | Corn, switchgrass and miscanthus rhizosphere microbial communities from Kellogg Biological Station, Michigan, USA - KBS K5-10-1 metaG... | ecosystem: Host-associated > Plants > Roots >...
CGCCGTCGGCCCCGACGGCAAGGCATGGGCGACGCCGGAGACGATCCGCAACACGGCGATGACGATCTATCGCCTCACGATGCTGTCGCAGGGCTACAAGGGCCGGCCGAAGTAGGCGCCGGCGGACCGGCCTTTCTCAATCGGCGTCGTCGGCTGCAGCGTCGATGTAGCGGAAGCGCAGCCGGCCGAGATCGACGATGTCGCCGTGACGCAATTCTTGGCGCGTCGTCACGAGCTTGGCATTCACCCGTATACCGTTCTTGCTCTCGACGTCCTCGATCGCAGTGCCGCTCGACGTCGAGACGATGCGAGCGTGCAGTCGGCTCAAGAAGTCGTTCTCGATCCGAATGTCGGCGATGTCGCCGCGGCCAATCGTCATCGTTGCCTTGAAGAGCGGGTATTTGATCGGCCGCTGCGAATCGAGCAGCACGAGGACCTTCGCGACCGGCGCTTGGTTCTTCGCTGACTCGGCCGTCGCCGCGAACCTCTCGGGAAACACGACCTCCGGCGAGATCATTTCCTCGGAGCGTTGCTCTTCGCTCTCGACGCGCTGGTGCAAGTGACCGGCGACGCGGGTGGGGCCGCCTTTCGGGCTCTCGAGGTCGCCGAGCGCGCTCATGAGCTCGTCGAGCGACGGCACCGCCATGGGTCCCGGCAGGCGGAAGTCCTCGGGCAACGCGATCGTCTCCGTCTGCATGCTGTCGAGGCGCGAGAGCTGCTTGCGCAGCTCGTCGCGCTCTCTCGCCACGCGCTTGAGCTCGTCGCGCACGTCGGCGAGCGCGCGCATCGATTCTTCACGCCCGACGCCGAGCGATTTCAGCCGCTGCTCTTGATCTTTGATCAGCGCTTCGGCGGCTTTCAGCGCTCTCTCGAGCCGCGAGAGAGCGGGATCGTCGCCAGTGGGTCGTTTCGGATCGCCGGGTTTCGTCATGGTGTGGCTCGCGCGCGCCGCTCGAACCGCGACGTCTCGATGAAGTTGCGAATGGCCGAGTTGTCCTCGTGGCACGCGTACTCGAACATGCGATAGGCATCGTCGCGCTGCAGCGGAAACGCCGCTTTCCACGGGTGGGTCAACACGACTGGATCCTCGACGGCGATCTCGTAGTCGATCGTGTCGTCCGCGGTGCGCGTGAGCCGCTCGACGATGCGCATGTCGAAGCTCGTCGGAATCGGCTTGCCGCCGGGGCCCACGATCAGCATCGGAGTCTCGCCGTTGAAATTGGTGGTTTCGATGACGAGCGTGTCGCCCTCGAACCGGCCGCGCGACTCGCCGAGCCACTGCACGATCTCGGGCGCGAGCGGCGCGCGCCCGTCGACGGGCACGACGCGCGTTTCGTGCACGAGCTCGAGGCGAATCACGACGTAACCGGGCGCTTGCATGATTTCGATGCCGCTGTTGTACATGAACGGAAACATCGACGCCGGCATGCCGCGAGTGATGCAGCGGTCGAGCGCGTTGAAGTCCGAGACCTTGTCGAACGGGATATCCGACCAGCTGCTCGTCATCTTCGCAGAAAGGCGCTCGCCTTCGGCCGTCAACGCCGGAAGGCGGCCGTTGGTCGGCTCCACGATCAACGAGGTCAGCCTGTTCGGCTGCCCCATCTCCGCCCAGTGTCCGATTCCCATCTTGTTGCTCGCGATCTCGTCGTCATAGCGCGCGTTCAAGCCGCGCAGCCGCTCGACGCGCGCGGCGTACTCCTCATCGGTGAGGTAGCGGCGGTCGCCGAGGTCCTGCGGCCGTTGCACGGGTGTGCCGTTCAGCTTGTCGATCGGCCACATGCCTCGTAGGTCGGGGTCGCCCCAGGGTGTGCGCGGCGCGGCATAGGCGCCCGCTTCCGGCGTAGGACCCGTCTCGGGGTCGCGGCTGCAGCCCAAGAGCGCGGCCGCCATTACGGGCAGCAACGAAACCGAACGGGACGCAAGCCGCTGCATGGTCAAATCCTGCCCCGTCCTTGTATACCGTTGCAAACGGCTTTTCTGTGATCACGCTCCTGTTTACGAGCCAGCTCGCTTTACCTCGGCGGGGGACTGCGCTAAGGTTCGCGGCCGTGAATTCGACGACTCGCAAAGGCGCGGCCAAAAAACCCGGGATCCGGGCTTTGGAGCCTTGCGCGTACTGAACGAGCGTCACGCAACGCAATCCGAAGCCCCGCCGCACTCCGACGGGGCTTTTTTGTTTCTGCCGCTTGATCTTTTTGGAGCCAGAGCATGTCCGCGAAGAAGATTGCAAATCCGGTCGTCGCGATCGTCGGCGCCACGGGCGCCGTCGGTGTCGAGCTGTTGCAGTGCCTCGAGCAGCGCAAGTTTCCGCTGAAGGAGCTCAAGCTGTTCGCGTCGGCGCGCTCGGCCGGCAAGACGATGAAGTTCCGCGGCAAGGACCTGCGCGTGCAGGAGCTCGGTGAGGGCAGCTTCGCCGGCGTCGACATCGGCTTGTTCTCGGCGGGCAGCGGCACGTCGAAGAAGTTCGCTCCTGCGGCCGTCAAGGCCGGCACGGTCGTCGTCGACAACTCGTCGGCGTTCCGTATGGACTTAGAAGTGCCGCTCGTCGTGCCCGAGATCAACGGCGAGGCGATCTCCAAGCACAAGGGCATCATCGCGAATCCGAACTGCTCCGCGATCATTTCGATAACCCCGCTCTGGCCCGTGCATCGGCAGAACCGCATCAAGCGCATGATCATCTCGACCTACCAGGCCGCGTCGGGAGCCGGCGCGGCGGCCATGGAAGAGCTGCGCGAGTCGACGCGGGCGTACCTCGAGGGGCGCAAGTTCGAGCACAAGGTGCTGCCGCATCCGTACGCGTTCAACGCGTTCAGCCACAACACGAAGATCGATCCGGCCACGGCTCACAACGAGGAAGAGACGAAGGTCATCAACGAGACGCGCAAGATCTTCGGCGACCCGACGATCGCGATCGGCATCACCTGCGTGCGCATCCCGGTGCTGCGCGCGCATTGCATGTCCGTGACGTTCGAGTGCGAGAAGCCGATCACGCCCGAGGAGGTGCGCGCCATCATCTCGAAGGCGCCGGGCTGTCGCATCGTCGACGACCAGGAGCGTAACTACTTCCCGATGCCCGTCGACGCGTCGGGCAAAGACGAGATCCTCGTCGGCCGCATCCGCCGCGACCTGAGCGACTCGACGGGCCGCTCGATCTCGATCTTCTCGGCCGGCGATCAGCTTTTGAAGGGCGCGGCGTTGAACGCCGTGCAAATCGCCGAGAAGCTGTTGGCGTAAGACGAAGAGCATGCTTACATTAGCGTTCGCAATCGGTAAGGAGCGATCGCCATGGCAAAAGAGCGCACGACGCAGAAAGAAGGCAAGAAAAAACCGCTGTTGACTCCCAAGGAGCGCAAAGCGCTGAAGCGCGCCAAGAAAGAGGAGCGCAAACTCGGCGTCTAGAGCGAAGCCCGCGCCCGCTACCGAGCGATCGTCCCCGTCACGCCCTCGCGCGAGCAGTTGAACGGCTCGAGCGTAAGGTCCGACGGCGCATATTCCATATGCGCGACGTCGAAGTCGCGCGTGAAGAAGTCGGGGTCCTTCAGCTCGACCTCGACGACGAGCCGCTGCTGCGCCGCGTCGAACGACAGCCGCTCGACCGAGGTCAACGCCGCCGAGTGCAGCAGGCCGCGCGTCGGCTTGCCGGGCTCCTCGACATACTGGTTCAGCACGCCTGCCGAATAGTTGGCCGTCTCGATCACGAGCGTGTCGCCGTCGAAGTGTCCGATCGAGTGCCCCAGCGAGGTGCGCGGACCGTTCGCCGGGTGCTCGCGCTGGTCGAGATGCACGGTGCGCACGACGTCCATCCACTCGTGGCGCAGCACGACGGTGTTTCCCTCGCGCGCGATCGAGAGCGGCGTGCCGGGCGCACCCCAGACGCGCCGGATGGCGACCGGGTCGCAACGGAACGTCGGGTCGTCTTTGAACGGGTCGTACGCCGCGACGGCCGCCGCGCCGGCCGGCGTCACGAAATTCATCATGGGCTGCGGCCGGCTCGTGTTCGCGCGGCGCGGATCGGGCGCGGCCGGCGCGAGCATCCAGGTGCCGAAGATGTCGCCGCGCGGCGGCAGCGCCGCTCGCACCGGCGCGCCGCGCGGGCCGTTGACGCTCAACGCGCGCCCGTCGGGGAAATAGACATTGTTGAAGAAGCACATGTACTGGCTGTGCCGCGACAGCGAGCCGTCGACGCGCAACTGGGTGCCCGGCGCCAGCATCGCGGGCGTGATGCCGTTACGCGTGAGCTGAGTGACGCCGTGCGATTCGCAGACGTACTCCTGCGTCTTGCCGTTCTCGTCGACGGCCGCGATGTGCAGGTAACTGTGCGGATTGCGGGCTTCGTACTCGGTGACCGTGCCCGAGATGTCCACTGGCTTGTCGATGTCGAAGTGCGGCGCAAAGCTGTGGTGCGCGTACGCGGGAGCGGCGAGCAATCCGAGCAGCAACAAAGGGGTTCGGGTGTTCATCGGCGAGGCGGCGCCCTTTGGCAATCAGCCTAAGAGTATATTCGCCCGGCGTCGCGCCGCGCAGCGGATTTTGCTAGCGTGCCGCGATGACGGGCGCGCGTATCCATGAGCGAAACTGACAGCCGCCTTGCGAACCGGATTCTGATCGGGTTGCTGGTGGGTGCCGCGGCGGGCGCCGCGACGCTCATTGTCGGCGCGTTCGCGCCGGGCGTGCTGACGGCTGCGCGCTGGCTGGCCACGAATGTTTTCGACCCGTTCGGTCAGGTGTTTCTGCGGTTGCTCTTCTTCGTGGTCATGCCGCTCGTGTTCGCCTCGCTCGCGAGCGGCGTCGTTCAGCTTGGCCACCTGAGTCGTCTCGGGCCTCTCGCCGGCCGAACGTTCGTGCTGTTCTTCTTCAACATGGCCATCGCCGTTGCGCTCGGCATGATCATGATGAACGTGGTCGAGCCGGGTAATCGGCTCGACGACGCCACTCAAACCCGCCTCGTGCAGGAGTTCGGGGGCGCCGCGCAACAACAGATCGACCGCAGCGCACAGTCCCCGAAAATGACGCCCGGCCTCATCGTGGACATGTTCATGCCGCGAAATCTCCTTGGCTCTTTCGTCGGCAACGACCGCAACTCGCTAGGCGAGGTGCTGCCGTTGATCGTGTTCGCGATCCTCGTCGGTGCAGCCGGCGCCGCGCTGGCGCCGGGCAAGCGCGAGCGCCTTCAGACCGGGCTCGTTCTCGTCACCGATCTCATGACGACGATCGTGCACTTCGCGCTGCGCCTCGCGCCATTCGCCGTGCCGGCGATGATTTATAGCGTCGTCGTCAAGATCGGTTTCGACATCCTCGTCGCGCTGGGCGTATTCGTCGTCGGCTGCGCCACCTGCATGCTGATTCATCTCTTCGGCACGATGTCGATCTGGCTCAAGCTCTGGACCCGGCAGCGGCCGCTCGATTTCTTCCGGCAGATCAAGGCGGTTCTGCTCACCGCCTTTTCGACGAGCTCCAGCGCCGCCACGCTGCCGGCCGCGCTCGATGCCGCTCAGAATCAGCTCGGGGTGCGCCCTTCGGTCGCGGGATTCGTGTTGCCGCTCGGCACCACGATGAACATGAGCGGCACCGCCCTCTACGAAGGCTGCGTCGTGCTGTTTGTCGCTCAAGTTTTCGGTGTCGATCTGGGTTTCGGCGAGCAAATAACGTTGCTGCTGCTATCCGTGTTCAGTGCCGTCGCCGTCGCGGCCATTCCGGGCGGATCGCTGCCGCTGATCGCGGGCCTCTTGATCACCTTCGGGATTCCGCCGGAAGGCATCGGTATCGTTCTCGGTGTCGATCGATTGCTCGACATGACGCGCACGATGGTGAACGTCGGCTCCGACGTGGTGACCACGCTCGTCGTGGACGCGCGCACGCCCGCGACCGAGTCGGAGGCGTGAGGAGCGGCGGGTCGACAGGGTCTCGTCCGCGAGCTAAATTCGAAAGGCCCACTCATCTTCGCAACCATCACCTTGGGGGAGACCATGGCGGCACAACCGCAGGACATCCAGGGCAACGCGCCCGTCGAGATCGATCAGCGCATTTACGATCTGTACGACGAGTATTGCCACGGCAGGATCGATCGCCGCGAGTTCCTGGCGCGCGCTAGCGCGATCGTCATCGGCGGAGTCTCGGCGCTCGCGATGGCGCAGGCGCTGTTTCCGCGCTATGTCGAGGCGCAGACGATTACGTTCACCGACGCGCGTATCAAGGCCAAGTACGTCGAGTATCCGTCGCAAGGCGGCAACTCCGGCGAGATGCGCGGGTATCTGGTGCAGCCCGCGGGTAACGGGCCGTTCCCGGCCGTGCTCGTCATTCATGAGAATCGCGGCTTGAACCCGTACGTCGAGGACGTCGCACGGCGCGCCGCGGTCGCGGGCTTCGTCGCGCTCGCTCCCGACGGCTTGTCGCCGGTCGGCGGCTATCCCGGCAACGACGACGACGGCCGCACGCTGCAGTCGGGGCTCGACCAAGCGAAGTTGCGCCAGGACATGGTCAACAGCGCGCGCTACCTGAAGTCGCACGAGCTGTCGTCGGGCAAGCTCGGCGCGACAGGCTTCTGCTGGGGCGGCGGCATGGTCAACAACCTGGCCGTCGCGCTGGGCGCTGATCTTCACGCCGGCGTGCCGTTCTACGGTGCGGCACCGGCCGCCGCCGACATCCCGAAGATCAAGGCGCCACTGATGTTCCAGCTTGCCGGCACCGACGAGCGCATCAATGCGGGGTATCCCGACTACGAGGCCGCATTGAAGGCGAACAACGTTTCCTTCGAGAAGTACGTCTACGAAGGAACGCAGCACGGGTTCCACAACAACTCGACACCGCGCTACAACGAGGCAGCCGCCAATCTCGCTTGGGAGCGCACGGTCGCGTTCTTCAAGCGTCATCTCGCCTGAGTGTTCAAGCGCTGGCGCCAGCGGGCCGAGGTGCCGGTGTTGCGGTTTCGGTTCAACCGTAACTCCGGGACTTCGGTTGAACCGAAACCGTAACACCGGCACCACATGTTCAAGCGTTGGCGCCGGCGGCGCATTCTGGCCCGCCATTCGATACCCGACGACGCGTGGGGCGCCGCGCTCGAGGCCTGGCCATTGCTCGCGCGACTGACCGACGAGCAACGCGGACGGCTGCGCTCGCTCACCCTGCTGTTCATGCACGAGAAGCAATTCGAGGCGGCACGCGGGATGTCGCTCGACGAGACGAAATGCGTGCGGATCGCCGCGATGGCGTGCGTGCCGATCCTCGAGCTCGGGTTCGACGCCTACCGCGGATTCAAGTCCGTCGTCATACATCCGGACGAGTTCGTCGTGCGCGATCGCACGTACGAGGACGAGGACGGCGTCGTCCACGTCGGTGACGACGTGCTGTCCGGGGAGGCATGGGAGCAAGGGCCGGTCGTCCTCGCTTGGAGCGAGATCGAGCAGAGCGGGCGCGGTGAGGGCTACAACGTCGTCGTCCACGAGCTCGTGCACAAGCTCGACATGCTCGGCGGCGAAGCCGACGGCGTGCCGCCGCTGCACGGCGACATGCGCGTGCCCGAGTGGGTCGCGGCGTTCGACGCGGCGTACGACGACCTTTGCGAGCGGCTCGAGCGGGGCGAGGAGCCGTGGCTCGACCCGTACGCGGCCGAAGATGCGGCCGAGTTCTTCGCTGTTTGCGCGGAGATGTTCTTCGACGTGCCGCGCCGTTTTCGCGCGGAGTATCCCGACGTCTACGAGCAGCTCAAGCGCTACTTCAAGCTAGACCTCGCCTGAGGCGCTTCCAGCCGATCCAGACGCCGATCGTGCTCGTCACGAGCGCGCCGAGCGATAGCACGATCATGCCGATGTCCCACAGCGGCCGGCGGTCGTACCAGAAGCCGAAGTCGAGGCTGTGCAAGCCGTTGTAGAGCCAGCGCTCGATACGGTGCAGGCGATGAATCGACGCGACGATCTGGCCGAGCTCGGGATCGACGTAGACCCAGGTCTCGAGCGGGTCGTCGAACTTCACGCGCAGCACGGGCAGCGCGGCCTGGCCGTTGCGCGAGTAGTAATAAGCGTCGTAATCCGCGAGCAGCTCGTGCGTCACGATCGACGCATCGGGCGCCGCGGCGCGCAGGCGCGCGAGCAGAGTGTCGGTCGGAAACAGCTCGGTGTGCGCGGTCAGCGTGCGCGCGTCGACGAGCAGGTGCTGCGGCTCCGCGCGCCCGGTGATTTGATACGGCTGATGCAACCGCTCGCGCCGCGGATCCGCTTCCGCGTTTTCGCCCGTATAGCGCGCCAGGTAGTACGGCGCGTCGTCGATGCGGCGAAACTCGAGCTCCTTCAAAGTTCGTCCGGCGAGCAGCTCGTTCCAAGCGCCCGCTGAGAACGGCGGGAATTGCTCGAGCTCGACGGGACCGCCCGTCAGCGCGTCGCCGCGAATCTCGAGGCCGTCGGCGTTCGCCCAATCGAACGGCTCCATCGACAAGAGACCGCTGAAGACCCACGTCAACGCGAAGATGCCGAAAAATGCGCCGGAGATGTAATGCCAGCGCATCCACCCCTGATAGCGAACGACGTTCGACCAGCGAAACGGCGTCGACTTGTGAAACTGCGTGACGCCGAGCAGGAGACCGAGTAACGCGAGCAAGCACCCGAGCGCCGAGGCTGCGACGACGGTCCAGTACCAGACCGGTTGATTCGCGCGGAGCGGCGTGATGTAGAACCAGTGCGGAATCGTCGCGATCCAGGCCAGCGTGCGAGCCTTCGTCGTCGTGACGAGCCGGACGTCGCCCTGGTACGGCGAGACGTAGACCTCGGTGCCGGCGCCGTCGCGCACGGCGAATTTGTAGAGCGGCAAGTCGCGGCCGAGCTGCAGCGTCCATTGATCGGGTCGCTCGACCATGCGCACGAGCTCGACGTCGCCGATCTGTGCTCCGACGAATTCCGCGGCGACGCCGCGTGCCGTGTCGACGTCGATCTCTTCGAGCGGCTCGCCGGTGTCGGCGAATACGGTCGCCGAGCCGTACGGGCTCGCGAACCGGTACGCAGGGCGCCCGAGCACTGTCGTCAGCGCGACGCGGCCGAAGCCGCTCGCCGCTCGTTCGGCCGCTTCGGAGGGCGTAAAGCGCACGGCCGCGATGTCGAGCGACGGCAGATGCGTGAGACGCGTTTGTGCGCTCAGCGTCGGCATTCCGCCGACGTAGATCATCGCGATCCCGGTCACGAACCACAGCACGAACAGCACGCTCAGCGGAATGCCGAGATAGCGGTGGGTCAGGATCAATGCGCGGCGGAACGTCAGCATCGCGTGCTCGATTGGAAGCGAGAGCAGTGTAGCGGCCGCTGCCTCGCGACGACGAGTCGTCGGTGGACCGAGCGGTTCGCTTGCAGGCCTTGAGATTCTTGGATGTGGCTATCAGGCAACAGGTACCTAGCATGATAGTTGAAAAAATAGCCTGGCATGCGGGCCTTGGAGTGATGCAAAGTCCAGCGAGAACGACACTTTGTCTACCAAGTTGTCGTCCAGACCGAAGTTTTTTGGCAACACCTGGCGGTGCAGCGGCTTCTGTCGTTTTCGGAACGATATCTATTCAACGAACAGCGGGGGATTTAGCAATGAAAGTCACACCACGTGACGAGGCACAGTCACTCAATCGGACTGTGCTGGCGTCGACGATCTCGGCACTTCTGGCCGGCGGAGGCGCGGCGCAGGCGCAAGCGCAAGACACGTCACTCGAGGAAATCACCGTAACGGGCTCGCGCATCGTGCGCCGCGACCTCGATGCGGCGAGCCCGATCATGACGGTCGACACCGATGCGCTCGAGAACTCGAGCACGATGAGCATCGAGAGCGTGCTCAATCAGATGCCGCAGTTCGTGCCCGACAACACCCAGTTCGACGGCGGCGTCAACGTGGCGTCCGGCGCAGTGACGCCGGGTATCGCGAGCGTCAACCTCCGCGGCATCGGCGCGAACCGCACCCTCGTTCTCGTCGACGGCCGGCGCGCGCAGCCGGTCAACGCTTCGTTGATCGTCGACTTGAACACGATTCCCTCGGCGGCCATCGAGCGCGTCGAGACGATCACGGGCGGAGCCTCGGCGGTGTATGGCGCCGACGCGCTCGCCGGCGTCGTCAACTTCGTGCTGAAGGACGACTTCGAAGGCGTCGAGATGGACTTCTCGACGACGGCTACCGCGGAAGGCGACGGCGAGGAAACTCGCTTCACGAGCTTGATCGGCGTCAACGGCGAGGGCGGGCGAGGCAACGTGATGCTCGGCCTCGAGTGGTACAACCGCGAGGAAGTGCTGCAGCGCAATCGCGAGTTCTACCGTCACGGTTGGGAAGACTCGACGAACGAGACGGGCGGTTTCCTGAACGCGACCGGGTTCTCGCCGGGCCAGGTGACGATCAACACCAGCAACATCACCTTCAACCAGGCCGTCCTGCCGCTGAACCGTCCGACGCAAGCGGCGGTCGACGCGGTGTTTGCGCCCTACGGCGTTGCCCCGGGCGCCGTCCCCAATTCCGCCGAGATCTACTTCCAGCCGGACGGGCGGCCGTTCGCGTTGAGCGGTGTCAACTACACCGGCCCGATCATGAGCTACGACGAGAACGGCGACGGATTCACCGGTGTGCACCGCCAACCGAACGGAAGCTTGCAGCAAGTCAACGTCGCAGCGCTGGCTTCGACGCCATCCGAGCGCCGGTCGTTGTTCGGCCGCGCGACGTTCGACATGAACGACAACCTGACGGCATTCGCGCAAGCGACCTACACGAACAGCGAGGTCACGACGCGCGGCGGCTTCCCGCCGGCCATCACGGTCTGGCAGGCGCCGGTGCAGAACGATGGTCTGCGCCCGCTGCCGCCGAATTTGCAGCAGCTGCTCGATTCGCGCACGGGCTCGTATGACCCGGACGGCACCGGACCGCAGCCGGCAATTCCCGGAGCGCAGCTCCCGTGGAACCTGTTCCGCGGCATCGACTTCCTCGGCGGCCCGCAGGCGCCGACGACGGAGACCGACGCGTATCAGCTCATGGTCGGCATCGAGGGCCAGTTCACGAATCGCGATTGGACGTATGACGCCTACGTCTCGAACGGCGAGACGGACATCCTGATCTTTTACGACGACCTGCCCTCGCTGCAGCGCTATCAGTTCCTCGTCGCGCAACCGAACTGGGGTGTCGGCTCGTTCGTGCGCGGACGCAATTACGACGTGACCTGCGGTACGGGCTTGCCGATGTTCTCGACGGTGGATCCCGACGCGGGCTGCCAGGAGGCCATCCAGTCGAAGCTGCGACCGATGCAGAGGCTCTCGCAGGACATCGTCGAGGCGAACCTGCAAGGCAAGATTGCCGACATGCGCAACGGCGAGCTGCGGTTCGCAGCCGGCGTCAGCAATCGCCAGAACAAGTTCCGCTACGAGCCGGGCGGCATCAACGACAACATCTCGATCATCGAGCAGCCGATCGGCATCTTCGTGTCGAACAACACGAGCGGCGAGACCGAAGTCTCGGAGCTCTATGGCGAGTTGTTGCTGCCGATCACCGACAGGCTCGATCTCGAGCTCGGCTACCGGTACTCCGACTACGATCGGGCTGGCGGCGTCGACACGTGGAAGTCGCTGTTCGACTGGTCGGCAACGGACTCGATGCGCATCCGCGGCGGCTACCAGGTCGCAACTCGGCAGGCGAACACCGAAGAGCTGTTCGCAGGTCCGCGGTTGAACACGGTCGGCGACTTCATTTACGGCGATCCGTGCCAGGCATCGACGACCGCTCCGTGGGGCAACCTCGCGTCGAACCCCAATCGGCTAGCAGTGCAGACCCTCTGCCGCGACATCATCAACCGCAGCGACACGAATCCGGGCAACGACGGCCAGTCGGCGTTCGATACGAACACCGGGTCCACCTTCGGCCCGCCGGGCCCCAACGGCTTCGTGCGGCCGGGCCTGCCGTTCTTCCAGTCGGAGAACGAGATCCCGCGCGGCAATCCGAACGTCAGCCCGGAGGAAGCGAAGACGTGGACTCTCGGCGTCGTGTTCGCGGGGCCGGGCAGCCTCGAGAACCTGACGGCCTCGATCGACATGTACGACATCGAGATCACGGACGTCATCGCGACGATCGACTCGACGTTCGTCTACAGCAAGTGCTTCAACGCGGACGGCGTCAGCAATCCGACGTACTCGCTGAGCGATCCGGGTAAGTACTGCGACATGATCGGGCGCCAGGTGCAAACCGGCGAGCGGGACACGGTCCAGGCGCCGTACACGAACTCGGGCATGCTGACGACGCGCGGCGTGGACTTCGGCATCAACTGGACAGCCGATCTCGGCGATGCCGGAAGCTCGCTGTACGTCAACAGCCAGATCACGTACCTCGACGAGTTCAAGATCCAGGACGCTCCGGGAGAGATCATCCTCGACGTCCGCGATACGTTGAGCACGACGTACTACGGCGCTCAGTACAAGTACAAGCTCTACAACACGTTCGGCTACAACTTCCCGAACGGTAGAGCGAGCCTTGCGCTGAACTGGCGGTACCTGCCGGAGATTAAGTCCGAAACCGCGGCACGCAACCCGGCGACGACTCAGCTCGGCGCCGACTCGTACAGTGTGTTCGGTCTGAACTCGCGCTTCATGCTCAACGATCGGCTCGAGCTGCGGGCGGGCATCGACAACCTGTTCGACGAGGATCCGGTCGTCGTCGAGGTGCGCCCCGCCGTCACGCCTGGCGGCCCGGTGGTCGACAGCAATACCGACGTGACGCGCAGCGAGTACTACGACGTCCTCGGGCGTCGTTGGTATCTCGGCTTGAAGGTGAGCTTCTAGCTTCTAGCCGTCCAAGGGATGGGGATGCGACGGCGGGCCTTCGGGCCCGCCGTTTTTTTTCAGATCCGAAAATGGCGCGCTATTCGGCCGGCGCCGGGGCG
>Ga0207708_10002779_pt1 | contig 12862 bp, 10 predicted proteins | sample KBSK5101metaG_FD_184340 | JGI IMG/M metagenome (GOLD analysis project Ga0207708, IMG submission 184340) | Corn, switchgrass and miscanthus rhizosphere microbial communities from Kellogg Biological Station, Michigan, USA - KBS K5-10-1 metaG... | ecosystem: Host-associated > Plants > Roots >...
CAGCGCATAGACCACCTCGACACCGGCCAGGCCCAGCACGCCGCCGATCGCGCCCGCCTTCGCCGCGTCCCAGGCCCAGCGCGCGAAGGGCTGGTGGAGGAGACCGAAGCGCCGGGGCAGCCAGAACCCGCTCAGCCAGCTCAGCGGGAGCGTGACAAGGCGCCAGCCCGCGCCCACCACGAGGGCCATGACGCCCAGTGCGACCCAAGGCCGCGCGGTCCACTCCGCGAGGCGCGCGGCCAGCCGCGCGCTCGCGCCGGTGGCGAGCACGGCGGACAGATAGCCCACGCCGAGCGCGAAGGCCAGGAGGGAAAGGCCCAGCTGGATACGATGGTAGCCGCGCGCGCGCTCGTCGGTCACAACCTCAGTGTCCCACCGCGCAGGCCGCTCGCCAAACCCGCGTCGTGATGCTAGGATGAACGCCAATTCATTCCAAGGAGCCGCCATGTTCCGATCGGTGGAGGATGTTCAGCAAGGCTTCAAGAACGCCCGCTACATCGCCAACCGGCGCATCTGCACCGTGGTGTATCTCGCGGCGAAGATGGGCCGGCCGGTGCTCATCGAGGGGCCCGCGGGCGTGGGGAAGACCGAGCTGGCCAAGACACTGGCCGAGATCACGAACCGACGGCTCATCCGCCTCCAGTGCTACGAGGGGCTCGACGAGGGCAAGGCGCTCTACGAGTGGAAGTACGCCAAGCAGCTCCTCTATACCCAGCTCCTCCGCGATCGGATCGGCGAGCTGATCGCCGACGCCCCCTCGCTGCCGGACGCGGTGGCCAAGATCTCCGGTCAGGACGACGCCTTCTTCTCCCACCGCTTTCTCTCTCCGCGGCCGCTGCTCCAGGCCATCGAGTCGGAGGATCCGGTGGTGCTGCTCGTGGACGAGATCGACAAGGCGGAGCCGGAATTCGAGGCGTTCCTGCTCGAGGTCCTCTCGGACTTCCAGGTGTCCGTGCCCGAGCTCGGCACCATCAAGGCCACCAATATTCCGCTGGTCGTGCTCACCTCGAACAATGCGCGTGAGCTGTCCGACGGCCTCAAGCGCCGGTGCCTCCACCTCTTCATCGACTTCCCGCCTCCGGACGAGGAGCTCGCCATCATCCGGCTCAAGGTCCCGGAGCTCCCGGAGCGCCTGGCCCAGGCGGTGGTGGGAGTGGTGAACAAGATCCGCGGCCTCGAGCTCCGGAAGGCGCCGTCGGTGTCGGAGAGCCTCGACTGGGCGCGCTCGCTGGTGATCCTCAACGCGGACTCGATGGACCGCGAGCTGGTGGAGTCCACCCTCACCATGCTCGTCAAGCACGAGAAGGACCTCGAGCGGGTGCGGGGCGCGCTGGACAAGGTGCTCGCCGAGGCGCCGGCCAAGTAGGCGGCGGTCATGGACTGGGCGGGCCTCTCCGAGTTCCGCGAGCTGTGGTTTCCCTCGCCCCGCATCCGGCTCCCCGAGCTGGGGCCGTCGGGGCCCGTGCTCATCGAGGGCGGTCGCTGCGTCTCGGGCGCGCTGGGCGAGTACACCAAGCTCTGGATCTCCGCCGCCGGCCGCTGGCACTTCTACTACGTGCACCCGACGCCGCGCGACTTCTTCCGGGCCACCATGCCGGACGCGGTGCCGCACCTGCTGCATCCCGGCGAGATGACGGTGGAGACGTTCCGCCAGGGCCTGTCCTACAAGGTCGTGCTCGGCCTGCGCTGCGCGGAGGGGCCGGTGAGGGTGCTGCACCTGGTGGGCGACGTTCCCGACGTGACCCGCGCGGTGGAGCAGGACGAGGAGGTGCCCCTCGGCTCGCTCGGCTGGAAGTTCCGCATGACCCACCTCGTCTGCCGCGGCTCCTTCCACGGGCTCCTGCGGCTCGAGGACGGCCGGCTCCATCCCATCAGCCGCGACGGCAACGAAGACGTCTTCAAGTCCTCCTGGGTGACCTTCTCCCGATGACAGTGCTCACGATGGGAACGACGCCCCGATGAGCCCCCACGCGCGAGTGCTCACCATCGAGACCACGCCCCGATGAGCCCAAAAGGGCGAAGAGGCCCAACCGCCGACCGTCGTAGGTCGCGCACAGGCTACTAGATGGACCAAAGAATTCTGGAGTTCATCAGCGACTTGCGCCGGGCGGAGCTGCGCATCTCCACCAGCGAGGCGCTGGACGCCCTCGCCGCCTCCGCCGAGATCGGCGTGGAGACGCGAGAGACCTTCAAGTCCGCGCTGGCCGCCACGCTGGTGAAGGAATCCCGCGACCTGCCGACCTTCGATCGCATCTTCGACCTCTACTTCCTGGACCTCGAGGCGCTGGGTGCCGGGCTCAAGAAGGCGCTGGGGCCCGAGGATCCGAAGATGCGCGAGCTGCTCGACAAGCTCATGGCCCAGGACGGGCTCGAGATGGACGACATGACCGAGCTGATGCTCCGCGGTGAGGGCGCCGAGATGGAGATGGCCATCCGCGGCCAGGGGCAGGGGGCCGGGCTCGAGCGGCTCATGTACTTCCTCCAGATCGGCTATTTCTCCCGGCGCATCTACGACAAGTTCGACTGGGAGGCCATCGAGCGGGACCTGTCCCGCATCATGCAGATGCTGGAGGCGCAGGGCCTCGATCCCGGCCAGCTCGCCCGCATCCGCAACTACCTCGATCTCCGCCTGGAGGCGTTCCGGCGCATGATCCGGCAGCACGTGGAGCGCGAGCTCGAGCGGCGGGCCTTCCGGGAGGGCGAAAAGCTCACCCGGGAGGTCCTCACCGACAAGCCGCTGTTCGCGCTCTCGCCGGACGAGGTGGCCCAGATGAAGGCGGTGGTGGCCCGGCTGGCCCGCAAGATCAAGGACGCCCTCGCCCTCCGCCAGCGCCAGGAGGAGAAGGGGCGCCTCGACTCGCGGCGGACCATCAGGAAAAGCCTGCAGTATGGCGGCATTCCCATGGAGGTGCGCTACCGCCGCCGGCACCGGGAAAAGCCCAAGCTCGTCACCCTCTGCGACGTGTCAGACTCGGTGCGCAATGCCTCGCGCTTCATGCTCCAGCTGGTGTGGAGCCTCCAGGACTGCTTCTCCCGGATGCGCTCCTACGTGTTCGTATCCGAGATCGCCGAGGTCAGCCAGGCCTTCAAGACCTTCCCGGTGGACCGCGCCATCGAGTGGGCGCTCAAGGGCTCGCCGGTGGACTATCACTGCCGCTCCGATTTCGGCTATGCCTTCAACCGCTTCGTCCGCACCGAGCTGGACTCGCTGGACCGGAAGACCACCGTGCTCATCCTGGGGGACGCGCGCAACAACTACAACGACCCCCAGGCCTGGGCCATTCGTCAGATCCGGGAGCGCGTGAAGGGGATCATCTGGCTCAATCCCGAGGGCCAGTGGGGCTGGGGGATCGGCGACAGCGTGATGCCGCTGTATTCGCCCTCGTGCGACATCGTGAAGGAGTGCCGCACGGTGTCGCAGCTCGTCCAGGTGGTGGACCAGCTCGTGCATCAGTGGTGGCGCCGCGGGCGGTAGCCAGGCATGCTGTAGGCATGCGCACACTTCTCCTCGCCCTCGTCCTGGTCCTGTCCCCCGGGATCGCGTTCGCCGCCGACTGCATCGTGCTGGACGACTTCTCGCGCGCCGCGCCGGGCGCGTTCCCCGCCGGCTGGAAGCTCCGCAAGGACTCCGGGCGCGGCGTGTACACGGTGCGCGAGGAAGGCGGGCGCCGGTTCCTCGCCGCGGTGTCCGACGGCATCGGCATCCAGGCCGCGCGCGAGCAGCCATGGGATCTCGCCGCCTATCCGGTGCTGACCTGGGCCTGGCGCCTCCAGGAGCATCCGAAGGGCTCGGACGAGCGCCAGAGCAAGACCAACGACAGCGCGCTGTCCGTGTACGCGGTGTGGCCGCATTCCTCGGTGTCGCTCAAGTCGCTCAAGTACGTCTGGAGCGCGGCGGTCCCGGTGGGCACGTCCTTGACCTCGAGCGCCGGGTTGACCCAGGCGCGGGTGCTGCGCAGCGGCCCCAGCCCGAAGGGGCAGTGGGTGGAGGAGCGGGTCAACGTGCTGGAGGACTACCGCGCGCGCTTCAAGGAGACCGAGGTCCCCGCGCCGGCGGGCATCGCCGTCCTCACCGACGCCGACGATACGAAGAGCCGGGCCGCGGGAGACTACGCGCGCTTCCAGGCCTGCCGGCCGTGATGCGGTGAGCGCGATGGCGTCCGCCGACGATCCGTTCGAGACGCTCCACGCGCGGGGCGTGACCGACGGGCTGCCGGTGGTGCCTCCCACCCGCGAGCGGGTGGCGGCGGCGGTGGCCGCCACCGGCCGCGCCGCCGACGAGCTGGTGGCCCTCGTGCCGCCCAACTTCGGCCGCGCCACCGTGGAGAAGATCGCGGTCAACGCGGTGATGGCGGGCTGCCGGCCGGAGTATCTGCCGGTGGTGATCGCGGGCGTGGACGCGATGTGCGACGACGCTTTCGACCTCCACGGCGTGTCCGCCACCACCAATAGCGTGGCGCCGCTGTTCATCGTGAACGGGCCCGTGCGCAAGCGCCTCGACCTCAATGCGGGAGCGGGCGTCTTCGGGCCCGGCCACCGCGCCAATGCCACCATCGGGCGCGCGCTCCGCCTCATCGTGCGCAATCTGGGCGGGGCCGCCGCGGGCGGCATCACCATGTCCACGCTGGCGCATCCGGGCTACTTCACCTTTTGCATCGCGGAGAACGAGGAGGAGAGCCCCTGGTCGCCGCTCTCGGTGGAAGCGGGCTTCGCGCCCAGAAAGAGCGTGATCAGCGTCTTCGCGGGCGCGGCGCCGCAGACCGTCTACGATCACCTGAGCCGGCGGGGTGAGGATCTCCTCATCACCCTCACCCACTCGCTGGCGGTGATCTCCCATCACAAGTCCACCCATCACGGGGACACGCTGATCGTCCTCTCCCCCGAGCACGCGCGCCTGCTCGCCGGGGACGGGTGGGATCGGGACCGCATGCGCGCCTACCTCTGGGAGCGGCTGCGCAAGCCGGTGCGCGCCCTCATTCCGGGGGTGGACGGCGGGGAGGGGCTGCCCGCCCACGTGCTGGCCAAGTTCGCCGCCCCCGCCACCGAGGAGACGCTGATGGCGAAATTCCGTGAGCCGGCCAACCTCAAGTTCGTGGTGGCGGGCGGCACCGCCGGCCGCTTCTCGGCGGTGGTGGCGGGCTGGACCTTTCCCAAGATGTCGCGGATGGTGCATCGCAAGATCGACGCCGACTAGGAGGCGCTATGAGCGAAGAATTCCTGGATCCCACCGATTCCGTGGCGGTGACGCGGCGCCGCGCGCCGCGCCCCGACTCCCTCGACGGCAAGGTGATCACCCTGCTGGACATCTCCAAGGCCAAGGGCGATCACCTGCTGGACCGCGTGGAAGAGCTCCTCCGCGAGCGGCACCGGCCCCGGGCCATTCATCGCCTCAAGAAGCCCACCTTCGCGCGCCCCGCGCCGGAGGATCTCCGCAAGAAGATCCTCGAGGACACGGAGGTGCTCATCGAGGGCCTCGCCGACTGAGGGTCCTGCACAACGTGCAGTGTGCACGACGGCGTTTTCTTCGAGGATCACGGGATACCCACCGCCACCGTCATCTCGACGGAGTTCCAGCGGGCGGCGCGCGCGCAGGCTTCTGCGCTGGGCGCGCTGGACTACGAGACGGTGATGGTGCCGCACCCCATCCAGACGCTCACCCGGGATGAGGTGCGTGCGCTGGCGGACAAGGCCTTCGAGAGCATCGTGGCGCGGCTCACGCGCGGATAGGACGCGACTGGCTAGCCGGGGAAGCTCCACACCCGGCCCACCGGGGGCTCGTCGGTGAGGCTCACCTGGGGCAGGGCCCAGTCTTCTCCGATCTCCTGGAAGACCACCCGCACCCGCTTGCCGATGGCGATATTGGCCTCGGGCTCGGGGCGGAACTCGCGCGTGACCACGTTGGCGATGATGCGGAGCGCCTCGTCGGCGGTGGGCGCGCCCCGCTGCTCGTCCAGCTCCACCAGGGCCACCGTGTAGGGCGTCCACTCCTTGAAGCCGGGCTGGATGGCGTGGTGCACCACCTCATAGGAATAGATGTGGCCGCCGCCCGACACCTCCTGCCAGCTCCATTCCTGCGAGGGGCACCAGGGGCAGCCGTGGCTGGGCGGATAGCGCATGAGCCCGCACTTCGCGCACTTGCGGAGGACGAGCTTGCGGCGCTGGCGGGCCAGCTTGAAGTGCTCTCGCCACTCCGAGTCGTTCTCGGGGATCACCAGGTTCATGCCGCGGTATTCCACGTTGGCCATGGGGTGGTCTCCGCTCTCAGTTGTGGAGGATCAGGGCCGAGCCGGTGGGCGGCATCGCCCAGCCGAGGTTCATGGTGATGCGCGGGTCCTTGACCTGCCGGCACTTGCCCTTCGCGTAGTCGTAGGAGTGCTTGCCCTCGGCGGCGCCCGGGCAATAGTCGTCCACCGTCCCGCGCAGCTGGCGCACGTTCTCGATGACCATGCTCATCCCGTGGGTGTATCCCTCGCAGAGGTGCCCGCCGGAGGTGTTGTTGGGACGCTTGCCGCCCAGCTCGATGATGCCGCTCGCGACGTAGGCCCCGCCCTCGCCCTTCTTGCAGAAGCCGTACTCCTCGAGCTGGAGCATGGTGGTGAAGGTGAAGGCGTCGTAGGAGCCGGTCACGTTCACGTCCTCCGGCCGGATGCCGGCCTGACCGAACACGATGTCCTTGGCGTAGTGGCCGGCCACGCGGCTGATCGGGCCGTGGGCCCAGTGGAAGTCCAGCCGCGGCTTGTTGACCCGGCCCGCCACGCCCATGATGACGGCAGGCTTCCGCTTGAGGTCGCGCGCGCGCTCGGCGGAGGTGACGATGAGCGCGGTGGCATTGTCCGTCTCCAGGCAGCAGTCGAGGAGATGCAGCGGCTTCACGATCCAGCGCGAGCCCACCACGTCGGCCACCGTCACGCGGTCCTTGAGGAAGGCCTTGGGGTTCTGGGAGGCGTGCTTGCTGTGGGCCACGCGCACCGCCGCCACCTGCTCCGAGGTGGTGCCGTATTCGTACATGTGTCGCATGAAGGTGGGCGCGAAGTTCTGGCCCGCGCTTCGCATGCCGAAGGGCACCTGCGCCAGGTCCAGCCCGCGCACCGGCTGGGCCGCGCGCGCCCCCGTGCCCCCGATGCGAAAGTCGGAATAGCCGTTCATCGAGCGGAACAGCGCCACCGTGTTGCACATCCCCGCCTCGATGGCGCCGATGGCGAGCCCCACCAGGGCCTCGGTGGACGAGCCGCCGCCGAACACGTCCATGTAGAAGTTCAGCCGCATGCCGAGGTCGCCGGAGATCCAGGGCGCCGGCGTGGAGTCGCCGCTCTGATACGACATCATCCCGTCCACCTGGGCGCCGGCGAGCCCGGCGTCGTCCATCGCCTTCCGGATCGCCTCCACCGCCATCGCGCGGGTGCTCCGGCGCGAGTCGCGGCTGTACTCGGTTTCGCCGACGCCGACGATGCAGTACTTGTCCTTGAGCCCGGCCATCGCGCCTCCCTGGTGACGTTCGTTGGCGCCGTCTCCCCGGCGGGGAACTCGGCGGCCGGGACAGTCTAGCGGGCGCGCGCGGGACGGTCAATCGGCGCCGGCCCCGGCGGCCGCGCGAAACCGAGCAGGGCCAGCGCCACCATGTTGATGCCCGCGCTCAGCCACCAGGCGAGGCCATACCCGCCCTGGCGGTCGTAGATCCAGCCCGCCGCCACCGGACCGATGGCCGCCGTGGGTGCGGCAATCCCGAAGAGGAACCCCACCAGGCTCCCCGCATTGGCGCGGCCGAAGAAGTCCGCCACCATGGCGGGGAAGATGGTCGAGATCGTGCCGTAGGAGAACCCGAAGGTCAGGGCGGCCGCGTAGAGCGCGGACAATCCCGTCGCGTGGGCGAGCCCCACGAAGGAAGCGACCTGCAGCGCCAGCCCCACCGCGAGGATCGGACGGCGGCCGGTGCGATCCGACACCCATCCCATGGTCACGCGTCCCGCCACCGCGGCAATGCCCAGCGCGCTGATGAGGGTGGCCGCGCGGAGCGGATCCACGCCGAGATCGCGCGCCAGCGGCACCAGGTGTACGAGCGGCACGAAGACCGACACCCAGGTGAGGCCAAAGATGAAGAAGAGCATCCAGAAGGCGCGGGTGCGCATGGCGGCGCGCACCGGCCAGCCGGCGGCCTCGGCGTCCGTGGAGGTGGAACGGGGGGCGCCGTCGGGATGGAGGCCCAGGGATTCCGGATCGCGGCGCATCAGGAGCGCGACGCCATTGAGCACGATGAATACCGCCGCGCCGAAGGCGAGATAGGCGCCCCTCCAGCCGAGCACGCTCACCAGCCAGTGGGCGACCGGAGGCAGGATGAAGGTGCCAAGACTGCCGCCCGCGCTGGCCAGCCCCACCGCGAGGCCGCGGCGGCGCACGAACCACCGCACCACGGTGGCATTGCAGGGGACGAAGGCGGTGGACATGCCGAGCGCGGCCACACCGCCGTAGAGGAGATACGGTTGCCACAATGCGTCCACCCGGCTCATGCCGGCGAGGCCGGCCCCGAGGAGCACGCCGCCCCCGCCGATGACCGCGCGCGGTCCCCAGCGGTCGGTCAGGCGCCCCGCGACGAGCCCGAAGCCGCTGTAGACGAAGGCATAGAGCGAGAAGGCGCCGGAGAGGCTGGCGCGCGACCAGTGGAACTCGGCGAGCAGCGCGGCGAAGAAGACGCCGAACGCGTACTGGGTGCCGTAGGCGAGGAAGAGGACCAGAAAGGCGCCGGCGACGACGACCCACCCGTAGTAGAGCGGTGCGCTCACGGAGCGGGCGGGCGGGACGGCGATGGCGCGGGCGGCTCGGAAGCGGACGGGGCGGGAATGGAGGAGCGCGCGCTGTCGAGCATGGCGGAGGCGCCCCGGACGGGAGTGGTGCTCTCGATCTTGGTGAGGCTGTTGAAGCGTCCCACGGAGTCCCGGATGCGGCCGCAGGCGTCCGTCATGTGCCGGACCCACGCGGACTCCTTGGCGTCGGGGGCCAGGCGGGTGGCCATCAGCTGCAGGTATCCGAGAACGACGGCGAGCGGATTGTTGATCTCGTGCGCCGCGGCGCGGGCGAGCAGGGTGGCCGCCCGCAGCTCGGAGGTCTCGCGGTCCGTCGTCTCCGCCGCGATGCGCGCCGCCGCGTCGCGCCAGATCACGATCTCGTAGCGCCGGCCCTGGAACTCGACGATGCGCTGGGTGGTGTCCACCGGCATCACCGTCCCCGATCGATTGCGGAAGAGCGAGCCCTTCGTCTCCTGATATCCGGCGGCGTACGTTTCGGCGAAGAGGACCTCCTGGCGCCGGCGAAACTCGGGGTCGTCCGGCCAGAACTCGCGGCGGTAGCGCCCCACCAGATCCTCGCGCGAGTATCCCGACAGGGCGCAGTCGGCCCGGTTGACGTCCACGATGCGCTGGCTGTCGCAGTCGATGATGCGGATGGCGTCGCTGGCCTCGTCGAGCACGGCGCGGAAGCGTCCCTGCTCGGCGGCCAGCCGGTGCTGATCGGCCACGTCGTAGAAGAGCCGCGCCACGAGCCCGATCGCCACCACGCACAGCAAGGCGTACTCCAACCACATGCGCGAGAAGAGCGCCAGGCCGCGGGCGCCGAGGAGGGAGAAGGCGAGGAAGGTCACGACATAGGCGGCGGCGGAGAGCGCGATGACGTGACGGGGACGCGTGCGGCCGTCATGCCGTGCCCATCGGTGCGTGATTCCGGCCACGATCGCAATGGCGATGAGGCTGAACAGGCCGACCCAGACCCCGTCCCCGCCGATCAGGAGGCGGTAGATGCAGCCGATGGCGGCGGTGATCAGGGCCGCCGGCAGGCCCTCGAACAGGCCGATGAGGGCCACCGGCGCCGCGCGGGCATCGATGTAGATGCCGGGAGCGATCTCGATGCGCGCGATCATGGTGGCCACCGTGAGGGCACCGAAGCCGAGACCATGGAGGAGGGCGCGCAGGGACCGGTGAAGCGGCCGCGCGCCGGAGAGCCAGTCGAACGTGTACGAGTAGAAGAACAAGCCCAGGAAGAGGATCCCGACCGCTTCCAGGCTGTGGTGGGCCGTCATCCCGCTCGCCCGCCGGCGGTCTTGCCATTGGGTCGAGGCAGCAGCTCCCGGAGGAACTTGCCGGTATAGGATCCGTCCACCTGCGCGAGCTCCTCCGGCGTGCCCTCGGCGATGATGGCGCCCCCGGCGCCCCCGCCCTCGGGCCCGAGGTCCACCACCCAGTCCGCGGTCTTGATCACGTCCAGGTGATGCTCCACCACGAGGACGGTGTTGCCGCTGTCGACCAGGCGGCTGAGCACGACGAGCAGCTTCTTGACGTCGTCGAGGTGGAGCCCGGTGGTGGGCTCGTCCAGGATATAGAGGTGATCCGAGGTCTGGCGGGTCCCCAGCTCGGCCGCGATCTTCAGCCTCTGGGCCTCGCCGCCGGACAGCGTGGTGGCGGGCTGGCCCAGCCGGAGATAGCCCAGCCCCACGTCCTGGAGAAGCTTGAGCCGCCGCGCCAGCACGGTATGGGCCCCGAAGAAGTCCATCGCTTCGTCCACGGTGAGCTGCAGGACCTGACTGATGTCCTTGCCCTTGTAGGTGACCTTGAGCACCTCCGCCCGGTAACGGCGGCCCTCGCACTCCGGACACGACACGTAGACGTCCTCGAAGAAATACATCTCCAGCTTCTGGAAGCCACCGCCCTCGCACGCCTCGCAGCGGCCGCCCGGCACGTTGAAGGAGAACGCGCCCGAGCTGAGGCCCAGCGTCCGCGCCCGCGGCAGCGCCGCGAAGAGCTTGCGGATCTCGTCGAAGACCTTCACGTAGGTGACGGGATTCGAGCGAGGCGTGCGGCCGATGGGCTCCTGATCGATGAGACGCACGCCCTTGAGGTACTCCAGGCCGCGCACCTCATCGTGCTCGCCGGGCGTCTTGAAGTCCACCTTGAAGTGCCGGGCCACCGCCCGGTACAGGGTCTCGTGCACGAGGGTGGACTTGCCGGATCCGGACACGCCGGACACGCAGGTGAGGGTGTGGAGCGGAATGCGGAAGGTGACGTTCTTGAGGTTGTGGGCCCGGGCGCCGCGCACCACCAGGGCGCGCCGGCCCTCGCGCCGGGTGATGGGCAGCGGGATGCTGTCGCGGCCGGTGAGGTAGCGCGCGGTGAGGGAGTGCGGATCCCGAGCGAACTCCGCCTGGTTCCCCGCGAAGGTGACGGTGCCCCCGCGGTCGCCCGAGCCCGGCCCCATCTCCACCACGTAGTCCGCCGCCTGGATGAACGAGCGGTCGTGCTCGACCACCACCACGGTATTGCCGGCGGCGGCCAGCTCACCGCAGAGCTCGGCGAGGCGCGAGGTGTCGCGCGCGTGGAGGCCGATGGAGGGCTCGTCGAGGATATAGAGCGTCCCCACCAGCTGAGCGCCGAGCTGATTGGCGAGATTGATGCGCTGGGCCTCCCCTCCGGACAGGGTCCGCGTCTGCCGGGCGAGCGTGATGTAGCCCAGGCCCACCCGCAGGAGGAAGGAGAGCTTGGCGCGGAGGAGCCGGAGCACGTCCCGCGCCACCGCCGCCTCGAGGGTGCCGAGCCGGAGATTCTCGACGAAGGCGGCCAGGTCCTCGATGGTGCGGTCGCAGAGCTCGGCGATGGTGGCGCCGCCCACCTTGACGCACAGTGCCTCCGGCTTGAGCCGGGTGCCCTCGCAGCGCGGGCAGCGCGACTGGGTGCGATAGCGAGAGAGAAACACCCGCACGTGGAGCTTGTAGCGGTACGACTCCACCTCCTCGAAGAATCCCTGGATCCCGCCATAGCCCTCGGCCCCCGCGTACACCCAGGCGTGGTCCGGCGCCGGGAGCTCTGCATAGGGCCGGCTCACGTCCACCCCGCGCTTCCGGGCCGCCTTCAGCAGCTGCTTCTGGTACCAGCGGCCCGAGGGATGGGTCCAGGGCTCCACCGCGCCGTCGGCGAGGCTCCGGGTGGGATCGGGCACCACCAGCTGCTCGTCGTAGCGGAGGATATTGCCGAAGCCCTTGCACTCGGGGCAGGCGCCCAGCGGGTGATTGAAGGAGAAGAGCAGGGGTTGCGGCCGGGTGAGCGGGGTCTCGCAGGTCGGGCAGCGGTACTCGCGGCTGACCGGGATCACGGCGCGTCCCAGCACGTCCACCTCGGCCCGGCCCTCGCCCTCGGCCAGCGCGGCCTCGAGGGATTCCGCCACCCGGCGCCGCGACTCGCGACCCAGGGTCACGCGGTCCAGCACCACCAGGAGCGGCTGCCCCGGCGCGGGGGCGGGCAGGTCGGCGGGCTGCCCGCCGGCGTCGGCCAGCTCGCGGACCTCGTCCCGCAGCTTGACGCGGGCGAAGCCCCGGCGCAGGAGCGCGGCATAGGTGGCGGCCGCATCCACGCCGGCGGGGGCGGCGGGCAGGGGAAAGCAGATCAGCGCCTTCGCATCGGGATGCTCGCGCAACAGCGCCTCGGTCACCGCGTCGGCGGCGTCGCTGCGCGCCTCGCTCCCGCAGCGCGGGCAGTGCACGCGCCCGATGCGGCCGAAGAGCAGGCGGAGATAGTCGTAGAGCTCGGTGGCGGTTCCCACCGTGGAACGGGCCGTCCGCACGGGGTTCTTCTGCTCCAGGGCGATGGCGGGACGAATATTCTCGATCCGGTCCACGTCGGGCCGGTCCACCCGCTCCAGGAACATGCGGGCGTAAGTGGACAGGGACTCGATGTACCGCCACTGGCCTTCCGCGAAGAGCGTGTCGAACGCGAGCGACGACTTTCCGGAGCCCGAGACGCCGGTGACCACGGTGACCGCGTCGTGGGGAATGGCGAGCGACACGTTCTTGAGATTGTTCTGCCGGGCTCCCTCGATCCGGAGCCAC
>Ga0207708_10002780_pt1 | contig 12860 bp, 8 predicted proteins | sample KBSK5101metaG_FD_184340 | JGI IMG/M metagenome (GOLD analysis project Ga0207708, IMG submission 184340) | Corn, switchgrass and miscanthus rhizosphere microbial communities from Kellogg Biological Station, Michigan, USA - KBS K5-10-1 metaG... | ecosystem: Host-associated > Plants > Roots >...
TGTCAGCAAGCAGTCTCCCACTTGTGCTTCCTGCCCACAGAACGTCTGGGGTTCCAAAATCTCAGAGGTCAGTGGTAAGCCCACCAAGCGGTGCGCCGACAGCAAGCGTATTGCACTGGTCCCTCTTCAAGACATCTCTAACGAAATCTATGGCGGGCCGTTGTTACTGAGAGTTCCCGCTGCATCACTGCAGGAGCTAGCCCAGTATGGTCAAAAAATGCAGCAACTGGGATACCCTCACTACGCTATCGGAACGAGGATCAGCTTCGACACGGAAGTCTCGTACCCCCGTTTCCAGTTCTCAGCAATTCGTCCTCTTACCGATGACGAAGCGCACCAAGTCGTGGTACTCAGAAATTCTCCTGCGGTGGCGCGGATACTTGCGGAGGCTGCTGAGTTAACTTCTGCTCCGAAGGTCAACGCTTCTGAGTTGGAGAGAGTTTTCGAACAACCCTCCTTACCCGCACAGGTAACTAAGGATCAATCATGGACGATCCCGCACCAAGTCCAGACGCCTTCGACTGGGCAGGCGTCCACGACTATTGCCCCACCTGCGGTGCAGGACCGTGGGGTCTCGCAGGAGCCATCGGTGGTAAAGGCCCCCGCTACAGCCAGCCACCCGCCCATACAGGCAACGAAGACAGTCTTAGAGGCCGTCGCTGGTGGTGCTATAACTGCGAATACGGAGCCGAGCCAAGGTTTTGGAAGTACAGTCCCGGTGACGGAAGAATCGCCTACATCTCCACAACCAGCAACTGATCCGTTCGAGACTGGCCTCGACGAGATGATGGCTAAGCTTTTGCCTGCCGGCCCCCGTTAACTCATACAAAACTTCACTAAACGTATGAGGGGCCGGTCGCATGACCGTGGCTCAGCAAACCTATTTGGCAAGAGTTCTCCCGTGGCCCACGGGAGAAGACGACCCCGGATATATAGACATATGTTGGTCGTTCCAGCCTAAGGACCATGTGACCGGCAAGCCCTACCCGTGGTCGGGGCAAGCTTGCCGGTCTGTGGACGAAGCGCTTCTAGCTATAGAGCGGGCCTCCAAACAAGCTGGCACGCGTGACATCTACGCGTGCCAGAGCCGGCAACTTACTGCCAAGTCTACCCCCAGAGGTAAGATACTCAGGCCAATCAGAAACACTAATAACAGCACCTTGCTCAAGGCGTTGTTTCTTGACGTAGACCTGAAGGACTATGGCTCCAACCAAGAGCTGGGTGACGAGCTAAGCGGGTTTATCTACAACACCAAGCTACCTAAGCCCAATGTGATAGTCGCCACAACAGGCGGCTATCACGTCTATTGGACGATGGACAGGTATCTCACTGTTGCAGAGTGGTCCCCGCTCGCGCACTCACTTGTAGCTGCCACCAAGAGCCTAGGCTTAAAGTGCGACGTTGGATGCACGACGGACAGCGCCAGAGTTCTACGGGTCCCCGACACAATTAACTTTAAACGCAATGAGTTAGTTAGATTGGGGGGTGCAGTAGACATAAACTACCCCGTAGAGGAGCTGGAGAAAATACTGTTACCTTTCAAGGTAATAGCTCCAAAAACTAAATTTGTCTCTGATCCAGTTAATTTCCCAAGTAAAACTCCCCTAGAAACAGACGAGCTGTCTGCAGGCATAGAGCCATACCCGCAGACGATCTTCCCGTTTAAAGACGTGATGACGGAGTGTCCGCTTGTTCTGGACGCGCTTACCTCTGGAGGTAAGGACTACACTAACCCGTTGTGGAACCTTACTACGCTCCTGTCTACGTTCACCGAAGAAGGGCTAGGCGCTGCGCATTTGATGGGTAAAAGACATCCGGGGTACACCAGAGAAAGTACAAATGCGCTGTTTGATCGTAAGTTCAACGAACGCATCGAAAAGTCCATTGGCTGGCCTTCGTGCAGGGCTTTCTACGGTGCAGGCTCTAAGTTATGTGAGAGCTGTAAACACTTCAGTAAGGGCAAGTCCCCACTAAATTTTGCCCTAGCTAATAAACTTCCCCCTATATTATCACCCCAAAATAAAAATGGGGGTATCAAAACCGTTAGTGTTTTACCTTCAGGGTATACCCGCAATGCACAGGGGTTCATCCAGAAGTCCATCGTACAGGAAGACGGGACCACCAAGTATAACATCATATGCGAGCTGACCATAGGCGATGGATGGCTGCAGCAAGACCCGTGGAGTTTGCATTTTTCAGCGGAAGTAAAGCCCAACGACGCTAGACAAATATCTATGGCGTTTGAGATAGTTGACGTGCAGGAGATGCGTAAGGAGTTATCACGTCAGGGAATAACTCTTCATGGACATCAGGTCAAACCGGTAGGAGAGTTTCTCTTGAGCTGGATAGATGAACTAAAGAAAACCAAGGATGCTGTAGTGAATACAGCGGCGTTTGGGTGGAACAGCCGTGACGGTAAACTGGAAGGCTTTGTATATGCTGGTAAGCTGTTTACCCCTACGGGTAAGCGTATCGCACCGCCTCCAGATCAGGTAATCGCCAGAAGATACACGCCTTCTGGTGACATCCAGCCGTGGATCGATGCTGCGAAGCTTATCACTGATCAGCAACGCCCTGCGCTGGATATGATACTGGCAGCGTCGTTTGCTGCACCCTTGGTGAGGTTCACCCATATGCGTGGCCTTACCATGAGTTGTGTCGGTAAATCTGGCATCGGTAAGTCTACAGCATTGGACATCGGGCTATCTGTGTGGGGGCATCCGCAGCGTGCCAAGAACGCCGTAAACGACACGGACAACTCAGTAATGGGCACTGCCGGTGAGATCAAGTCGCTTCCCATCTATTGGGATGATATACGACTAGACGACATGCGGAAATTTCACGCCATACTGTTTCAAAACACTTACGGCAAAGAGAAGAACCGAATGAACCAAGCTGCCAAGCAAAAGGAAGCTGGCACTTGGAGTACTATTATGATCAGTACTTCTAACTATAGCCTGATGGAGTACTCTTCCAGAAACTCCCAGACTGATCCTGCAGGTTTATATAGGCTGTTCGAAGTGCAGGTTGAACCAGCTAATGGTGCACCGGGACAGATCGCTAAAGCTGACGCTGCTAGGATGGTAGGAAAACTGGACGATAATTTCGGGCGTGTGGGCGAAGCTTACGCCGAGTATATTGGTAGTAATTTTTTAATACTGGAAAACGAAGTATTAAGTTTCCAGAAGGCGTTAGATATAGAGGTTAACGCGCTGCAGGAGGAGAGGCTTTGGACTAGCTTAATGGCATGTATCTGCGTAGGAGCCAGCGTAGCTAACCGGTTAGGGTTTACTGAAATAAATGAAGTAAGCCTTAAAGAGTTTCTTATTACCTCTCTGGGTAAGCTGCGTAAAGAACTGGAAACTCAAGCCGTTGATCTTAGTAAAGAAGATAATGTTAGTGCAGTGCTTGGTAACTTTCTGCAAGCCCAACGAGCGAGACATACGCTCGTCACGAATATCATCCATAAGGGACGTGGCAAGCCAGTCAAAGATAGTATTCTTATACGCAACGATGCGTCTAAGCTGGAAGAAATCAAAGTGCACATTGGAGCTGACGATAAAGTCATTCGTATCGAAAGCACAGCTCTGTCTGAATGGTGCAAAGACAAAGGCATATCACGTCATGCACTGACCAAGGCACTGGAAAAAGAATACGATATGAAGGTAGTGCACGGCAAGATAGGGGGTGGCACGACGTACGCTGTAGCTGGTCTTGTCTATATGCTGGAAATAAGCTCAGTAGACCTCGAAGGTATAAACATAGAGGAGCTAATAAGTGAACCAGATACTCAATCGAAAGACTATAAGCCCAACGGAGCGGGTCCAATATTCAGCGGATCGGATATTATCAGAAATGAGGAAGATGGGGCTGGACGACCTACAGATACTCAGCGCCCTGCAGGAGGCTATCAACATTAACATCGAAGAGGGCATAGCGGAAGCGAACGACTTCCTGCTGTATGCCATGAAGGTAGTTAAGAACTAAGGTAGTAAAAAACTAAGCAGCCCGATCCTTGTCAAACCCTTACCCCCGCAGGTAATCTATGACGAACCAAGCGACTATCGCCCAAAAAAGAATGCTAGCAATAAAAAGCCACGCACACCCAACTCCTATGGGTATGCGTGGCGGTTCTTTGTATCGGGGTAAGTCAGTCGGCAAGCTTACCTAGCTGGTGCGCGAAGCTGCACCGGCCCAGACGGGTCCCAGCGAACAAAGCCGGGAAGCGAGCCCGCACCATGCAGCGTGTTACCGACCCATGCGTCGGAGCTAGAAATCTCAGACACATCCTTTTCACCGCCCCTGATCGCGATCTCAGAGTAAAGCACGCCAAGCAGGCCAGAGGTACGAGTTGGGAACAGACACGCCCCGCCACCATTCACGCCACGAACTTGGAAGCGTGCGTTGGCGGTGTGAAGAACGTCGTAGTCAAAGTTAGAGCCTGCGGTGACAGGCGGATCACTGAGATATACGTCAGTGACACTGTCGGTGCAGTAGTGAGCGCCCGTGAAGGAGTGCTCTTCAGAGTTCCACACCGTGAACTCAAGCTTGGTAGCGTAGATGTTGTAACGCTCACGAAGGTCCTGTCCGCAGGATACTACTGCCAGAGAGTTGGAGAGGGTGCGAACTGCACCGAGATACGCACCGTTGGGCATGAAGTTGGCGATGTTATACGCCGGGCAGGCGTCGTATACGCCATCGGCAATGCCGCCACTAAGGTTAAGAAACCCGGCGATAGTGCCATGCCGAGTAAGCTGATTGTCTGGTGCCGGACCTAGGCGATTTCTCGCAGTGAAGGCCCAAGCGTTGTACTTGAACGCGTGCTTGGGGACTTCTACAGATTCGGCCGTAGGAGGAGTTCCCACCTTAACTACGGTAGCGGTGCCGGTGAGGTGGTTGAACGCGATCTGGAACTCGCGTCCCTCGTTGACGGCGAAGCAGATCAGCTCGCCCTTATAGGCGTTGCCGGGGAAGAACGGCAGGCCGGGGTTGGTCGGGAACTTTGCAGGCGACACCTGATCGCCCTTGGTCGAGTAGACATCCCAGCTTCCGGTCTGCTTGGCTGAGAGGTCGAAGTCGAAGTTCACCCTGCCCTTCTGCTCGTTGACGTATTCGCACTCGACGTGCACGGTACGGTTCGCGTCGTTGCTGATCTCGATCAGCGTCGTCTCACCCTTGTCGACAGTGATGAGCGGCCAAATCAGCAAAGAACCCTTTTGCGACGTGTTGGCGACATTTTGTGCAGCAAAAGCTGAGCCGGTAAACAAAACCGCCATGCTGATGCCACAAAGCATCTTCAAACTATTCATATTGTTACCTCCACTGGTAAGCCCTAGCTTCTGCAGAGAGCTAGGGCTTTTTGCTTATTACACCATTGGAGGTTACATTACTAGTACAAATAAACCACACTGTGTCATTTCACACGCCATCCCGCCAGCCGCGATTGCGTGAGCTGGATATAGCGCGAAGATTGCTGCGTTTGTTGGAGCCGCCTGATCTCTGGGGTTTTTTATGGTCTACGTCCATATTATCCCCCTTATGAACTAGACCTTCTTTCGCGAGCATGGCCCTAGCCTGATTATTGTCAGACCGATTGGCGATGACAGCTGGCCTGTGATTATAACCCCGATCCATCTTCTTGATCTGAGCAGGCGTACGGTGCGAGCTTGGGTCTCTTATGCCTTTTTTCATAAGTCTTACCGCCCTTTCTTGCTTCTTACCTTCAAAGGTAAGGTAATGGTGGCAGTGGTGACGGGATGCCAGCCCACTAGTGCCTGAGGTTGAAGTGTCAGGGACACACAGCTTCGGCAGAAGCTACTTAATCTTCTAGGTCAAGGCGCTTGTAGGGCTTACGGAACAGGTTGTTAGCGATCTGTATGCTGCTACAGTTAGTGTTGTGGAACGTTTTTATTGGTGCTCCCGCAGGGACACCATGCTCCACATAGCCAAACCAATTATTCCAAAAAGCCATATCTTCGCAATCTACCATCCTAACAATACTATCGTACTTAGGGTCTGTGACACCAAAGCTTTCGTCCAAGTTTTGGTCTTGTCCAATCATGCAGCGGTTAAAGGTATTAGCCTCGAATATCGCGCCTGAGCTGTTCTTTATGTAGACCCCAGACATATCACATATGTCAAACCAGTTACTATTGATGATGGTACCATCCAAGTCACCTTCGCAACCGAGCGCCATTTGCGGACGACCAGTAATAAAATTCCGCAAAAATCTATTAAGCCGGAACGAACCAAACTTTACTGCAAACGTGTCTGCACCCGCGCTAGCGCTGTTACTCCCATCTGCTTTGTAGTTAGAGCCAGAGATATAATTATCAGCGATTATGTTATCGCTACCCCTAAAATTCCCAGTGCATAAGTTGTTCTGAAAAAAGCAGTTTTTGATTTTATTGCCTAACATGGGCACATCAAACACGTGGTTAAAATTTTTAAAACCACACGCATTGAACATGCTGTAGTTCAACTGCCCATCAGCCACCAAACTATAAGGCTGGCTACGCCCATCGAAACAAAGGCCACTAAAAGCAGCAAACTCACGAGTACCGCCAAGTGAAAAGAAGTGTGACTTGCTATATCTAATCTGTGACCTGTATTCTTTTTCATCATTATAGTGTCCCTCGCCGGTCCAATGCGTTCCATTGACCAGTGGGATAGCGCCTGCGCTGTCGATCCTGTATCTACCGATAGGGAAATGCAGCGGCAAATAATAGCCCGCCTTATGCTTGCTGCAGTAGTCATGAGCTTCCCTGATAGCTGGCCCGTCATCGTGGCTGTTATCCCCAATAGCCCCGAAGTCTGTCACCCTTACGTTCAATGGATCAACTGCCATTTTATCCTCCCTAAAATCCTTACCCCTGCGGGTAACTATGTAGCAAACCAAACCGTACCGTCATAAACGCAAGTGGTGTTACCAGCTACGTTGACAAAGGTCTTGATTGTCGTGCTGGTACCTACGCCCCCGGCATCACCTGTCTTGATGGTTAGCGTATAAGCCAGAGCGTCCCGTCGATTAATAACTATCTGCTCACCGTCTTTACAGTCAACGGGAAAATTAGAGAGCGTAATGGTTGTAGCTCCTGCCACCGCTAACTCAACTGTCACGACGGAGTACTCACCTGCACGGATTGTTGTGCTGCCCGCAGTGGTGATTTTAAGAATACCTGCCGGGTGCCGTGAGCCTAGGCGTGGAAAGCAGGAATTGGGGTCAGCAGTGATGACACGCTGCTTACCGTCCCGGTAATTCACATCGTCGATGTAGATATCATGGCTGGCACGACCACCTTCCGTATCACCGGCAGACGTTGAGGTTGCCGTGATCTTATGGGTTTGTGCATAGAGTCCATAATCCACCCAGCTAACCGTGTCCCACGTCCAGATGTGCTTGGTATCCTGAACAAAGAAAATAGTGCCCTTGACGTTAAGAGCGCCAGCAGGAGGGTTAGGAAGAAGCGACGAAGTAGTAACAAAACCATCCAGCGACGAGTTCATAAAAATATTATCATGGATGTTAAAATTGTATCCATCGTGTGCTCTGAAGTCTGCATCAGCATACACACCAGCGGTAAGTGGCGACTGGATGTTGGCATAACTGGCGTCTGCAGGGGATGGACGCCAAGAATTAATCATAACTACAGCAGAGCCGCCACCGGTCGCACTGGAAGAGGCATTGGAGCCGTGCGTAATAGTAAAACTATCAGGCCCTACTACTGTTATTATTTTATATCCCCCATTAATAGTTATACCCCCTACAGCGGTAGCCCCACTAAAGTTCAAGGGCGTACCGACAGACAGCCTGTGGCCTACCATAGCTACAGTTACTGTTGGCGATCCGCTTACCGTAGTAAACGGATTGGCAGCGAGCGTTGTTGTTATCTCAAGGTCCGTGCTTAGGTTCCTGTACTCAAAAAGCCGATTAAAAGTATTGGCATATAACAGGAAGCCCCTCGCGTGGTCGCAGTAGACACCAGAGTAATCAGAGATATCAAACTCATTGTCGTAAACGCGAACGCCATTGCAATTGCCACGCAGGACCAATGGTATCTTATGCCTACCCGTTATAAAATTCCCTCGTATGGTTGACAGGTTCAGGGAGCTAAGGACTAACCCGCCAGAGAGCGTCGTGTGGTGTGTATCGACAAAGTTATCCTGCACGAACATATCCGAACCAGATAATTCCATACTGATGTTACAGCCTTGGAAAAAACAGTTCTTTATTACACCACCTGTTGAAGTAATCCGTATCCCATAGCGCGCATTTTTGAAAGCACAGTATTGAAACTTACTCCACTGCAAATCATATGTAGCAGTCGTGCCATCTGCAGTGCGTGAAAGAATAATATCCTTGGCTACGCTGGCTGCGTCGAAGTCGATACCGCTAAAGAAAACATCGCGCCGGCTGGCAGTCATATAGAACATGGTGTTGTCGTTGTTGTAGTAGGTAGAGGTATTCTCCGTGTCGGAGCCGCCGACAATACTCTCCCCCCTCCAGTTCATGCCGTTCACGAACTCTACTTGGGTGGATACACGGAACCGGCCTACTGGGAAAATAAGAGGGACGTAGTAACCTACCTGCACGTTGTTGCAGAACACATGCGCGTGTTGGATAGCTGCATCGTTGACTGTCTCAGTACCGCCAGTTTGAGCGGTAGTTCTTATCTCTCCACCGAACATGGTGACAGTAAGACCCTGCTCGATATCGAGCATCCAGTAGCCGCCGTTGGTGGCGTCCGTTGTACCCGCAGAGGTGAAGCGGTCCAGCGACCTGATGAAGCCACGGTTGTATGGGCTAGTGCCGGAAGGAAGAGGAAGATCGGGGGTAAGCATCCACCCGCTGGGTGCGGTATCTATCCTATGATACCTAGCTGCACCAATACCTAGTGTGCTTAGGCCGGTAACGCTGTCAACTGCTTGGTAACCAGCAGTCTTGATGCTCTTTACCCCTACGGGTATCGTAGCTGCAACGATGGCCGCTACGGTGGTGTAGTTCGTAGCATCACTACCAGATGGCCCCGCCGGTCCTGTAGCTCCGGTAGGTCCTGCCGGTCCTGTTGGTCCTGCTGGCCCCGTAGCACCGGTAGTGCCTGCCGGTCCTGTAGGTCCCGGCACGCCCTGTGGGCCTTGGAAGACACCGGCATCGCTCCAGTCAATCGCTATGTCGTCCCAGACAAACAGGTGATAAGGCGTAAACTCTTGTACGATCCACGCATCGCCTAGTGTGCCAGAACCCGGCAGCGAAATAACGTCAGGCACAGAGCCTAGGATCGCAACACCGGCACCGGCTGGACCGGGAGGTCCTGCAGGACCTGCTGGACCGGTTGCGCCATCAACGCCTGATACGCCAGACGGTCCACTAGGACCGGTAGGTCCTGTCGGGCCGGGTGGGCCAGCTGGACCAGCAATAGAACCATCCTCGGGGAAGATGGCGCTGTCAATAATATCGTCCAGCTGCCCACGCAAACTAGCAGGCGTTATCAGCCCATCTACGTTGTCAGGGAAGTCAGAGGAGTTTTCCGACTTCAGTGTGTCGCGAGTTTTAGCAGCCATAGGAGCTATTACCTTTAAAGGTAAGAATTATTGCCAGACCCGCTGCGGCGAGACGATCGTCTGCTCGTTGATCAGCGCCACGTTGGCGTACTGCACGCCCTCTGTCGTATCATCTGCCACGACTGTACCGGCATTACTGAAGGCAATGCCGAAATGCGTGCGCTCTGACGCTGGCAGGAGTTTACCTTCGGCGTCGGTCTGGTCGAGGCCCTCGATCTCCTGCTGCTCGCGCTCGCCAGATACTCTAACATTGGCGTGGTAGTCGGTCTTCATAACCGGTGGCGTGATCTCGTCCGGCGACGGTACATCGACAATAGGTATCCCCACTTCATACTCTGGAGTACCCGGCGTCGGGTCGATCTCGATACCCGGCAGCGGCTTGTTCTCGTCGTCGATGAACTCAGCCGTGCGCGCCATCGCCTCGAAGTCCTTGCGCGTGGTAGCGCGGAAGAGAAAATCTATCATCCGGTTATCTCCACAGCCCATGCCATAGCATTACCGCCACCATTCCAGTTTTGGTTTCCCGGCGAAGTGAGGTCGTATGCAACGCTCGCCGTCATGTTGTTGTATTGAATGTGAGCACCACCACCAAGCTCAGTATAGCCAGTCGGAACGACAATAGAAGATGCTGTGGTTTGCCGGATGTAGTAGGAAAGGATGGAAACCCCAGAAACAGTTAGCGACAATGGTCCAACTGTAGACGTACCGACTTGGGTATTGTTCAATCCACCTATAGTCCCAGTGCAGGATATAACCTGACAACCCGAACCCATGCTGACCCCAGTCACTGTCGCGCTGGCAGTCACAGTGCGGGCCGCCGGAGCAGCACCGATAGCCAGTTTGTATATCCCTGTGATGATAAACGCAGTGGACTGCGGGCCTTGATAGTCCCCTATCTTTGTCCAAACGGAGCCGAGGCTGTCGACTAGTGTCGTGGCGGTTGCACTTGTCCCGCCACGAGCAGAAACAAAGGCGACCAGCGTGGAGTTAGCGGGCGGCGTGAACGAGGCCGACGCGCCGGTGCTCGCAGCGGCGGCTGTGACCATCACCTGGGAAGCGATAGTTCCTGTGTAGGGCAGGGTTGTCGTCTGGGTCTGCATTTCTGCATTCGTCGGACGGCGCGGCACGTAGCGGACCCGGCGGATGTAGCCGAGCGCATTCCCCGAGCCTCCCGTGCTGCTGCCAAATCCCACATAGCTTTGGCTTAGCAAATTCGTCACTGTCCCCGTATCAGTGACCGGGGCCTGACCATTATAGGTGATGGCTCGGCTGCCGGTCGTGAATGCCGACATCAGCTTATTGATGTTGTTCGTTATTGCTGGCCCTGGCGGAATATAAATCTGTGTTCCGTCTCTGATGGTTACCCCACCCAAATTGTAGAGCATGGGAGATGCAGCAGTAGACGAGCCGATGATCCACTCGTCTCCGGCACCTCCCATCAGGTACGTCTCCACCCACCAGCTCCCCGCCGTGGCGGAGTAGTTGATCGAGGCCGGCGTGACGCTGACCTGATCCGCCGCCCGCGTGACGGTGGCGGCGAGCGTCGGAATATAGGAGGTGGCGACAGTGCCAGCCTCAAACTGTCCACCCCAGATGGTGAATGTTACATCTGGTAAATGAGCACTGCCAATTCTGTCATACCGCTCCAATGTTAAATAAGCGTTCGTTGCAACGGCTGTAAATGACTTGCTGACTCGTTGCCACCTGCCAGTAAATGTAACAACTACTTGCGATGAAGCTATCGCAGAATCCGGGTAAAAATAAATCTGTTGCCCGGCAGTGCCTTTACACCAACAAGAACCTGTATATACTTGTCCTGCTGTAACCCCAATATTAACTTGTTGTCCTACATTTATACCTAAATTAGCATTAGTAACAACCAACAATGCCTCATTACCGCCGGATGGGTCTGGTTGAGCAGGAGTATATGTCGAGCCGTTACCAGACCATGCAAATCCCGTCCTACCAGCCGCGCTCTGCAGACACAAGTTCGTCGCCTGCGGCTCGCACAGCAACCCGCGCGCCGCGTGCGTCACCGGGTCGTAGTCGAGCGCCAGCCCAACGCGGGCGGTAGTCGTGGTGGGGAGGTAGGCGGTGGGGACGGAGCCCTTGTTAACTTGTGCGCCCCACAGATACACGCCTGACACGCCATCACCGGCATACGAATAAATTGTCCCGCTGCAAGTATAGACGCCAATGGTTGTCGCCCCCACGCACGCCAACGAACAGCGCCACCAGCCATTACCAGCGTCCTGTATTGTAGCGGAACCCGGAGGAATGCCGCTCACCGCAAACGTGGTGCCTGTGGTCAGGTCAAACCCGTATCCCGTCCCAGATGTGGCATCGTAAATCAGGATACGGGTGCGTCCAGCCGCCTTGGCATAAACCGACATCTGTCCCGTAATGCTTGGTATGCCACCCTGCTGTAAATCATGTGAACCATTGGTGCTATTCTCAACCAGCTTGTCGGCAGTCAATGTTCCATCGGGTGAAGCAATAGAATTTGCAGCTATAGTGCAGTTTTCGGCAACCCAATACGTAGCATTGTCAAATGTCTCCGACGCCCGCACATAATTATGCGGCGACCAGCCCAGCACCCCGCTTGCGTCATAGACCATCTTCGGCGAGGTGCCGGCGTTCTGGTAGAATGCGTCGACGGCATAGGCCAGCGTCGAGCCGCTGCTCTTCAGCGCCACCCGCTCGGCGTCCACCGGGTGCAGGAAGTCGGTCGCGAAGCCGTCCGTCTCGCCGGTCAGCAGCACCTCGCCGCCGGCCGGCGTGTGCGCGCTCCAGATTGAGCCGTCCGCATTGAACAGCGTGATCGGCGGCGCGCCTGACGCCACCATCATGATCGGCGGCGCCGGGCCCGTCGTCACCACGAACGGCGGAGCGCCGGACGGCACCTGCACAAATGGCGGGGCGCCGGACGCCACTACCTGCACCGGAGGCGCGAGGACCGCCATTATGCGGCCTCCTTAGCGGCAGGCTTCGGCTTCTCGGCCACGGCCTTTGCCTGCGCCCCTATGCGCTCGATCTCGGCGTAGATCTTCTCGATCTCCGCCTTGGTTTTCTGCATGTCGAGCGCCCCGGCCTGCATGTCCAAGGCGAACTTGGCCGTCAGCTCCTGGATCTGCATGCCGGCCTCGTGCTGCTGCTTCTGATGCTCCAGGCGCATCGCCTGCATGGCCATTTCCATGTCGGTCTGATGCCGCTCCTGCTCCATCTGCATTTTCTGCTGCTCGGCCGCGGCCTTCTGTTGTGCGGCTTGGCTGTCGGCCTGCTGCTTCGCCTGCGCGATC
>Ga0207708_10002783_pt1 | contig 12851 bp, 9 predicted proteins | sample KBSK5101metaG_FD_184340 | JGI IMG/M metagenome (GOLD analysis project Ga0207708, IMG submission 184340) | Corn, switchgrass and miscanthus rhizosphere microbial communities from Kellogg Biological Station, Michigan, USA - KBS K5-10-1 metaG... | ecosystem: Host-associated > Plants > Roots >...
TTCAAAACGCGTGGCTGCAAGCTGCGGCCGCCGTCCTGCTTCTCTTGGGCGGCGTGGCATACGGGCGCTACTCGGCTCGTACACTCGTGGCGGCGGGAGGAGCGAGCACTGCCGAAGTGAGTGCAACGTCTCTGGCCACTGGCGCACCGGCGGCATTTGAGAACGTGGACGAGGCGCGTGCGGCAAAGGCTCAGTACGAGCTGCTCTATCAGAGCGCGGCGATGTACCTCGCCGAGCACGACACGACGGAGTACGGGCCCACGAGCCCGGCGGCGATTCGCCACCGGCTCGCGACGCTGGACGAAGTGGGCGCCACGGTCCGGCAGGCGCTGAGCGAATCGCCCGCCGACCCCGTGATCAGCTCCTGGATCTCCGGATCGGGCTCCGCCGCGCCCAGCGCGGGATCGACCTCCATCAGCACGATCTCCGGCACCGCCAGGCCCAGCGTCCGCGCCAGCTCGCCGGAGATCACCTCGGCCACCAGCGCCTTGATGCCCTGCCCGGCGCCGCGGAACTTGAGGACGTAGAGCCCGTCGTCGTCCGCCTCCACGAGCGCGGGCAGCGATCCGCCCTCCCGCAGGGGCGTCACGTAGCGCGTCGCCGCGACCCTGCGCACCTGCGCGAGCGTATCTCCCCCGGCCGCCGGGCTCCGACCTAGACCCAAGAGGGGTACGAAACCCCTCGTTCCAGGGGCAGCGCTCCCCCGGAATGGCCATACCCTGAGAGGTGGAGAGAGTGCCACACAAGCTTCGCCCCGCTCGCCGGGGCGAGCGAGGGGGAAGAGCAAATGCATCGCATCCGAAACGGGCGTCTTCGACGCCTGGGAGTCTTCGCGGCCCTGATGGTCATCGCGGCGCTCGCCGTCGTGAGCGCCACGTCCGCGAGCGTCGACGTTGGCAACTCCGGCTCGTCCGTGGTTGTCACCACGAGCGGCGCGGAGAAGGGAAAGGTCTTCGTCTGCAAGTACGTCGGGACTCCGGGCGCCGACGAGCGCCTACAGACCGGCGATAACCCGATCAGCGTCAGCGTCAACGCGATCCCGGGCGGTGCGTTCGTCGGCGCGTACTTCGCGGATGCGCACGGGCGGTCGTACGTGCTGGCGTACGACGTCGGCCAGCCGGAGCCGGCCGTGTCCGAGTGCCCGCAGCCGGACGTGCCTCCGACCGACGTCTGCCCGAACATCGAAGGCATCCAGGCCTCCGTGCCCGGCGGCATGGTCAAGGACGAGCAGGGCAACTGCGTCACGCCCACCCCGCCCCCAACCGACGCCTGCCCCAACATCGAAGGCACCCAGGCCTCCGTGCCCGGCGGCATGGTCAAGGACGAGCAGGGCAACTGCGTCACGCCGACGCCTCCGCCTCCCACGGTGAAGTCGGACGAGTTCATGGACGTGCGGGTGATCAAGGAAGCGACACCGCAGGTCGGGCTCGTCAACGGCCAGGCGGAGATCTCCTACACGGTGCTCGTGCGGAACGACGGGCCGAACCAGGCGCACGACGTCGTCGTCACGGACGCCGCGCCGGGCGGGGTCACGTTCCTCTCCGTCACGCAGCCCGTGAACGGCTCCTGCACCGTCACGCCGGCGCTCCTGAGCTGCTCGCTCGGCACGCTCGGCCCCGGGGTCGAGCGGTCGATCGTGCTGACCGCCCGGGTCACACAACCCGGGACCTACGTCAACTCGGCCACCGCCACGGGGGACGGCAAGGACACGAACGGGGCGAACAACACGGACGACGCGTCCACGCTCGTCACCGCCCCGGCGACACCGCCGACCGCGGCGCCGACACCGAAGCCGAAGCCGAAGCCGGTGGCGAAGCCGAAGCCCAAGCCGGCTGCGACGGTTCCCATGTGCCGTGTCCTCAGGGTCACGCCGGGAATGGTGAAGGCGACCGGCAACCGCCAGCTCGTGATCGCCAAGGTGACGCAGTCGCGGAACCCGGTCAAGGGCGTCGCTGTCCGCTTCACGGGCGAGGGCCTGAGCAAGGTCGTGAAGACGAACGCCCAGGGCGTCGCGCGCTTCTCGATCGCACCGCGCCGGGCGGGGATCATGCTCGTGAAGATCACGAGCGCGAAGGCGTGCAACACCGCCCGGATCGGCGTGATCGGCGCGTTCGAGCCGCCGGTCACCGGCTAGAGGATCCCGGGCCGGCACTCGGTCGGTGTCCCGTGCTGCGGCGCGGGGCACCGACCGGCCCGGGTGAACGCCGCTACATCCCGTACTCCTCGAGCAGGCGCAGCCAGAGCTCGGAGCGCGTCGGGAACGACGGCACCGCGTGCCAGAGATCCTCGAGCGGCACCTTCCCGACGACCGCGATCGTCGCCGCGTGCAGCGCCTCGGCGACCTCCGAGCCGGTGATCGTCGCGCCGACGACCAACCGGCGCTCCTCGTCGACGACGAGCCGCGCGGTGCCCGGCGCCCCGCGCCCGACGAACGAGCCGCCCGCGTTCCCGCTCGTCTCGACGTCGACGGCCCGGACAGGCAGGCCCTTCTCGCTCGCGGCGGCGAGCGTGAGTCCGACGGCGCCGACCTGAGGGTCGGTGAAGATCACCCGCGGCGACGCTCCGCCGTCCGAGCGAAGCTGCACCTCCTTGCCGAGGATGGAGTCCGCCGCGAGTCGCGCCTGGTACTTCCCCATGTGCGTCAGCAGGGCACGGCCGTTGACATCGCCGACCGCGTAGAGCCAGGTCTCGTGCCCCGGGACACGGAGCGAGTCGTCGACCCGCAGGTGGCCGCCCGGCTCGATGCCGATTGTGTCGAGCCCGACGTCCGCGGTACGCGGCGTCCTGCCGATCGCGACGAGGATCTCGTCCGCCTCGACGCTCTCGTCCCCGAGCTCGACGCGGACGGCGCCGTTCCGTCCGACCGCGCTCACCTCCGTCGCGAGCCGGACGTCGACCCCGGCCGCACGGAGCGCCTCCTCCACCTGAGCCCCCGCGAACGGCTCCTCGCGCTCGATCAGGCGGTCGCCGCGATGGACCAGGGTGACCTGCGACCCGAGCGACGACCACGCCTGCGCCATCTCGACCCCCACGACGCCACCGCCGAGGACGAAGAGCCGGCGCGGGACCCGCTTCGCGGTGGTTGCCTCGATGTTCGTCCACGGCTGCGCGTCGGTGAGGCCCGGGACCGGAGGGATCGTCGCGGAACTGCCCGTCGCGACGACGACCGCGCGGCGCGCAACGAGGACGTCGTCTCCGACACGGACGCGGCGCTCTCCGTCCAGCCGCCCGTGGCCGCGGACGAGGATGACCCCTCGCTCCTCGAGCCACGGGACCTGCGTGGAGTCGTCCAGGTCGTGCACGACCTCGTCGCGACGCGCGAGCACGGCGTCCACTTCGAGGCCTCCGGTCGCGACCCCCGGCACCCGCCGAGCCTCCGCAGCCACCTCGAGCGGCCGGAGGAGCGCCTTCGACGGCATGCACGCGAAGAAGGAGCATTCGCCTCCGACGAGGCGTTCCTCGACGACCGCGACCTCGACCCCCGCCTCGCCGAGCCGTCCGGCGATGACCTCACCCGGCGCACCCGCGCCGATCACGACCACGTCGACCTCGCGCTCCGCCATGACCCACCTCCCGGTGTCCGATCGTCAGTCGGACACCTTAGGCCGCGGTCAGCTTGCGGCGGCGAGGATCGCGTCCGCCTCGGCGAGGTACGCCGTCGCGCCGACCTTGGCGTAGAAGCCGCGTGCGAGTTCGAGCTGCGCTTCCGCCTCGCCCAACCTCCCCGCCGCGGCCAGCGCCCTGGCCGCCCGGAGGCGAAGATCGGCGGCGACCCGCTCGGTTCCCATCGACGCGAGCGTGTCTGCCGCCCGCGCGTCGTCGCGCTCGACGAGTGCGCGACACGCGTCTCGCCAGGGACTTTCGGGCATCCGCGCGACGATGCTCTGGGCCGCCTGTGGGCGGCCCGCCTCGAGCAGCTCGACGACGAGCTCGACGTGGAACTCCTGGATGTCGCCGACGGACTCGGCCGCGTCGAGCGCGGCGACGACCTCCTCGAGGGCTGCCGCGGCCTCGTTGCTCCGGCCGCGGCGGCGGAGGAACCCCGCGAGCCCGACGGCCGCCGGCAGTACGGCCGCGGCTTCGGCGGACTCGCGGGCAGACTCGAGCGCGAGCTCGAAGTCGCCGCCTGCAGCGGCCAGGTCGCCGCGGGACTCGAGGATGGTCGCGCGAACGGTGAGCGCCAGGTACTCCTGGCGGTTGAAGCCGGGGGATCCGATCAGCGAGCTCGCCTCTTGGAGGGCTTCCTCCCAGTCGCCCGCGTCGAACCGGAGGCCGAGGACGTTGCCGCGGAGGAACGCCGCGCCCTGAACGTCACCGTCTTGCGCGGCGCGCGCCGCGCCCTCGACCGACACCTCGATCGCCCGACCCAGGTCGCCGAGGGAAGCCCAGGCGACGCCGAGGTTGGTGTACGCGCGTGCGGCGACACGGCCGTGACCGACGAGCTCGAGCGCGCGGTCGAACAGCTCCATCCCGCTGCTGTCGCCGTCCTTCGCGATGCACGAGGCCTGGGTCACGATCGCGTCCGCCTCGAGCTCGACGTCGCCGATCGCTCGCGCGTGGTCGATCGCCCGTTCCGCCTCGCGGCGCCCGGACTCGAACTGGAAGTTCATCATGAGCATCCGCGCGTTCTCGGCGAGGACGAGTGCCGTCGCGCGGGACGGCGGCCGTCCGTCGAGGATGGCCGTGGCGCGGTCGAGAAGCCCGCGCGCCTCGGCCGGGCGCGTATGCCACGCGTGCCAACTGGCGTCGACGGCCGCCTCGGCTGCCCGCTCCGGGTCCCCCGCGCGCTCGAACGCGTCGACCGCCCGCTCGAGGAGGTCTGAAGGCCGCCCCGCGTGAGCGAGCGCCCGTCCCGCGTGGAAGAGCAGCTCGGCAGACGGCTCGGCGTCCCCGGGGAGCAGGGCCAGCGCCGTTTCGAGAAACGACGTGGCCGCGTCGTAGGCGCCGAGTGCGAGTGCCCGCTCACCGGCGTCCTGCAACGCTCGCACGGCCCTGGGCCCCAGAGCGACGACGTCCTCCCCTGCCGCACGCCGGAGCTCGATCGCGGTGAGGTAGTGGTGCGCGAGGGTCTCGGCTCGGTCCTCGGCGCGGTCGTCCGGGAGCGACTCGATCCACGCCGCCGCCGCGAGGTGCCGTTCGGCACGCGCGGAGCGTGGCAGCTGGTTGTACGCCGCGTCTCGGACGAGCGCGTGGACGAACGCGTGCTGCGTCGCGCCGGCGACCGCGGAACGGTGCTCACGCCGGACGAACTCCTTCCGTTCGAGCGAGCGCAAGAGCTCGCTGAGCCGCCACGGCTCGACGTCGACGGCGGACGCGAGCGCGTCCGACCAGAAGACCTTGCCGTGCACGGCGGCCGTGTGCAGCAGGTCCTTCTCGCTCGCGGGGAGCAGGTCGATGCGCGCCGCGATGATCCCCTGCACCGACTCCGGAAGACGCTCGTCGATCGCGGCCCCCGCCTGCCGCATCCGCACGAACTCCTCGGCGTAGAGCGGGTTGCCGGCCGCTCGCTCGACCAGCGCCTGCTGGGTCTCGGCGTCCAGCACCGGTCGCCCGAGCAGCGCGAGGACGAGACGCGCGGTGGCGTCGTCGTCGAGCGCGGCGAGCGACACGGTCGTGGCGTTCCGCTTGCCGCCACCCCAATCGGGCCGGCGTTCCAGCAGCTCCGGCCTGGCGGTGCACACGACGAGGAGCGGCACGCCGTCGACCCAGTCGACGAGCCCGTCGACGAAGTCGAGCAGGCCGTCGTCGGCCCAGTGCAGATCCTCGAAGGCGAGCACGGTCGGGCCGCTCTCTGCAACCGTCTCGAGAAAGCGCCGCCAGGCGGCGAACGCCTCGCCGCGCTCGTCGCCGCGCACGTCGACCCGGCCGAGACCCACCAGCGGGCGCAGGTGACGCTCGACCCATGCGCGCTCGGGCTCCTCCGCGATCGCCTCGAGCACGCTCCGGAGCTTCGACTCGGTCTCGTCGGCGGGATCCGACTCGAGGATCCCGGCGTGCGCCTTCACGATCTCGCCGAGCGCCCAGTACGAGACGCCGTCGCCGTAGGGAAGGCAGCGGCCCTGGCGCCAGGTGATCAGCTCGTCGTCCTCGTCCACCACACGGCCGAGCTCGGACACGAGACGGCTCTTGCCGATCCCGGGGACGCCGACCAGCGTGACGAGCTGCGTCGAGGCGTCGCGGCGCGAGCGCCGCAGCGCGTCGACGAGCAGGTCGAGCTCGTCGTCGCGCCCGACGAGCGCCGCACCGGTGGTGGCACCCAGGTCGATGCCGAGCCGCGCCCGCGGCTCGACCGCCTCCCAGACGGGCACGGGCTGCGCCTTGCCCTTTGCCTGGACGGGCTCCGCCTCGCGGTAGACGATCTCGCGCTCGGTCGCGCGGTGCGTCTGCTCGCCGACGAGGATCCCGTCGACCGGCGCTGCGGACTGAAGGCGAGCGGCCGTGTTCATCACGTCGCCCGCGACCATCCCCTCACCGTCGCCCGGGGAGGCGTCGAGCGAGACGAGCGCCTCACCCGTGTTCACCGCGATCCGAACGTGGAGATCGCGCCCGGGCTGCTCCTCGTTCAGCACGGCGACCGCGTCGCGCACGGCGAGCGCCGCACGCACGGCCCGCTCGGGGTCGTCCTCGTGCGCGACGGGCGCGCCGAAGACCGCGACGACCGCGTCGCCGATGAACTTCTCCACCGTGCCGCCGAGGCGCTCGAGCTCGTCCCGCGTCCGCTCGTGGTAGACCCGCAGGAGCGCGCGGACGTCCTCCGGGTCGCTCTCCTCGGCGCGCGCCGTCGACCCGACGAGATCGGTGAAGACGACGCTGACGACCTTCCGCTCCTCGCGCCGAGCTACGGGAGCCGCGCCGGCCAGCGCAGCACCGCACTCCGAACAGAATTTTGCGGTCTCCGCGTTCGTCGTGCCGCAGGCAGGACAGGCCCCCATCCGCGCGGAGTCTAGGCTCTCCTGGTGCCGAGGCAACAGCTGCGCCTGGCCGCTCCCGACGCCGTCGAGATCGAGGCGTCGCTCACCGAGCTGCGACGCCAGCTGAGGGTCCCCGTCGGGTTTCCGGAGGAGGTCGTCGACGACGCGAAGCGGGCGATCGCGTCGCTCGAGCTGCCGGAGGTGGACGAGACCGCGATCGAGTTCGTCACGATCGACCCACCGGAGTCGAAGGACCTCGACCAGGCGCTGCACATCGAACGTCGCGGTTCCGGCTATCGAGTGCGGTACGCGATCGCCGACGTCGCGGCCTTCGTCGCGCCGGGCAGCCCGCTCGACGAGGAGGCGCACCGGCGCGGTGTGACGCTCTACGCGCCGGACGGCAACGCGCGTCTGTACCCGCCCGAGCTCTCCGAGGGCGCGGCGAGCCTGCTTCCCGGCGAGCTGCGTCCCGCGCTCGTCTGGACGATGGACGTCGACGAGACCGGCGAGGGCACCGACGTCCACGTCCGCAAGGCTCGTGTCCGCAGCCGCGAGAAGCTCGCGTACGGCGGCGTCCAACGAGCCATCGACGACGGGTCCGCAGACGAGGTGCTCCGGCTCCTGCGCGAGGTGGGGATCCTCCGCCAGCAGCGCGAGGTTCGCCGCGGCGGCGTGAGCCTGCAGCTGCCCGAGCAGGAAGTCGCGAAGGGACCGGACGGGTACGAGCTTTCGTACCGCGCGCCCTTTCCGGTCGAGGGGTGGAACGCGCAGATCTCGCTCATGACCGGGATGGCCGCGGCGCAGCTGATGCTCGAAGGAGAGACGGGGATCCTCCGCACCGTTCCCGCCGCCGACCCGGTGCGGCTCGAGCGCTTGCGCCGCACCGCGAAGGCGCTGGGAGTCCCGTGGCCGAAGGAGATGTCGTACCCGGCGTTCGTCCGGACGCTGGACGCGAACGTGCCCCGGCAGGCGGCGCTCCTCGCCGCGGCGGCCGGCCTCCTGCGCGGCTCCGGCTACACCGCCTTCGACCGTCAGGTCCCGCGAGACGCCGAGCACGCCGCGCTCGCATCGACCTACGCGCACACGACCGCGCCGCTGCGCCGGCTCGTCGACCGGTACGTCGGCGAGACCTGCATCGCGCTCTCCGAGGGGAGGAAGGTTCCCGGATGGGTCGCCTCCGAGCTCCCGAAGCTGCCCGACGTCATGGAGCTCGCCGACCGCAAGGCGGGACAGTACGAGGCGGGGATCGTCTCGACGCTCGAGGCGGCGCTGCTCGAGGGAAGCGTCGGAAAGACGTTCGAGGCCGTGGTGATCGACGTCGACCGCGAGGGCGGCGCCGGAACGGTCCAGCTCCGCGATCCCGCGGTCACCGCGCGCTGCGACGGCGGCCTGACGCTCGGCGAGACGGTGTCGGTGCGACTGGAGCTCGCAGACGTGATGCAGCGCCAGGTTCGCTTCGCTCTTGCGTGACGATTGTTGATCCGGCGACCGGAACCTTGTAGCCTCGCGGCCGGTGGAGCTGAACGACTGGATCCTCTCGCTGCACGTCCTGTCGGCTTTCGCGATGGTCGGCGCGATGGTGATCTTCTGGATCATGATCGTCTCGCTCTGGGGCACGGACAGCACGAGCCGCGTGGCGTCCCTGATGCGCGTCTCGCAGGTCGGGACGCTGCTCATCGCCGTGGGATCGCTGGGCACGATCATCTTCGGCGTCTGGCTGTCGATCTCCGTCGACGCCTTCGACATCTGGGACGGATGGGTGATCGCCGCGATCGTGCTCTGGGCGCTCGCCGTCGAGCTCGGCAGGCGGGGAGGGAAGCTCTACGGGGACGCCGGCATGGAGGCAGAGCGCCTCGCGGCGGCCGGGACGGAGACGAGCCCGGTCGTGGCGGAGACCTTCGGCGCGTCGCGCGCCTTCCAGTTCCACGTCGCGAGCAGCGTGCTGATCGTGCTGATCCTCATCGACATGATCTGGAAGCCCGGCGCATGATCGGCGTGCTGGCCAGCATCCGCCCTGACAGCTGGAACTTCCCGCTCTTCCTCCACGTGCTCGGCGCGATGGTGCTCGTGGGCGCCGTGACGGCCGCGGTCGTCGCGCAGCTCTGGACGGTCACGCCGACCGACGGCGACCGGCTGCGCCGCTTCTCGTTCCGGACGATGCTCTTCGTCGCGATCCCCGCCTGGTTCGTGATGGCGGCGGGCTCCGAGTGGATCTACTCGAAGGAGTTCGGCGACACCGAGGACGACCCCGCCTGGATCGGCATCGGCTTCATGACGCGCGAGGGCGGCGGGCTGCTGCTCCTGATCGCCACGATCTGCGCCGGCATCGCGTCGCGGAAGTCGAAGAGCGGGCTGGCTCGCGCATCCGGCATCATCGCCGCGATCGCGCTCGCCGCGTGGATCGTCGCCGTCTGGGCGATGGCCGCGAAGCCCTCCTAGCCGGCGAGGACCCGCTCGGCGACCGCGTACGCCTCGCGCCCGAAGAGGACGAGTCGCGCCTCGGCGAGTCCGGCCTCGGCGCCGCGGAGCGCGGTCACCGCCTGCCTGACGGCGTCGTCGAGCGGCCATCCGAACACGCCCGACGAGATGAGGGGGAAGGCGGCGGCCTCCGCCCCGAGCTCGTCCGCGACGACGAGCGAGCGCGTGTAGCACGAGCGCAGCGTCGCGCTGCGGTCCTCGCGCGCGCTCCAGACCGGCCCGACGGTGTGGATCACCCAGCGGGCGGGGAGCCGGCCGGCCGTCGTCGCCACCGCGTCCCCGGCCGACAGACCCTCCGGGTAGCGTGACTCCCGAAGCGCGCGGCACTCCGCCAGGATCTCGGGGCCGCCCTTCCGGTGGATCGCGCCGTCGACCCCGCCGCCGCCGAGGAGCGACGAGTTGGCGGCATTGACGATCGCGTCGACCTGCTGCGCGGTGATGTCGCCCTCGACGAGCTCGATGCGCACCGCTTCAGGCTACGCGCTCTGCCGCTGGCTCCTCCGGTAGCTCCGAGCGCATCCGCTCGAGCTCGTCGTAGACGTCCTGCACCTGCTCGTGGTTCAGCTCGTCGATCTCCGCGACGCCGGCGACCCGCTCGACGAGCGCCGCGACCGCGTCGCGGTCGACCGCCCCGTCGCGGCCGACGAGCTCGGCCTCGCGGGCGAGGGCGAAGACCCGCCGGATCTGCGGGTCGGACGCGGGGCGTGTGTCGCCGCGTGAGCGGGCGCGCATGTACGCGCGGTCGTCGAGCTCGACGGTCTCGGGGGCAATCCCCTCCCTGAGCAGGAGCCGGAGCAGCTCGACCGTGGCGAGCGCGTCGTCGCGCGCGTCGTGCGCGTCGTCGAGCTCGATTCGGTGCCGCTCGCACACCGACTCGAGCCGGTGGCTCCGCTCGGTGGGCTCGAGCAGCCGAAACGCGTCGAGCGTGCACGCGACGCCGGTGGGGAGGTAGCGGGCGCCGGCCCGCGCGAAGGCGTGCTGCACGAGCGGGAGGTCGAAGTCCGCGTTGTGCGCGACGAAGACGGCTCCCTCGAGCAGCGCGCGAAGCTCGGGCGCGAGCTCGGCGAACGTCGGAGCGCCGCGGACGGCAGCGTCGTCGATCCCGTGCACGGCGGTCGCCTCGGCGGGGATCGGGCCGGCCGGCCGGACGAGGCTCGCGAAGCGTTCGAGCTCACGCCCGTCCGCATCGAGCCGCAGAACGGCGAGCGAGACGATCTCGTCGGCCTCGACGCTCGTCCCCGTCGTCTCGACGTCGACCACCGCGTACGCAGCCGGTGGTGCGACCTCGGTTCGTCGTCGCACGCTGCCGGGCAGCCCCGCGAGGCGAGGAACGACGGCGAGGGCTCGCTGCGGGCCGGCCATGGGACGAGCATGTCGTCGGCGTCGGACGACGAGGCCCGCGAAAATCCCCCACATGCAGGGGAATCGGCACTCGGACGCACTCGCCTTACGTCGACGGACGGTCGAGCCCGCCGCCCGCGGCCAGCTCGACGAACCGGCAGACGGCGCTGACGAGGCGCATCTGCGCGACCGTCGCGCAGTCGGCATCGAGCAGCGCCGGCGCGCAGACCAGCACCGCGCGGCACTGCGCACGTGACGTCGCGACGTTGAACCTGTTCGGGTCGAACGCGAACCCGATCCCGCGCGGCGCCTCCTCGCTCGTCGAGCTCGCCATCGAGACGAAGACGACCGGTGCCTGCTGCCCCTGGAACTTGTCGACCGTGCCGACCGCGACCGCGTCGGGCAGCCGCGCGCGCAGCATCCGCACCTGCGCGTTGTACGGCGCAACGACGAGGACGTCGCCCGGCTCGAGCGGCCGCGTCACACCGTGCTCGTCGGTGAACGGCGTCCCCAGCAGCCCTTCGACGGCGGCGGCGATCGCGCTCGCCTCCTCGTCGGACGACTGGCCGTGTCCCTCGTGCTCGACCGGGATCCATCGCGCCCCGTTGCCGCGCGCGAGACTCCGCCGCTCTGTGACCGACGCGTGCTCGAGCCGCCCCTCGTAGTACGCGTCCGACGTGAAAGAGCAGAGCTCCGGCCGGAGCCGCCACGTCTCCGCGAGGAACAGCCCGCGGTCGGGCGGCACCGTCTCGTGGTCGCCGAGGAGATGCTCGAGCACCGAGCCCCCAGAGCCCTCCGGGTGCGAGCCCTGCGAGACCTGCGGCAACTGGTTCGGGTCGCCGAGCAGGACGAGCGACCGCGCGGCCGTGCCGACAGCGAGCACGTCGGCGAGCGCCAGCTGGCCCGCCTCGTCGACGAAGAGCACGTCGAGCGGTCGCTCGGCCGCATGGACGTCGACGCTCTCCCGCGAGAACGCCCACGCCGTTCCCGCGACGAGCTCGAACGCCGGGTCGGCGCAGACGTCCGTGTCGGTCGAGGTGACGACGCACCGGCTCTCGAACGCGGTCTCGCTCTCCGGGTCGCCGCGCTTCGCGCCGGAGAACGTGAAGCCCTGCCGGTCGGCCTCGTGCTGCACCGCCCGGAGGAGGTTGTGGATCGCCTTGTGGCTGAGCGATGTGACGCCGACACGCTTTCCCTCCCGCATGAGCGCGATCGCCATGCGGGCGCCCTGCCAGGTCTTCCCGGACCCGGGCGGCCCCTGGACGAACAGGTAGCTCTCCCCGAGAGAGAGCACCGCCCCCACGGGATCGAGGTCGAGCCGGACGTCGGGCGCGCGACGCTCGAGGACGGCGCTCAGCGCCGGATAGGCGCCGCTCGCGTCCGCGTACGCGCGCGCGAACCGCATCAGCGCGTCGCGCTTGACGGCGTCGCCGAGCGGGCGCCCCGGCGTCAGCGCGGTCGGAAGCGGCTCGTCGTCCCTGTCGACTCCGCGCAGCACGGTGACGACGCCGATGTCGTCGTCGACCCGCGTGCGGAACCGTTGTCGCGTCACCGGGTCGAACCCCTCGCCCGAGATCTTGTGCTCCTGCGGGCGGAAGGCCATGCGGTACGCGTGGCTCTTGCCCTCGACCAGCGGCGGCTGCCCGTCCGACCGCTGCCCGCCGAGCGCGGTGCGGTCCGCGACGAGCTCGTCCTCGTCGAGCTGCGGCCAGCGGAACCACGCCCACCACTGGGGTCGCGCCTCGCGCTGGTGGTACTCCACGAGGTGGCCGAGGAGCCGCCGCGGGTCGCCTGCCTCCGTGCCTGCGAGCAGCCGGTCGCGGAGCGCGGCGCGCTCCGCGTCGCGCACGATTGCCTCCTCGCTCGGCGGACGCTCGTCGGGCGGGAGGCGCCAGGGACGATCGGGCGGCCGGATCGAGAGCAGCCACCCGTGCAGCTCGAACGTCGAGCGGCAGTCCTCCTCGTTGTAGCGCTCGACGTCCCTAAGGAGCGACTCGTCGCCCGTCTCGAGCCAGGTCTCGAAGGCGACGACGGCGTCGTCGCCACCTTTCACGCCCGCCTTGCGCTCGAACCCGTAGAGCGACTCGATCGCCTTGATCGAGTAGCTCGCCGTCGAGGCGC
>Ga0207708_10002786_pt1 | contig 12844 bp, 14 predicted proteins | sample KBSK5101metaG_FD_184340 | JGI IMG/M metagenome (GOLD analysis project Ga0207708, IMG submission 184340) | Corn, switchgrass and miscanthus rhizosphere microbial communities from Kellogg Biological Station, Michigan, USA - KBS K5-10-1 metaG... | ecosystem: Host-associated > Plants > Roots >...
TCGACAGCCGGCAGGAATCCCTCGAGGTAGCGGCGCTTGCGATGATAACGGCTCGCGAGCGCGTCGAGCGGCTGCCGATCGTCGTAGAGCTCCAGCAGAGGCTCGAGATGCAGACAGACTCCGGGCCGGCGCGCCAGCACATACTCGAGGAAGGGCCGCCACCCCGTGCTCAGCTGCTCGAGCGCGTGCACGGTGAGGACCGCGGTGTGCCCGTCGATGGTCGCACCGTCCCACCCGTCCGCGACGAGCATGTTGAAGCGATGGCCTTCGATGCGGTCGCTCGTCTGCCGCGCCATCTCGCCGAGAATGCTCTGCGACGCGCATGCCCAGTCGCAGCCGACGAGACGCGCCTCGGGCAGCAGCCGAGAGAGCAGCAGCAGGTTGATGCCCGTGCCGCAGCCGAACTCGACGACCCGTCGCAATCCACGCAGGTATTCGCGGAAGACGAGCCAGCGCACGCCGAGGCCCACCCAGTACTCGAAGTCCGCCGTGGCAGGCATCACGAGGTCGCCGAAGAGGCGGCACGGGACGTCGTCGTGGAAGTACTGCGGCCGGAGGCTCTCGAAGGTGATCTCGGTGCCGCGCACGCGCGCGGCGAGCTCGCCCCAGCCGCGCTCCCAGACGGCGGGGTCGTCGGCGCCGACCTCGCGCAGCGCCTTCTCGGTGATCGTCGTCTCGAAGTCGGCGAGCACCGCCGCACGCTCGGCGGCGCGCAGGGGGCGATAGCGCAGGGCCGGCGCGCCGACGCCGGCCAGCATGGCCTCGGCCGCCGGGAGCGTCGCCCCCGTCAGCCGCGCAAACGCGGCGACGTCGACGATCTCCGCCATCAGAGCGGATCGTCGATCGGGACGATGTCGAGCGCGGTCGGCGACGCCGCCTCGCCCCGGGCGCGGCGCTGGAACGCGTCGATGGAGTAGCCGTCGCCGAGGACGAGGGTGGAGCCGCTGCGCTTCCACGTCGCCGGATCGACGTAGCGGCGGTGGAGCGGCTTGCCGTCGTCCTCGCCCGCCAACACCTCCTTGGCGATGCACCGGAAGTCGAGGGACAGCCGGATGCCCCGGCCGCGCTTGGTCGTCTGGACCCGCCCGACCGACGGGTCCTCCGCCACCGCCTGTCGCGTCGCGTCGAAGGCGTCGAGATCCAGCGTGGTGCAGCTTCCGGCCATGGTGTGTCCTCCCCGCGAGGTCTAAACAGACAAATCCCGGTCGGATTCTAGCCATTAGGCTCGCCGCTGCCGGACGGAACTCATCAACGTCCATTAGGATGTTGATGTGAGCGACGACCGCTGTGACCTGCTCTGTCTCGACCTGCCCAAGGCCGAGGCGCTCCGTCACGGCCGGCTCGGCGTCGAGGAGGCCGAGGCCGCCGCTCGGTCGGCCAAGGCGCTGGGCGATCCGACGCGGCTGGCGATCGCGGTCGCCCTGGCGCAGGGCGGCGAGCTGTGCGTCTGCGACCTCGCCTGGATCGTCGAGCGGGCCGACAACCTCGTCTCGCATCACGTCCGCCAGCTGCGGTCGGCCGGCCTGGTGAGCTCTCGCCGCGAGGGCAAGATGGTCCTCTACGCCGTCACGGACCGCGGCCGGACGCTGCTCGAGACGGTTCTCGGGCGGGCGGTGGTCGGGTGAGCACATCGCCGGGCAGCGCTCCGCTCGAACTGCCGCTCCTCGCCCCGCCACCGGCGCCGGCGAGCCGGCCGGCGCCAGGGATCGCGCGGGAGGAATGGCTGCGCCTCGCCCGCCGGGCCAAGCTGCTCTCGTGGGTCTCGCTCGGCTACATGACCTTCGAGGGCGCGGTGGCGATCGCCGCCGGTCTGGTCGCCGGGTCGGTGGCCCTGATCGGCTTCGGCATCGACTCGGCGATCGAGGGCTTCGCCAGCCTGGTGATCGTCTGGCGCTTCACCGGCCACCGCCTGCTGTCCGATCACGCGGAGCAGCGGGCACAGCGCCTCGTCGCCATCCAGTTCTTCCTGCTCGCTCCCTACATCACCTTCGAGGCGGTCAAGGCGCTGGTCGCGGGCGAGCACCCCGACGCGAGTCCTGTCGGCATCGCCCTGTCGATCACCTCGCTGGCCTTCATGCCGTATCTCGGCCGGGCCAAGCAGCGCATCGGCGAGGCGATGGGCTCTGTCGCCACCAAGGGCGAGGGCCGGCAGAACATGCTCTGCGCCTACCTCTCGGCCGCCCTGCTGGTCGGCCTGGCCGGCAACGCCGCACTGGGGCTGTGGTGGCTCGATCCGGCCGTCGGCCTGGTGATCGGCGGCCTCGCCCTCAAGGAGGGCGTCGAGGCGTGGCGGGGCGAGGGCTGTTGCGCTCCCGGGGCGCTGCCGGACGAGCCGGGCGCGGACCCCTGCTGCGACGACTGCTGCGCGTGAGGACCGACGTCCTCATCTTCATCGTCGTCGGCGTGGTCGCCGCGCTGGTGTTGGTGCTCCTGCTCACGGGCGGGAACCCACGCGACTGACTCCGCGCGCACCGCGCGGGTCGTTCCTCAGGGTCGGCGGCGGCGCGCCATCTCCTTGACGATCCAGGCTCCGATCGTCTCCGGATCGCCACGCACGGGCTCCATGTAGATGCGTTGCCAGGCGATGCGCTCGCCGACCACGCCCTGCACCGTCATCCCGGCGCGGGCGAACGAGGACCCGTCGGCGCGCGTGCCGTGCCAACACCACTCGGTGAGGACCGTCTGGCCGTCGGTCGCGGAGTGCAGCAGCTCGGCGTGGACCTCGCCCGCCCCGTCGAGCGCCGCCTCCCAGTAGACGCGCAGGTACTCGCGGCCCTGCACGCCCCGATCCGGCTGCGTGGGCAGTTCGATCCGCACGTCGGGAGCGAAGCAGTCGATCATGCCGTCCAGGTCGGCGCGGTTGAGCGCGTCGATGAGACGATGGACCACCGCTGCCGGTGCGCCGTGGATCGTGGCTGTCGTGGGTGGTGTGCGAGACATGTGCCGCCGCGACGGATCATGGCGCACGAGTGTGAATTTTCGGTGCGCCTCATTCGACGTTGCGGCCTGACTGCGACGGCGCGCTTGGCCCGCGCGTCAGTGCTCGGCCGGCGGATCGGACGCCGCGCCCTCCCGCTGGCGTTCCAGCTCCGCGCCCGCCCGATCCTTGTCCGCCAAGGCGCGCTCGCGGGCGGCCCGGGCGTTGTCGCCCTCGCGCTCCCACGCCGCGGCGGCGTCGTCGTGGACCTTCGCGGCGCGCTCGTGGGTCTGTGCGGCGCGGTGATGGGTGCGTGCGGCGCGCTCATGGGCCGCCTGCTCGCGCTCGTGCGCCGCCTGCGCGCGCTCCTCTGCCGACGGCTCGTGGTCCCGCGCCGCCGGCGTGTCCCGGGCCTCCGCGACCTCGTCCCTGTCGTCATCTCCGTCCATACCGGGATGACTCTAGGGGAAGCGCATCGCCCGCATCGGACGATGCGCCTGGCGTCCCCGATGGTCCCGTGCATGCCACGATGGACGACGACGGCCGCCCATGGTGGGCGGCGGACGAGGAGGCGCTGATGACGTCAAAGGCCGATTTCACGGACGAGGAATGGACGCGGCTCAAGCGCGCACCGTTCGTGGCGGGCCTCGCCATCTCGCTCGCCGACCCCGGCGGGCCGATCGAGGCGGTGAAGGAGACGGCGGCGGCGTTGAAGACCGTCCAGGGCGCGCAGGGCGGTGAGCGCGGTGAGCTCGTGGGCGCCATCGCGCACGACGCCGTCGCGGACGCCGGGCAGCGCAAGAACCCGCTGGCCGGCTTCAAGCCCTCCAAGGGCGCGGCGGCAGGGGTGGAGATCCTCGACGAGCTCGGCGAGGTGAACCGCATCGTGTCCGAGAAGGCGACGGCGGATGACGCGGCCGCCGTGCGCGAGTGGCTGCTCGCCGCGGCGCAGGAGTCGGCGAACGCCGCCAAGGAGGGCGGGTTCTTCGGCTTCCACGCGGAGCGCGTGAGCCAGGGCGAGCAGGACATGCTCGACCGGCTCGGGAAGGTGCTGTCCGCGCCGGCGGCCTGACGCGCCGCGCCGCGTGCTCACGGCGCCGCGCCCGCGGGCTCGCCCTCGGCGTCCCCGCGGCCGTAGCGGTGCGCATGGACGACGGCGGCCACGAGGCCGGCCGGCAGGTAGAGCCAGTAGGCGAACAGGCGGTAGAGCAGGGTGGCGAGCACCGCGTCGCCGGCACCGACGCCCGCCAGCGCGAGCGTGCCGGTGAGACCCGCCTCGACGAAGCCGAGGCCGCCCGGCGTGACCGGCACCTGGCCGAGGATCTGTGACGTGCAGTAGGCGAGCAGGACGAGGGTCGCCGGCGGGTGCGACCCGACGGCGGCGAGCGCGGCGTACAGGGTGAGGTAGTCGAGCAGCCAGCGGCCGACGGTCACGAGGAGCGCCTGGCGCCAGCGGTCGCCGAGCACGCCGAGGATGACGCGACGCTCCTCAGCGAGGCGGTCGGGCAGGCCGGTGAGCGGGGGGCGCCGCCGCAGGACACGGTTGCGGAGGCGCTGCGCGACGCGCCCCGCCCAGCGCACGACGCGCTCGTGGGTGAGGACGACGGCGCCCGCGCCGGCCAGGACCACGAACAGGCCGATGCCGAGCCACAGGACGCGCTCGAGGTCGCGCGGGGCCGCGAAGCTGCCGAACAGCATGCCCGGCACCGCGAGCAGCGGCAGGCTGACGAGCGCGCCGAACGTGAGCAGCGACGCGGCGGTGAGCCCCGACGCGACGGCCGCGGTGGGGATGCCGGCCCGGACGAGCATCCCGTACTGGATCGTCGCAGCGGCGGCCGCGCCGCCGGGGACGACGCGGCCGAACGCGGCGCCGGCGAGCAGCGAGGTGAGGACGGGCAGTCGGGTGTCCGACCGGAGCGCGATCCGCTGCAGCTCCACCTGGCAGAACACGCTCCCCACCTGCAGGACCGCCATCGCGAAGAACCAGCGCAAGCGGATGGTCGCCACCTCCGGCGCCGACCCGAGGACGCTCATCAGCGTGGGGAAGACGAGGTAGAGCGAGACGCCCGTGATCCCGAGCATCACCGCGCGCTTCGCGATCCGGGCCGGCAGGCGGGCTCGGGTGCCGCCGGGCGCCGCCGCATCGGCCGTGACCGGCACGGCCCCGTCCGCCGCGGCATCGCCGGCCGGCGCCTCCCGGCCGTCCGACGGCTCGTCCACCGGCCGGGACGGAGTGCGCGTCATCGGCTCAGCGTACGCGTGCGCGGGGTCGCGCCGGGAACGCCGCGACGGCCCGGCGCCGCCGCGTTGCCGGTGTGGCATCCGGGTAGAGCACGGAGCGCACGACGCCGCCCGCCATGCAGCTGCCTCCGCCCGACCCGTACGAGTCGCTCGATTCCGGCCCCGAGAGCGCGGACGGGCTCCCTGCGCCGATCGTGGTCTACGCCGGCGGCCGGCCGGACCCGCGGGTGGAGCGGACCGCCGACGCGATCCTCGACGCGCGCCCCGGCGCGCTCATCGTCGTCGTCTCGCGGTAGCCGCGCGCCCCATCCCGGTTCGCGGACGGACCGGAGTCCGCACGTGGACCGCACAGCCGCCGTCGCAGGCCGCTCGGACGCGCTCGCCGCGCTGCCGTCATTCGCGGAACACAGCTGCGTCGACGCTCCCGGCCGCCGGATCGGCCGGGGGGTATCACCGGCTCGGCCACCGGCCTCCTGATGCTTAACCGTGGCCACCTTTTCCCCCCGCCCGGCGCGTGGTACTACGAGCCCTACACCCGAAACACGCTGCAGGATGCGGCATCGCCTCACAGGTCAGGGAGTGGCCCAGAGCCGCTCGAGCGACCGGCTTCGAGCCGGCTTCGACGCCGAGCGCCGGGCCGCTGAGCCGAGCGCACTGGCCGGTGCGCCGCGCCCGCGCCGCCCGCAGCGCCGCCTCCATCGGGTCAACGTCGCGGTGGACCCGCGGTCGAACCGTGCCGTCGCCGGTTTGGACCCGTGGAGGAAATTCCCGCGACCCGGGTCTGCATGCCGCGCGCGACCCCCAACATCACGAGCTTCCCGTCCGATGGTTCTGAGACACCTTGAGCAGGGGTCGACTAAGGCGAGAGGCAAGCCATGAACTTCAAGCAGGCCCTGGCGGACGCCGCCAAGCAAGGCCCGGTCCAGAAGGCCGAGCTGATCACCCTCAACGAGTACATCGACCGCGTCGCGGTCATGCCGTCGATCGCCGCGACGGCGCACGAGCGCGTGTTCCAGATGATCCGCGCCGCCGGCTGGCAACCCGGCCGGCACGCCGGCGAGACCTCGTACGGGTTCTTCGCCGCCGAGCTGTACGGGCTCGACGTGCCGCTCGAGCGCATCGTGCGGTACTTCGAGACGGCCGCCCAGGGGCATGAGACGCGCCGCCGCATCCTGCTGCTGTGGGGCCCGCCCGGCGGTGCGAAGAGCTCGGTCGCGGCGTTGCTCAAGCGCGGGTTGGAGGTGTGGTCGGCGACCGAGGCGGGCGCGGTCTACACGTTGCAGGGCTGCCCGATGCACGAGGAGCCGCTGCATCTGATCCCTCCGCCGCTGCGGCCGCAGGCGCGTGAGCACACGGGGGTGCCGATCCAGGGCGGGCTGTGCCCGGTGTGCGCGTGGCGGCTGGACCACGAGTTCGGCGGCGATTTCCTGCGCTTCCCGATCGAGCGCGTGTACTTCTCGGAAGCGCGGCGGGTCGGCATCGGCACGTTCGAGCCGGGCGACCCGAAGTCGATGAGCATGGAGCAGCTCACGGGCGGGCTGGACTTCAAGGCGATCGAGACGCACGGGTCGGACTCGCATCCGCTGGCGCTGGACTGGGCGGGGGAGTTCTCGAAGTCCAACCGCGGCGTCTTCGAGGCCGTCGAGTTCTTCAAGAACCCCGCCGAGTTCCGCAACCTGTTCCTGACCATGGCGCAGGAGAAGCAGTTCAAGGTCGCCAAGTTCGGCTACATCGACTCGGACACGGTGATCGTCGGCCACACCAACGAGGCCGAGTTCCGCGCGTTCATGGCCGACCAGAAGAACGAGGCGCTGAAGGACCGCCTGGTCACCGTCGCGGTGCCCTACAACGTGCGCGTCTCCGACGAGGAGAAGATCTACCTCAAGCTGCTCACCGGCGAGGGCCGCGGCGACCTGCACATCGCGCCGCACGCGCTGCGTGCCGCCGCCATGGTCGCGGTGCTGTCGCGCCTGAAGGAGCACGAGAACCTCGGCCCCGTGGAGAAGATGAAGCTCTACGACGGCGAGGAGGTCGGCGACTGGAAGCTCGCGCAGATCCCGGAGATCAAGCGCGCTGCCGACCACGAGGGGATGAGCGGGCTCGGGCCGCGCGCGATCGTCGACGTGCTGTCGGGCGCCGCGCGGCGCGCCGGCGAGGAGCACCACACGGGCAAGTACCTCACGCCGGTGATGGCGCTGATCGCGATGACGGAGTACATCGAGCGGCTCGAGGCGCCCAAGGACGTGCGCGAGCAGCTGCGCGCGTTCGTGGTCGACGCGCGCAAGGAGATCGACCGCCGGCTGAAGGACGAGGTGCGCAAGGCGTTCGTCCCCGCCTTCTCGGAGCACGCGCAGGAGCTGCTCGAGAACTACCTCACGAACATCGAGGCGTACTGCCAGGGGACGAAGACGAAGGACCCGATCACCAAGGAGGACCGCGAGCCCGACGAGAAGCTGATGCGGGCGATCGAGGAGAAGGTCAAGCCCGCCGTCCCGCAATCGGCCAAGGACACCTTCCGCCAGGGCGTGCTGATGCGCATCGGCATCGCGCTGCGGCGCGGCGACCGGCCGCTCACCTACCAGACGGACACGATCCTGGCCACGGGCATCGAGGAGTACCTCTTCGACCAGCTCAAGGACATCGTCCGCGTGACGGTCTCGCGCACCAACCCCGACAAGGAGCAGGCCAAGCGCCTCAACGAGGTGCTCACGATCCTGATGGAGGAGCGCGGCTACAACGAGCACTCCGCGCGCGACCTGGTCGACTACGTCGGACATCTGCTGAACCGCTGATGGCCGTCGTCGGCGACTCCGGCCTGCCGCATGACGCGGGGCGGCGCGACGCGCTGCACCATCGCGAGCGGCTGCGCCGGAAGATCACCGAGCAGCTCAAGGAGCGCATCGGTGAGGAGGACATCGTCGCCGCGGGGCCGGACAAGCGCATCCGCGTGCCGGTCAAGGGCACCAAGCGCTGGCAGTTCATCCTCGACCGCGGCAAGGGCGGCGGCGTGGGGCAGGGCGACGGCGAGCCCGGCGACGTGCTCGGCCCGCCGGGCGACGGCAGCGAGCCGGGCGAGGCGGGCACGGAGCCCGGCGAGGAGATCTACGAGGTCTGGCTCGACATGGAGGAGGTCGAGGAGCTGCTCTTCTCGGAGCTCGAGCTGCCGCGGCTGCGCCCGCGCGCGCAGGCCGACGCGGAGGCGACGCGCACGATCTACGACGACATCGCCCGCAAGGGCCCGCAGCTCGACAAGAAGGCGACGCTGCGCGAGAACCTGCTGCGCAACGCGAAGATGGGCCGGCCCGGGCTGGGCGGGCTCGAGAAGCCGGACCTCCGTTACCTCTCCTACCGGGAGCTGCCCAAGCCGCACCACAAGGCGGTGATCTTCCTCGCCATGGACGTGTCGGGGTCCATGGACGCCGGCCGCAAGCGCATCGCGCGGCTGTTCTTCTACTGGTGCGTGCAGTTCCTGCGCCGCCGCTACGACCAGACGGAGCTCGTCTTCATCGCCCACACGACGGAGGCCCGCGAGGTCACGGAGCACGAGTTCTTCAACCGCATGGAGTCGGGTGGCACCCGGGTCTCCTCCGCCTTCGAGACGGTGCTCGAGATCCAGCAGGACCGCTTCCCGGCGGAGGACTGGAACATCTACGTGCTCCACGTCTCCGACGGCGACAACTTCGCCGCGGACAACCGCCGCACGATCGAGCTCGTGCGCCGGCTCGCCTCGTTCTGCTCGCTCGTCGGCTACCTGGAGGTCGACCCGCGCGCCGGCGCCGGTCGCCACAAGCTGTCGGCGCACTACCAGAAGGAGGTCGCCGACCTCGAGGGCTTCGTGTTCGCCGCGGCCGCCGAGGACCGCGCGCTGTGGCCGGCGCTGAAGCGGTTCTTCGCGCGCGACCGCGTCGAGGAGGTCGTGCGGTGACGGGCTACACGATCGAGGACCTGCAGGAGATCGACGAGCGCTGCCGCACGATCGCCGCCGACGATCTCGGCTTCGACGTGCCCGACGTCGTCTACCACCTCGTGCGGCCCGAGGAGGTCTACTTCGCGGCCGCCAACGGCCTGCCGGCGCGCTACTCGAGCGCGCGCTGGGGCGCGCAGTTCGACGCGGAGTACGGCCGCTACCAGCGCGGCGAGAGCCGGATCTACGAGCTCATCTTCAACACGAGCCCGGTCCACGCGTACCTGATGGAGGGCAACAGCCTGGTCGCGCAGACGCTCGTCATCGCGCACTGCCTGGGCCACGGCTGGGTGTTCGAGCACAACCGCTGGCTCGGCGGCGTGGACCGGGCGATCATGCCGCGCGTGCTCGCCGCCGCCGAGCGGATCGCCGACTACATGGGCGCGCACGGGCGCGAGCGCGTGGAGGACTTCCTCGACGCCTGCCACGCGGTGGCCATCCACCAGCCGCAGGCACAGCTCATCCGGCCCGCCGCCACGCCCGAGCCCGAGCCGCGCCGGAGCCGCTACGACGCCCTCTTCCCTGACGAGGTGGAGGCCGACCGCCGCGACGTGCTCGCGGAGCGGACGGCGCTGCGCCGGCGCTTCCCGCGCGAGCCGGAGCAGGACCTGCTGGGCTTCATCGAGCGCCACGCGCGCGGGCTCGACGACTGGCAGCGCGACATCATGTCGATCGTCCACGCCGAGCAGGGCTACTTCCTCCCCCAGCTGCGGACGAAGCTGCTCAACGAGGGCGCGGCCGTGTTGTGCCACCAGGAGATCGTCCAGCGGCTGTTCCTGCCCAGCGACCGCTACTGGGAGTACGAGGCGCTCAACGCCGGCGTCGTCGCGCCGCACCAGGGCCGGGTGAATCCGTACAACGTCGGCATCGCGCTGATGCGGGAGATCATGCGGCTCGCGACCGAGCCCGACGACGAGGAGCGCGAGCGCTGGAGCTGGGCGGGGGAGACCGACCCGTTCGAGCAGGTCCGCACGGTGCTGCGCGACTACGACGACGAGGGCCTGCTGCGCGAGTTCCTCACCCCGAAGGTGTGCGAGGAGTGCCGGCTCTACGCGTTCGAGCACCTGCCGCGCGACCCGCGGCGCATCCGCGTCTCCTCGCGCGAGGCCGACGCGGTGCGCGACATCCTCATCCCGCAGCACTCCACCTTCGGCATCCCGCGCGTGGAGATCGTGGACGCCGACTTCCGCGGCCGCGGCGAGCTGCTGCTCGCGCACCGCCACGACGGCATCGGGCTGGACGCGGAGTACGCGTGCGGGACGCTCGCGCAGGTGGCGAGCCTGTGGGGGAAGCCGTGCACGGTGGAGACCGTCAAGGGCCGCGACGCGGACACGCCGACGTGGTTCACCGGGCACCCGGACGGGCGTGCCGAGGAGCACGCCGCGTGCCCGGCGTGAGGCGTTACCCGTCCGGGCCCTTCACCTCGTCGACGAGCGCCGCCACGGACTCCACGATCCGCGACGGGCGGAACGGGTAGCGCTCCGCGGCCGCCTCGGTCGCGACGCCGGTGAGCACGAGGATGGTGTGCAGGCCCGCCTCGAGGCCGGACACGATGTCCGTGTCCATGCGGTCGCCGATCATCGCCGTGTCCTCCGAGTGCGCCTCGATGGTGTTGAGCGCGGAGCGCATCATCAGCGGGTTCGGCTTGCCGACGAAGTAGGGCTCCACGTTCGTCGCCCGGCTGATCAGCGCAGCCACGGAGCCCGTCGCGGGCAGCGAGCCCTCGGCGGACGGTCCGGTCGGATCCGGGTTGGTGGCGATGAAGCGCGAGCCTGCCTCGATCAGCCGGATCGCGCGCGTCAGCTGGGAGAAGGAGTACGTCCGCGTCTCGCCCAGGATCACGTAGTCCGGCTCGCGCTCCGTGAGCGTGTAGCCGGCCTCGTGCAGCGCGGTGGTGAGGCCGGCCTCCCCGATCACGAACGCGCTGCCACCCGGCCGCTGGGCCTCGAGGAAGCTCGCGGTGGCGAGCGCCGAGGTCCAGATCCGCTCCTCGGGCACGTCGAGCCCGCTGATGCGGAGGCGAGCCGCGAGGTCGCGCCGCGTGTAGATCGAGTTGTTGGTCAGGACGAGGAAGGGCGCGCCGCGATCCCGCAGCGCGGCGATGAACTCGGGGGCGCCGGGAATGGCGAGCTCCTCGTGCACCAGGACGCCGTCCATGTCCATGAGCCAGGAGCGGATCTCTCGATGGGCCACGCGCGGGAGGGTATGAGGAAGGCGGTCACGACGCGGCGACCATGCGGCCGTCGGCGCCGCGCGCCGCGGCGCGCTGCCGCGCGTACGGCTCGAGCCCCGCCTGCGCGCGCTTGATCGCCCAGCTGTGGTTCCAGCGGAACAGCGGCCGCAGGACGGGGGTGAGGACGCGCAGGAACGGGCGGTCGGCGGCGACGCGCCAGTCGAAGCGCACGTGCGTGCCGCCCGACGGCGTCGGTGTGAGCGTCCAGATGCCCGTGCCGCGCAGGTCGCCGTCCACCGCGGTCTCCACCAGGTGCGGCGGCTCGTGGCGCACGGTGGTGGTCGTGGCGCGGAGCGTGTAGGGCAGCGGTCCGCGGAAGTGATGGTGCGCGACGTGCCCCACGCCCGACTCGCCCTCCGTGCGGACGTCGATGTACGTCGGCCGCCACCAGTCGGGATACGTCCCGGCGTCGCCGACCGCGTCATGGACCGCCTCGACGGGGGCGGCGACGTCCCACTCGTCGACGAAGTCGTACTCGTTGGAGGCGAGGTCGGCGACGCGCAGGACGCCCTGGGCGACCGCGCGCTGGACGCCGCGCGGCGGGAACGCGCCGTAGGCGTCGTCGATGTAGGCGAGGATGAACCGCGCCGCGGGCACGGGCTTGGGCAGCCCGACCCGCGTCATCTCGCCGTCGTGGTCCATGCGAGCCAGATCGGCGATGAAGTCCTCGACGCGGCCCGACGGGCGCTCGGTGATGCGGACGCGGCCCGGGCCGCTCCCGCCCGTGACGTGCCGGTGCGCCGTCCCGGGCGGCGTCTCCACGAACTCGCCCGGACGGAGGATGCGCGTCTGGCCGTTCATCGTGAACTTCATCGCGCCCTCGATCACCTCGAGGCGCTCCGTCTGCCGGGGATGGACGTGGGGCTGCGCGACGAACCCGCGCGGGCGTCCGACGGCGTCGAACTCGGTCAGCTCGCCGCCCGTGTCCGCGGCGGTCCGGCGGATCTCGAACCGCAGGCCGAGCCTCGGCGCGTCCAGCACGTCACCCGACTTCAGCATCGTCACTCCTCTCGTCGTCGACATAGCGACTCCCGGGATTACAGCCGTGCAACGGCGTTGGACGGCCGCTTCGCATGCCCGTCCCGCCTTTTTGCACTATCTCGCATCCCGTCCGCGCCCGGTCTGGTTTTCGTCTATGTCGCATCGCCGCTCGCTCCGGATCACACTGGACGTGTGGAGCCGATCGATGCCCGCAACAGCGCCGGCTACGACGCGCCGATCGGCCTCACTGCCGACCCGGTGGTCTTCACGCTGATCGGCGAGGGGCTGCGCGTGCTCCTCGCCCGCCGCCTGGAGGATCCCCAGCGCGGGATGTTCGCCCTCCCCGGCGGGTTCGTCGGCACGGAGGAGTCGCCCGAGCAGACCGCCGAGCGCAAGCTGCGCGAGAAGACCGGCGTCGGCTCCCTCCACCTCGAGCAGCTACGCACCTACGCCGAGCCGCACCGCGATCCGCGCGGCTGGCTCCCCTCCATCGCCTACCTCGCCCTCG
>Ga0207708_10002791_pt1 | contig 12838 bp, 10 predicted proteins | sample KBSK5101metaG_FD_184340 | JGI IMG/M metagenome (GOLD analysis project Ga0207708, IMG submission 184340) | Corn, switchgrass and miscanthus rhizosphere microbial communities from Kellogg Biological Station, Michigan, USA - KBS K5-10-1 metaG... | ecosystem: Host-associated > Plants > Roots >...
TTGACTCGCGCCGCGCGACCTCCTATCAAGAGGTCCCGGACGAATGGATCTCTGTCTGCGAGGCGGCCGGGTCATAGATCCGGGACGAGGCGTCGACGCCGAGGCGGACGTGATTTTGAAGGACGGGGTGGTGGCGCGATCCGGCAAGGGAATCGCCGCCGGGCTGGGCGCGGACGTGCGCGTCATCGACGTCCGCGGCAAGTGGGTGGTCCCCGGGTTCATCGACCTTCACACCCACCTGCGCGAGCCCGGCCACGAGTACAAGGAAGACATCCTGACGGGCACGCGCGCCGCGGCCGCGGGCGGGTTCACCGCGGTGTGCGCGATGCCCAACACGAACCCACCCAACGACAACCGCGCCGTGACCGAGCTGATCGTCCGCCGCGCGCTCGAGGTGGGAGCGGTGCGCGTCTACCCGGTGGGCGCGATCTCGAAGGGCCTGGCGGGCGAAACGCTGTCCGAGATGGGTGAGCTGAAGGACGCGGGCTGCGTCGCGGTGTCGGACGACGGCCGTCCGGTGATGAACGCCGAATTGATGCGCCGGGCGATGGAGTACGCGCGCACGTTCGGGCTGACCATCGTGCAGCACTGCGAGGATCTCTCGCTGTCGCACGGCGGGGCGATGAATGAGGGCGTCGTCTCCACGCGCGCCGGGATTCGCGCCCAGCCGGCGTCCGCGGAATCGACGATGGTCGCGCGCGATCTCGAGCTGTGCGCGCTGACGGGCGCGCGTTACCACGTCGCGCACATCAGCAGCGCCGATTCCGTGCGCCTGGTGCGCGAGGCCAAGCGCCGCGGGCTGCCCGTCACGTGCGAGGTGACGCCGCACCACCTCACGCTGACCGACGAGGCGTGCGCGGGCTACGACACGTCGACCAAGTGCAACCCGCCGCTGCGCACGGCGGCGGACGTCGAGGCGCTGCGTGAGGGGCTGGCCGACGGGACGATCGACGCGATCGCGACCGACCACGCGCCGCACTCCGCGGTCGAGAAGGACGTCGAGTTCGAGGAGGCGGCGTTCGGGATCATCGGGCTCGAGACCGCGTTGCCGCTGGCGCTCGAGCTGGTCCGGGCCGGCCGCCTGACGCCGGCTGCGCTGGTCACGCGCCTCAGCGTCGCGCCGGCCGCGGCGTTCGGCCTGGCGGGCGGGACGCTGGCCGACGGCGCGGCCGCCGACGTCACCGTGATCGACCCGGAGGCCAGCTGGACCTGTGACGCGGTTGCGCTGCGCTCGCGCTCGCGCAACACGCCATTTTCGGGCAGAACCTTGCTCGGCCGGGCGGCGCTGACCGTCGTCGGCGGTACAATCGCCTACTCGGGAGAACGACTGACGTGAGCTACAACGACGATTCATTGCCCCCCGCGCTGCTCGCCATGGAGGACGGCAGCGTCTACCGCGGCTTCGGGTTCGGGGCGGCCGGCGACGGCGCGGGCGAGATCGTCTTCAACACGGCGATCACCGGTTACCAGGAGGTGCTGACCGATCCGTCGTACCGCGGCCAGATCGTCACCATGACGGCGCCCGAGATCGGCAACGTCGGCGTCAATCCCGTCGACTTCGAGTCGGCGCGGCCCTGGTGCGCGGGCTTCGTCGTGCGCGAGCTGTCGCCGATGGTTTCGAACTGGCGCGCGTCCGGGTCGCTGCATTCGCTGCTGGCCGACCACGGCGTCGCCGGGATCTCGGGCATCGACACGCGCGCGGTCACGCGGCGCATCCGCCTGTCGGGCGCGCAGCGCGCCGTCATCACGCGGGCTGTCGACGATGCGGCCGGCGCCGTCGAGCGCGCACGCAAGCACCCCTCGCTGGAAGGCCGCGACCTGGTCCGCGAGGTGACGGCCGCCGCCGGCTACGAGTGGAACGAGCCGGTGTGGCCGGGCCCGACGTCGGTGACGGGACGTCCGCCCGAGCTGCCGCCGGAACGGTTTCACGTGGTCGCGTACGACTTCGGGATCAAGCGCGGCATCCTGCGCCGCCTGCGGTCGTCGGGCTGCCGGGTCAGCGTCGTTCCTGCGACGACGCCCGCGCGCGACGTGCTGGCGATGAAGCCGGACGGCATCTTCCTGTCGAACGGGCCGGGCGATCCGGCCGCCGTGGGCTACGCGGTGGAGTCGGCGCGCGAGCTGACGCGTTCGAAGCTGCCGGTGTTCGGAATCTGCCTGGGCCACCAGATCCTGGGGCTGGCGCTGGGCGGCAAGACCTACAAGCTGAAGTTCGGCCATCACGGCGCGAACCACCCGGTGATGGACCTGGGCACGCGCAAGGTGGAGATCACGTCGCAGAACCACGGCTTCGCCGTCGACGTCGATTCGATGCAGGGGCGGGCGGTGCTGTCGCACGTCAGCTTGAATGACAAGACCGTGGAGGGGATGCGCCACGGCGAGCTGCCCGTCTTCGGCGTGCAGTACCACCCCGAGGCCTCGCCCGGGCCGAACGACGCCAGCTACCTGTTCGATCGCTTCTGCACGTTGATGCAGGAGCGCAGCCGGCGCTAGGCGCGCGATGATCTATCCCCTCCTGGATCGCCTGGCCGAGCGCTACAGCGAGAAGGAGCACAAGCTGGAGGCGATGCGAGCGCGCGAGGAGTACTTCGATCGCGCGGGCAAGGTGTTCGACGACGACGCCGAGCTGTTCGAGGGACGGATGGCGTCGTTCCTCGAGTGGTACGTGCTGGAGCGCCCGCTGGTGGGCATCGGATTGACGCCCGTCGCCTGCGCGATCGAGGAAGGCGTGGCGCGGCCCGCCGATGAGCGCCGGACGCTGGCGGCGCTGGCGTCCAGCCACCGCAGCGTGTTCGAGCTGTTCACCGTCGATGGCGAGGTGCTGGACGTCGAGGATCTGATCGGCGGCGCCCGGTTCGCGGTGCGCGAGCGGCGCAAGCCGCTGGGGATGACCGTCGGCGACATCTTCGAGGCGCGGGTGGTCTGGGACGGCGACACCGTCGTGTTCGGACGGACGTTCCTGTTCCACCCGCCCGACGCGCGCGAGGTCGTGCTCGAGTGGGTCGAACGTGCGGTCGCGACCAACGTCGCGCGCGACGAGATCCTGTTCCACCTTTCGCGGCAGCACATTCGCTGGCACCGGCACGGTCACGTCGGCGCGGCGAAGGTCTACCGCGATGCATGATGCCCCCGCGCCATCAACGCGATGGCGGCGATGGGGGAAATGGCTGGCGGTGGCGTCGCTGGCGGGCGCTGCCTATGTCGCGGGCGCGAACATCTACCTGGCCGCGGCCGCGCGGCCGGCGATCCTGGCGGACATCGACGTGGCGCCGGCGCGGCCGTACGCCATCGTGCTGGGAAACAAGGTGTCCCCGGGCGGCGTTCCCAGCCCGGAGCTGGCGGCCCGCCTGGAGACGGCGCTCGCGCTTTACCGGGCGGGTCGCGCCGGGAAGGTCGTCGTTTCGGGGGCGGCGCGCGGCGACTACAACGAACCGCGCGCGATGGCGGCCTGGCTGGAGGCGCGTGGGGTGAAGGCGGACGACATCATCGCGGACGAAGGCGGTCACCGCACGGCCGCGACGATGAAGGATGCGGCGGCGACGGGCGTACGGTCGGCGCTGGTCGTCACGCAGGGCTATCACCTGCCGCGCGCGCTGTTTCTGGCGCGCCGAGCCGGGATCGACGCGCTCGGCGTGCCGGCGCCGGTCCGGCGGGCGGGCGTGGTCAGTCACGTCCTGGTGTACTGCCGCGAGACCGCGGCGCGCGCCGAGTCCGTGCTCGAGGTGGCGGTCCGCGGCGTGCGCTGAATAGGTTTCGCCGCCGCGGTCGCGTTGCAAATGCGGCGGGCCTTGGTTAGAAAAACGGGCATGCGACGCGCTTCCCTGGCCCTCAAAGCTGCGATTCCGCTGTGTGTGACGTTCCTTGCCTGCGTCGAGCAAGACGCGGACAAGCCGACGGCGGAGGACATCGCTGCGGCGAAGGAGAACATCCTGACGACGCCGCCGACGCCGAAGTATCCCGTCAATGCGGACCTCGATGGAAAGCTCGTCTACCTCGGGCTCGACGTCGACCACGTGCCGATCGAGCCGGGCAAGGACGTGACGCTGACGCACTACTGGAAGCTGGTCTCGCCGCCGGGGCAGGAGTGGAAGACGTTCACGCACCTCAACGGCGCCGGGAACAAGAATTTCATCAACGCCGATCACGCGCCGGTGAAGGGCAAGTATCCGGTCGGCTCGTGGAAGGCGGGCGAGATCATCCGCGACCAGCACACGGTCCGCTTGCCCCAGAACTGGACGCAGCCGTCCGTCGAAGTCTACGTGGGTCTGTGGCGCGGGCCGACGCGCATGCCGATCCGCACGGGGCCGCACGACTCGGACGGGCGTGTCCTCGCGGCGACGGTCCCGGTCAGCGCGAGCCCGGCCAAGACGGAACCGCGCAAGCGCTACATCGCGCGCATGGTGACGAAGGCGCCGAAGATCGACGGCAAGCTGGACGAGGCGGTGTGGGCGTCGGCGCCCGCGACGGGGCCGTTCGTGAACACGCTGAACGGTACGCCGGTTCCGCAGAAGACCGAGGCCAAGCTGCTGTGGGACAAGAAGTTCCTCTACATCGGAATCGAGAACGAGGATTCGGACGTGTGGGCGAAGCTGGACAAGCGCGACGACAAGCTGTGGACCGAGGAAGCCGACGAGATCATGATCGACGCCGACGGCAACGGCCGCACGTACATCGAGCTGCAGGTGGCGCCGAACGGCAACCTGTTCGACACGTATCTGCCCGAGCGGCGCAAGTACGAGGACACGATCAATCCGAAGATGAAGCCGTTCGCGTGGAACTCGAAGACGGTCGCCAAGGTGCGCGTCGACGGAACGTTGAACAAGCGCGAGGATCAGGACAAGGGCTGGACCGCGGAGATCGCGATCCCGCTGGAAGACGTCAAGGGGATGGACGACAAGTCGACCCTGACCTTGCCGCCCGCGCTCGGCACCGTCTGGCGCATCAACATGTACCGGATGGACGTGCCCCAGGGTAAGCCGCAGCAGGCGGCGGGCTGGTCGCCGCCGCTGGTGGGCGACTTCCACGCGCTGGACCGGTTCGGCGAGCTGGTGTTCGGGGACGCGCAGGGCGCGGTGCCCCCGCCGCCCGCGCCGCCGACGCCGGCCGCGCTGGCGAAGGAGAAAACGGGCGGCGGCGCCGCGACGCCCGTCGCCCCGACCGGCGATCGCAAGGCCACCGCCGCCGCCAAGGCCGCGAGCACCTCCGGCAAGAAGAAGGAGTGACCGCCCCGGACCGGGGGGCGAGGACATCTTCCTCCCTCTCCCGCTTGCGGGAGAGGGTCGGGGTGAGGGGACGCGCGTGTTTCTCCCTCTCCCGCTTGCGGGAGAGGGTCGGGGTGAGGGCCCGCGGCCTGATCGCGCTCGCCCTGATCGCTGCGTGCGCGTCGACGTCCACGTCCACGTCCACGAAAACGTCAGCGTCAGCGTCAGCGTCAGCGACTACGGGCACGTCGAGCGGGCGGTCGGCCGGGACGCCGCCGATGTACGAGGGCAGTCAGATGCCGGGGTTTCCGCCCGCGGGGCAAGGGGCGAAGAAATACGCGCCGACGGCGGCGGCGGACGGGAGAGGGCCGGTCCCGGGCGATGATCTGCGGCGGTCGTTGCTGGCGGAGGTGCGAGCGGTGGCGCGCAAGCAGGGGCGCAAGCCGCCCGAGGTTGATGCGCGGCTCGACTGGGCGATGACCGACCTCGCGCGCCAGGTGCGCGACGATGATCTGCCGGCGCTGGACGTGGTCGACTTCCTCCTCGCGCACTACGGCCTGGTCGAGCCGTCGCCGCACATCCTGCTCTCCAGCGTGCCGCTGAGGGGCGCGGCCGAGCTGAGCGCGCACGCGCGCGGCGAGATCGCCGAGATGATGCGCGGCGAAAGCATCAATCGCGCCGGGCTGGGCATCGATCGCACGGCCGACACGCTCTACATCGCGCTGGCGCTGCAGGCGAAACGGGTCGAGCTGCTCGAGGCGATCCCGCGGCATCTGCCCGCGCGCGGCCGCGCGCCGATCGCCGTGCGCATCGGCCCCGGCCTCACGAAACCCGAGGTCGCCATCACCGCGCCCGACGGCAGCGTGCGCGAACAGATGCCCCCCCTGCAGAAGGGCGTCGTTCGCGCGGAGATTCAGTGCGCCGCGGACGGGCGGTACCAGGTCGAGGTGGTCGCGACCGAGGCGACGGGCAGCGCCGTGCTCGCGAACTTCCCCGTGTACTGCGGCGTGGAGCCGCCGTCGACGACCCCGCGCGGCGCGGGCGTCCGGCCGGCGGTGGTCAGCGCCGAGGAGGCCGAGCAGCAGCTGCTCGCGCTGATCAACCGCGATCGCAAGCGGGCAGGGGTGGCGCCCGTGACGCTGGACGACCGGCTGACGGCGATCGCGCGCGCGCACACGCACGACATGGTCGACCACGACTTCGTCGGGCACGTGTCGCCGCGGACGGGCGGTCCGGCCGATCGCGTTCACCGCGCCGGCCTCGCGCCGAGCTTCGTCTCGGAGAACGTGGGCCGCGGGTACACGGCCGAGGAAGCCGAGCAGGGCTTCATGGCGAGCCCGGGCCACCGCGCGAACATCGTCGATCCGCGCCCGCGCAAGGTCGGCATCGGCGTCGTGTTCGGCGAAGCCGTCACCGGCACGAAGCCCATGTTCGTGACGCAGCTGTTCACCAACTAGCGAGCATGCGAGGCCAGCTCACGATCGCCGCCTGGCTGCTGGTCGGGTGGCCGTCTGGACCGGTGTCGCCGACGGCGACGCCGGCGCCGGCACAGCCGAACGGCGCGTTCCGCCTCCGGCTCTGCACGGAGGCGCCCGTTCGCCTGGACGGCCCTCAGGGCGCGCAGCAGTCCCGCGGCTGCGTCGCGACCTTCACGCAAGTCCTGTCCGACCCCGCGACGATTCGCTGGGTCGGCGCCGACCGGGTCAAGCGCCGGTACCTCGTCTACGTGCCCGAGCGCCTGCCGGCCACGCCCGTGCCCGTCGTTTTCATGTTCCCCGGCTACACGGCCAGCGCAGAGGCCGCGGCCTTCTACTACACGCACGGGTCGTTCGAACGCCTGGCCGATCGCGACGGGTTCGTCGTCGTTTACGGGAACGGCCTTCCGAACTCACCGCCGACCGGCGAAAAGCCATCGGTGCGCGAGGGCGGCTTCCTGCAGGGTTGCCTCGCGCCCCACGCCGGCGAGGGCATCGACGTCGCGTACGTGCGCCAGATCGTCGATCAGCTCGCGACCGAGGTCAGCATCGACCGTTCACGCATCTACGCGACGGGCCTGTCGGCCGGCGGCGGGATGTCGTTCCAGCTCGCCCTGGAGGCGCCCGACCTGGTCGCCGCCGTCGCGCCCGTCGCGGGCCTTCCATTCCAGCCGGACGGCGTCTGGCGGTTCTCCTGCCACCCTCGGCCCGGCCGCGAGCGCGTCTCGATCGCGATGCTGGCCGCCACGCACGACCGCTTCGTCTCGTACGCTCCGGGCGGCTCGCCCGAATACCCGAACGCACACTATCCGGGAATGGAGCGCACGCGTGACGCGTGGCTCGCGGCGCTGGGGATCAAGGGCCCGCCGGCCGTCGACCGGCTGCCCGACGTCGTGCAGGGCGATTCGCTGACGGCCCAGACGGGACTCTCCACCAGCACGATCGAACGCCACCGCTACCCGCCCGGGCCCGACGGGCAAGAGCTCTGGTACTACAAGGCCGACGGGATGGGGCACTGGTGGCCGAACCCCACGCAGATGTCGCCGGGCCTCTGGCAACGCTTCGGCAAGACGAACCAGGACATCGACTTCGCCGACGAGGCGTGGACGTTCTTCCAGCGCCACCGCGCCAAGCGTTAGTAGGTGATCGCGAACGCGATGCGGAAGAAGACGCCGCGCGGGTCGATGGTTCCCAGATCGACCGGAACGATCTTCGACTGATCGCGCGGCGACGACGGCGGCGCCAGCAGCAGATGGTGGCTTTGCGCCCAGCTGTAGCCGGCCTCGGCGCTGATCCAGGCGCCCACCGGGCTCGAATCGCCCGACATGCGGATGGCTGAGCCGACGCTGGGATCGATCGAAAACACGTCGAAGTGGTCGACCAGGTCTTTCGCGTTCGGGCTGGACGGATCGGTCAGCGCGGCGTCTCCGCGCAGCATCCCGGGCGACAGCCGCGCAAACGCGTAGGTGAACGGCCGGGCGTAGTAACGGCCTTCCACCACCGCCGCCAGCCGCCAGAGGCTGAGCGACGAGGCCACGCCGCGGGCTTCGGAGCTGCTCGCGCCGAAGTCGGTCCCGAAACCGGCGGCGACGACGAACGAACCGGAACGCAGCAACGGATGCTCGATCGACAGCGAGACCTGCGGCACCGCATCGGTCCCCGAAAAGGGATCGAAGGCCGAGCTGCGAATCAGCATGGTGCGCACGCCGACGGTGCCCTGGATGATCTCCGGCTTCGGACCGGCGCTCTGCTCGATGACCTGCGCGTCCGCCGGCGCGGGGGCGGCCAGCGCCAGCAGGCCGAACGCAACCAGGCTCAACCCGCTGCGGTTGCCAAGGCTCATTGGTAAGGACCTCCCACCAGGACGCTGGAATAGAGACGGCGTGTCTCGTCGTCGAGCGTCGCGGCGTTGTAGACCGTCGCGCCGCCACCGCCGCCGGCATGCAGGATCACCACGAAGCGGCCGGCCGCGGTCTCCACCTCCAGCACCTGTCGCACGGTTCGCTCGATCAGCAGCGACCGCGGATGCGTGTTGATGATGTCCGTCGCCACGACCTGCGTGCCGCCGGGCGAGAAGGTCCACACCTGATCGCCGACCGGCGACATCGAGAAAGCGACCGATGACGTGGACGTCACCAGCGGCGCCGCGGTGCGCGTCTGCAGATCGAGCACATAGAACTCGCTGGCGGCGGAGGTCTGCAGCACGCGCAGGTTCGCATGCTGCGGCACCGGCAGCACCGCGGAGACAGCGGACACGACGCCGACTGTCTCGATGCTGCGGTACGGCCGCCCCGCGGTCTGCCCCAGCTCCCAGAACGCGACGCCGTCGGTCGGAGCGCCGCCGTTCCACAGCAGCGCGACGTCGACCGCCGCGCCCGCGCCGCCCCCGGCGACGTCGGTCACCAGCGACAGGCTCTGGTAACGGGCGGGCAGGGCGACCGCGGTGGTCAGGCTGGTCACCGGATCGACCAGGACCGCCGCGCTGCGCGCCGGCACCAGCGCCGCGAGCCGCAGGCCGCCGTCCGTGCGCACGAACGCGATGTCCGACGGCACGCCGCCCACATCGGTCAGGTTCACCGTCGGCCGGAAGCCCGTCGTCCCCGGGTCCGGCTCCAGCGTCAGCGTGATGACACTGGAGTCGTTCTGCAGCCGCACGCCGATGCGCGCATCGCTGTCGCTGGCCGGGTCGCCGTCATCGACAGTGATCGCGGCGGGCGTCAGGCGCCGGCTGTCGGTTCCGCTGGTGAGCGGAATGGAGATCTCGTTCATTGGGTCGGCGAGATCGAGGATCGACAGGTCCTGGTTCGACTCCACGACCAGCAGCCGCCGGGCGCCGCCCGGCAGGCCCAGCGTCGGCGTGAAGGTGAGCCGCACCGGGCGACCGCCGAAGCTGTGCAGCGTGTGCGCGACCGCCATGGCCGTCTCGGGCGGCTGCATGAGATCCAGGAACACCAGCTCGTTCGGGTTCTGGACGAAGGGCTGGTTGGGTCCCGACGCCGGGTAAAGAATGGCCCAGCGCTCCTCGATCGGATCGATCGCCATGCCCGCGAGCGGATCGGTCAGCGTGGTCAATTCGTAGTGGTGCGCGACGACGGCGGCGCCGATCTCGATCACCGTGAGGGACGGCTTCTCGTCGGGCTCGGTGTCGCCCACCGGGGCGCGGTGACCGGCCGACAGCACCAGTAGCTTGTTCCCGCGCGGCGACGGCTGAACGTTCAGGATGTGTTTCCCGACGGTCACATGCTCGACGCGCAGGCTCTGATCGGCGCCGGGGACCAGGACGACGACGCGGTCCGCGGGCGGGTCGACGATGGCGACGCCGCCGTTGAGGCCGAACGCCTGGTCGATGTTCGCGGGCTGGGACCAGACGGGCGAACGGTCGCCGCAACCGGCGACCGCGACCGCCGCCGCGGCCGCGGCGGCCAGAAGCGCGAGCGCGAGCAATCTCCGATCGTTCATGGTTGCGTCCAGTCCACGACGCGCGAGCCGAGCTCGAAGCCGGTCAGCGTGCGCGCCTCGCCGCTGCCCAGCGTGACGAAGGTGATGCGACCCTCGGGATGCTTCTGCGCCACGTAGCCGCGGCCCGCCTCCGCGACGACGCCGGCGGCGATGGGCGGACTGGCGAGGCCGACGCGCTGGACCTCCAGCGTCGGGAACAGGCCCATGTACACCGCGTAGACCTTCTTCACGTCGTCATGGATCGTGATCAGCGCGCGGTCACCGCCGGGCGACAGCACCACGGCTTCGGGCGGCGCGTCGGTCGTCTGGATCTTGGCGGGGAGATCGGCGGTGAGCGGGACCAGGCTGAACGCGCGGCCCGCGTGGGGAACGGGCGGCGGCGCGGCGCCGGCGTCGACTTCGCTGCTGCCGCCGTCGGGCGCGGGCCCGCCGTCCGCGGACGGCGTTCCATCGCTGGTGTCGGCGTGCAGCACCACGGCGTTCTCGCCGTCCCCGCTCGGAAACACGGAGAGCACGGGCGCGTGCAGCTTCACCACCCGGTAGCTGGGCGCCGGCGCCAGCGTCAGCACTGTGAGGCGCTCCAGTTTCGTGGCGTTCGAATACAGCAGCGCGGTGCCGCCGCCGGGCGCGAGCGCGACCGAACCGACGACCTCGCCGGCCACGCTGATGTGCGTGACCGCGGCGCTGGTGGGCGCGCCGGCCTCCAGCGGCAGGATCGCGACCTCCGCCGTGGCGCGCACGACGGCGACCGCGCGCTTGCCGTCGGTGGTCAGATCCAGATCCGTGACGGGGCCTGACAGCGTGACCTGCGAGCGGGCGCTGGTCGCGAGATCGACGATGCCGATGGCGGCGCTGCCTTCGCGGCGGATCAGCGCGAGGGCGCCGTTCGGCGTCAGCGATACGTCGCGCGTGTCGACGTCCTCGGTCGCGTCATCCGTGATGATCACGTTCTTGCTGACGCGCGGCCCGGTGGCGCCGGTCAGGTCGACGACGGTGATGCCGTCCTCGGTGACGGCGAACGCCTTGCTGCCGTCGGCGGCGAAGCCGATCGACACGGGCCGGAAGCCGGCCGTCACGATGGTCTTCCGCGGCGCCTGCGGATCCAGCTTGATCACCGTCAGGTCCTGGTAGCCCTCGAACTTATCCGCGTTCTTGATGCGACGGGCGTCGGTCCAGGCGATCGCCCAGCCCCCGTCGCTCGAGACGGCGAGGGCGTTGGCGCCGTGCGCGACGCCGCGGACCGTCTGGCTGTCGAGGCCGGTCGCCGTCACGCGCAGCACCGTCGCGTCGTCGGAAAGGACGTTGAGCACGATCACCGCGTCGTCGCTGGACGGGATCGGGGCGATATACGTCGGCGCGTTGCCCGCCTCGATGGTGTGCACTTCGAACGACGCGGCGTTGATGTACGCGACGCGGCCGCTGGTCGGGTTCGCGACCCAGATGAAATGGCCGGTCGCGACCGGGACCTCGTACGAGCTCTCCAGCTCCGTCTCGGGCGGCAGCGTCCCGCCTGTGCCCGCCGGTCCGGCGTCGAAGCCACTGCTGCCTGCCGCGCCCGGGCCGAAGCCGGTGCCCGCCCCGCCCGAGATGTTGCCGCTGCCGGAGGGCGATGCTCCGCCCAAGTCGCCGCTGCTGCCAGCACACGCGGACAGCGCGGCCAGCAGCGCGCAGGTCGCGACAGGTAAGCGACGTTTCACGCCGGGGCGTTCGAGCAACCGACGTGCCACCCGTTTGCGCACATACGCCGCTCGCGACTTGTGCGGGCTTGCGGTCCGCGATCGGTGTCATGCGCCGCGCGGAGCGCGACATTCGTGTCGCGGAAAGCGGCTATCCGGCCGGTCGCTCCGGCGCGATCAGAACCACCGGTCCGCTCGAGGTGCGCGCGACGAGACGAGCCGCGCCTTCGGGCAGCGACGCGATGGCGCGCGCGAGCCGCCGGCGCTCGTCGTCCGAGATCTCGTCGAGCGGCACCGGTTCACCGACGATCGCCTCGTACCAGATCGCGCGCCGGTCGTCCGACAGCCGCAGCACGCGCTGCACGAGCGGCCCGCCCGCGGCGGCGATGTTGCGCAACCGATCGATCGCCGCGTCCGCCAGCGGTTGCGTTCGCTCCTCGATGAGGACGTTGCGCGCCGTGCGCGGGTCGCGGCGTACGGCCAGACGCGCCTCGGGCGTGCGCCACAGCTCGTGGTCTTCCTCGCTGGGCTGCACGGGCAGCGCCGCGTTCATCAGGCGCTCGCTGTTGTCGCCGGCTGCGCGCACCACTTCCGGCACGGCCACTGCGCCCTCTTCGACCGGCCACGCGGCGACCGCGTCGGCCATCTCGGCCGCTGACCCGAAGCGGTCGGACGGCGCCTTGGCGAGCGCGCGCAGCAGCGTCTGGTCGTGCTGGGAGCCCAGCGTCCCGCGCAGCAACGTCGGCGCCGGCGGCGTTTCGCCCAGATGCTGCCCGACCAGATCGGGACCCAGAAACGGCGGCCGCCCCGTCAGCGCCTCGAACAGCGTGGCGCCCAGCGCATAAAGATCGGCGGCGGCGCCGATCGGGGCGCTGCTGATCTGTTCCGGCGACATGTACGCCAGCGTTCCGAGGAAACCGCCCGACTGCGTTTGACCGAAGTCGGCGAGGTGCGCGCCTCCGAAATCGCCCAGCTTCGCGTTGCCGGCCACGTCGAAGAAGATGTTCGCCGGCTTGACGTCGCGGTG
>Ga0207708_10002792_pt1 | contig 12837 bp, 11 predicted proteins | sample KBSK5101metaG_FD_184340 | JGI IMG/M metagenome (GOLD analysis project Ga0207708, IMG submission 184340) | Corn, switchgrass and miscanthus rhizosphere microbial communities from Kellogg Biological Station, Michigan, USA - KBS K5-10-1 metaG... | ecosystem: Host-associated > Plants > Roots >...
CGGCCACCAACTGGAGCGAGTCGGGCGAGCGGCCCCAGGCGAGTGGCAGGCTGTCGGCGCGAGCAGTCAGAGATCTGATCGAAGCCGACTTCTCTGCCACCAGCGATAGAATCTCGTCGACGAATGCGCGGGTCGATGCGATGCGCCTGGCGAGGGTGTCGTGCGAATAGGCTTCGCTGAGAATCGCGATGCGTCCGCGAATACCATAGTAGTTCGTGCCAAAGCGTGGACGCGGATCGTACGTCGCCCAGGCTTCGCGCACGCTGGTGTCCGCCACCAGGTCCCGCTCATCGGACACGAAGTTGCCGTAATCGAATATCTCGAACCCGTGACGGGTCTTCATTCTCTCGCGCAGGAGCGGCAACAGCGAGTCCCGGGCGTAGAGCCCGCCAAATACAGCGGCAGGACTGAGTGAGGGAGAGTAAGTCAGCGCGTAGCCGTGAAAGCTCCCGTCGGTTGTATGCAGATCGACGAAGACGTCGGGGTCCCAGGTGTTGAACATCGCCAGTGAGGCGCGTGTTTCCGGCGCTTCGGCTTTCACGTAATCGCGATTGAGATCGAGGCGCTGAGCATTGGCGCGAATGCCCACCAACTCGGGGCCATTCTGCTCTGTTCGGTTCACCGCCTGCGACGCGAAGCGTTCGTTGCCGTCGGCGTTGTAGATGGGAACGGCTATGAGAACGACCGAGTCGAGCGCGTTCGGCTTCGGATCGATGGTCAGATCGCGCAGCAGGGCGAGCAACGCGTCTTTCCCCTCGACTTCGCCGGCGTGGATGTTTCCCTGGACGTAAACGATGGGCCGGCCCAACCGCTTCGCCTCAGAGGGCGTCGTCACCACCGGACGCGACGCAATTACATAAGGAATCTCACGGCCTTCGGTCGTCTTGCCGATCGAACCGAAATTGAGCGGCGCTCCGAGCTTCCGCAGAGAATCCAAAAAGCCGCGGACATCCTCGTAGCGAGACGTTTCGCGGAATGCGGTGCGCTCGGGACGAGTCCGGGGATAGTCGGCTGCAGTGATCGGCCGCGGTGACGGATGTGCGCACCCCAGAGAAATTGCCCCAGCTGCCGCGATGAGATACGACCGCCCCACGTGTAGTACTCCTGTCCTCACGTGCGATCGTCTGGGTAAAAGACCTCTCTGCGACGAGCCATCTCGAGGAGAAGCTCCGCCGGCTCGAATCGACCCGGGAAGCGGGCATTCAGGTCTTCCAGTCTTTGCACCACGATCTGGATGCCGAGCGAATCCATGTAGCGGAATGGTCCGCCACGGAAAGGGGGAAAGCCGATGCCGAAAACCGCGCCCACATCACCGTCTCGCGGGGACTTGATGATTCCGTCCTGCAGGCAGCGCGCGGCTTCATTGAGCATCGCCAGCACAGTTCGCTGCTGCACCTGGATTGCCGGCATCTCGGGAATCACAGCTGTCTCAGGCGCGGTCTGGGGGGTTATCGATTTGACAACGGGAATGCTGCCAGAGGCAAGGAAGAGCGCATACACGCTTTGATCGACTTCGCCTTTCTTCCCTTCGTTGTCGTAGGTGTAAAATCCTTTCTTCGATTTCCTGCCGTAGCGGCCGGCTGCCACCACCGCCGGAATCGACTTGGCCGCCTGCATCCGATCGGGGAAAGCGTCGGCCATGATCTTCCCCGCCTTTACGGCGACATCGAGTCCAACTTCGTCAATCAGCGTGATCGGTCCGACCGGGAACCCGAAATCAACCAGCGCTTTGTCGATGAGATCGACGGCAACTCCCTGGTCGAGCAGCAGAGCGGCTTCGTTGATATACGGCGACAGAATGCGGTTGACGTAAAAGCCCGGTCCATCGTTCACGACTATGACGGTCTTGCCGAGCTTCTTGGCGTAGGCGACGGCGGTCGCGGTGACCTGTGCGTAGGTCGTCTCGGTCGTGATCACTTCCACCAGCGGCATCTTGTGCACCGGCGAGAAGAAGTGCATGCCGAGCACACGCTCGGGACGGCTCGACGCCTGGGCAATCTGATTGATCGGAATCGTTGATGTGTTGGTGGCAAAGATCGCCTTCGGACTGATCACCGCTTCGGTTTCGCGAAGCACCTGATGCTTGATCGCCAGATCCTCGAACACGGCCTCGATCACCAGGTCGACGTTTCCAAATCCGGAGTAGTCCACCGTCCCGCCCATCAGCGCCATGTAGTCGCTGTACTGAACCCTGGTGATCTGCTTTTTGGTGAGGCGCTCCTTGAGCACTTCACGCACGGCGGCATATCCCTTGGCAACGCGTGAGTGATCGGCGTCCTTCAGGCGAACCAGGCTGCCATGCTGAACGGCGATGGAAGCGATGCCCGCTCCCATGAAGCCGGCCCCGATGATCGCGATCTTCTCTACCGGCAGAGGCTCGAACGCCGTGATCGGCAGCTCCGGGTGTTCGGCGGGCTCGACTCCCGGATCCTTCTTCAGCTCATTGGTGGCGAAGAAAAGGAAAATCAGCTGACGCGAGACGTCGGTCATCGCCATCTCGCCAAAGCGGCGGGACTCCTCGCGATAGCCGTGCGCGACGCCGCGATTGTACCCGGCTTCGATTACATCAATCGCAGCTAAGAGCGCCGGATAATGTCCGCGCGACTTCGCCATCGTCTGCTCGCGTGCCTTGCGCAGCACGATCGCGCGACCGGCAGGATTTCCGTCCAGCAACATTCCCTTTACTCCGCCGCCGTGCTTCTCGCTCTTCCTCCTGCCTTCGGCGACTTCTCGCGCGCGCTGGATGGCGATGCTGCGGAGAATCGATGGATGTACCAGCTCGTCGACCAGTCCAAGCTGCAACGCCTTTTTCGCACGGATGTGCTTGCCCGTCAGAATGATGTCGAGGGCGTTCGTCAATCCGATTCGACGCGGCAGCCGCTGCGTGCCGCCGGCGCCGGGAATCAGGCCCAGCTGGACTTCGGGCAGTCCGAGAATGGTTTTGGGATGGTCGGTGGCGATGCGATAGCGGCACGCCAGCGCAGTCTCCAGTCCGCCGCCAAGGCAGGCACCATGAATCGCGGCGACGATGGGAATGCGCAGTCGCTCTATCGAATCGAGCAGCATCTGTCCGTCTCTGCTCAATCGCTCGGCGTCGGAGGCTGTTTTGAGCTGCAGGAATTCCTCGATGTCCGCGCCCGCAATCCAGACATCCGGCTTTCCGCTGATGAATACCGCACCGTGCACCGAGGTATCCCGCTCGAGTCGCGTGACCAGCGCGACGAATTCGTCCTTTACAGCGCGCGCCAGCTTGTTGACCGACTCGCCCGGGAGGTCGAACGTGATCACTGCAATGCCGTCAGTGACTTCGACCCCAAGCGCCGGCTTCCAGCGTGTTCCGACCAGACCGCCGATGGTGACTTCCGGAGGCGAGCTCATTCGGTTCTCTCCAGCACCATCGCGAATCCCATCCCGCCTGCCGCGCAGACAGTCATCAGCCCGAACTGTCCGCCGCGCCTGCGCAGCTCGTTCAGGAGCGTCGTCGTGATGCGGGCGCCCGTCGCACCGAACGGGTGTCCAATGGCGATGGATCCTCCCATCACATTAAGCCGGGCGCGATCGACTTCACCGACGGGCTTGGAGAAACCCGCTCGCTCGGCCCAGTACTGCGATTCAAATCCTTTCAGGTTGGAAAGCACCTGCGCCGCGAAGGCTTCGTGCATCTCCACCAGATCCATATCCTGAAGCGACAGACCCGCGCGCTTGAGCGCGACTGGCGCGGCCAGAACGGGCGCCTGGAGGAGCTGCTCACCGGGATCCAGCGCCGCATACGCATACGAGCGAACGATTCCAAGCACGGGGAGACCGAGCGATTTCGCCTTTTGCTCGTTCATTACGAGCACACAGGCGCCGCCATCGGTGAGGGGAGATGAGTTCCCTGCAGTCACGCTGCCGTACTTCCTGTCGAAGACGGGCTTGAGCGCGGCCAGCTGCTCGTAACTCGTGTCTTCGCGGATCCCGTTGTCCGAGGTCAGCACCGTTTCGAATTTCGGCGGAACGTAGACGGGCATGATTTCGGCGGTCAGGCGGCCATCAGTAGTTCCGGCGGCGGCGAGACGGTGCGAGCGCAGCGCGAAATGGTCCTGCTCTTCCCTCGTAATGGTATTGAGCTTCGCCATCTTCTCCGCGGATTGTCCCATCGTCTCGCCCGTGGTCGGTTCGGCGATTGCCGGCGTCACGGGTACGAAGTCCTTGGGTCGGAGTCTCGCAAGAATCCTGAGGCGCTGGGGCAGAGACTTCGCCTTCGATGCGAGCACCAGCGTCTCGGCCATCCCCGCCGAGTGAAGGATGGGAATGTTAGAGAGCGATTCCGATCCACCGGCAATGACGACATCCAGGTTTCCCAGCGCGATCTGATCCGCGGCGTCGGTGATCGCCTGATTCGCTGACGCGCAGGCACGGCCGACGGTGTACGCCTGCACTCCTTTGGGAAGCACAGGCATGAGCGAGACCTCGCGCGCGATGTTCGGCGCCAGCACCGACGGAATGACCGTGCCGAAAACCAGCGCCTGAACCTCTTTTCCATCCAGATTCGTGCGCTGCAGCAGCTCTGCAACGCAGAGCTTGCCGAGGTCGATCGCGGAGAGAGACTTGAAAGCAGTTCCAGCTTTTGCGAACGGCGTCCGTACGCCGGCGACTATAGCGACCCGGCGCCCGTTCCCGAATGTTGCCATGCAGGGAACTTAGACGGGCGCCGTTTATCTATCTAGGATGTGCTGCTGCCGTCGCTGGCACGCTCTTTCGCGAGCAGATGACGCTTGCGCTCGAGACCCCAGCGATATCCGCCAAGCGAGCCGCTACCTCTGATCACGCGGTGACAAGGTATGACGACGGCGACGCGATTGTTGGCGCACGCACTGGCGACGGCGCGAACCGCGCGTGGCGAGCCGATAGCGCTGGCGATCTCGCTGTACGAGCGTGTTTCACCAAAAGGAATCTTTTGCAGCTCTCGCCACACCTTCCACTGAAACGCCGTTCCCTGCACATCGAGCGAAACCTCGTGCCGCGCGCTGGTGCCGTCCACGGACGAGGCAACTGCTTCGACCCAAGTGCGTAGAGCGCTCGATGGCTCGTCAGCCCGGGTGCGCGTCGCTGCCGGATATTCGCGCTCGAGGGCGCGCTCGAGCGTCTCGTCATCATCGCCGAGTGTGACGGCGCAAACGCCGCGCTCCGTTGCGGCGACAAGAAGTTTCCCGAGCGAAGTAGTGGTGATGACGTACTCGATAACCGCGCCCGCGCCACCGCGCTTGTACGTAGCTGGGGTCATGCCGATGCGGGTTGTGGAGTCCTCGTACGCTCTGCTGCTCGAACCATATCCCGCGCCGAAGGACGCCCGACTCACCGTCTCGCCGCGCTTGAGCTCCTGCTTGAGTCTCTCGCTTTTCCGCGCGCGGATGTACTGAGCCGGGGTCAGCCCGAATTTCTCCTTGAATTTTCTCTGCAGATGGTACGGACTGAGCCCCGCTTCCTGACCGAGCACCTCGAGAGTGATTCGCTGGTCATTGATGGCACCGATACGCCGGTCGATATAGGTTCGCGCGCGGTCTACCGGTCCGCTGGTTGGCTTCGCCTGGTTGGGGTGGCAGCGCGCGCAGGCTCGGAAGCCGGCCCTCTCTGCCGCCTCTACTGACGAAAAAAATGTGACGTTGTTCCGCTTCGGACGACGCGACGGACACGACGGCCGGCAGTAGATGCCGGTAGTCGTCACTCCGTAGAAAAAACGGTCGTCGGCGGAGGCATCGCGCAGCAGCACGGATTCCCATGCATTGAGGTCAGTCATGGGAATTCCCTCCATTCGACGCATTGCGCTCTTCGATTTCATTCCTGGTCGCTCGCTCGATACAAAAATCATAACAGCCCGCCTCCGTGTCGCGCACGTGGATGTAATCGACCTCCCGATTCTCGAGCAGCCTCTGGAGCTCAAACTCAATGGCCCCATTCGATACGTAGCGCTGCCCGACCAGCCAGCGGCCACGCGCGTAGGCATTGAGCGTCAGCGCGTGAGCCAGCATGTCTGTTGGAAAGCCTCCGTCGGCCGGGTAGCGCTCGCAGACCGCCTCGTGGATGAACACCGGACCAGGCAGAGGCAGCTCTTCGCGCCCGTGGAACGCATCATAGGTGAAGAGTATTCGCCGCTCGGATCCTATCGCGAACGTCTTCAGACATTGACGGCAGGGTCCGTAACCGTTTGCCATTTCGACGTGCACGGGATGCCCGTAACCCGGTGACGACATCGTCCTGCGCACGGCCTCTGCGATTCTGTCCCCGATTGCAATTACGTTGTATTGCTGCATTTACCTTTCTCCCGTAAATGGTCTGGCCGCGTCGTTGCGGAATGATGCCGTGAGTGAAATGGGGGCGATATCCGAATCTTGCGATCAAATTTCCCTTACCTTGGCTGATTCCCCCCATACCCATCCCCACGTCAACCCAGCACCCTAGCGGAATGCCGATCATCCCCGCGGAGAGATTCGATCTGCTCGTGATCGGCGGCGGTATTACCGGCTGCGGTGTCGCTCGCGACGCAGCAATGCGTGGCCTCAAAGTCGCGCTTGTCGAGCGCGACGATTTCGGGAGCGGAACTTCCGGCCGTTCATCCAGACTCGTACATGGCGGCATCCGTTATCTGGAGCATGGCCAGCTGCATCTCGTGCGCGAGTCCATCCACGAGCGTGAGATACTGTTGCGAATCGCGCCGCATTTGGTGAAGCCGCTCGCCTTCACCTGGCCGGTTTACCGCGGCGCCCGCATCGGCAAATGGAAGCTGAGTGCGGGTTTGTTCGTGTATCAGCTGTTGGCGGGCAGGAAATCCCATCCTTATGCATCGCTGAGCGCCGCCGAGACGCTCGAGCGTGAGCCGTCGCTTGCAGGTACGGGACTCACCGGTGGCGCGGTTTACCACGATGCCAGAACCGACGATGCGCGGCTGACCGTTGCCAACGCCGTTGCAGCCGAAGAAAACGGCGCTTTTGTCGTAACCCATACGCGAGTTACAGGTATTCTGCGCGAAGGACGCAGAGCCATCGGAGCGACGGTGGAAAGCCGTCACGGCGGTGAATCAGCGGAGATTCGCGCGCGATGTGTGGTCAGCGCTATCGGAGTCTGGCCGAATGTGTTCGCGTCCCCTGGCAGCAAACAGTCCACCCGTGGAAGCAAGGGAGTCCACATAGCGGTGCCGCGAGAACGAGTCGGCAACCGGGCTGCTCTAACCCTCATCTCGCCCATCGATGGTCGCGTGATGTTCTGCCTTCCCGCAGAAACGCAAACGATCATCGGCACCACCGATACCTGGACCGACGAGCATCCCGAGTCGGTAAGGTCCTCGGTGGCCGATGTCGATTATCTGCTTCGGTCAGCGAACGAGTATTTCCCGCGAGCGAGTCTTACGCGCGACGATGTGGTGAGCGCGTGGGCGGGGATCCGACCGCTGGCCAGCCCGCAATCGGGCAATCCGTCGGCGGCGTCGCGAGAGCACAGCATCGTCAGCGATGAATCGGGGATCATCACTGTCACTGGGGGCAAGCTGACAACTTATCGGGCGATGGCGGCAGAGATCGTCGACCGGGTTGAGCTGGCACTGGGCAGACAAATTCGCCGCGCAGCTACCGATTCCGCCGAGCTACCAGGCGCCGATCGTGACTCTGAGATCGCCGCGATGGAAAAGAGCGACCCCAGGCTCTCGGTACAGCTCGTCGAGGGCCTCCCGTATACCGGAGCGCACCTCGTTTACGGCGTCATGCGTGAAAAGGCGCGCACACTTAGCGACCTACTGATTCGACGCACTCATATCGCGTTCGAAGCGCAGGACCACGGGAAAGGCGTCGCGCGCGCAGCAGCAACGATGGTCGCGCCGCTGCTGGAATGGGATGAGAAGCTGATATCCACCCACATCCAGGAGTTTGAGCAGGATGTCGGGCGCATGTTTTCGATCAGCGCCGGGTAGGGCGGCCGGGCAGGCCGCCCTACCGATCAAGCGTGAAAAGAGGCGTTACTCGCATGCGCGAGCCGCAAAAATTCATCCCGGGTTTTGGGATCCTCTCTGAACGCTCCACGCAGCGCTGACGTTATCGTTTTCGAATTCTGCTTCTCCACGCCGCGCATCATCATGCACAGATGATACGCCTCGATGACGACGCCAACTCCGCTTGGATTCAGCACTCGGCAGAGTCCTTCGGCGATTTGCTCCGTCAGCCTCTCCTGCACCTGCAGCCTTCTGGCATAGACATCGACAATGCGGGGGATCTTTGACAACCCAACGATCTTCCCGTTCGGGATGTAAGCCACGTGCGCCTTGCCGAAAAAGGGCAGCATGTGGTGCTCGCACATGGAATAGAGCTCGATGTCGCGCACCATGACCATGTTGTCGTGCTCTTCCCGGAACACTCCCTGCCCGACCACTTCTTCGGCCGATGTTGCATAGCCGCCAGTCAGGAATCTGAGCGCTTTGGCAACGCGGGCCGGAGTTCTATCGAGTCCCTCGCGGCCGGGATCCTCTCCCAGCAGCTCGAGCTGTCTGTGAATCAGAGACTCGAATTCACTGGACGTGGCGTCGACATCCTCATTCTCGTCGAGCTCGTCCGCTCTGAACAATCCTATTGCCATGCTAAACCCTTTCCGGTTCGATTGTGATTAACGGCGGCGGCTTGAGCAACAACTCCGTCTCGAGCTCCACTTCGGTCTCGAGGTTCAGTCGATCGCGATTGATGGTTGCCATCGCGCGCCGTTTTCCGCCGACCATGTACGAGACGGCGCAATCCTTCGACATCACATCGCCGTCGATCATAGTCTCGTCCCACTTGTCGACGTGGCCCGTGTACTGAATCGAGAGCTGGTCGTAATGCGCGCTCCAGAAGAACGGGATGTCGTCAAAGCGCTGACGCTGGCCGAGCATGTTGCGGGCGACGACCTGCCCCTGGCGCTCGGCGACTACCCAGTGTTCCACGCGCAGGCGAACGTCGGAGTAGGCATCCGGCCAGCGGGCAATGTCTCCCGCCGCGAAAACGCCTTCGACGCTGGTCTCGAGGAATTCGTTGACCGCGACGCCGTTATCGATCACGAGGCCGGCAGCCTGTGGCAGCATCAGATTTGGCCGCACGCCGATTCCAGCGACGACGATGTCAGCCTTGAGCTTCGTTCCGTCTTTCAGGACCGCGTTGCCGTCTGCGAGGGATTCCACTGTCTGTCCCAGGTGGAACTGCACGCCCTTCTGCTGGTGCTCCTTCATTATCAGCTCGCCCAGCTCAGCGCCAAGCACTCGCTGCAGCGGCAGGTTTTCCGGAGCAACGACGTGTACTTCGAGGCCTCGCGTCCTCAGCGACGCCGCAACTTCGAGCCCGATGAAGCTGGCGCCGATCACTACGGCCGTTTTGGCGCTGCCGCATCGTTTTATGATCGCCCGGCAGTCGCGCAAAGAACGGAGGTAGTGAATCCTGTCGGAGCCTGGGATGTCCAGCTTGATGGGAGATGCCCCCGTCGCCAGAAGCAGACAGCCGTAATTGCGAGAGGTGCCGTCGCTCAGCTGAACGGTTTTCGATCGGACGTCGATGCTTTTTGCTTCGATGCCCGAGAGCATGTCGATGTGCTGCGCATCGTAAAACTCCTTCGGGTGGAGCGGCAGCCATTCCTCGGGAGCGTTTCCGGCCAGATAGTCCTTTGACAGGTTCGGTCGATCGTATGGCGCATCGGGATCCGGATCTATCACGGTAATCGGCCCGCGATACGCCTCTCTGCGTAGCATTTCCGCGCACGCATTGCCCGCTGCGCCCGCCCCCAGAATCACGACCGACGCCGGACCGCTAACCGGTCTTTCCTCGAAGAGCACGCGGTCAGGCGCACGCGACCCGCGGGGCCGGTGCTTTTCTCCTTTCACTTGTCCCCTGTCGCGCTTGCCGGCGATTCTGACGATGTCGTTCTCGATTGCAACGTCATAGACCGGCAGATCGTTGAGCGCCGGCGCGCAGGACGCAGCGCCGTTCCGCAGATCGAAACACGCGTGGTGCCAGGGACAGCGAATCGTTTCGCTTACCAGCACTCCCTGATCGAGTGGAGCGCCGTAGTGCGTGCACTTGCCGCCAATGGCGAACCAGTTCGGCTCGACGTGAACGAGCAGAACCGGCTCTCCAAAGGCGTGACCAGCGACGAGCTGACCCGGATGTATGCTGCTGATCTCGACACCCTTCGTCAGATCAGGACCGGTGAGCTCGTCGTTGTGGTCGCTCATTTCAGGTGGTCGAGCAGCATTTGAGCGCGGTCGCGGTGCGCGACGAACGCTGGCGCAATCTTCGTCACCAGGTCCTTCAGCTGAGCATTCTGGATCGCCGGCAGCAGCGTTTTTGTAACTGCATCGATCACCGCGTTGTGAAAGTCCACCTCATGCTGCAGGAACGCGCGGTCGAACGCTGCGCCACTCAGTGAGCTGAGTTGCGTCATGGCTGCCGCGTGAGCCTTTGCAAGCGGGAAATCGGCCGGTGGTGTAGGCGTCACGCCAAGTGATTTTGCAAGATCGCGACCCTGCTGGCGTACAGCGCGATGATCGCGCTGCAGCATCTCACCGAATTCGTGGGCGTCCTTCGACTTGGCCCGCTTTTCAGCCAGTGCGCCGGTTGCAATGTCATATGTATTTGCGGCGTCGAATATGGCGACGATGGTCGGGTCGTCCAGCTGGGGAGCCTTGGTTTGAGCGAAAGCGCCGCTAAAAGGAAGTACAACACCGGCGACGAGTGCCAATGCCCCAACCCGGGCAGAACCGCGCAGTAACGAAAACATCAGGGAAAACCTCCGGACAAGTTGAGTGAGCCTTCGACCAGAGATTAGATCGTTATAGATAATTAGTCAAGGTTTACTTTGACTTATTCGGTGGACGGCGTTAAACTTGGGGTGAATGACCGACAGGAGCCGCTCAGAAAAGCCGGATACCGGGACGCGGGGGCGTTTGCTCGCGCTTCTCAGGGAGGGCACGTGGACGGTCGATGATCTCGCCCGCCGGCTCGAGCTGACTGACAACGCAGTCCGGTTTCATCTCGAGGCGCTGATGAGCGCGGGCACCGTCACCAGGAGCGGTCTTCGCCGCGGCGAAGGGGCCGGCCAGCCGGCGGTTTTCTACTCCCTCACGCCTGCTGCCGAGCAGTCATTCTCGCGCGCATACGCCCCGGTGCTGATCGCACTGCTCGACGAGATGCGCGATCGCATGACGACGACGCAGCTGCTGGCATTCCTGAAGAGGGTTGGGCGGCGGCTGGGACGTGATCTCCCCCCGCAATCGGGCTCGCTGCTCAATCGCGCACGTGGCGCGTCTGACCTGCTCAACGCGCTGGGAGGAGTGACGACCGTCGAGAAGAGCGCGGACGGCTACCGTATCGAAGGGCGAGCGTGTCCGCTGGCTAGCGCAGTCGAGGCCGATAATTGTGTTTGTGCCGCCGTGACTTCTCTCGTCGCTGAAGTCGTGGGCGCGGAAGTTACGGAGCGGTGCGACCGCTCAGGCCGGCCGAGGTGCTGCTTCGAAATCTCCTCGAACCCTAACGCCCGAGCGATCGCTCACGGTTAATCCAGTCGGCGATTACTGGACCGTGATAGTGCCCGCCATCGCTGCGCCGTGTACGGAGCAGTGATAGTTATAGGTTCCAGCGGCGTTGAAGGTGCGCTGGAAAGTCCCCTGCTCCTGAGTCGCTGAAGTAGTGCCGTCGTCGAAGGTGACGCTGTGGGACACGCACGTCTGACCGCCGTAGTAGGGATCACCGCTGCACGTATTCCAGGACCAGTGCACGGTCGTCCCGACACCGACGCTCTTCGTCGATGGACTGAATGAGTTGTTGCTGACTGAAATGCCACCCGCCGGCGGTGGCGTATTGCCGGGTGGATTGTTGTTGTTCGGCGCGGTCGAGCCGCCGCCTCCGCCGCACCCCGCCGACATACCAGCAATTGCGAGCGCGACAAAAATTGCCTTCATGTGGAATCGCCTCCTGGCGCAGCCGTACTTCGGAGACGCTAGAGAGGCGATTGGATCCCAACAAGGTTTTTGACTTTTGTCGGCGGTGGACGACCGCTAATAGACGGTGAGCGGCGCGTGCCGGTCCTGCTCAGGCAGCGTCGTGTATTGTTTTGAGCTCGACGATCTTGAGGCGGCGTGTCACCGCTGGAAGCTTGAGCACAACTGTTTCGCCAACGCTTCTCCCGACTAGAGTTTTGCCGATGGGAGAAGACATGCTGACGTGCCCTTCCTCGAATTCAACCGAGTCTCCGAAGACGAGGCTGTAGCTCTCGCGCTCACCAGTCCGCTCGTCCAGGACAACGACCTGCGAACCGAGGCCGACTTTGTCAGATGGGATCTGTGACACGTCAATCTGGGAGAGTTTGCTGAGTCGCTGACGCAGCTGACCAAGACGCGCCTGCACGAACTGCTGCCGCTCGAGCGCGGCCTTGTACTCGCTGTTCTCGCGCAGATCGCCCAACTCCACGGCTTTTCGTATCTCGCCAGGCAAAACGACATTCAGCTCGTGCTGAAGCCTCTCCGCCTCCTCTCCCAGTTTTTGCTTCAGTTGGTCGATCATCTGTGAACTGCCCCGTCGGTTCCCTTCTACCCAAAAACAAGCGCCCGACCGAGGGAAGTCGGGCGCCCGCTACCTCAAACTAGATTGTCCAGGGCGGGTCGGCAACGCCCGCCCGGCGGCTACCGATGCTGCGGCAGCTTTGAATCGGTGTGATCGATCTCAGCAGGTTGAGAGGACGATTGCTCGTACTCATCGCGAAGCCTGGCCATCATCGCTTCGCGCCGGTCGAACAGGCGTTTCAATTGCCGCGGCTTGTGTCGCGAAAATGCATACGATGTAAGCAGCGGCAAGG